>ENA-OPRX01000053-OPRX01000053.1-human-gut-metagenome-genome-assembly--contig:-NODE-53-length-86201-cov-8.380528_pt1 | contig 86201 bp, 57 predicted proteins | sample MGYA00241450_ERZ501892 | MGnify/ENA primary metagenome ERZ501892 (study PRJEB25962, sample SAMEA2042223) | human gut metagenome | biome: human gut; feature: human-associated habitat; material: faeces...
GAGTACGCCAGCCTTGACAATATTGACAAACAAAATTACGTAAAGGCCATGACAATAGCACGTGACACCCACAATCAGATCGAATATGCCAAGGAGACCGGCCTTGAAGAAGGACTCGCGAAAGGACTCGCGAAAGGACGTGTAATAGGTCGTGCGGAGGGACTTGAAGAAGGACTCTCGAAAGGACGTGAAGAAGGCAGAGAGGAAGGACGTGCAGAAGGACGCGAGGAAGGTAGAGAGGATGCGAAACAACAAATCGCGATTAACCTGCTTCAGTTGGGGACGCCATGCGAGATCGTGGCGAAGGCGACCGGCTTGTCCCTGGAGGAGGTCACTAAGATTAAGGAAAGCCTCTGAGTACGCCAGCCTTGACAACATTGACAAACAAAATTACGTAAAGGCCAGGACAACAGCACGTGACATCCACAATTAGAGATGAAGTGTGTATGGAAATAGACGAAAGCGAGGGCGCTGCGGAAGTGCAGGGTCCTCGCTTGGGTATTATTGTTCTATGTCCGTTATATTAATTGCGGACTGTCTGAAAGGCAATTCAGGGAGTCTACTTAGACTGGGCAACGCCGTCAATGACTAGTTTACCGGTGGTTTCAGGAACGAATCTGCCGTAGAGATTGCTGTGTTTAGGAGCGGTCTTGCCGGTCTGGGTTATGGTGTTTCCTGATTCGGTGATGTTATTGATAGACAACTCGCCAACATTTGCAGTACCGACTACTACACCTACTCGCCAACCACCATCGTCAGTGGATGTGAGATCGCAATTCTTTACCGTACAGTCAGAGATGGTGTGATAGGTTGCAGGGTTACAGCCGGCATGGCCGATAATACCACCTACTGAACCTTTAGCTGAAATTGTACAGCCCTCTACTGAACATTTGGTAATCTTGATATATGTGTCAACCGGTCCATCATTAGGGTTATTATAGCCTGAGGTCCAACCGATTAGACCACCTACACGCGCGCCGCCGGTAGAAATCATTTCAGAATTCGTAAGATGACAATTATCAAGTTCAATCGTAGGCATGCTATCTACATTGCAGACAAATGCGCCAATACCCTGAGTGCTGGTAGCATCGTTAATCTTAACACCATCCAATGTAAGATCCTTGACAATGATTCCGGAATTACCTGCGAATCCGCCAGCAAACAAAGGAGCATTGAGTCCGGAAATCTTGTGGCCATTACCGAGCACAGTAACCACACCGGCACCATGATAACCATCTACTTTAGCAGGCGTCCAGGTTTCACCCTCTTTCAGGACAATGTCTTTTCCAATTTCAATGACATTGTTACCAGAGCCTGCACTCGTAAATGCTGTAAGGGTTGCGCGGAGTTCTGTTGTCGTCATAACGACAGGCTTTGTGCCGCGGACAACTGTCCAGACATTGTCTTCAGTCTTGACTGACATATACCCGTCAGCTACGAAGTTCGTATGAGGACCTTCGGATATACAATCGGCAGGATCGAAAGCTACAAACTGACCACCTGTTATGTTAATCTTAGCTGTTGCACGACTTGCATCCTGCATATTAAGCAAGAAGCTGGTACCCTGAGCATTAAGCATCGCAGTTTCAAACTTTCCACCGGCAACATTGACAACAGCTCTATCCATTACATAGATAAGGTTCGAAGTTTCCGGATTAAGCTGCTTGTTATAGAAGTAACCGCCATTGATATCAACTACTGCATCGTCATAAGCCCACACTGCCATGCGATAACCATCGACATCCGAAGTCTCCTCAAGAGCCTTGACCTCACCCTCACCATTGATTGTAAGATGAGAATTTCCGGTCACATTGAAAACGACGGTAAAATTTCCATTAACCTGTGTCTTATTGACAATGCTATGTCCGTTAAGGTCAATGACAACATCCGTATTGCCGCTAAGAACCAGAGGATAATCTATTTCAATGTCATCAACGAGTTTCGCAGAACCACCGGTTGCAACCAATGCTTTCAACGACTCCGCATTCTTGACATTGACAAGGTCAATGTCATTGTCCGGCTCATTGAAAATAGGAACGATTTCAACATTGAAGATCACCTGTGAGGTGAGGAGATTGCCGAGAATGTTGGTGCGGTAGTTGTTCTGGACCGGAGTCTGAGGTGATGAAACTGTGATTGCATCACCCGTTGCAGGAACGAACTCAGCGGTAACATTGGAAATGTGTTTTTCGTCTTGCTTACCTACAGGGATGATGTAATTCATTGTCATCCAAGCATATTTGGTTCCATCTTTGATAACAAGCGGCTCAACAGGAATCTTAGCTGCAGCAAATGTGACTTTATCAGTAGCCGGGCCTTCGACTTTACCTTCTGCATTGAAAGTATCAAACACATTGGCAACGTCGGTAGCTGTGAAAACACTCTGTTTAGGAACAAAGCCGGCGGCAGCAGCCTCAAGGAGATCAGCAGTACCGAAGTTCACCTGTGCGAAAGGACGGTAAAGCTTGATGGTTTCTGTCAATGCCCCATTGACTTTCAATTCTTTACGCGTAGCGTAGAATGCGTCGCGTTTCTCGTCATTGGCGACAGCACCCTCATAAGAAACCTTGATGTTCTTCAGGTCGGTGACATCATAATGTGCACCTTCTGCCTGTGCCCAGAACACGAAATTGTAGGTCTTGCCCTTTACGAGGCTGAACTTCACCTGAGTTTTCAGGTCAGTGAATGTGGCAGTCTTGTCGAGTTCGAGCTTGGTTTTCGCATCGTCGTTCTCGTAAACTGACACATAGAGGTTCTTGGCCGTCTGACCGTCGCCAATCGCCTTGGTCGCCATTTCGCCCGGCAATGCAGCCGTGAACGTCACGTCAACCATCTGTCCGTCAGGAACTTCTGTTACCTGTTCCTTGTTACAGCCGACTGCAAGAAATGTCAATGCAGCAGCTGCCAAATACTTAAATGTTTTCATATCAGTTTGGTATTAATTTGTCTTAAATTTCAACTCCATTTACAACTATGTTAGCACTATTGTAAACAGGGCCCTTACCGCTTTCAAGATTTGAGGCAGCATCATAATTGAATGTAACGCCAAGGCCTTCGCCCTGATTGGCATACGAATAGACGGACGGGAAGAGAGAAGCATTCACTCCCTCGCACGCGACCGTCGTATTCTTGAGAGTCACATTCGTAGGATACTGGTATGCAGATGGTGCATGGTTGCCAAGAACCATGGCAGCAATAGTAATACTATTTCCTGAGCCCCATGTAGCACCCATCCAATTATAATTGGCAGCAACGTCAGCAGCATCGGAATCCACATAATCAAGAACTATCTTGCAGTCAGTAAAGGTAGCAGTTCCGCCACGGACAACGGTACCATGCCACTTTCCATTCATCGTGGATTTCGTAACAGTAAGATTACAAGGGATATTCACAAGTATAGGCTCCCCGGCAGTTATCTCGCAATTGTCCACAACGATTGTCACATTCTGATTAGGATTGCTTGCATTCGTCGTAATGCCATAATATTTGGCATTTATCTTCGAATTCTTTACAATCAATGTCGATCCATGCTTTACAAAAAGAGGTGAATCATTAGCGGAAGTCAGAGTCACATTATCCAACTCCATTTTTCCCTTGCCAAAAGGACAAAGAGAATATGCTCCAGCACACTCGATTGTTCCGTTCTTGAAGGTGATTGTTCCAGTCGTCTCAGAATCGTAGGCTTCCTGATTAGATGTCGCAGTATAGACATTTTTGTTCAGTACCAATGTATTGTCAGCAAGATCAATGTTCACTTCCTTGTCCGAAACAATAGTCGTTGAAGTCAATGTCAATGGCGCAGTCAATACGATTGTTTCACCAGACGCTGCATTTCCAATAGCTGCCTGAAATCCAGCATTATTCGCAACTGGGGTGACGCCCTCTTTGGTCACGAAGTAAGAATCACCAATCTGAGTGGATTTGTAACCGTCAGCAAGGAAGTTGGTATGAGCACCTTCAGCTGCGCAATCTCCAGGATTGAATTTCACGAATTCGCCGCCTGTGACGATAATCTTAGCAGTGCCATTTTTGTAATTTGCATCATAGCAGTTCAAGACATAACCATAAGGATCAGGATTCTCTGACAACTGTTGGATAGAGAACTTGCCGCCCTTAATCTCTACGGTACCCTCGAAAACATATACCGCATCCATATTTCCGACATACTCACCACCTTCGATTACAAGATTTCCGCCATCCTGAACATCTACTGCAAAAACGTCATTCTCTTTTGCTTTCACAGCTCCGTTTCCAGTAAGGGTAAGACTACCTCCTCTCACAGAAAGAAGAGACCAACTATAATTAGCTTCATCCCACAAATCTTCCGTATTGCTGATAGTCTTGCCGTTAAGGTCGAGAACAACTTCCTTTCCAGCCGCAACTGCAATAGCCCTGTCCAGCACAAGGTCAGCGGCCAGTTTCGCCTCACCGCCTGTCGCGAAGAGCGCACGGAGAGAAGCCTCGTCCTTGACATTGACAATATCAATGTCATTGTCCGGCTCACTGAAGATAGGGACAATCTCAACATTGAAGATCACCTGTGAGGTGAGGAGATTGCCGAGGATGTTGGTGCGGTAGTTGTTCTGGACAGGAGCGTTCGGCGCGGACACAGTCACAGCTTCGCCGTTGTTCGCCTTGAAAGTAGCAGCAACGTCAATGTTGTGGGACTCGCCCTGCTTGCCGACCGGGATGAGGTAGTTCATCGCGAGGCGGGTGTAGGTCACGCCGTCGAGTGTCTTGAGGACGTCCGCCGGAATCTCGGTCTCTGTCAATGCAACTTCGACTTTATCCTTTCCTTCTTCAGCGAATGTGTCGAATGTCGTTGCCGCCTCAGAGGCCGTGAATGAGCTGACTGCCGGGTTGAAGCCTGCCTTCATTGCGTCAGCATAGTCTGCGGTCGCGAAGTTCACCTGCGCGAAAGGACGGTAAAGTTTGATGGTTTCTGTCAATGCACCATTGACTTTCAATTCCTTACGTGTAGCATAGAATGCGTCACGTTTCTCGTCATTGGCACCAGTGGTGTAGTCCTTCACCTTGATGTTCTTCAGATCGGTGACAATATAAGGTGCACCTTCTGCCTGTGCCCAGAACACGAAATTGTAAGTTTTGCCCTTTACGAGGCTGAACTTTACCTGAGTTTTCAGGTCAGTGAATGTGGCAGTCTTGTCGAGTTCGAGCTTGGTTTTCGCATCGTCGTTCTCGTAAACTGACACATAGAGGTTCTTGGCCGTCTGACCGTCGCCAATCGCCTTGGTCGCCATTTCGCCCGGCAATGCAGCCGTGAACGTCACGTCAACCATCTGTCCGTCAGGGACTTCCGTCACCTGTTCCTTGTTACAGCCGACTGCGAGCAATGTCAATGCAGCCGCTGCCAAATATTTAAATGATTTCATAATGGTTATCGAATTAATTTCTGTCAATGTAATCTTCACGGATTACTTATATCAGTTTTTATCAGAAAATGGAGATAACGTTTATTTCTAATAAACTTTTTTACCTTTAACATTAACAGTAATCTTATTATTTTCTGCAGTAGCTGGTTTATCTACCTGCCAAAGACCACCATTGATTTCAGGGAATGCACCAGAAACTGTACAGTTGTCGATATTAACTGTATAAGCCAAAATCGTTGTACCACATGTTCCCTTAATGTTTATTGCAGGTTTATTTAAAACTGTAGAAATAAACTTGCAGCCTTGAATATTCACTGTTATAAGTGGATTCCCTTCATTATATACATGTAGGAATTTGCCCTTACCTTCGAAAGTACAATCTATGTAGTCAACGGTAGTGCCACCATAAACCCACATGTTATATTCCACTTCCTCCTGAATGAACTTACACTTCTTATATGTCTCATTTCCATAAGAGAAATGAATGCCCGTAAACGTACAGCCTTCAAAAAGAAGATTTCCGCTATGCTGAAATCCTTTATAAATCGAATTTTTAGGCCATGTCTTAAACTGAATATTCTTAAAAGTCACATTATTATAATTATAGGAACTACCGGATGGGAGATACGATACAGACGCTAAATCAATCACTGTCAACGGATTGCCATCTTCCCCCAATTTTCCCTCAAAAGTGACACCCTCAACTGATTTTGTCAACGCTGGCAATGTATATGTGCCGACTGGGAGCTTCAGGTAATCACCTGTTGAGGCTTCTCCCAAAGCGCTATTCAAGCCAGCCTGGTCAGAAATTGTTTTTGATGCATCAACAACCTGCCAAGTCTCTGGAGACTCGCTTATTTTCACAGATTTGTAGCCTTCCGCAACGAAAGAGGTGATGGCGCCATGAGCTTCATGAACAGAAGCAGGGTTGAAGCCTACAAATGTACCGCCTTTGACAGAGAAGCAGTTGACAGTGATGTCATCATGCTGGTTAAGGACAAAGTCAGAGCCAGTTTCCGCCATGAAAACGCCGCCGTTGATTTCTACAGAGCCATTTCTGCCATATTTATCTGGACCCATCACAAAAATCGTAGCATTGCTCTTACCACCAACGTTATATGTTCCGCCGTTGATTACAAGGTGTCCACCCTGTTCTACAATAATCGCATTGTTGTCAGCACCGCCTTCGCAATATACCTCACCATCACCGTTGATGGTCAAATCGCCATGCACCTGAAGGGCAGCTTTATTATCTTTAAGACCATTTTTATTGCTAAACTTCTTTCCATTAAGGTTCAGAACGCTGGTAACCCCAACACCAAGCGTAACGCCTTTCGATTCGTCTGCCACAAAATAATCTTCTGAAAGCGTAACCTCTTTACCAGCTTCAAGATGTGCGGCGACAGAATCGTAGGTATCTCCACCATCAAATTCAGGAGCAACATCTACATTCCACACGGCATCCACTGTCAACAAATCTCCAAGAATATTAGTTTTGAAGTTGCGCTTCACAGGAGCATTCGGAGCCTTTATTGTTGTCGTCTTTCCATTGCTCAACGTAACGACTGCAGAAGCATCCGTGATAGTATTATTAGGATTCAACGCGAATACATAAACTGATGCCAAATAACTATATTCAGCATCATTGACAGATAAGGTTTCGTCTGAAATAACTTCATTCTCGTTGAATTTCACCGTTTCCGAGCCCTCACACGCGAAAGAATCTCCAGACATAAAAGGATGGAAGACATTAGGCACACCGGTAAGGGTCACATATGATTTTTGCGCTTTAAGTTCGTCTGATCGTCCAGAATACTTTTTTGTCCCGAAATTCACTTGCGCAAGAGCACGTTTAAGAATAACATTCTTCGAATAAGAAACAGTAACACGCGCCTCATTCTTAATGGCAAAGAATGCATCCATCTTAGGGTCATTTGCTTTTACCAAACCCGTATTCATCGTCACCGAACGCAAATCGTCTGTATTGTAATATCCTGTGTCACTCGTCTGAGCCCAGAATGCAAAAGAATATGTTTGTCCCTTAACTAAGCTAACTTTAACTGTAGCCTTCTTGTCTACCACAGGTACTGTCTGTGTCAATTCTGGAACTGGAGTGTATATATAATGTTTGTTTTGGTCTTTCGCTCCTCTTAAAAACACCTGAAATACAAGCTCATCTATCTGAGCGGCATCAGAAAGGCCTTTTGTAGTAATTGTCGTCTCCGGCACATCCACATTGAATGTCATTTCGACAGTTTCTCCGTCACCAGAAGCGACCTGCTCTTTCGCACAGGCACCTGCCAGCACAGCCATTGCTGCGATAGCGAAAGTTTTGAATAAATTCTTGTTCATAGTTTTATTGATTATTTAATTTATATGTTTCGTTTAAGATATTGTATATCACTTGATTATAATATTGAACTCACCTTCGAAGTCAGGGTCGATGGCGACGCCGCCGCCGGTATCCTGCATGAGGAAGCTGCCCTTGACGGTGGTCAGCATGCTTCGCTTGATAGGGACCTCGATCGGATTGGTCATGGAGAGGCGGGTGCCTTCTTCGTCGAACAGGCCTACAGCTACCATGACGCTGGACTCCTTGCCGTTCACGAGGACGTAATCGAAGCCGAGCCGGGCATTGTGATCATCTATCAATGTTATGTCCGAACGGAACTGGACGCCGAGACTCGAGTCGTTCGGCTTGTCGTCCCACATGTTGAACTTGGACGGCATGTAGCCGGTGTAGTAGAAGACGACATTGTACTTCTTCAGATCGACAATCGGCGACTTGCTGTCTCCGTCGCCCTTGGTGTCGTCAGGAGCCTTGGTATCATCATCGGCATCCTCCGCACTCTTGGTGAGGTCGCCGGACACCTTGTCCTCGTTTTCCTTCTTCTTGTTCATCTCGGTGATGACCTTGGTTATGAACTCCTGGAGGTCAGTCGTTATGAATTCGAACTTGGCGAGCGGACGTTCCATATTTATGGTGCCGCTGACCGGAGGGAGCATCGAGCCGTAACGCGTGACAGTCAGTTCATTGTGCCCGACGAAAGCATCGCGGAAATCATTGTTTCCCTCGTGCTCGCCCCTCATGGTAATCTCGCGGAAACTCCTCGTGTCGTAGAAATAATCCGCTGCAGTCCCCTTCTCGACGAAATCGGTCCAGACGTAGAACATATAAGTACCTTCGTCAATGTTGATGGTGACTTCATGGTTCAGGTCGGAGACATCCTCCTTGGTGAAAGTGAAGCGCTTGTACGGAACCTCGTCATAACCGCCGTTGCTCAGTTTTCTGTAAGCCTCTATGACATAGCGAATTTCGTAGTCCTTGCCGTCCTTGGAGACTCTGGTTCCCTGATTCAGGTCCATGACAAGGAACTGAGGCAATGCAGTATTGAAATCAAGTTTGAGCGTGGCATTGGCAGGAAGCTCTTCCGGCCATTCGTGGACCGCGCAGGATGCTGCTGAAAGCACCACCGCCAGAATTGCGGCCAATATTTTAACAGTCCTGTCTTTCATCGTTCCGCCCTCCTTTTCTTAAGATCGAAACTGTATGAAAATGATACTGCCGCGTGGTCGATTCCTACGAATGTAGTGTGACCGTTGGTGGCTTTCGGACCATTTTTCTCGTTGTAGAATTTGTCGTAATAGACATCATAGACTCCGGCGCCGATGGAGAATTCTACATTCCATCTCGGATGGCGCTTGGACAGGGGCATCCTGTATCCTGCTGCAAGGCCGCCGCCCCACAGAGGTCTGTCTCCGTCATATGTCTAGATACGCCAGTCACCTTTGGTGGCGTAGTTGAAGTATGCTGTTCCGAAGTGCGCTCCCACGAAGAGGCCGTCTGGCTTGCTGAACCACCAGCGCAGTTCAGGCTGTACGGCAAATGTCCTGAATTTCAGTTCGCGGCTGAAGTAGTCCACCGCAGAGTAGTAGATAGGGAGCTGAAAAGAAAGATGAGGCGTAATGTCGATTTCGACTGCGACATTGGATATGAACATCGCCCATCCGATGGCATTGGTCTTAATGTATAGTTTTCGTGTCCACTCCTGCAGAGGTATCGTCTCGGGCAGCCGCAGCATCGGCACGGCCAGACTGTCGTCCAAAGGCGGGAATTCATTTGCCGGCTGCACATCGGAGTCCGCGATTTCAGGCAGATCAAGCTTGGGATTCTCGACGCCGACCTCCACGATTACCGTAAACGCCCTGAGCTCCGGGAACAGATGCTCGTTCATATACCTCCATGGCCTTCCGCCTGCAAGTCGCTGCAGTTCAGCCTTCAGTATCTTGTCATTGTCCACATTGGCGATAAGGTCCAACACCTCATTCTTTTCTTTCATGTCGGACTCTGCCACGAGCTGTGCAAGTCCCGCCCAGTCTTCGCTTACTGTCTGTACATGAATGATGGACTCAGGAAAGTCGATGTAGCGTTTGAGATAAGCGGTGAGTGTAGAACTTCTTTTGGCAGCCAACTTTTCGTTTATGGCCAATGTTCCTTCAGGAGAAGCTCCTGCGTGGTAGTTTACAGTGAGGATGTCGAAGGCGGAAGACTGTGATTTGAAGTCGTTTACACGGTCAATGAATGCCTTAGCTCTTTCTTGATTATGTTTGTAGGAAGCATCGAACGAAGAATAACCCTGGCGGAAATAAATCCTCAGAGTGTCTGACATCTGCTGCGCACTAACGTTGACACAAAGCAAAGCCAAAACAATGTTTATTAGTCGTTTCATAATAATGGTAATTGTGTTCCCCGAATATGAGGTCATAATGGTCAGACTCGGAAACTCAGTTTTTATTATCGGTGCGAATTTATCAAAAAAGAGAATACGTTGGAACGATTTAATCGAAAATTTGTCCAAAAACACCAAAAATTCGACCTTTTGACATTATAATCGACTGAAATCGATCAGAAATGAACCCAAATGAACCAAATTCAGAGTAGATAGAGCCCAGACATTGACCGTCTATCTGGCGAGAAAGAGATTCCGCGCCGGAAGGGCGGAAGAATAACGGGAGCGCAGGTCGCGGAAGAGGGCGGCGGTCTGACGGGTGAAGCCCGGACCTTTCCAAGTACTTGTGTTGGTGACCATTATCCAGCATTCGCCGTCCGGATAATACTTTATCAATGCGCTTGTTCCGGACAGTGTCCCTGTCCTGGTCCACTCCCCTGTCGGCTTGGTGTCATTCCAGCCAAGCGAATAAGTCTGTTCATCGAACCACTGGGTCATATCGGCCACACTCTGCGCGGAGATGATGTCCGGAATTTCCGGCCTGCCGTCAATGGACGCCACGAAACGTGCGAGTTCAGGTACGGAAGTCACCCAACCGCCTGCTCCGGAAAGTGCTCTGACATCACTGCCGCCATAGCAGCGCTCCACCATATTGCCGCTGTTGTTGTATTCCTCCACCAGACAGGTGTCCGCGCCATTGTAGTAACGGACTTCATTCGGGAGCCTGTCCTCGTAATAGTTGCCGCCGATATGCATATCGTAGCAGCCTGCCCTGTAAAGCACGCTGTCTCTCATAAAGGTCTCATAATCAATGCCTGAGACTTTCTCGACAATCATACTGAGAAGGAGATAGCCGAAGTTGGAATAATACTGGGATGTGCCCGGCGCGAAACGGAGACGACGCTTCAGCTGCGTTTTCATCAATGTCTCATGATCCGGAGGGGTATCCAGATGGTTCTGCATCATAATAGTCCTCGTGGAGAACATCGGGTCGCCTCCGTAGGAAGTGAAACCGCCCTTATGACGCAGCAGGTCCTCAACGGTGATCTTGTAGTAGTTCTTGTCCTTTATAATAGAGGTATATAAAGAGTCGTTCAGAATGCCGCGCGGGCCGAAGACGGTATCGGCCAATGTGAGTTTGCCTCTTTCCTGCAGCATCATTATTCCGGTGGCAGTCAGCAGTTTGGAAACGGAAGCCACCCGCATGATATTGGTCGGGGCCATCTGCACCCCGGCTTCTTCATCTGCCCAGCCGTAGCCTTTCGCATACAGGAGCGAATCGCCACGCATAATCGCGAGTGAGGTGCCACGCAGACACCATTGACGCATATAGGAAGCGATACGCGCATCCAGACCGGAGAGAGAGGATGTGTCCGACAATTCATTTGACAGGGTCTCATTCAGACAGACAGGCTCGGGATCGGGCTCGGGCAAATCACTCGCCTTCCCCGTGGAAGACAATGATACACAAAGTCCTACGGTCAATGTCACCAACGCCAATCCTGCTGCTATTCTGAGTTTCCTTCCCGTCATTATTCAGTTTCTCCCTGTACGCCTCCCGGCAATTCATCTATAAGCTTCGCCCTATGGCAGAAGTCAATAATCATATCGGCAGTGCCGTCAATCCCGAGAACCGACGAATCGACGCAGAGGTCATAATTGGAAGCTACGCCCCAGTTGCCGAAAGTGAAGTAATTGTAATAGGTCTCCCTGGTCCTGTCCTTCTTCTGCATCAGGGATTCCGCCTGCTCGGGGGTAATGCCCATACGCTCTGCAACTCGCTTGATGCGGACTTCGTCAGAAGCGGATATGAAGACATCAAGACATGGACGGTCACGGAGGATGTAATCTGCGCAACGGCCGATGAAAATGGCAGAGCCCTTGTCCGCGATGGAGCGTATGACATTGCTCTGGATGACGAACAACTGGTTGTCACTCACGTAGTTGTCTGCCGAACCGAAGCGTCCGACATCCACGATGAAGCTGGACAATGCGAGGAGATTTCTCTTCTCGTCACTCTTGGCAAACAGTTCTTTGCTGAAGCCGCTCTGCTCCGCTGCCTTGGAAATGAGTTCTTGGTCATAGACAGGGATGCCAAGTTTCTTGCCCAAAGCCAAGGCTACCAGTTTTCCGCCACTTCCGAACTGGCGTCCGACATTGATTATCAATTTCTTGTCTTCCATAATCAAGCCTCCTTAAATTTCATTTTACTTCCTAAAATATCCGGGTCGTCACCGTCATTGAGTTTACGGAATTTGCGGAAAAGCGCTGCCAGCAATATGGCAGCCATTATGATGGACAACGTGTCTGCAATCGGAAAACTCATCCAGACTCCTTTATGCCCGAAGAACACCGGCAGGAAATAAATCAGCGGAACGAGGAAAAGGAGCTGCCGGCACAATGACAGGAAAATGGACTTGTGCACCATGCCCAGACTCTGGAAGAAATTGGTGGTCGCCATCTGGAATCCCACGAGAGGAAAGGCGAGGTTTATCATCCTCAATCCCTTGTCGGCCAATGATTTGAGTTCCGGATCAGTGGTAAACAGTGATATCGCGATATCCGGGCAGAGTTCCGAAACCAGAAAGCCGAAGCATGTCACTGACGTGGTACAGATCACGGTAAGTTTGAACACCCGTCTCACTCTGCTGTATTTTCTCGCGCCGAAGTTATAGCCTGCGATAGGCTGCATTCCCTGGTTGAAACCCATATTGACCATAATGAACAGGAACGAGATACGGTTCACGATTCCGTACGCGCCGATGGCAAGGTCTCCTCCGTATTTGAGCAGCTGCTGATTGATGAAGAGGGTGACGATGCAGGCCGCCGAATTCATCAGGAACGGGCCCATGCCTATTGTCAATGAATCTTTGGCGATTCTCAGATCCAACTTGTATTCTCTCAGCCGCTTAGGGATGTGGAGATAGTTGCGCTCGTCGAGGAAGTACTTGAATGTGTACAACATTGCCAAGAGCTGGCAGAGCACGGTAGCCAAGGCGGCGCCCTTTATGCCCATATCCAGGACGAATATGAATATCGGATCCAGGATCGTGTTGGATACGACCGTGAAAATGGTAAGCCCCATCGCCAACTTCGGATTGCCCGAAGCGCGTATCATATTGTTCAATCCGAAATACAGATGTGTGATCACATTGCCTATGAGGATGATCACCATATAGTCCCGTGCGAAAGGCAATGTGTTCTCGCTGGCACCGAAGAACCCGAGAATAGGGTCCAGAAATGCCAGGGATACCAATGTGAATGACAGACCGATCAGCACATTGAGAACAATTTCATTGACCAGAACCTTGCGGGAAGCCTCGTAGTTGCGCTGGCCGAGCAACATTGACAATATCGTCGATGCTCCGACGCCCACTAGCGTTCCGAGTGCCGTGGAAAGGTTCATGAACGGGAATGTGACGGCAAGGCCTGAGATGGCATACGAGCCGACATCCTTTATATGGCCGATGTAGATGCTGTCGACCATATTATACAGAGAAGATGCAGTCATGGCTATAATGGCCGGGACTGCATACTGCATAAGCAAATCGCGTATTCTCTTATCTCCAAGTTCTGTAGGAACAGTTCCTGAAACAGCCATTCAATTCCTCCTGCTACTCTTTCGGTTTATCGACGATTTCGATTTCAAATACGAGCGGCGCATATGCCGGGATGGTGTTTCCGCTTCCGCTGTAGTCATAGCCGTATGCGGAGAAGAACATGCCCACGCCTTTTTCGTGCTTGCGCATCTGCCACAGGGTCTTGGAGAATCCGTTGATGACGGAGGAGCCGTCCGATGAGCTGCTTGAATACAACTTTATATCCGTGAAGTTCTCTCCCCAGGAGATTTTCACCGGAGCATATGTACTCGATGAACTGTAGATATTATAGAACTTGGCGGTGTCCTTGATGGTCGTGTCGAACACCTGCCTGTTCAGCAATCTTCCTGTATAGTTTATGTAAATACTTGTGTCAGAAGGGAATGAAACAGTGTCATCCGGTGCTTTCGTCTGCTTGTAGTAGAAGCCCCAGGACAATGAATCGACTCCGCCCAGATACTTCGCGCCGTAGATCTGCATGCTGTCGATCTGGGATTTCAATATGTCTTCAGTTATGCCTGCGAGAGTGAGTTCATATACCGCAGTGGAATTGTCGTTCGAATGCTTGAGATAGTCGGCCGGAGTCTTGTATCTTGTCGTGGTCATCAGCCAGGACGGGATGAGCGCACGTCTTGTGCCTCCTACTCTCATTCCTTTCAGCATGTCCTCCACGCCGACCGGAAGGCTGTTGCTGTATGTAGGCCAGGACGATGTGCCGTAATAATGGGACTTCTCGTATTTGCCGAGCTGCTGTGCGAGTTTCTTGCTGTTGGTGGTAGTGATGTTGCCGTCCATGTCCCTTACGGTGCAATGTACCATCACGTATTTCTGCGAGTTGAAGACTTCTCCGTCACCAGCTTTGTCGTCCAATATATATATTCCAAGTTCCGTCTTGGTCGCTTCGGGATGTTTCTGGCTGACCCAGGCCTCCACATAGCGTTCTTCATCTTCGAAAGGCAGAGTTTTCTCCGATTTTGCACAACCGGTGAAAACGAAAGCCGAGGCGAATGCGCTTGCCGCAATGAGTTCTACAATTCTTATATTATTCATTTTCAATATATTATCTATTTAATCATTCGTTATCGACTCTACCCAGATGCGATAGACCAAGGCGGAGTTTGCAGGAATCGTGCCTAACTCGCGTTTGCCGAAACCATATTTTCCTGAAAAAAGTATATAACATTCCTGGCCGGCCTTTACGCCCTCCAAGCCATATTTCAGCCCTTTCACGAAGCCTGACTCACTGAGTTTCACTGTCTTGACCTCGAAGACCGAGTCGTCGGAGAGTGTCCAGCCGGAGCCTTTGGCCACTTCTTCACTGTTGGTGGCAAACATATTGGATGCATTGACAGAAGACCCTGAAAGCACATATCCCGCATAATGGAATGAGACTGTCCCATTGACAGAGAGGCTGTCGCCGTCGCCGGGAACCACCACAAGCCTGGTTACACCTTTATTATATACTACATACGCGGTGTCCACTGACTTCAATGTGGAGTTCACAAAAGACTCTATGTTCTGCTCCTGTCTGGAATACCTCAGTTTCACTTCCTCCTTGGAGCAAGCGAAGACCATGACGAGTGCAATGAGCGCGACCAATAATTTATCTGCTTTCATAATCTCCTGATTTAAAGTACTCTGACGTCACCTTCAGCAGGTATTTCTCAGCCTGCGACGGTGATGATATGTCAGCGGGATTCCCGTCATTGGCCTTAAAGAAAAGCCGTCCGCCGGAAGCGTTCTCATGGCCGCCGCCGTGGAAATAGGCCTTCGAGCATCCGACTGCCGAGAAGCCTTTCTTGGACCTGATGGAGACGCGGAAGAAACCGGCATCATCCTGCTTGAGGAAAATGCTCATCTTCACGGATGCGATGCGGAGCGGCTCGTTCACGAGGCCTTCCGTCTCACCTTCCGATATGTTGAATTCCGATGCAATCTCTTCTGTCAGAATCATATACGCCACGCCGTAATCTGTGAGTTTCATATTCTGATACAGCATGTAGCCCCACAGCCGCACACGTTTTTCGGTTCCGCTCTGGTACAGGTTCGACAGTATCGCGTCCCTGTCCACACCGACGCCCAGGAGGACTGATGCCATGGTCAATGTAGAGGGATACACGGAGTTCGCGAAGTTGTTCGTGTCAGTGGTCATTCCGGTCATGAGTGATGTGGCCGAAACTGCCGGAACAAGAGACGCATCCTCATGGATGTCAGGCATTGACATGAGGACATTGAACAGAAGTTCGCAGGCTGAAGAGACCGCCGTCTCGGAGAATACGACATCGAAGGATTCGGTTTCCGGGGCGAGATGATGGTCAATGAGGACCTTCCTGCACTTGGCTGCGCGAAGCATCGGTTCGAGGTCTCCCGTGCGTGTGAACGAGTTGCAGTCCAGACAGAAAATCAGGTCGGTTTCAGCTATGCGTTCACGTGCGGAATCATTGTCAGAGGGCCACTGGAACACGTTTTTCTCCGGTGTGCCGCTGAGCATGAAGGTCAATGTCTCAGGAAGCGGGTCGGAGTAGATGACCACGGCGTCTTTGCCTCTGGACAGGAGATAGTGCAGCATCGCCAATGTGCTGCCGATCGCATCTCCGTCAGGACGGATATGAGCCACGATGGACACTTTCCCGGCCTCCCGGACCAATGTTTCGAGTCTTTCCACTGCCTTCGTGTCGATATTTACTGTATTTCCGTTCATCTGCCGCTTTCTTATACCTGATTGTTCCGGATGCAAATTTACAAATTATATTGCATTTCATAAATCAATTTCATAACTTTGTCGAGTATGAGAATTTGCGGGCGGCAGTGAAAATCGCCGCTGAAGTTCCAGCCACGTTTATAATTGATATTATAAAACTCAAAACATAAAATGAAAGGAATAGTTAAAAAGATCGTCAGCGTACTGCTGCTCTTTGTTATTGCCGGACTCGTGTATGCATGCATCAAGAGTATTATGGAGCCTATCAATTTCAACAAGCAGAAGGCTTACCGTGAGACTGTCGGTATCCAGAGAATGAAGGATGTCCGCACTCTTCAGGAGGCATTCAAGTCTGTTTCAGGCCACTTTACCGCATCTGCTGACTCCCTCGTGGATTTCTACAAGAACGGCAAGATGGAAGTGATCATGCAGATCGGCTCAAATGACGACTCCCTTGCAGTTGCAACTACAGAGAAGCTCAAGAAGTCACGTAGAGGCATCACCCCTGAACAGATGTATGAGCTCTACAAGAAAGGTGAGCACCTCGTATTCTCCATCTCAAGCAAAGTGGATGTGAAGGATACACTTTTCAACACAAGAAACGATTTCAACATTGATTCTCTCAAATACATTCCTTTCTCACAGGGCGACACCATCCAGATGGAGTCCGTCATCAAGGAAGTATCAGGTGTGAAGGTTCCTCTCTTCGAGGCGAGAATGCCTTACAAGTCTCTTCTCAAAGGTCTTGACAACCAGCTCAGAATCAATCTCGATGCTGACCGCAAGGCTATGAACCGTTACGAGGGACTTCAGGTAGGTAGCGTTTCAGCACCTAACAACAACGCCGGCAACTGGGAGTAGTCCGTCGGGACTCACTCACTTCATATAAGAATATGAGCCAGACGAATAATATAGAAAGCAGAATATCCATTCAAGTAGCCTTGAGTGGATATTCTTTTAAGATACAGGACAATGAGGGTGAACACTCGTCGGGCTGGCTTACGCCTGACAGGATCTTCACGACTCCCGAGTTCCAGAAGAGATATGACGCGGTGAAGATTTCGCTTCTGACACCGAAAGTGGCCTTGATTCCTGAGCAGTTCTTCAATCCGATGGAGCTCAGGCAGATGCTTGGCGACGTGGTCAGACTGGGGGAAAATGATGCCGTCGAGTTTGTCAGGATGCCGGAGAGGGCTTCGGTACTGGTATTCTCGAACAATGTGGGAGAAACATTGTCAAGGATGATTTCCCAGACGGTATTTACTACAGACGGGTATCAGGCAAGGATTCTGCCTGAGATGTACTACATTCTGGAGGCGCTGGACAAGTGCAGTGACTACAACAAGATCGTGGCATCTTACGCTGACGGATATCTGCACCTGGCTGTGGCACAGGGAAAGTCCCTGCAAATCGCAAATACCTTCAGGGCTGTGGATTTCACGACGGCCGAGTACTTCATTTTCAACACATTGAAAAAACTTCAGTTGAATCCCGAGATATCGACCATCTGCTTCAGGACTCCGGTTTCTGACGAGGAGGAAATGTCATTGTACCGATATTTCAAATCAGTGGAACAGATATGAGAATTATAGGTGGTGCGCTGAAGGGCAGGAACATCGTCACTCCTCCTGATTTCAAGGCAAGGCCGACGACTGATTTCGCCAAGGAGGCGCTTTTCAATATTCTCGACAATGAGTTCGAGTTCGAGGGGCTGAGTGTGCTTGACCTGTTCAGCGGCACGGGCTCGATTTCCTATGAGTTTGCGTCACGTGGTGCTGGCCATGTGTGGTCAGTGGAGATGAATATGCAGTATTCCTCTTTTGTCAAGGAGCAGGCCAGGAAGCTGGGCCTGAAGAATCTGACTGCCGTCCATCACAATGTGTTCGATTTCATTCCCATCTGCAGGGAGAAGTTCGATATCGTGTTCGCCGACCCGCCTTATGCGCTGGAAGGGCTGGAGACGATTCCTGACAAGGTGCTGGATGCCAGATTGGTATATCCTGAGAGGTATCTGATTCTGGAGCACGGGGACGAGCACTCGTTCAAGGAGCACCCCGCTTTCGTAAAGGAGAAGGTTTACGGCCGCGTCCACTTCAGTTTCTTCGAGCCGGTCAATAATCTGCCCAAGTAAAACGTCAGGCACAAGCCAGGCGGGCAGAGTGGGCGGAGCCGGTTAAATGACATTCTTCTTAGGCGGATGCCTCTCGGGCAGAGCTGGACTGCGCCGGTCCTCCCCACTACCGTGGGTCCCCTCCCTTTTCGGGAGCCAATGCCGGCTCCGCCCACTCTGCCCGAGAGGCACACCAACAATGATGTATATAACAAAACAGCCCGGAAGTTCCGGGCTGTTTTCTGTCTATATGTAGCTAAGCGCTATAGAACGCTCATAACTGCTTCTGCGATAGAATTGAGCTTGGTATCCACGCTGTCCGCACGGCTTGCAAGAATACAAGGAGCAGTAGTTCCTACGAGCATACCTGCCTGACGCACGCCTGTAGAGAGCTTGGAATTCGTCTTCCAGAACACGTTTGCAGACTCGATGTTAGGGAATACGAGGCAGTCAGCGTCACCTGCTACAGGGCTGACAAGCTTCTTGATCTCAACAGATTCCTTGTCGATAGCCACGTCGAGTGCGAGAGGACCGTCAGCGATGCAGCCCTTGATCTGTCCGCGCTCTACCATCTTGGCCAATGCAGCAGCTTCCATACAAGCCGGCATTGAATCGAGAACCTGCTCTGAAGCTGCGACGAACGCAACCTTCGGCTTCGCTATGCCGAATGACTTGGCAACTTTCACGATATAGTTCGTGAGCTTCATCTTCTGACGCAGATCAGGAAGCGGAACCACTGCCATGTCGGTAAGGAATATGAGCTTGTGATAGTTCGGGCTGTCGATTACTCCTACGTGGCTGAGAAGGCCTTTCGGAGGAAGGAGACCGGTCTCCTTGTTAAGTATGGCGCGAAGGAACTTGTCAGTAGAGCAAAGTCCTTTCATGAGAACGTCACCTTCTCCGTCATGAACCATCTGGACTGCCTGTGCAACAGCCTTCAGCTCATCAGGATTGTCCACAATAGTGAATTTCGCTGCGTCGATACCTCTCTTGACGCAAACCTCATTGATAAGAGCGGCGTCACCTACGAGAACGGCTTTGATGAATCCGAGATCCACAGCCTGTGAAGCTGCTTCAATGGTATGCTCGTCCACTGCCCAGGCAGCGACCATCGTTTTGCAGACACCTTTTTGCTTGAGCTCTGCAAATACATCTGAGAAACTTGTGATCATATTTTTCCTCTAATTAGTTTTCCTCTTCGCTTTGAACGATGTGCATTGTATCACGTGCAATGACAATCTCTTCATCGGTGGTGATGAGAGCCACTTTCACCTTGGAATCAGGCAATGAAATGATGGTATCCTCTCCCCATGCGACATTTGCTTCATAGTCGAATTTGAGGCCGAGATATGAGAAGTTCTCACATACTCTGCGACGCAGACGGCTGTTGTGCTCACCGATACCTCCGGTGAAGATGATAAGGTCAACTCCGTTCATGACTGCAGCGAACTGACCGATATACTTGATAATGCCGTAAGTCAGCATCTTGAGTGCAAGCTTGGCTCTCTGGTCGCCTGAATTTGCAAGCGCGTCGAGGTCTCTGGCATCAGAAGAAGCTCCTGAAATTCCGAGGAAGCCTGATTTCTTGTTCATCACCTCGGTCATTTCATCCGGTGTGAGGTTTTCTTTCTTCATCAGGTACGGGACCACGTTAGGGTCAATGCTGCCGCATCTTGTTCCCATGATGACGCCGTCGAGCGGAGTAAAGCCCATGGAAGTGTCCACTGACTTGCCGTTCACGATGGCCGTGATGGAGCTGCCGTTGCCGATATGGCATGTGATGATCTTGGAGTTGTTGATGTCCAGGCCGGCGAACTTGGCGCCTTTCTCAGCCACGAACTGGTGGCTTGTTCCGTGTGCACCGTATTTACGTACTCTGTACTTGGTGTAATCCTCATACGGAAGGCCATACATATATGCGTATGCAGGGATGGACTGATGGAATGCGGTATCGAAGGTAACCACCTGAGGCACAGAAGGAAGCACGGCCTGAACGGCTCTGATTCCGAGGATGTGCGCAGGGTTGTGGAGCGGTGCGAAGTCGCAGCAGATCTCGATTTTCTTCATCACGTCTTCGTTTACGAGGGCGCTTGACGAGAAATATTCTCCACCATGCACGATTCTGTGTCCTACGGCCTCGATGTCGTCAAGTGATTTGAGGACGCCGTGCTCACTGTCGGTAAGCGCCTCGAGCACGAGCTGCATTCCGACTTTGTGGTCAGGAACCGGGAGGTCTTTCACTACCTTCTCCTTACCTGTAGCCGTGTGCTGAAGACAACCCATCTCCAGTCCGATTTTTTCTACGATACCCTTCGCAAGGACATCATAGACGTCATCGTTTTTCATATCAAGGAGCTGATACTTAATCGATGAACTTCCGCAATTGATTACAAGAATTATCATAACTATAGTTTTTGTTTCTATTTTTTCGGATTTGACGCGGCAAAGTTAAAAAGAATTCACTACTTTAGCAAGGAAATGACCTCCAACGGTCGAGTAACTGAGCGCGCACCTATGACAGAAACTGCGGACATAAAGCCACTTGCATTGGCATTTACCTTCGGGGCGGCATCCGGACTGCTCCTGAGCCGTATTTCCATGCATGCCGCATACATTTCCTCCGCCACTTCCCTACTGGCCGCATTGACATTGACAGTCATCACTTCAGCGGACCGCCGGCAGGCGGAAATCCTGCTGCTGTTCCTGACGGCAGGCGTTTTCTGCGCCGCGACATCGACATTGACAAGTCTCGGGGCTGTCGCCGGAAAACAGCTTTTCGCGGGCCTTGCGGCTGATTTCAGGTCAATGATTTCGTCGATTCCGTTTCCGCACGAGGGGACTGCGCCTCTTGTCAATGCCCTGCTGACGGGTGACAGGTCTTCGCTGGACGACAGCGTCATGAACAGTTTCCGTGACAGCGGGGCGTCACACATCCTCGCACTGTCGGGGCTGCATCTCGGAATCATCTACGGCATCCTGCTCAAGGTGACTTCCATTTTCGGAAAGCATCCCACGGTAAAGGCCGTCAGGAGTCTGATTATCATATCGTTATGCGGGATATACACTTTGGCGACCGGAGCCAGTCCGTCGCTTGTGAGGGCTTTCCTTTTCATTCTTGTCAATGAGACTGCACGTCTGACTCACCGCAGCAACAATCCGCTCCGTGTGTATTGTGCTGCACTTTTCATCCAGACGGCCATCAATCCCCAGGTGATCAGTTCGACCGGGTTCCAGCTTTCCTACCTGGCGATGGCAGGCATCTTCCTGCTATATCCTGCATTGAAAAAATGGTATCCGCAGGAGGAGGCCGCTGGCGACATGCTTATCGAAAAGGGCGCCGGCCTAACAGAAAGTGACGGGCTGGAGGGCGTGATGATCGACAAGGGCTGCTGCCGCGCGAGGCGTTGCTGGACTTCGTGGATGAAAACAATAGTGTCGGCTGCACCGCGCAAGATTTGGGATGCGGCTGCGCTGACGATTTCGTGCCAGGTATTCACCGGCCCTCTCGCCTGGTGGAAATTCGGAACGTTTCCGAAGTACTTTCTGCTGACGAATCTGCTGTCGCTGCCATTGACAAGTGCCGTCATGTTATTGTCTGTCAGCACTTCAGTCCTGTTCGCCATCGGCATTTGCCCGGACTTTCTCATCTCACTTACCGACAGCAGCGCGTCCCTGCTTCTTTTCATCATGAAGGTCATCTCCAGCATGTAGGGTGGGGCGGGAAGGCAACTTCGTCCGTGAAAACCCGCCTTTCGCCGGACAAGTTAGTCATTTGAGTCACTCGTCCGTGAAAACCCGCATTTCTCCGGACAAGTTGGCCATTTGAGTCACTCGTCCGTGAGAACCCGCCTTCCACCGGACAAGTTGCGGATTACAGGGTGCGCAAAAAAAGGACGGCAACCGGAATCTCTCCGATTGCCATCCATAGTCCTTAAAGCTTTTATAAACAGTAAGCGATTATTTGCTTGCCTCTACAGAAACTTTTCTGAATTCTTTAAAATCCTTCATAAGAGCAAGAGCAGCTTTACGTGCGCGAGCACCAGCAGCCTTATTGCCTTTCTCTACCTGAGCGTCTGCATTAGCAACGAATTCCTCGTACTCAGCTTTGATTTTCTCAACAAGTTCTTTCATTGTTACTATAGTTATTTGTTAAACATTAAGTTGCTTGATTTTGGTAATCCTTTGCAATTTATGTAAAAATCCTGAAAATGCAAGCAATTATTTAACTTTTTACAACGATTAACCCCGTACGAAACTATTTTTTAGCAGTATTGAAGCAATTCATGGCCCTGTCGATGCCGATTGTCACAAACGCCTTGACGCCATCTATGACAGAGTCACATATTTCAGGCATTTTCTCTTTCTCCTCTGCAGACATCGGACCTATCACGAAATCCACCTGTCTGCCTTTCTGGAAATCATTGCCAATGCCGATCCTGATTCTCGGATACTCCTGCGTCTCGAGGAGTTCCTGGATGTTCTTTAGTCCGTTGTGGCCGCCGTCGCTTCCCTTCTTGCGCATTCTCAATGTGCCGAAAGGAAGATTCAGGTCATCGCAGATCACGATGACGTTCTCCAGCGGAAGTTTCATTTTATTGACCCAATATCGAACGGCATTGCCGCTGAGGTTCATATATGTGGAGGGCTTGAGGAGGGTGATGTCCCGACCTTTGAATGACACTTCGGCCACGTCTCCATAGCGCTGGGTAGTGAAAGTGGCACCTGCGGCTGAAGCCCATGCATCCAGCACCATAAATCCTACGTTGTGGCGCGTGTCCGCATACTCCGCGCCGATATTTCCAAGTCCTACTACAAGGTAATTCATACTCGTTCTCCGATTCTGTCCGCAGAAAGTTTCGCCTTGCCTGCGGCTATTGTCATTTCTTCGCGCACCAGGAAAAGTCCCCGCCTATCAAGAAAACAGGACGGACCGGAAAGTCGATTCCGCCCCGTCCTGTAAAGTTTATAGCTGCACGATTATGCCTCAGCTGGAGCCTCAGCTGCCGGAGCTTCTGCGTGATGTACGCCTTCCTCCATAGCCTCGTCAAGAGCTTCCTCATACTCGATGTGAGCTGCAACCTGACGTGAAGACTTGACTGTGCAGATGATAGTTCCCTTAGGAGAAACCACATTGACATTCTCATACTTGAGGTCACCTGCTACGATTCTCTTGCCGATCTGGAGTTTGTCGATGTTGATGACAAGCTCATCAGGAAGGTCCTTCATAAGAGCGCTGACTTTTAGTTCACGAACCAGCTTGTAGAACTTACCACCGGCACGTACACCGGCTGCATGACCGGTGATGGTGATAGGAACCATGATGGAAATAGGTTTCTCCTCATTGACAGCGAGGAAATCTGCGTGAAGGCAGTTGTCCTTTACCGGGTGATACTGAAGCTCGTGGATAACTGCATTGTATTTCTGGCCGTTGCTGAGCTCGAGGTCAACGATGTAAGATGCAGGAGTGTCGGTAAGACCTTTGAGATCTTTTTCAGTAACTGTGAAGAGAATGTTCTCTACACCTGAACCATAGATGTTGCATGGTACGAGACCCTGTTTGCGGTACTCTTTGATGACCGCCTTGTTGCCGACCTCACGGACCTGGCCTTTCAATACGAAATGTTTCATTTCTTTAATTTGTTTAAAATGTGTTACTCAGTCTTGGTCCGGATGCCCGGACTAGACCCCATTGCACCAAAAGCTACTGCTTTTTCGCGGACCTTTCTTCAAAGGCCCAAAATGCGGCGCAAATATAGTGAATTTTCCGTAAAATAAAAAATTGACGTGAAGTTTTTTAAAGAAAGTAATCATAAAAAAATTGCTATCTTTGGAGATGTGTAAAGTTTTGGACTATGGAGACGACGATTAGAAAATTCCCGATTGGGATACAGACATTTGCGGAGATTATATCCGGAAAGTATTTATACATTGACAAGACGGGGTATGTCAATGACATTGCAGATAAGTACAAGTACGTTTTCCTGAGCCGACCGCGCAGGTTCGGAAAGTCGTTGCTGTCTTCTACATTGCACTGCTATTTCGAGGGCAGGAAGGAACTTTTCGAGGGGCTGAAAGCTAGTGAGGTGAAGAAGGAATGGACGAAGCATCCGGTTTTTCATTTCGACATGTCCACTGCCAAGCATTTGAATGAGGAACAGCTGCTTGAAGAACTCGACAAAAAGTTTTATGAATATGAACTCATCTATGGGCGCGGCGAAAAAGATATAAACCCCAACCAGCGTCTGGAGGGGCTGGTTCATCGTGCCTTCGAGCAGACCGGGCAACAAGCCGTAATCATCATTGACGAATATGACGCACCTCTATTGGACGTGATGAATGACAAAGGCAAGTTGCCGGCTATCAGGCAGATAATGAGAAATTTCTATAGCCCGATAAAGAGCCTTGACCCGTATCTGCGGTTCGTTTTCATTACTGGAATCAACAAGTTCGCACAACTCAGCATTTTCAGCGAGCTGAACAATCTCCAGAACATCTCCATGATGCCGGAGTACTCTGCATTGTGCGGAATTTCGCAGACAGAGTTGGAAAACAATATGCAAAATGAGGTTCAGGCACTGGCTGACAAACAGAAAGTTAGCTACAAGGACGCACTTGCGCTGCTGAAAGCCCACTACGACGGCTATCATTTCTGCGAAGAATCAGAGGATATATACAATCCGTTCAGTCTCATCAAGTCATTGAACGAAAAGCGTTTCGGCAGTTACTGGTTCGACACAGGCACCCCGACTTACCTCATTGAAAGACTACGGAAAAACCCTATCGACGAGACTACGCTGGACAATATCCCGCTCGTTCCGCAATCGGATTTCGACGTTTCTCCTGAGATTTCGGAGAATTCATTGCCAATGCTTTATCAGACCGGTTACCTGACCATCAAGTCATACGACGAGAGGATGCAGCTCTATACACTCGGATATCCGAACAAGGAAGTCAAGATCGGTTTCACGAGAGGGCTTCTGGGCGAATACCCAAGCAAGACAAGCACCGCGTCGGGATTCGTGGCGCATTTCTATGCGGCAATGGATTCGCAGGACATTGACCTGGCTATGGAGAAGCTGCAGGCGTACCTTGCAGGAATACCTAACGATTTGGAGAACAAGACCGAAAAACATTATCAGACAATCATTTACCTGATTTTCTCGCTACTCGGTTTCTATATCCGCACGGAAGTGAAATCCGCCATCGGCAGGGCTGACGCGGTCTGCTACACGGACAATTGCATATATGTCTTCGAATTCAAGGTGGACGGATCTGCGGAAGAGGCGCTCAAGCAGATTGATGACAAGGGCTATATGCTTCCTTACAAATTCGAGGAAGGCAAGAACCTCGTCAAAGTCGGCGTAAACATTTCCTCTCAGACCCGCACCGTCGAGAAGTGGATAGCGAGGTAACGCTACAGCTCCAGCACGGCAGGCTTCAGGCCTTTAGCATTGACCTTAAATAGGATCGGGCCTTCGGCGTCGGCGTGGGAGCGGACTATTACGGTCAGCTTGCCGGCGAAGAGGTGCATGTGCGGGAGATGGAAAAGTTCGAGCGAGCACGGGTCACCGTTGGCGATGGCGCGGAACTCGCCGGCACCGGACACTGAGGCGAATACTTCGCGCGTATCGGTAGGTACGGTATTGCCATCCTTATCCACCACACTTACAGTCACATACGCCAGATCTTCCCCGTCTCGGGCAATGGAATTCCTGTCACATTCCAGACGGAGAGCATACGGCTTGCCGGCAGTGCGGACAGACTCCGAAGCAGCGACATTGCCATTCGCATCATAGGCCACGACGCGGAGCTCACCTTTCCGGTAAACCACGTCATTCCACATCAGACGATAACGTCCCTCAACCGCCTCATCCTGAAGACCTTCGCAAGGCGCGGACGGCGACGCTTTGGAACGACGACCCTGAGAAACACCATTGACAAACAGCTCGGCCTCAGGCCATGAAGTATAGACGTAAACCGGCGTCACCTGCCCTTCTCGGCCCGGCCAGGTCCAATGCGGAACTATATGAAGTGTAGGGCTTTCCGTGTTCCAGACGCTGCGGTAAAGCCAATAGCGGTCCTTCGGAATAGAGGCCAGGTCAATGATTCCGAACATGGAACTGTGGTTCGGCCATGCATCGGTATCGTAAGGGCTCGGCTCGCCCAGATAATCAAAACCGGTCCAGACGAACTGTCCCATTGTCCAAGGATAATCATCGGCAAGGGCGAAGTCCACATCCGGGATATTCGACCAGTTGCAGGCTTCCATATCGTAGCCCGATGACTGATGATCAGGGTGCATCACGCTGAACGCCTTCTCCACCGGGAAATGATATGTGCCCCTCGAACTGACGGTAGATGCCGTTTCCGAACCGAGCACCAGTCCCTGAGGCAACTGTTCATAACAATCCTTGTAACGGAAAGTGCGGTAATTGATTCCCGGGATGTCCAGCTGGGCCGCAAACCCGTTGGAAAGCACGCAATTGACCTGGTCCATTCCGCAAGTGACAGGCCTCGTCGGGTCCTCCCTGTGACAGATGGACTGAAGGAACGATGCCGTCTTGTATCCTTCGGCAGAGCATTGGGACGGAACCTCATTGCCTATGCTCCACATGATCACTGACGGGGAATTCCTGAAAGCGTGGAGCATGCTTATCATGTCACGCTCTGCCCACTCGTCGAAATAGCGGTGATACCCGTTCTCGCATTTCGCGTCATTCCACTCGTCGAAAGGCTCCACCATCATCATGAAACCCATCTCGTCACAAAGACGGACAAGTTCGGGCGCAGGCATATTGTGCGATGTGCGGACCGCATCACAGCCCATGTCCTTCAGCATTGTCAGCTGATGCCTCAACGCCGGCACGCTCACGGCCGCACCGAGAGGCCCCAGGTCATGATGGTTGCAGACGCCCTTGAACTTCCGGTGCTCGCCGTTCAGGTAAAAGCCCTTCTCCGGGATGACCTCGATCGAGCGGATGCCGAAGCGCGTCTCATATTCGTCTGTCACGGTTCCGCCCACCAGGATACGGGTCAATGCCTTATAAAGGTAAGGGTGCTCCGGTGCCCACAGTTTCGGCTCTTTTACCAAGAATTTCTGCACATGGCTGTCGCCTTTATGGTACAATGCCACAGACCGCCTCGATGCCACTTTCTCGCCTTCCGGAGAATAAATATCCGTAATATATTCTATGTCAATGTTTTCCTTGTCTGACTGCAATGCAATTTCGAGTGAGACCGATGCCATATCATTATGCACGGAAGGGGTGGTGACGAATGTTCCCCAGACCGGAATATGGGCATTGGCAGATGTGCAGATCAGGTGGACATTCCTGTAAAGGCCTGCACCCGGATACCATCTGGAAGAAAAAGGAAGATTCTCCAGCCTGACAGCCAGGACATTGGAGCCGGACTTGTTCAGATACGGGGTGACGTCGCAGTGGAACGGGCTGTAACCATAAGGCCAGAAGCAGACCTCATGACCATTGACATAAACCCGCGCCTCGCTCATCGCACCGTCGAACAGCAGTTCCGCTTTCAGTCCGTCCGGAACATTGAACTCTGTCCTGTACCAGCCCACGCCCACATATGGCAAACCGCCGGTGCGACCGGTCTTGAGCGATGCCTTCGTCTCCATATTCTGCACTATCTGTACGTGCTGAAGGTCATTTTCAATGCTGAAAGGCCCGGTTATGGCCCAGTCGTGCGGCACGCTCACACTTTCCCATCCGGAGTCGTCATAAACCGGCATGAAAGCCCCGTCAGCCTCTCCGCGATGGAACCGCCACCCGTCCTTTAGGCAGGTATCTGTTCTCGCAGCTGATGAAGGAGTTGGAGTGTTTGGCGAACTTGAAGACCGCAAAGAGCCCGAAGAGAGTTCACCGGCATTGATCACCGGCATTGAAGCGACTGAAGCACAAAGAAGTGCTGCCAGACATGAAAAAATCTTATTCAACATGTTATATCTTCCGTTATTAACTGACACTATTTCAAATATCCACAAAGATATAACACTCTCCGGTATTTCTCAACTTGGCAGAATTAGTAATACTCAAAAAAACGCTCGGCGGCAAGGGCCCGCTCTGCTCAGATGCTTTGCAATTCACCGCGTATCTTGTCGCTGCCCGGGGTATCCATTTTTGGGGTAAACTGTTTTCAGGACGATAAATTGGGCGCAACCTATAACAAGCTATATATCAGCCCTTTAGGCATTTTCAGAGTTGGAATTTTGGCAACTCTGAAAACACCTAAAATACTGATACATAGTTAATTACGCGCTGCGCGCACCATTCAACATCGGTAAACTTTTTCAGGACTGGGCAAGCGAAAAAGCACTGTCCGAAGGATTGACAGGGCATAATCAGATGCCGGGCCGGAGTTGGCGGGCAGTGCAGCCGGGCGGCGATGGAAAGCCCGTAGGCCCTGATCGCCCCCTTGAAAAGGGGGTTGGGGGGATTAAGACAAGTCATCAGATGCCGGGCCGGAGTTGGCGAGCAGTGAAAGCCAGTGGCGATGGAAAGCCCGTAGGCCCTGATCGCCACCTTGGAAAAGGGGGTTGGGGGGATTGAGACAGGGCAGCAAAAACTCAGGAGGCCTTTGTCAAGGATAATGAAACGGTGGAGGCAGAGGCGCTTGAGGATGCCGAAGCGGGGGTGACCGTGACTGTGGCGGTGCATCGAGATGTTACGGAGCCTCGGTAGTCGGTAACAGAGCAGGAGGCTGCATCAAAGCTGGAGGCTGCGATAGAACTGGAGGCCGCAACGGAGCTGGAGGAAGCGTCAGAGCTGGAGGCGAGGGAGCGGACTATGACTTGAGCACAGCCGTTGAACGGTCTGATTGTCATGGCGTTGTCGACAGGGCGCTCCACATCCTTGAATCCGGGATCGCCATTACCCCAGCCGAGGAAGACTGCATTATCGACTTTGACTTCCAACTCTGTTTCAGGGCTGTAGATATCGATTACCACGACATCCTGGCCGTCCGCTTTGAGGGTGGTCTTTGACGGAACCAGCCTTGTCTTATCATATACAGCCGGGAACACATCCTCGCAGACTTTCCGGCCTGAGCGGTATCCTACGGCACGATATGTCACAGCAGAAGTTCCAGAGACGCTCGACGCCGATCCACGTACAGGCCTTGCGGCGCCACCTGCAACTGAGTTATCAGCAGAAGACCAAGAGACAGAAGAGACAGAAGCTCCAGAGCCAGAAGAGACAGCAGCGCGACCAGCAGAGGAGGCAGACGCCAGAGTTCTGGCAGCGAAAGAGACTGCTACACTATCGGTAGAGGAGTGCTCAGCAGAAGCCCCAGAGCCAGAAGAGACAGCAGCACTACCAGTAGAGGAGTCAGCAGAAGAAGCTCCAGGGCCAGAAGAACTTGCAGCGCGACCAGCAGAGGAGACTTTCCAGACGAGGTGACCGTCGTGTGGCATTTTCCGGCGGCCGAGGCTTTTTCCGCTTTCGTACAGGCGGACTTCATCACAATTCGAATACACCCAGACCTCACCGCCATACGGACCGCAGATGTGCACTGACGGCTCATCCTTCCACGCAGCCTTCAGGTAGAACGCCTCGTCCTTGGGGAAACCGCAATAGTCGAAAATACCGAACTGAGAACCAGTAGCAGGCCATTTCATCGGATTAGGCTCACCACGGTAATCGAAACCCGTCCAGTAGAACAGGCCCAAACCCCATGGCCTTGCCTTGTAGAACTTCCATCCGTATTCAATGACATTGACACGGCCCAATGTATCAATCCTGTTCAGCGGCACCATCCAGCCCTTTTCCGGAACCGTCCGGTAAACACCTCTTGTTCCTGCTCCGGAAGTCTCCTCCGTGCCCACGACACATTTTTCCGGATACAGCCTAAGATATTCATCCACAGGGTTTTGCACAATGTAATTATAGCCGAACACATCCACGCCCTTCACCAGGTCCGGCCCGCCGGCATTGCCATAGGTAGAAGGCCTGGTCCTGTCCATTCCGTGCACAGCCTCGCTCATCCTCCGCGCTACCTCCACACCCTTCTCTCCATGTTCCACAGCCCATTCCTCATTGCCCACACTCCACAAAATCACAGACGGATGGTTCCTGTCCCGGTCGATCATATTGCGCAACTGACGGAGCTGCTCCTGATTCACGCCGAACTGCCTGTTCTCATCAATCACCAGCACGCCCATCTCATCACAAAGGTCAAGCATTGACACGGAAGCGCAGTTATGGGAAGTGCGGATAGCATTGAACCCATACTCCTGCAGCCGCGAAATCCTATATCTCCAGAGCTCATCAGGGACAGCAACCCCGACTCCGGCATGGTCCAGATGCATATTCGCGCCGCGCAGCTTGACAGCCACACCATTGAGCAGCAGCCCCTTCTCCGGAGAGAACTCGAGCGTCCGAACGCCGAACCGCCTCGTCACCACATCAGAAAGTTCGCCATCATAGAAAAGCCTGACTGTCAATGTATAAAGATATGGAGAGTCAATGCTCCAGCGACGTTCAGCCCTCTCTACTCGCCTACCTTCCGCATCACGGATTTCGATTTCACGAGTGACCTTATCCCTGTTTACAGCGGCATCCGCCAGAATATAGTCGAAGTCAATGCAGGATTCATCCACATACACGTCCGTTGTCCCGTCAGAAACAGTCCAGATGGACCCGTCCGCCTTTTTCTGGCTGATTTTCAACGAATAATGTTTCATTGACACAGGCCCTGACTTGTACAGCCTCACATTGCGATAAATTCCTGCGCCCTCGTAATACCAGCCTTCCTCCAAAGACGCGTCGCACCGGACTGTAATGACATTGTCCCCGCCATAATTCAGATATGGAGTCAATGTATAGACACTTGACGCATAACCGCTTCGCTCACCGCCGAGATAGAAGCCGTTGCAGAAGACTTCGCTGTCACGGTATATGCCTTCAAACTCTATAAAAAACTGCTTTCCCTTATCTTCTGCCGGGATTTCTATATGTTTGCGGTACCAGCCCACCGAGTTTTCCGGATACTTCCAGCCGATGCATTTGTAGCCATGCGAATGACTCGCTTCCGGACTGTACGGAAGGTCCACAGCCCAGTCGTGAGGCAAACTGACTTTCTGCCATGAAGAATCGTCGAATTCCGGCATTATCGGAGCATGACTGTGATTGGAGGACTGCGCCTTGCAGATATACGTAAAGTATTCCGTACCATGCGTATAGTCCAGTTCCTTGGACGCCGCATTCCCCATCGCGAAGGTCCAGTCATTATTGATGACCACTCCCCCGAACTTTTCCCCGCCGGTTTCGGCAGCAAAAGAAGACTGGACAATGCAGAGTGCACAAATCAATGTTGCAAATACTTGTTTCATCGGCGATTACATTTTTTCAGGCAGCACAAAACCCGAGCTAAAGATCAAGTGTCAATTTATGATAACCCGGTTCGTATTTTATGAACTCGGACTTTCCTGTAGCGGAATTATTGACAGTCAGATCATAGAAGGCATCCCTGAAACGGCGGACAATATGATATTGCCCCACAGAAGCAGGAAGTCCCGGCTTCAGCAGCAGGCCGTCATATTCATGGAACACGCCCAAAAGGTATTCCGAAGCAGTCAGCCAGTTCCACGCGGCAGTACCAGTGAGCCAGCTGTTCTTGCCCTCGCCAGGCTTGGCGGCATCCTTGCCGGCCACCATCTGGCAATACACATAAGGCTCCACCTTGCGCAGAGTCTGGTCCTGCACAAACGCCGGGGAGATTTTGCAATAATGGCTCCACGCATCATCATAGCGCCCGGCAAGAGTCTCGGCAATGATTACCCACGGATTGTTGTGGCAGAATATCCCGGCATTCTCCTTATAACCCTGCGGATAAGATGAAATCTCACCGTATTCCTTATAATACCTGGTATATGCCGGATTCAGAAGGACAATGCCATGCTCCGAATCCAAGTATTTCTTCACCGAATCCAATGCCTTGTCACACAGCCCCTTGTCTTCACCTATACGGGCCATTGAGCACCAGCCCTGGCTCTCGATGAATATTTTTCCCTCTTCATTTTCAGAAGAGCCTATCTTGTTCCCGAAGAAATCATAGGCACGCAGGAACCACTCCCCGTCCCAGCCGTATTTCTCCACGGAACTGCTCATCCGCCTTACCCATTTTGCTATCTCGACAGATGTCCTGCCCTCCTGCTGCACAGGGACATGGCCAGGATGCCGCTCCAGATAGTCCAGCAGCTTCACGAACTCATTTCCGACGAACACATAGAGTCCGGCTATCATAAGCGACTCCGCCTTGCTTCCATGCGAGCGGTTTTCAGTAGTCTGGAAAGAGTCATCAGGATTGTCCGAGAAACAGTTCAGGTTCAGGCAGTCATTCCAGTCCGCGCGACCGATGAGCGGAAGACCGTGAGGGCCGAGATTGCGGTTCGTATATTCAAAACTGATGAACAGATGGTCGAGAAGCGATTTTTCGCTGCCCGGAGCATTGTCAAATGGTATTTTCTCATTCAGAATCGAGAAATCTCCAGTCTCCTTCAAATATGCCACTGTCCCGAAAATCAGCCAGAGCGGATCATCATTGAAGCCGCCGCCTATGTCATTGTTGCCGCGCTTGGTAAGCGGCTGATACTGATGATAACAGCCGCCGTCCGGGAACTGGGTGGAGGCTACGTCAATGATTCTCGCCCTCGCCCTGTCCGGTATCTGATGCACAAATCCGACCAGATCCTGTGCTGAGTCCCGGAAGCCCATTCCGCGGCCGATGCCGCTCTCGAAAAAGCTGGCGCTCCGGCTCATATTGAAGGTCACCATACATTGGTACTGGTTCCAGACATTCACCATCCGGTCCAGTTCAGGAACACCGGAAGAGACGCTGAACCTGCCGAGAAGTTCATGCCAATAGTTCTGCAACTCCTCAAATGCCGCGTCCACCTGCTGCTGCGTCATGAATGACGTCAGCATCCGGAGTGCCGGAAGTTTATTTATCAATGCCGAGCACGAGTTGGCCACAGGGCCGCCGAACGGTGTGTTCTCTGCCAATTCCTCAGACTGGGCCTTCTCACTGGCGGACAGCTGCTCCTCGAACTTGTGCTCGTCTTCATTTTCCACATAACCGAGCACGAAGATGAGTTCCCTGGTCTCGCCATGGGCCAATGTCACTGAAACACAATGAGATGCAATCGGGCTCCAGCCGTGGGCAAGTGAGTTCCCCGACTCCGCCGCCAGCACTCTGTCCGGAGCATCGAAGCCGTTGTAAAGGCCAATGAACGATTCCCTGTCGGTATCATAACCGGACACAGGAACATTGACACTATAAAAAGCGTAATGATTTCTTCTTTCGCGGTACTCGGTCTTGTGATAGATCACACTCCCCTGCACCTCAACCTCGCCCGTCGAGAAATTGCGCTGGAAATTCTCCATATCAGTCGCCGCGTTCCACAGACACCACTCCACGCAGGAGAAGAGTTTGAAATCCTTAGCTGCCGCAGAGGTATTTGTCAATGTAACCCTATGAATTTCACAACGTTGTCCCAGCGGAACGAAATACAGGCAACCGACTCTAAGCCCGTCTTTCTCGCCGGTAATTCTGGTATAACCCATACCGTGACGGCATTCGTAGAAATCCAGCGGGGCCTTGCAAGGCTTCCAGCCCAGACTCCACACAGAACCGGCGTCATTGACATAGAAATACCTTCCTCCGGCATCCATCGGGACGCCGTTGTAGCGGTAACGGGTGATTCTACGGAACTTCGCGTCCCGGCAGAAGCAATAGCCGCCTGCCGTTCCGGAAATCAATGAAAAGAAATCTTCAGTTCCAAGATAATTTATCCACGGCCAGGGAGTGGCCGGATCTGTTATGACAAACTCCAGGGAAGCGTCGTCGAAGTGTCCGTACTGTTTCATCAGCGAAAAGGTTTTCCGGGGCGTCGCCACCCCGGTCATCCGATAATTATTTTGTCAAGTTTTTATGGATCAATGCCTTAAGTCTCTCCACAGACTCTCCTGTCCTGAAGCCGTCCGGCTCTGTGTGCATGCAGTAGTCCACCAGTCTGTCCACGGTGCTGGTAGCCACGTGCATCCTGGTATCGCAGGAGGCATAGTAGATGAACACCTTGCCGTCCTCGTCTGCTATCCAGCCGTTGGAGAACAGCACGTTCATCACATCGCCCACATATTCCTCTCCTTCAGGAACCATGAGGAAGCCTGCCGGCTCAGCTATCACTCTTGACGGGTCATCCAATGCGGTCATATACATGTAGAGCACATATCTGAGGCCTGATGCGCAGCCACGCACGCCATGAGCAAGGTGAAGCCAGCCGTACTTGGTCTTGATCGGAGCAGGACCTTCACCGTTCTTGAGTTCCTTGATGGTATGATAATGACGGAAATTGATGATTTTCTCCTCTTTTACCTCCGCATTGGTAATGTCGTCTATAAGCGCCCAGCCGATGCCGCCGCCTTTTCCGGCATCGATGAATCCGTCCTGGGGACGTGTGTACAGTGCATATTTGCCGTTTACGAACTCAGGATGCAGAACCACATTGCGCTGCTGGGACTTGGATTTGAGGTCCGGAAGACGTTCCCAGTTCACAAGGTCCTTGGTTCTGGCGATACCTGCGCATGCCACTGCAGAAGACAGGTCTCCTTCCGGCGCATCAGGGTCTTTACGCTCCACGCAGAAGACTCCGTAAATCCATCCGTCCTCGTGGGCGGTCAGCCTCATGTCATAGACATTGACAGCAGGCTCTCCGTACTCCGGCATTGTCACAGGATAGTCCCAGAAGCGGAAATTGTCGATTCCGTTGGGGCTCTCCGCGATGGCGAAGAACGACTTTCTGTCTGCTCCTTCCACTCTTACAGCCAGCACATATTTCCCGTTCCATTTGATGGCTCCGGAATTGAAGGCGGCGTGGATGCCGAATCTTTCCTCCAGATACGGATTAGTGGTAGGGTCCAGGTCATATTTCCAGAACACAGGAGCATGCGCGCCCGTGAGAATTGGATTCATGTATCTTTCATAAACGCCGTTCACATAAACCGGCTCATTCTTTTTAGAAATCAGATTTTCATAATCAGCCTGAAGCTGTTCCAATCTCTCATTGAAATTCATAACTTTAATTATTTAGTTTGCTATTTCAGAAATATCGTCTTGTCATTCGCGTAGAACTCGCGGAAATTGTCGGCATCCGCAGATGACGGATGAGCCGCGAAATAATGTTCCTGCTTGTCCCAGGCATTGCGCCAGGTCAGCACATAAGCCACCGGTGCGTCACCTATGGCATCCAGCAGCACGTCAGTCCACCAGCGAGGATAAGGAATGCCCTCGAAACCGGTCTCGGATACTGCAATCACCTTTCCGTGTTCCTTGGCATAACCGGCCATATAATCCAGATCATAAGCGAGTCTTTCCTTATAGTGCCTGTTTGCGGCCTCGATGCACTGGTCCTCAGTCATGCTCTCATCGCTTCTGTCCACATATTCGTAATGGTCCACACCGAGAATATCCACCATGTCGTCGCCCGGATAGCGGCTGAAATACTGCGTGCTGTCGATTTCCGAGTTCGGAGAATACGCCCACAGGATGTTCCTCAGACCGCGTTCCTTTTCAATATAGTTTCTTGTCAATGCAAAGAGCGTCTTGTACTGCGCACTTGTGCACAGGTTGCCGCCCCACCAGAACCAGCTTCCGATATTCTCGTGCCAAGGCCTGAAAATCAATGGGATAAGGTTGCCGTCAGCATCTTTCATGATACCGAAAAAGTCTGCGACACGTGAAAGCCACTGCATGAACATTTCGTGGTTTGCACCACCTTCAAGCACCGACTCCACAGCCTTGTCACTGCTGATGTCCCAGGCGTCGCCGCCGGTGAGAGGATTGCGGGCATGCCATGAGAATGTCACGATTCCGCCTCTTTCCACATGAGTTACGGCAGCTCGGCTCATAAGTGAGAAATCCACGCCGTCCAGATTGGCCTTGTCTCCGAGTTCAATGCCGCCGAGGTCAAACCCTACTACTGCAGGATGAGCCCCGCAGACCATACGGACATCAGACCTGTCCAGAGAGTCATTCTCCACGTCCTCCACTTTCCAGTCGTGGCCATAGACAAGGGCATCCTGATGAGCGTAATAGAACTTGCCTGATTCCGCCGCCGACCTGAGCGAGTTCAGCAACGATGTAGCGTTCTTGTCGGGAGTCCCTGTCCTGCAGGTACATCCGGTAATTGCCGTCAATGCAGCCATAACGATAGCAGTTGTCTTTATAAGTTTCATTGTCTGAATGTATTAGCGTGGAGCATTGTCATACACCGATTTGAGCGTATAGGACTTCTCCGTATTGAACATTGCATTTTTCAGTGCAGGGATGATTTGCGCGCCGTTCGCGATATATTCTCCTGTGGAGTGGTTTATGAATCCGCTGGTTTCGCGTCCGGTATCCATTGCGCCGTTGTCCCAGAGGAACGGTGCAATGCCGTAATTCCTGCAGGCTCTGAAGAAGAACTCGAGGTAGTATTTCTGGAATGATGTCTGACGGGAAGTAGGGCGGTTCACGCACCCGCATTCGCCGAAATAGACAGGAATACCGTTGTCAATGTATTTGGTCTTGAGTTTCGCCATCACTTCCACTACCGGCTTCTCATCTGACGGAGCGGGATTGTTCACTGCGGTATGTCCCCATTCGTCATATTTGGCTTCGAGAGTATAATCATGCGGATCATAACAATGCACTGCAACCAGCAGTTTACCTTCTGCGGAGTCCTGAGGCAGGACCAGATTCTCGATGGTCAGGTCCGGATTCGTACAGTAGCCGGGTATGCCGAGATACCTTGAAGCATTGTTTCCGCCTGTCTCGCGCACTACATTGACGAACTCCTGGGCCCACTGGTTCACGACGCGATACTGTGCGCCGCCGTCGGTCCGGTTGTCTCCCCAGCCCCAGCCTCCGTCATGGAGTTCATTGAAAGGCTCGAAGATGAGGAAGTCTCCCTTGTCCGCGAATTTCTCGGCAATCTGCTTCCACACGGCCTTGAATTCTGCGGTAATCGTCTGATATTCAGCGGATGAAGAAGCAGCCCTCTTGACACTCAGCCAGTATTTGCTGTCAGCTCCGTCGTGGTGGATATTGACAATCGCCATCAGACCTGCCTTCTCGGCATAACCTACGACCTCAGCCACACGGTTCATCCATGCCTCGTCTATCTTGTATTCAGGCGCCGCACCGATATGTCCCAGCCACGTGACAGGGATACGTACAGCTGTGATTCCTTTCGCTTTCAGGCCGTCAAATGTAGCTTGGGTAGCCTTTGCATTGCCCCAGGCAGTTTCGCTTGCGACGCCATTGTTCTGAGCGTCGAGCTGGTTGCCGAGGTTCCATCCGAGTCCGAGTTTCTTCGCTACTGTCCAGGCATTGTTTGTTCCCGGCACTATCTCCGCAAGGAAGTCCTCAGGCTGTTCGGGTGTCACATCCCTGCCCTTCTGGGTAACGGAGAGTCTGACTCTTTCGTCGCCGCATACGATGGACACGGATGCTTTCCGCTCCTCTGCGGACTGGTTTTCAGTCACATTGACCTTGATTACGCTTTTCTGAGCAAATGCTCCGGCGGTCACGGTGCACCAGTCGGACGCGCTGGAAACGAAGCTCGGTTTGGAAGGTGCCGTGACATTGACCTCCTGACTGGAAGCCGCGCTTTCGAACACGAGTTCAAGAGGCGAGGCTGACAGGGCAGGTCCGGTCACAGAGCCACCGCAGCTTTCCTTGCTGCATGCAGAGACGGCCATAAGCATCATCGCTGTTGCCAAAATCTTATGTTTCAATGTTTTCATATCAGAATTTCACGTCTTTTCTGTTGATCACTTTAGTATTTGCCAATGCGTTTTTCCAATCGGAGGCCGTATTGTTCCAAGAATATGACCCGTCACTGTTTTTGCAGTACAGTACCGGCTTGCCGTCCTCGTAGTTGCACCAGTTCATGAAATATCCCCAAGGAGCATCCTCCGCGAAGAATTTGTCAGTATCGAGAAGGTTTCCGAACTCGCTGAGCACCACCATCTTCTTTCCTTTCACGCTGTTGTTCACGAACTTGAATGCAGCTGACTGGGAAGTACCTTTCGCCACATAAAGGTCAGCGCCCACGATGTCCACATAATCGTCACCCGGATACCAGGCACGGGCTTTCTCCAGATCAGTGCAGAGTTTGCCCTGGTCATTGGTCTGGACAGTCCAGACCCATATCAAGTTGTGCAGGCCATAAGTGCCCTGAAGCTGGTCGCGCAGATACTTCCAGAGTCGTGTGCAAGGCTCCGATCCGCCATCGCCCCACCAGAACCACGAGCCCCATGAATAATCCCCGGCCGCCTCATGCAAAGGTCTGAAGATCACAGGGATACCGGCATCCTGAAGAAGCTTCAGATATCCGGCGAGCTTGCTTATCTGGCTGTCAATCACCTTCCTCTGCCAGGTCCCTTGTTTAAGAGCCTCATTGATGTCAAATGTGGTTCCGGACGAATAGAACGCATACTTGTTGATGTCGGTCTCGCCTTCTTTCGACGGTACTGACCAATGCCAGCCCACCTGGATGATGCTGCCTGCGTCCCAAGCCTTCTTTACAGGAGTGATGTCTCCGTAATCCGGACAGTCGTTCCATGCTTTTGCCGGCCAGTTGAGGAACAGATAGTCGAATCCGACGATGGCAGGATATTGGCCTGAAACGCTTTCCAGCATATCTGCATAGGTAGTTTCCCAAGCCGTTCCGCCCATAGCACCGCTCAATGTCTTCTTTCCGTAGTTCTGAAGCAGGTACGCATAGAGTTTCTTGGCATTCGTAGTGGCAGATGCGTCAGTGAGGGACTGTGACGGATTACGCTGATAATCAAGCTCGTCCGCCTTCACCGAGAACCTGTAGGACAATGCCCCGACCGGATTGCTCTTGAATCCGGAAATAGCCCCTTCCGCTACTGAAAGCGTATAGGAGACACCTTTACGGAGCCCGGTGAGCTTCACTGTGACATCCTTATTGTAAGCGAGCGCACTCGACACTGTCGCCTCATTATCAATGCTTACGTTACGTGCATCAGGCAGTTTCACGTTCTGGTCGAAAGTGAATTTCACTTCCAATGTCTCTCCTGAGACCTCACTTCCGTCCGCCGGAACCACACTGACCAATGACGGAGCTTCTGCTGCAGGACTGTCCGGCTCACCTGAACTCTTCTCCCCGCATGCGCACACGGCAAACGACACAGCCGCGACCATCAACAAATTATATATCCGCATATTCATAGTTTTGATTGGATCCCGGCAGCAGGGTCAGCCGCTGCCGGAATAAGTTTAGAGTACAGCTACTTCTGTCAATGTGAAATTACATCCTGTAATAACCATACCTCCTTTTGCGATGAGGTCATCCAGATTCGTCTGTGTCATCACGACTTCCACACGTGTCTGACCTGCAGTCATTTCCTCAAACACCTTTTCAGGAAGTTCGCCCCAGCCGTCACCATGACGCAGCGAGAACTGCCAATATGTCTGGGCCGTATCCTGGGTCAATGTGAAAATCAGTTTCTGACCGGCCTTGACTGTGGACCAGTCGAAGCCTCCCCAAGCGAGGTCCTGGTTTCCGCTCCAGTTGCCTGCTGCGAACGTTCCTTTCCAGATGGTCTTCTCCTGAGGGATTTCCTGGACGATTTCTATCTTGGTGAACGTGATGTCTGAACCCTGGATGATGAAACCGAGGTTCTGCTTGCCTTCAGCATCACCTTTCTTCGCCTGGATATTGTCCAGAATTTCCCGGGTCAATGTAACCTCTGTACATCTGCTGACTTCACCATTGTCATTCCAGCCGAAAATATCCTGAGGGACAAGCACATTCTTTCCGACTTCCGGGAACACGACTCCGGACCAGTCACCGTAATTGAGCTGAGCCTGACACCAGGTCTGTCCGTTGTAAGTGTAATAGAGTCTCATCTTGGAGCCCGCCTTGACATCGAGGAAGTTGGCCGCCGGGACAAGCACTCTGCCGCCGTCATTCCAGGTGATAGGGCAACTGCCTTCCCAAGCCGTGATGAATTTCTGCTCGAGGAGAACGCCAATTCTTGAAGGGCAGGTCTCGGTGTCACCGTTAAGAAGATTGAACACGATATCGTAGGTACCGATAGTGTTATACGGCATTATGAATGAGATTTCCTTGTCCGAACGGGCCGTATAGGTCACGACTTTGGCCTCACCGATGAATATGTTCTCGATCATCATGAAGTTTTCACCCTTGAGTGTCACTGTTGCCCCTATATGCTCGGCAGACGGCAACTCGTTCACAACTATAAAAGAATCGTAAGAAAGTTTGATGTCAGCATCCGGTGTCACTGTCTCGCCATTGAACTGGGTGAGTACGATTTTTCCGGATACGGATGAGGCTGTGGTAGTGAGGACAAGTCGAGTTCCGTCTTCATTGGCCTTGCCATCTGCAATTTCAACCGCCTTTCCTCCGAGGGTGGCGCTGCTGATCAGGTCCAGGTCCGTACCTTCCACAACGATAGCCTCACCGGCCATGAGTTCTGTAGGAGAAACCTTTGTCACGACCGGTTTTACGAGAGTGAAAGCCACTTCCGCCTTGTCTCCGTTGGCCATCTTGAGTTTCACATTGCCTTCAGTTGCTGCTGCAGGAACTGTAACTGAGATTTTCCCATCCTTGAACTCGAATGCATTGACATCACCGGCTGAAGGGAACTCCACAAAACTCACCACATCTAAATCTTTTCCTGAGACTTCCAGAGCCGCCCCTGCCTTTACTGGTAACGGAGCTGCCTTGAGGCCAGTAGGAACTACCATCTCTACAGTTCCCGCCTTAAATGATTTTCCGGCATAGCTCACGGCTTTGATATCTCCCGACCGCATTTCCAGAGGAATAGTGAAAGTCAATGTCTTGCCATCTTTGGAGACCACAAAGCCCTCAGATTCAATGGTGATAAAACCTTCGAGTTGCACCTCCTTAATCATATCGAGATAAGTACCTGAAATAGTAGCCTCATTATTAGGCTTCCAAGCAGAAGCCTTAACTGAGGACACTGTAGGATCACCTATCTGAATTTCGTTCTCAGAATAGATGAGATTTGCAATTTCACCTTCATCTGAAAGAACGATTTTTCCGGTAATTGCAGAGGACGGAATGATGACAGAAGCATTGTGCCTGTCGATATGTTTCACCTGAGCCACAGCGCCGCCCTCGAATGTAACGCTCATTACAAGATTCATATAGTCACCCTGGAGTTTCACCTCGTCACCCGGCATGGCAGGAGTCTTGGCTGTAGTGAACTTGTCCAGCACGATAGGTTCCGTGTATTCGAGTTCTGTCGCGGTCGTAAACACTTTACCGTCAGAGGATTTGAGAGTGATTTTTCCCACTTCCGGACCTTCTGCAGGAAGCACCACACGGATTTCGCTCTGTTTTCCGGATGAAACCACTTCAATCTGAGTAAGCGGCTCCACTCCAGGCACATCAACCTCGACGATCTTGTCGAGATTGCTGCCGATGAAGGTCAATGCACCGCCGCGCATCACAGGATTAGGACCGTAGGAAACGAGCCTTACCTGCTTGCCGGAGTACTGGGCTGTATCAAGTTCCTCATTTGAGCAGGCTGCTGCAGAACAGACCAATGCCGCAAAAAGGATTGAAAGTCTAAATATGTTTTTCATAATCTGTTTTCCTCCAATTATTTGTTAGGGACGGCCCTGATATTGTCAATCTGGATCATCGGAGTACTTGATGAACCTCCGGCAGCGCCTGCCGCAAGGAAGAGTTCCAGTCCCGAGAATGATTCAGGAGTGAGTGTTCCCGTAGCCTTGTCACCTGTCCAGTACCATACGAATTCAGTTGCAATCGGCAAAGATACTGTAATCCATTTTCCGCCGGTATCGAATGAGCCGGTTTCTTTCCACGGCATGTAAAGCGCCCTCGGAAGTGAAAGCTTGTCATCGTGGAAATATGTGTTGTTTGCCGTCTGCATCGTAATCTGGGATTTGCCTGCAAAGATAACCTGCATAGGACAGCCATTCCACGGATGTTCAGAAGGAATTCTCAATTCGAACTTGATTGTCATATTGGAGAAGTCCTTGAAATCCACCACCTTGGTAAGGTCGATTCCGTCAGGATCATCGAAGGTCTCAGGCGTATTCCAGTTGCCTGGCCAGTATTCGAAATGGTAACCGTCATCAGCCCAGTCAGTTCCGTCAGCCTTGAGCACCACGCCATCCTTATAGAGCTGGAGATAGTTGCCGCTGAACGAGTTGGCGTCTGACTGTATGGTCTGGTTATGCCATCCGTGATTTCCTCTCGCGTCATCGAATGTGAAGAGCATTCCTCTGTCATCCTGATACATGAATGAGGACTGGCCTGTTCCGGATTCCGTGGTCACCTTGATTTTTCCAGGAAGCGCACCCTCCGGAATGACCACATCGAATGAACTGAATGTGAGGTTGGAAATCTTGGTCGCCTCTGCACCGGTGAATTCCACGGTCATAGGCTCGTAGAAGTAATTTCCCTTGACAGTCACCGTCTCGCCCGGTTTTGCGTATTCGAATGACATTGAGTTTATTACAGGAACCGGCGGCAGCACCTTGAAGTCGAAGGTAGTGGTGTCCTTGGCGTTGTTCACCATGTATATCTTGTCTGTCTGCTTTACAGGCAGCACTTTAGGCACGGCCACGATAAGAGTGTGGTCCGTAATGTAGCTGGTGTTCAGGATCGCCTGCTGGTCATTGAACCAGAGTTCCTTGATACTGCGCAGATTGTCTCCGAGCAGACATACGACTTCATCCATAAAGGCTCCTGTGATGGTCAGGTCCCTGTCCGCATACCTTACGGAATACACGGTAGGATTTCCGTCCGCAACCTTGTAACGGTCAGGATAGTCGATGCTGTCGCACGAAAGGAACATCGTGGCCGCAGCAGCGGAAACCGCTATGATATTGAGTAATTTTATAGTTTTCATATCCGTATTGACTAAAAGTTATAGTGATATTCGGAACGGACATCCACGTGTACCGCTTCAGCTCCGGATGCCATGTTGCCGTTGAAGATGATATCCTCGGTAGGCATCGGCAGGGTGAAGCTTGAGGCAGTGACGTTAGGATTGTCATCTTTTGGATTATAGGTAACCTTGCTTGCGTCCCATTCGCCTGAATAGTCGAACTTCTCTCCTATCCAAGTCTGCCATACTTTATTGAGGCCATCCCAACAAGACCTCTTCTGGGCCTTGAGCTCTGCGATGCAGGCATCTACATCATAGTAGGAACGACGTACATAGTCATACCAGCGGTCGCCTTCACCAGCGAGTTCGAGACGGCGCTCTTTCCATATGTCATTCCATGTCACGTTATCCAGAGCCTTCGCGCCGGCACGCTCACGTACTTTGTTCACATACTCCTTTGCAGCGGCATTGTCAGTATTCACAACAGCCTCAGCATAAATGAGATATATATCTGAAAGACGGAGAATGTGAGTAGGAAGCTGGTTGGCCATATTCATCGGAGTGATGCCCAATGCAGAGACATGGTCCTGATTGTTTCCGTACAGATTCTTCACGTTGTTGGCGCCGGTATTGCACTGGAGTTCTCCGCCCGGTCCGCCTTTGCCGTATCCGTCCTTGTCATAGATGAAACGGAGGTAGTCGAAACCTTTCTTACTTCCGGAGTAGGTCTTGTCTGCCCAGAAATAGCTATATACATCACCAGGAAGCATCATCGTAGCATGACGACGGATGTCAGAGTTGTCGCGGACTGCAGGATTGTCAGTAGCGGTGCAGCCGAATGCAGCCTGAAGGTCCACTGAAGGACCGCCGTAACCACCCCAGCAGTCACCATTCTCGTCGAAGCCGGTCATAGCAAGGTCACTCTGAAGAGTGTTCTGCTGTGTCCACGGATCGCGGCCGCATTTCCAGAGCCATGAAATAAGACACTCACCTGTCTGGTTGAAGCCTTTCAGACGGAACACATCCTCATAGTTCGGGGTCAATGTCCTTCCTGAGTTGTCAATGACATCCTTTGCATAATCAGCTGCTTTCTTGAGGTCGTCAGCACTGAGAGTGCCGCTTATACCCGCACGGGTGAGATACACCTTTGCGAGAAGCGCCTCAGCAGCATAGTAGTCGATTCTCTCATAGTCAGCAAATCCGCCGGTCTTCTTGGGAAGAAGTTCGAGGGCCTTCTCGAGAGTCATGATTATGTATTCATAAATGTCTGCACGCTGGACTTTCTGCACCTTGTTCACGTTTCCTGAAGCAATCAGTGCCGTATTGTCGTGAATGATAGGAACTTCACCGAAAGTACGCACCATGAAGAAATATGCGAACGCTTTCCATGTGAGAGCCTCTCCGATGCATTTGTTCTTGCAGGCCTGTGACGGGCCTTCGGAGTTGAGGATATTGTTGATGACAGTGTTGGCATGGCCGTTTACTGCCCAGAGAGAGTAGGACATGTTCACGAGGTCCTCGTCAGTACCGTTGGTGGTGAAATCCAGATACGGACTTGAGCCCCAGTACATATTTCCCGACATGACTTCTCCGACCTTGATGAATCCTCTCTGGAAATCATACCACGGGGAGTTGTACATGTAGTTGACACCCTGCTCGCACTGAGTGTCGTTCTTGTAGAAATTATCTACGTTGTAGCTGTCTTCCGCAGGGCGGTTGAGGAAATCCTCGCAGGAGGTGAATGCCATCACAGCCGCTGCCACCGACAAGCCTTTCAAAATTATATTGCGTTTCATATCCGATGTCTTAGAATGTAATGTTCAAACCGAATGAGTACATAGCCGGAGACGGATAGCGGCCGTTGTCCAGGCCATAAGTAAGACCAGAAGAATCCTGTGTACTTGCGCCGACCTCAGGGTCATAGCCGGTGTACTTGGTGAAGGTGTAGAGATTCTGGATGTTCACATAAACACGGAGATTCTCTATTTTCGCCTTGTTCAGAAGAGCCTTCGGGAAGGTGTATCCGAGAGTGATGTTCTTGATTCTGAGGAATGAGCCGTCCTCGACATAGCGGTCGCTGATGCGGTCGTTGTCGTTAGGGTCATTGATGGAAGTATGAGGAATCTTTGTTCCCGGATTCTTCACTCTCACATTGTCGATATGGTCGAACCACTTGCTTCCGTCAGCATATACGATGGTCGGGTCGATCGGCTCGAGTCTCGCTCTCTTGGAAACCACGCTCTGCAGCTGGTTTGTCCAGGTGCTGTTCATGTGGGTCAATGTCAATGAGTTGTAGTTCATCACCTTGTTGCCGTAAGAACCGTTGAGGAAGATGCTCAGGTCGAGATTCTTGTATCTGAAGGTGTTGGTCCATCCGAATGTGAACTTAGGAAGCGGAGAACCGATATCTGTACGGTCGCGCTCGTCGATGACACCGTTTTCATCAACATCCTTGTACTTGATGTCACCTACCCACACTGTATTTCCGCGGCTGAACACACCGTCAGACGGATATTTTGCAGGTTTCGCAGAGTTCTGGATATCATCCAGGTCCTTATATACGCCCTCGACCTTGTAGCCGTAGAAGTTGTAGAGAGGTTTGCCGATTTCGGAAATGCAGACCACATCACCCCACTGGCCGTAACCTACGAGTGTAGCATTTTCTGTATCGGAAAGGCTGAGGAGTTTGTTCTTGTTGAAGGAAATCTGGAAGTTGCTGTCCCAGCTGAAGTTCTTGAGCTGTACCGGATGGGCATCCAATGTGATCTCAAGACCCTTGTTCTCGATGCTTCCGTAGTTGCCCTTAGGAGCCTGGAGCTTGGATGAGCCGTTGCCCTGTGTTCCCATATAGGACGGGAGCTGCATTGACATGAGCATGTCATCAGATTTCTTGTAATAGGCATCTACCGTGAGATTCAACCTTCCGTTGAAGAAACCGAGGTCGAGTCCGACATTGTACTGCTCCTGGCTCTCCCATCTGATGGAAGTGTTAGGGATGTTGGACGGACGGAAACCCATACCGAGTGCGGAAGGCATACGGGTAATGGCCGCGCCCCAAGCGTAGGAACCGATGCTGGAGTTACCTGTCTGTCCCCAGCCGAGACGGAGCTTGCCGTTGTCAATGACTTTCTTCACAGGCTCGAAGAATTTCTCGTTGGAAAATCTCCAGGCCAATGCCACTGAATGGAAGCCTGCCCAGCGGTTCTTAGGTCCGAAGTTGGACGAACCGTCATAACGGTAGGTGTAGGTTCCGAGGTATCTGTCACCGTAGTTGTAAGTTTCACGGGTGAAGAAAGATGCCATGGAGGATGAACCGAATCCTGAAGATATCGAAGGAGTTCCGGTAGCGAGAGCCACATTGTGAACCTCATCTTGAGGGAGGTCGGTGTTGCTGCCGCTCAGGTAGTTCCACTTAGATTCCCAGCACTCCTGACCGACCATCGCCGTAACGGAATGCTTGCCCCACTGGTTGGCATAGGTAAGATAGTTCTTGAGCTGCCAGAAATAGTTGCTGTTCTTCTGATAGCTGATGGAGTTCTGGCTGCGTACCCAGCCGCCGAGATCGACCATCGGCTTGTATCTGTTGGCATCGGATTCTCCCATATCGAAACCGAGCTCTGTTCTCCATGTTATATGTTTGATTGGAGTAAGTTCGGCGTAGATGTTTCCGCTGAGTTTCTTTCTCTTGAGGAGAATCTCATCCATCATCGCAAGTGCGACAGGGTTAGGTGAGGTGTAGCCTTCACGGATAGTGGAAGAGTAGTTTCCGTTCACGTCATAGACCGGAATGTCCGGAATGGTGGTGAGGGAGTAATAGATGAGACCCTGGTTGGAGTCAGCGAGCTTCAGGTTGTCATTGGTAATGGCATAGGCGGCGTTCACTCCGAGCTTGAGCCATTTCTTGAGCTGAGCATCAAGATTGGTCCTGACAGAGAAACGGTTGAAGTTGGAACCGATGATGGTACCCTGCTGGTCCATATAGGAACCTGAAACATAGTACTGCACCTTGTCAGAACCGCCCTGGGCGCTCAACTGGTGCTGATGCTGCCAGGCTGTGCGGAAGATCTCGTCCTGCCAGTTGGTTCCTTTTCCGAGGAGAGAAGGTGTGGCATAGTAAGGGTTGGTCTCATAGATGTCACCTTCCTCTATCATCTCATTATAATACTGTGCGTATTCGCGCAGGTTCATCATATTGAGTCTGACAGCCTGACGGGACATTGCCACCATACCGTCATATGAGAACTTGGCCTCACCTGACTTGCCGTGCTTGGTGGTGATGAGGACTACGCCGTTCGCTCCCTGCGCACCGTAAATCGCTGTAGCAGAGGCATCCTTGAGGATTTCCATGCTGACGATATCGGCAGGGTTGATGGTGGAAAGCGGAGAAATCGTGGAAACTTTTCCGTTTCCGAGAGCATCTCCGAGACCGAAATCCGCACCGGTGTTTCCGCCGCCCTGGACGATGACACCGTCAATGACGTAGAGAGGTTCCGCATTGGCATTGATAGTCGCCTGACCGCGGACGCGGATAGAAGATGAAGAACCAGGAGCTCCGGAGGTGGTGACAGCCGTGACACCTGCTGCTCTTCCCTGAAGGCTCTGGTCAAGAGACGAAATGATGGAGCCCTTCAGGTCGGACTCTTTCATTGAGACAGAAGCTCCGGCGAGGTCGCTCTTCTTCATTGAGCCGTAACCTACTACCACAACTTCATCGAGGAACTCATTGTCCTCTGACAATGTCACTGTGAAGTTCGTCTGAGCTCCGACTGTAATCTCCTGAGTCTTATAGCCGATCGATGATATTTCGATCACCGCACCCTTGCTTACCGTAAGGGTAAAGTGACCGTCATTATCAGTCATAGTGCCGTTGGTGGTACCTTTTTCGATAACACTGGCGCCGATAACCGGACCGGTCTGATCGCTCACGGTACCTGATACGGGCACTTTCTGAGCCATCATACTGATGCTTAGGAACATCAATACAAGGCACGAAAATAGTTTACCTTTCATACTGTGTGTGATTTAACATATATTGGTTATTGTTCTTTAAACGCTTTTTAAACCGTATTACAACGTTGCAAAATTACTCACGCATAGAGCGTCAAACAAATACTATTTTATCATAAAATGCCACAATCTTGACATTGACGGAAACCTGCCAAGATTTCCAAGTAATTTTTGACGGTTGACTTATGGTTGCTAACTTTGCGGAAATAATACAGAACCAGGTACTTATGAGCAAGAAAACATTGACATTGACAACGGTTGCGGCGATTATAATCATAGGGGCAGCCTTCATATTCGCGGCAAAAAGCAGCAAAAAGGGCAACGGAGCCTCAGCATTGACCTCGGAACAGAAATACTGCAATACCGTATGCGTCGATGGCGACAGCGAAGAGGAGATAATCCGGAAGGCGGCCAATGTCATACCTTCCGAGAACCAGTTCCAAGCACTTGAAGATGAATTCATTGCCTTCGTGCATTTCGGACCTAACACATTTACCGGAAAGGAGTGGGGCAGCGGCCTGGAGACACCGGAGATGTTCGCGCTGAAAGAACTCGATACGGACCAATGGTGCAGCGCGATGAAGGACGCCGGTATGAAGATGGTGATTTTCACTGCCAAGCATCATGACGGATTCGTGATGTGGCAGAGCAGATATACCAGACACGGAATAATGTCCAGCGGTTTCCGTAATGGAGAAGGCGATGTGCTCAAGGACCTGTCACTTTCCTGCAGGAAATATGGTCTCAAGCTCGGAATATACCTTTCGCCTGCCGACCTGTACCAGATAGAGAGTCCCGACGGGCTGTACGGCAACCTGAGCAAGCCTTCGCTGAGGACTATTCCGCGTGAGGTGGCCGGCAAACCGTTCGCGAACAAGACCAGGTTCACTTTCAATGTGGATGACTACAACGAATACTATCTGAACCAGCTTTTCGAGCTCCTTACCGAATACGGGCCGATTTCCGAAGTGTGGCTGGACGGCGCCCACCCGAAACGCAAGGGCGGACAGACCTATAATTATAAGGCATGGAAAGAACTCATACGCACCCTGGCCCCGCATGCCACCATCTTCGGACGCGAAGATATCAGATGGTGCGGCAATGAGCAGGGACGCACCAGAGCCACTGAATGGAACGTGATTCCGTATATGGAAAACCCTGACACACTTTCGCATTTCAATGACTTGATGGCCAATGACTTGGGCGGAAGAGACGAACTCATTAAAGGCAGGTGGCTCCACTACCAGCCGACAGAAGTGAACACATCCATACGCGATGGCTGGTTCTACAGGGACGACACCCACCAGATGACCCGCAGCGCTGATGACGTTTTCGACATGTATGAGCGCAGCACCGGAGGCAACGCCATATTCCTTCTGAACATCCCGCCGGACAAGAACGGACGTTTCGCAGCTGAAGACGTGAAGGTTCTTAGAGAAACCGGAAGAAGAATAAGGGAGACCTACGGGAACGACCTGCTGAAGGGAGCCGAAGCGGACAAAGAACTGTTGGACAATGATATAGACACTTTCATACCCATCAATGAGGGTGACAGCATCGTGGTGAAACTGCCGGAAAGACGTACAATAAACAGAATCGCCCTGAGCGAGGCCATCAGAACCGTCGGCGAGAGGGTGGAAGAATTCGCCGTGGACGCAATGCTAAACGGAGAGTGGACAGAAATCGCCACAAGCACCAATATCGGCCACAAGAGGATTCTGAGATTCGAGAATGTGGAGACCGACGGCATCAGGGTAAGGCTTCTGAAGTCACGGGCTACAGCAGCCGTCAGCGGAATATCAGCTTTTTTTGATACTTTTTTGACAGATTTTTGTCAATGATGCCTGTTTGTGGCGGGCAATCAGGTGAATGATATAATTTTGCAGGCGGAACTTCATAAAACCACATTCAGCATGAGACTCATTCCTGCCATCACCGCAGCCGCCGCGCTCGCATTGACAGCATGTTCAACCAATTCAGTGACAATCTCCTACGAGGGAGGAAAGACCAGAGTAGAAGCCTATTCTGACAATATCCTGCACGTCACATCCGTACCTGAAGGTGCCGATTTCATTGACGGAAAATCCCTGATGGCACTGAAGCCGCAGAGAAAAATCAGGGTCAATGTAACAAAAGACGATTCTGCAACTACAGTCAAGGCCCCGGGAATAACCGCAGTTGTGGACAACTTGGACGGCCGGGTTTCGTTCTTCCGTCCTGACGGGACAGAACTGACTGCAGAACATTGCCGCTCGTTCACTCCCATTACGGTGAACGGCGACAAGGCATGGACCGTCAGCCAGAGTTTCGACTCTCCTGAAGACGAGGCATTCTACGGTCTCGGACAGCATCAGGCAGACGACTGGAACTACAAGGGCAAGAACGAGGAACTGTACCAGTACAACACCAAGATTTCCATTCCTTTCATTGTTTCATCCAAGAAGTACGGACTGCTCTGGGACAGCAACAGCTTCTGCCGCTGGGGCGACCCGAGAGACTATGAGCAGATCGGCAATGTGTTCAGGCTCTACGACAAGAACGGAGAGGAAGGCGCGATTACCGGGACCTACACGGCAGCCGACGGCAGCACATTGACAAGAAGAGAAACTGCATTGGCCCAGGAATTCCTGGAGACTCCGGACTGCGGAAAGGTACGCAACGCTCCAGATTTCAGGTTCAACGGCTCTTCTGTAGTGTTCGAGGGCGAGATAGAGCCTTCAGAAACAGGACTTTACCATTTCTATATATATTACGCCGGCTATACCAGGGTCTATATCGACGGAAAGCCGATGACTCCGGAGATATGGCGCACTGCATGGAACCCTAACGGAAGGAAATTCGAGACAAGACTTGAGGCAGGAAAACGCATACCTCTCAGAATAGAATGGAAGCCTGACGGAGATGTATCCTACTGCGGACTGAGGGTGCTGAGCCCTGTTCCTGAGGACGTGCAGCAGAGGATGAACTGGTGGGGCGAGATGCAGAGACAGATCGACTATTATGTCATTGCCGGAAACAGCATTGACGAAGTAATAAGCGGCTACCGCACCATCACTGGAAAGGCCCAGATAATGCCGAAATGGGCAATGGGCTACTGGCAGAGCCGCGAGCGCTATGCTTCGCAGGAGGATATCCTCGGGACATTGGCAGAAATGAGGGAGAAAGGTATTCCGGTGGACAACATCGTGCAGGACTGGAGGTATTGGGAGGACGACCAGTGGGGCAGCCACGAGTTCGACCGCAGCAGATATCCGGACCCGAAAGGGATGCTGGATACGCTCCACGCCATGGGCGGACGTTTCATGATTTCCGTATGGCCGAAATTCTATGCCAACACCGAGCATTTCAAGGAGCTTGACGAACACGGATGGATTTACCGCCGCGCGATAACCGACAGCGTGGAGGACTGGCTCGGATATCAGCAGTCATTTTACGATGCCTATGCTGAAGGTGCCAGAAAACTGTTCTGGAAACAGATGAAAGAGCATCTTTTCGGACTTGGAATAGACGCGTGGTGGATGGATGCGAGCGAGCCGAATATCCACGACTGCACTGATATGGACTACCGCAAGGCACTTTGCGGACCGACCGCGCTCGGCACCTCGACTGAGTATTTCAATGCCTATGCACTTATGAATGCCCAGGCCATTTACGAAGGACAGCGCTCCGAGGCGCCTGACCAGAGAGTGTTCCTGCTCACCAGAAACGGATTTGCAGGGCTTCAGAGATATGCCACAGCATCATGGAGCGGCGACATCGGAACCAGATGGGAAGACATGAAGGCACAGATCAGCGCCGGACTGAACTTCTCCATAAGCGGCATTCCGTTCTGGACCCAGGACATCGGAGGATTCAGTGTCGAGAACAGGTATATGGCAGCCCAGCAGGAATACGACAAGACCGGCATAGAGAACAAGGACCTCACCGAATGGAGGGAACTTCAGGCAAGGTGGCACGAATGGGGCATCTTCTGCCCTCTCTACCGCGCCCACGGACAGTGGCCTCTGCGCGAGCCTCAGAACATCGCACCGACGGAACATCCTGCATATCAGGCTATTGTCAATGCCGACAAACTCCGCTACAGGCTTATGCCATACATCTACACCATGAATTCCCGGGTACATTTCGAGGACTATACCATAATGAGGCCGCTGGTGATGGATTTCACAAATGACAAGAAAACCTTGTCATCGGGAGACGAATTCATGTTCGGCGACGCGCTCCTTGTATGCCCTGTCTATGAATACGGCGCAAGAAGCAGAAAGGTATATCTTCCTGAAGGCAGATGGTATGACTGGTACAGCGGAACAGCCCTCGAAGGCGGCCGAGAAATCACTGCCGATGCTCCTTATGACAGGATTCCGCTTTTCGCAAGAGCCGGTCAGATCGTTCCGGAAGGCGCTGATATCCAATATACTGCACAGGACGACGGCAGGACATTGACATTGAAGATATTCTCCGGCAAGGACGCCGTATATTCATTGTACGAAGACGACGGTCTGACATACGGATACGAGCGGGGCGAATACTGCCGCTACCCTATGGTATGGAACGACGAGGCCTCCACGCTCACCATTAAGGCCCGCGAAGGCTCGTTCAAGGGCATGGCGCCTGCCAAGACTGTCAATGTAGAGGTCATCTCTCCTGAGGGAATCCGCAGAAAATCAGTCAATTACACTGGAGAAGAAATTTCCGTGACGTTTTAGACAGCACTTGGTGCATCGCCGATTGGCGGCCACCACGCATCAACGAACGCGCCTGAAGCACTTGACCGCTTCGGAAACCACGAATGTGGAGCCGCCTATATAGACGAGCGGATTTCCACCGTAAGCCGAAGCGGTTTTCAATGCCATCGCCACGGCATCACGTACGGAATCATTGACATAAAGTCGGGAGGTGCTGCGGCCAGTCTTTTCGCAGAACGCTGAATATCTGGCCAATATCTCGCTTGCCGGCTCTGCTCTCCGGGTGTCCGGGGTAGTGAAGATCCAGGTTGCATTTTCCGGAAACAGAGGCATTATGGAATCGAAGTCCTTGTCCGCCATTATGCCATAGACCATTATCAATGATGTATATGTGCCGTCGGCAAGGGCTCTTTCCAACTGCGCGAAGTTATACTTGAGGGCTGCGGCATTGTGCCCTATGTCGCATATCACGTCCGGATTGGTGAAGAGGCGCTCCCATCTGCCGTGGAAGTCCATCCTACGTGCAGTATCGGCAATCGCCTTGGCTACCAATGAGTTGTCTTTCAGCGTGGCGGAAGATATCACATTTCTGAGCACATCCACGGCTGCAAGGACTGTCCTGAGATTCTTTTCCTGATATTCGCCCCTCAAGTCCATTGACTTCAGAATCTCATCTTTCATATACCACATTGACGGAACAGCCTTGTCAGCGAAGACCAGTTCCGGACTGTCTTCCCCGTTCACTTCAGCGAAATGGGAACGGAAGACCGGCTCCGTTTCCGGAAGAGTCTCCCCTATCACGACCGGGACTCCACGCTTGAAGATACCCGCTTTCTCGAACGCGATCTTTTCCATGGTATCGCCAAGCAGGTCGCAGTGGTCCAGGCCAATGCTGGTGACGATGGAGAGTTCCGGAGTTATTACATTGGTACTGTCGAGCCTTCCTCCCAGACCGACTTCTATGACTGCAAAATCCACCTTCTGATCCGCAAACCATTTGAAGGCCAGCCCGGTAGTTATTTCGAAGAATGACAATTCCAGTCTGTCGAACGTGTCGGACCACTTCGTCAGAAAATCATATACATATTCCTCCGGTATGAGTGAGGCTACTGAATCCGGACCTGCCATCCGCATTCTTTCCCTGAAATCGAGGATGTGCGGGGAGGTGTAGAGTCCTGTTTTGAATCCTGAAGCCGAGAGCACCGAGGCAAGCATGTTGGCGACTGAACCCTTGCCGTTGGTCCCGGCCACGTGAATGGTGCGGAAAGACTTCTGCGGCTCTCCGAGTAGTGCACAGAAAGCCTCAATATGCTCAAGACCAGGCTTATAGGCATCGCCGAAAGTGGAAGTCTGGACTGATGGAAATCTTCTGAAGATGGACTCAACCAGTGAGTCGTAGTCGTCACGTATCATAATAAACCGAATAATTCATAGCTCCGCTGACAAATTGTCTGCATAACGGGGTGGCAAAATTACTCCTAACCTCCGACAATTCCAATTAGGGCTGCGGAAAAATTATTATATTTGTAAGATACATCTTGTGGAAACAAACACATTATAATAAATATGAGAAACAAACTGATAAGACTTGCCGCATTGACGGCATTGACCTTAGCCACTCCGGCACTGGCACAGAGCACCGGCAGCATCAGGATAGGCGCGCACCGCGGCTTCTGGAACTGCGACGAGGCTTCCCATACGGAGAATTCCATCGCTTCTCTCCGCACGGCTCAGGAATATGGACTGTGGGGCAGTGAATTCGACGTTCATCTTACTGCTGATGATGTCGTCGTGGTGCATCACGATGCGCATATCCAGGGGCAGGACATCCAGAAGAACACCTACGGATTCCTGAAACAGTATAAGCTCGCGAACGGCGAGACGATGCCGACTCTCGACGAGTATCTGACCCAGGCTGAAGGCTGCAGCACTACGGTACTGGTGCTCGAATTCAAGTCGCAGTACAGCAAAGAGCGTGAGGACAAGCTCGTGGACATCGCTCTGAAGCAGCTGAAAGAGCACGGCCTCTACGACTCGTCCAGAGTCATGTTCATATCCTTCAGCATGAACATATGCAAGAAATTGGCAGCGGAAGCGCCTGAGTTCACGAACCAGTATCTGAACGGCGACATTGCCCCTTCTCTGCTCAAAAAGGACGGAATAAACGGCATTGACTATCATTATTCTGTGTTCTACAAGCACCCTGAATGGGTGAAGGAGGCGCACGACGAAGGCATGAGCGTCAATGTCTGGACAGTGAACAAGGAACAGGACATGAAGGCGATGATCGGTCTCGGCGTGGACTGCATCACCACCAACGAACCGCTTCTTGCACGCAGGCTGCTCGGTTCTGAAGAACTCAGGCTCAGCAAGCCGTCTGCAGATGACCCGAAGGCTGATGCAAAGGCGGAAGTCGTGGCCGGAAAGGCACGCTTCACCGTACTTGGAAGCCGCCTCATCCGTATGGAATGGGCTGCTGACGGAAAATTCGAGGACAGGGCGACTCTCGGTATCGTGAACAGGAAGATGCCTGTGCCACAGTTTACGGTGAAACGCTCAGGAAAGAAGGTGACCATCAAGACATCTGACCTGACATTGACCTACACCGGAGACAAAGAATTCGACGAGAACAATCTCCACGTCACTTTCCAGATGGCGGACCCTACTTCCAAGACAGGAACAAAGAAGGTTACCTGGCACCCGGGGCTTGACGACAGCGGGAACCTGCTCGGAACAGTAAGGACTCTTGACGGCTGCGACGGCATCACCACAAAAGAGCCGTACGACAAGGGTGCGGCCTCACGCGACGGCTGGGCCATCATCGACGAATCCGACAGACAGGTTTTCGTTCCGGAGGACACAGACTGGAAGAACTGGGTTGCATGCAGGGACAGCGTCGAGAGGAAAGACCTCTATATTTTCGCATACGGACACGACTACAAGGCTGCAGTCGAGGATTTCGTGAAGATCGGCGGACAGATTCCTCTTCCTCCTAAATACTCATTCGGATACTGGTGGTGCAGATTCTGGCAGTACTCCGACTTCGAGTTTGTGGGACTCGGCAAGGAAATACGCTCATTGAGCATCCCTATAGATGTCATGGTTCTGGATATGGACTGGCACGAGACATGGACGCTCAGAAGACGCAATTCCCCGAAAGACGAGTATGACCAGCGCATCGGATGGACCGGCTACACTTGGCAGAAGAAGCTGTTCCCGAACCCGGCAAACTGCATGCAGGACCTCCACAACCTCGGACTGAAAACCACATTGAACCTGCATCCGGCTTCGGGCATCCAGCCTTACGAAGAGCCTTATGACAGATTTGTAAAGGATTACCTCTCACGCACTTCCGTCTATGACGGACCTAAAGGTTATGTCAATGCTGATGGCAGCAAGGCTCCTGTTCCGTTCAGAATCGACGATGAGAACTGGGCCAATGCCTACTTCAACTCCGTAATCCGTCCGTTCGAGAAACAGGGTGTGGATTTCTGGTGGCTCGACTGGCAGCAATGGAAGGAAAGCAAATATATGCCGGGACTGAGCAACACTTTCTGGCTGAACTACACCTTCTTCAATGACATGGTGCGCCAGAGTGAAAGTGAGGGCATCTACGCGAGACGTCCGATGATCTATCACCGCTGGGGTGGCATCGGAAGCCACCGTTATCAGATAGGCTTCTCCGGAGACACCTATGCCAGCTGGAAGGTGCTCGGCTATCTGCCGTATTTCACAGCCACCGCATCCAACGTGGGATATGGCTATTGGGGCCACGACATCGGAGGCCACATGCAGCCTAAAGGTGTGAAAGAGACTGACCCTGAACTATATACAAGATGGCTCCAGTCAGGTGTGTTCACTCCGATTTTCAAGACTCACTCCACCAAGGACCTGACCATGGAGAAGCGTTTCTGGGTATTCCCTGACCATTTCGACGCGATGCGCGACGCCATCAGACTCAGATACGACCTCTCTCCGTACATCTACAATGCCGCACGCCAGACTTATGACACCGGCATTTCCATGTGCAGACCGATGTATTACTACTATCCTGAGGATTCCAGGGCATATGATTGGAAAGAAGAGTTCATGTTCGGCGACGACATCCTCGCCACCACCGTATGTTCTCCGGCCGACAAGGTTACAGGCCTTGCAAAACGCGGAATGTGGTTCCCAGAGGGAAATGACTGGTATGACGTGGCCACAGGCACTCTGATCAAGGGCGGCCAGACCGACACGCTCACCTATACCATCAGCGAAAATCCTTACTACATCAAGGCCGGTGCAGTTATCCCTATGGCAGGTGAGAAGATCACCTCTCTTCAGGAAAAGGACAACAACATAAGGATATTCGTGGCTCCTGGCGACGGCGAGAGCCGCACTTCGCTCTACGAGGATGACGGTGAAACGCAGGCGTACAAAGACGAGTATGCGACTACCTTAATCAGCAAGAGTGCAGATGCTTCGCACGTAAAAGTCACAGTATCAGGCAGAAAAGGAACATACAACGGCATTGACCCGAACCGCAGGCTTCAGATAGTGTTCGCGAGGGTATTCGCGCCGGAAAAGGTCTTTGTCAATGGCATCGAGATTCCTTATTCACGTTTCGCCGCTCACAATGCCGAGGTCAATGGCACCGAGGCCGAGTGGGGTTATGTGGGAGCAGACCTTTCTGCTGTAGTTTATCTGCCGGAATCAGCTGCCACTGAAGAAATCACGGTAGAGTGCAGGTTCAGCGACTATGCTGCCACCCACAGGGACCTTCTGAACGGAAAGAAGGCGCTGATGCACAGGATGATGGAACTGACTCCTGAGACCAAGCTCGTATTCGGCAAGAACATCGACCCTTACATGATGCTTCCAGATTCGTTCCTTGCACTTGCGCAGTGCTCCAGCTTCATCAACGAGGACCCGCAGAATGCAGGAAAATATCTGGAATCCATCGACTCCAAGGCGCTTATCGACGAGTTCAGCAAGATGGAGAAGCTTCCGTCCGAGTTCATCGCCAAGATCCAGGCTCAGGTCAATGTGAAGTGACAAGTTTGGAACAACCCGCAATAATGAAAATCGCGTAATCTCTTGTAAACCAAGAAATTACGCGATTTTTACAAATTCAGGTCAGGACCCGCTAAAACCCGGTGTAGGTCCAAGGAGTGATGGCACGGAGCTCGGACTTGACTGACTCGGAAACGTCGAGGCCGTCTATGAAGGTCTCGATGGTATTCTCGTCGATGGCGCCGCCCGTGCGGGTCAGGGCCTTCAGAGTCTCGTACGGATTAGGGTAGCCTTCCCTTCTGAGAATCGTCTGTATGGCCTCGGCCACCACAGCCCAATTCCGGTGAAGGTCAGCCTGGATGGCATCTTCATTCAGAATCAGCTTTCCCAATCCTTTCTTGAGGGAAGCCAATGCTATAAGTCCGTGAGCGAGAGGCACTCCCACATTTCTGAGCACAGTAGAATCAGTAAGATCGCGCTGCAGACGGGAAATAGGCAGTTTCATGGACAGGAATGTGAGCACGGCGTCGGCCATGCCCAAGTTGCCCTCCGCATTCTCGAAATCGATAGGGTTCACCTTGTGCGGCATCGCCGAAGAACCCACCTCATTCTTGTTCACCTTCTGCTTGAAATATTCCATCGATATGTAAGTCCAGATATCACGGGACATGTCGATAAGAATGGTATTGATACGCCTCAGGCAGTCGAAAATGGCAGCCAAGTTGTCGTAATGCTCTATCTGCGTGGTCGGGAACGAACGCTTCAGACCGAGAGAATCCACAAACCTGTCACCGAAGGAAATCCAGTCGATGTCAGGGAACGCCACCTTGTGTGCATTCATATTGCCGGTAGCACCGCCGAACTTGGCAGGATAGGTAAGAAGAGCGAACTGACGGAGCTGTTCCTGAAGACGGACCTGGAACACCTTGAATTCCTTGCCCAAACGTGTCGGAGAAGCAGGCTGGCCATGCGTCTTGGCAAGCATAGGAACATCTTTCCACTGCTCCGCCATACCTGAAACCATATTCAGGACCTCATTCAGGGCCGGCATATATACATTCTCGAGAGCCTCCTTGAGCATAAGCGGCTGGGAAGTGTTGTTTATATCCTGGGAAGTCAGACCGAAATGCACGAATTCCGACCATTTGTCGAGACCGAGCTCGTGGAAATGCCTTTTGATGAAATACTCCACCGCCTTGACATCATGATTGGTAGTCTTCTCGATTTCCTTGACCTCCATCGCCTGCTCCGGAGTAAGATCCAGATAGATGCTGCGCATTGCCTGATATTTGCTCTTGTCAATGTCCTTGAGCTGAGGCAGAGGCAGTTCGCAGAGTGCGATGAAATACTCGATTTCCACGCGCACGCGGTATCTGATCAATGCAAATTCACTGAAATATGCTCCGAGAGATTCAGTCTTGGATGCGTAACGGCCGTCAATCGGTGACACGGCAAGTAATGAATGAGTGTCCATTATATTGTTTGTTTCTTATTTATCTTATTCAAGCGTACGGTACAGTTCCACCGTGCGGACAGCTTCCGCCACGTCGTGTACCCTGAGAATATCAGCCCCCTGGCACAAGGACTTGTAATGCAGCACCTGAGTTTCCGGCAACGACTCTTCCGGAGTAATGCCGAACTTCCTGAAAATCATACTCTTGCGCGACACGCCCACAAGCACCCTCTTGCCGAACTCAGAAAACCTGTCCAGCTCGCGCATAAGCTGATAATTCTGCTCCAATGTCTTTGCAAAGCCGAATCCCGGGTCGAGAATCCAGTCCGTCAGGCCCACAGCCTCAGCCTTGACTGAAAATGCCCGGAAATATGACAGCACATCCTCCGTAACATCCTGATACTCAGTAAGAGACTGCATTGTCACAGGATTACCTCTCATATGCATTGCCACGAAAGGCAGCGACAGGGCAGCGACCTCAGTCAGCATCGGCCCGGGCTCGCCTGGAGCCGTCTTCTCATACATCCCCTCACCCGCAGTCACATCATTGACAATAAACTCCCCTATCGTGTCATAGGCTCTGCGCACCACCGACGGCCAATACGTGTCAATCGAAATCCGCGCAGCAGGAAATTCATTTTTTATCGATGTCAATGCAGGTCCGAGCCGACGCCATTCCTCTTCCTCGCCCACAGGAGACGAGCCTGGCCGCGTGGAACAGGCACCTATATCCAGTATGGAAGCGCCGGCCTCCAGCATCTTACCCGCTCTGGAAAGAATCCTGGAGATGTCATCGGCCCCTGAAGAGTCCAGACAACGGCTTTCTGCATAATATGAGTTTTCCGTGATGTTTATAATTCCCATCACGTCGATAACCCTGTTCTTGTCCATAGAATACTTCTACAGCATCAGTGAATGCCTTACTGCAGCGGCAGCCTCTTCACCCTTGAGATGAGCAAGGATGGCCAGGCCGAATTCCACGGCGCAGCCAGCTCCCCTGCCTGTAATGAGATTGCCGTCACGGACAGCCGGCTTCTTCTCATAGATACCTCCACGGGCAACAGGAGCATCCTCGAATCCGTCAAAACAAGTAAAATGCTTGCCCTGAAGGCTTGGAAGCTGTGAAACCACGAGACCGGGCGCAGCACAGATCGCTGCCACGGCACCGCCTTCTGCATAGTGCAGACGCATGAAGTTTATGATCTCACCATTTTCCGCCAGGTTCCTGGTTCCGGGCATACCGCCAGGGAAAATCATCACGTCAGACTCATCAGTTCCGTCGAGCTGGACTTCAGCCTTGAACTCTCCGTAGGTCATGTCCGCAACTACGGTCGTCTTGTGGGAACCGGTTACGAACTTGTCGTAGAGTACAGAAACAGTCTTCACGTCCACGCCTCCACGTCTGAGGACATCGAGAGTCGCAAGCGCTTCGATTTCCTCGAAACCATTTGCAAGAAAAATATATACTCCTTTCATTTCTATAAATATTGTTTACAAAGTCACACCTTATATGATAAGCATCATCGCCAATGTGTAAAGCATGTACGCCTCAAATGCCAGTTTGCCCTTGGAATCCGAGTCGAGCATAACTTCCGTAGCATCATGCCTCACAAGTTTCGCGAGTTTGCGCTGACTTGGCAGATTACGGGCAGCCCACTTGCAGAGAATGTTGCCGTCATTGAAATATACTGCTCCTCCGTTTGAGCGGTTGAGCGATATAAGCGTCTTGTAATCAGAATAATACACAGCAGTCATCAGCTGCATTGACTCCTCCGCACCGAGCTTTTCCGAAGCGATGAGATGCGAGAAACCATCAGGGGAATCAGCCACCAGAAGCAGCGGGACAAATCCCTTTTCAGCGGCATCGCCGAGAAGCCTTGCCGTATTTTCCCATCGTTTCGCAGACATTTTGGCCGGTTCCGGAACAGATACCGCCATCACGAGACCGTTCACAGCCAGGGTGTCACGATATTCACCGGAATTGTCCCTGAACGAAAGACGCGGGAAATCAGTTTCATTGATATAATCCTCTTTCTTTACGGTATGGGCCTCGACGAAGGTCCAGGTGGAATCAGGAATGAAGTCCAGAGTAAACAGACCGCGTTTTCCGTTTTTCTCATAGACAAATGTGGAGACATATTCATCTTCTCCCCCTGCCGGCTCTTCGCTTGCTTCAAGACGCGAACTGAGATTGAACGGCGTAAGTTCGAGCATCGGTATGAACATCAGCGAATAGACTGCAAAAGCGGCTGATGCGGCTGCCGTCAATGCGAATGTCACATATTTGCTTTTCTTCGGTTCGCCGAAATCCTTGTACGGGAAGAATGCGGCAAAGGTCAGAAGGCACAGTACAATATTCTTGGCAAATGACTGGAAATGAGTAAGATGCACCGCCTCACCGAAACAGCCGCAGTCCATAGACGGGTTCAATATCCAGAGCAGCAGCGTAAGCAGGGTGAATCCGCCGAGCAGACCGGTCACGCACCATGCTGTCACCTTCCTGAAAACTCCTGTCACCAGACAGATTCCCAGACCAGTCTCGGCAACTGCGAAGAACTCTGCGAAGACTATGGCGGCACCACTGAGGAAGCCGAGATGAAGGAAGTTCAGATACTCCCTGACTATAAGCATCGTACCGACAGGATCCATCAGTTTCAATGTTCCCGTCACGAAGAATACCAGTCCTACCAGGACGGCGCAGAAGCGCCTTGCCTTACTGCCTATATAACTCATTCCCAAATAATTGAATTATCGTTTCCCATCCACTGTCGCCATAATGGCCGCAGCGATCTCATCAGGCGGAAGCATCGAGCCGTCACAGGAGCGGCAGTCGATCCTGATGAAGTCCGGATCCATTTCACACTGGCTCACATACACTTCGCGCACGCGCTTCTGAAACTCGATGTCAGCCTCGTGGATATCGGTCTTTCCCTCGAGATACTCCCTGTCGTCACCTTTTCTGCCTGCCTCAAGTTTCTTCTCCACGAATCCGATAGGCACATCCAAGAAGATGTTCAGATCCGGCTTCGGCAGACCGAACTGTCCGTATTCCGTGTCGAAAATCCATTTGCGTAGTGCTTCACGCTCCTGCGGATCATCGATTTTCGCGCATTGGTACGCAATATTGGAATATACATAACGGTCCAGCAGAACGATACCGCCATCATCCAGCGTCCTGCGCATCTGAGGCGCCGCACCGTGTCTGTCCTCAGCATACAGAAGAGCCACCAGCTGCGGATGCACGCTGTCAATGCTACCGAAACCACCTCTCAGAAACTTTCCGATAAGCTCACCATAAACAGGAGCGTCATAACGCGGAAAGTGGATGTATTCCAGATTGTCAGTCTTGCTTTCCAGATAAGACCTGAGTCTTTTCACCTGAGTCGATTTTCCGGAGCCGTCCAGCCCTTCTATTACTACTAACATATATTGCTATTTTATTATTTCCCTGTCTATCCTCCTCGGGATGCTTGTCAATATCTCATACGGTATAGTATCCAATATTTCAGCAAGTTCCGTCACGGAAGGGTCGTCTCCGAACACCGTCACCGTATCCCCGACTTTCGCATCCACGCCTGTAATGTCCAGCATGCACATGTCCATACAGATATTGCCGATGGTCGGAACCCTGTGCCCATTCAATGAAAACGAAGCATGACCGCAGCCGAGGTGTCTGTCAATGCCGTCCGCATATCCTACCGGTATGGTGGCTATGACCGTGCCTGTCGGCGCTATATGTCCATGCCTGCCATATCCTATAGTTCCGTCTTCCGGAGACAAATGCTTAATCTGCAATATCTTGCATTTCAGCGAAGCCACCGGTGAGAGTTTCACTCCAGGCAATGCGCTGATGCCGTATATCCCGATTCCGAGTCTGACCATGTCGTGCTGATAAGCGGCGAAACGCTCTATTCCGGCCGAGTTGAGTATATGAAGCATTGGCTTATAGCCGATTTTCTGTGAGATTCTGTCTGCATTGGTCTCGAACATCTTTATCTGGCCGAGAGTGAAGTCGTCCGACTCCGGGTCTTCAGCCGCCGCAAGATGCGAGAACACCGATTTCACCTTGACGGCATCCGTGGTCTTCAGAAAATCCGTAAGTTCCTGCAGTTCCTCAGTCATGAAACCGAGACGGTGCATTCCTGTATCGAGCTTGATATGCACAGGGAAGTTCTTCACTCTCCTACGGGACAGCACTTCACAAAGCGTCTTCAACGCATACATATTAGGTATGCTCGGCTCCAACCTGCTGTCAATCATCTCGTTGAAAAAATCCGTACCGGCCGTCAGCACAAGTATCGGAAGACTGATTCCGGCTTTTCTAAGCTCGATTCCCTCTATCGGATAGGCCACCGCCAGGTAGTCGGCACCCTCTTTCTGGAGCATTGACGCGAACTCTACCGCGCCATGCCCGTAAGCATTGGCCTTTACAAGCACAAGAAGCTTGGTGGAAGGTTCCAACAAGCCTCTGAAATATCTGTAGTTGTCGCGGCAGGCGCTGAGTTTCAGCTCAAGCCGTGAAAAATCATTTTCTTTCAGCATTCTGTCAGTCCGGCAAACGGCCGGTTTATTCTATCATCAGAATTACAAAAATACCAAAGTTTCGCCATTATCAAAAAATTATTTACTCCGGCAATGCAGCTTTCAGCACAGGGTCAATGCGCAAGTATATGCGATAGAACGCATTGTCCCCAAGCTTGGAGTAACGGCCCACGAGAGCACGGAGCTGCGGAATAAGATAAGGGCATGTCTCCTCCCATTCGCCCGGAGCAGGAACAATGCCGTCTGTCTTGGCAGCATAAGCCCTGAACTTCGACGGAATATCCAGACCGTCCAGATATGCCTCCAATGAAGCATAATTGTCAATGGCGGACAACTGCTTGCCGTATTTGTCGAAGATGGACGAAGCGAAACGCATCTGGGTAGCCTTCTTGTTGCACTTGATGAAGAAACGGGTAGCCGACGTAGTGTCCACCGGCACGAAAACGTCAGGGACAATGCCGCCTCCGCCATATACGGTGCGGCCGCCTACCGTGTGATAGACTTCGTTCTTGTCCACCTTGATACTGTCCTTGTCGAACATTTCACCATCGGCATAGCGTTTATAGATATCGTACTGATAATCATCAGAATACGGTTTCTGGATACATCTTCCTGACGGGGTATAGAAACGGGCTACCGTGAGTCTGACCGCAGAGCCGTCAGTGAAATATATCGGCTCCTGGACGAGTCCCTTGCCGTAAGAGCGGCGGCCCACGATGGTTCCCCTGTCATTGTCCTGAATGGCTCCGGCGAAGATCTCACTGGAGGAAGCGGAGGATTCATTGATGAGAACAGAAAGGGAGACATCCTTCAAGATGCCTTTTCCGTCCGCCTGAAAGTTCTTCTTGGCGCGGTGAAGTCCCTGAAGGTAAACTATTTCCGCATCTTTTTCCAGGAACTGGTCCGCAAGCAGGAGCGCCTGGTCGAAATAGCCGCCCGAATTGTCCCTGATGTCGAAAATCAGATGTTTCATCCCCTTGTCGAGCAGAGACTTGGCAGAAGCGGTGAATTCTTCGTAAGTGGTGCGCGTGAACTTGGAAAGTCGGATATATCCTGTGGTGTCATTTATCATGAACGACGCATCTACGCAGTGTACGGGGATTTTTCCTCTCTTAATATTGAAAGGAATGGTCTCGTTTCCACGCTTTACCAGGATCTGGACCTGTGTGCCTGCCTGGCCTTTCATCCTGCAGACCATACTGTCCTGAGGATACTTCACGCCGGCGATATTGCGGTCATCCACTTTCAGGATGCGGTCGCCCGGCTGGAGTCCCACTTTTTCTGAAGGGCCTCCCGGGATGACTTCCAGGACTACGGCCGTGTCATTCGGGACATTGAACTGAATGCCGATGCCGTCGAAATTCCCGGCAAGCTCAGTCTCGGATTTCTCCAGATCGACAGGCGGAAGGTAGATGGAATGCGGGTCGAGGGATGCAAGAGCCGCTGTCACAGCCGCGTCCGTGACTTTCTTCACGTCCACAGTATCGACATAGTTCTTGTCCACCTGCTGCAGGATCAGATTCAGTTTCTGCCAGGCAGCATAGTTGGCATTCAGCTTGTTATGCTTGTTGACGATATTGAACGTCAGCACTGTAGCAAGCACACCGAGCACAATTCCGAGCACCGCGCTGAGCGAGCTCATCTTATCTTTTCCAGTCATCTTATCCATGATTAACCGCTAACCGACATCCACTTGTTCCACTTCTATGCCCGCCTTCTTCAGCAGGTCAGGACCATCCTGCAGCCTGTATGCATCTTTATAGACCACACGCTTGATGCCGGCCTGAATGATGAGCTTGGAGCATTCGAGGCAAGGGGAAGCCGTAACATAGAGGGTGGAATCCTCGCTGCTGTTTCCGGACTTCGCCACTTTGGTTATGGCATTGGCCTCAGCGTGAAGGACATACGGCTTGGTGACGCCGTTTTCGTCCTCGCACACGTTCTCGAATCCCGACGGAGTACCGTTGTATCCGTCCGAAATGATCATATTGTTCTTCACGATTAGCGCGCCGACTTTGCGGCGTTTGCAATATGAGTTTTCCGCCCATACTTCAGCCATTTTCAGATAGCTGCGGTCAAATTTCTGCATAAGGCTACATGATTGTCAGAAACTGTTTGTTGAACAGGTTCTTAGTTTCTCTGATAGAGATAGCGTTTGATGCTTCTCTTAGGTGTTCTCTCGAAATCCTCAGGCATGAACTCCATCTTGGAAATCTTGGCATAGTTAGGAATCTGCTTATTGATTTCCGGAAGAGTCTCAAGAAGTTTAGCTTCGAGCTGAGATTTGGACAAGCCGTCGAGCTCTGCCTGATGGTAGTCAGGGTAGATGAGCGATACCAATGCGCCGTGGTCTTCGATCACGAGTGAATCCACCACGTAGGTAACATTGTTCACAACTCCTTCTATTTCTTCAGGATAGATATTCTGGCCGGACGGACCGAGTATCATACACTTGCTCCTGCCTTTCAGGAAGAGGTAGCCGTCGCTGTCCATCACGCCCATATCTCCGGTGTGGAACCAGCCGTCCTCTCCGAGCACGCTCTTTGTGGCCTCTTCATTCTTGTAATAGCCGAGGAACACATTGGCGCCTTTAACCAGGACTTCGCCCGGAATGTTCTGGGGATCAGGCGAGTCAATGCGGATTTCCATATTGAGCACCTGTTTTCCGCAAGAATAGAGTTTGGCATCTTTCCAGTCAGCATAGCCGATGATAGGAGCACATTCGGTCATTCCGTAACCAACCGTGAACGGGAAGCCTATCTTGCGGAAGAACCTCTCCACTTCAGGATTGAATGCGGCTCCGCCGATGATGACCTCGTAGAAACGTCCGCCGAAGGCATTGACAAGTTCCTGCAGGATCTTCTTCTGTATCACCTTGTCGATGATAGGGAGGTTCATTATCATCTTGTTCCTGTCGAGAATAGGCTTGAGCTTGGACTTATAGACCTTCTCGATGATGAGCGGCACAGCGATAATGATGTGCGGCTTGATGTCGGCAAATGCCTGCATGATGATCTTCGGACTCGGAACTCGAGTAAGGAAGTGCACGTGGGCACCGATCGTCATTTCGAACAAGAACTCGAACATCATGCCGTACATGTGGGCTGAAGGAAGCATTGACACTACCTCTGTATTGTTGTCGAGCTGCGGCATCGCCTGGACATGGGCGAATTCGATATTCGACCAGAGAGCGCGGTACGGAACCATGACGCCTTTGGAGAAGCCTGAAGTTCCTGAAGTATAGTTGATCACTGCCAGTTCATCGGCCTTGTCTTCGTAGTAGTCAAGGTTTTCCGGTCCGAAATTGTTCGGATACTTGTGGCCGAAGCTCTCGTTCAGATGCTGACGCACCTGGGACATCTCTTCCGTCTTGGAATAGAGGAAATTGAAATTGTTTATCTGCACGACCACATAAAGTCCCGGCATTTCCGCCTCTGAAAGGTTCTCCCAGATGACATCATCCACGAAGAGCACCTTCGCCTCAGAATGGTTCACGAGATAGTGGATGTTGCCCGGCTTGAATTCGTGAAGAATAGGCACAGGAACAGCACCGTAAGTCAATGTCGCCAAAAAACTTACGCCCCAGTTCGCCTGGTTGCGTGAGCAGATTGCCACTTTGTCACCTTTTTCCAGACCGCACTGCTCGAAGGCGATATGCAGTTTGGCGATTCTTCTCGCCACATCCCTATAGGCCAGGTCCTGGCCCTTGTAGTTGGACAATGCGGGACGATCCCAGTTCTCTCTGAAACTTTTCTCGAGAAGCTTGTTAACTGATTGAAATTCCATAATTTTCTATTGAAGTTTAAATGACCGCTCTTTTCCGTCATAACAACGTGAGGTCACCTGTCTCTTGTCATTGACTGAAACCTCCGTATCGGGGCTGAGCATCTTGTTCCCTTCCGGAGACAGAACAGGATTTCCGCCATAGAAACCGTAGATGAGCGTCCTGACAGATGTCCTGACAATCCAGTATTTACGGTTCCCCGCCACAAGAAGTTCCGGCAATGATTTGATTGTTTCGTCTGATTTTATGTCTTTCCACGAAGAAGGTTTCTTGGCGTGGAGGTCATACATTGCTATAGTATTGTCCTTGTGCAGCACCAGGACATTGTATCCGTGCGCGCCTGTAAAGTCAAAGACGGCTGGTCCGAGCAGAATTTCCTTGCCCAGATCCACAGGGAACGGCTTCACGAACCGTCCGAGCCTGTCGATGAGGTAAAGGCTGCTGCCTGAGGCGAAGAGGAACTGAAGTTTCCCGTTGCCGAAGTAATCGATGGTTTCCACGGCCCCGCATATCGGAGTCTGGAACGGAACGCCCCATATGCCCTTTCCGTTCTCTTCCTTCAGGGTCAGATACATATTCTTCTGCTGGGAGAAGAGATTGGTCTTTCCAGTACCGCAGTTCTTCACCTTGAACGGACCGGCCGGCACTGTCACCACAGTATCTTTCTTCATTACAGGGACTTCATCCTTCGCCCCGGTGTATTCCATACGGGCGACACTGAATTCCATCCTCGCATCTTCTCCAGGATATATGGCCAATGTCATAGGACATGAGGTCACCTTGTCGAGAATCCTGCAGGCCGAAGCGGAGATGTTCTTGGAGAAAAGCGACGCGAACTCGTCCGGAGAGGCAGATGCGGAATAATATGCCTGGAATGCCGTTCCCTCACGGCTGATTATCCTGCCGGCACCCGCATCAGAGAGGAATGAGGCCAATGTCTTGTATTTTTCAGGCGCAAACGCCTCGAGAGAACGTTCCTCGCCTGCGATTATCCATCCGTTCCTATAGATATATACCGAATCCGGGACACTGAACATATCGCCGAATACACTGGAAGCAAAGCCTCTGAACGGATAGGCAATCGGCTTGCCGTCGTAAGAGCGGAGGCTGGTGATTCCGCTTCCCCTGAAAATCACGGAGAGGTCCTGCTTGCCGGGACGGACAAGTATCACCTTCCCGAAGCCGGAACCGGACGGCACTTCAGCCACAGCCACTTCCCTGACAGCCAAAGCCTTGTACCACGCATCGAGAGATATTCCGGACTCCTTTTTCAAGGCCGTCCATCTGGCTCTGCGGCTGTCGAGTTTCCCCACTGCATCGACATATTTCTCCATTCTGTCTGAATATGCCTGAGCATCAGCCACCTGGACCGAGTACACTGAACGGACTCCGGCCGGTACTATTTCCTGGAAAAGGGACTCGCCCGGAAGCAGATTCCTGTAGATATTGCTGAAATAGGCCGGGCTGTCCACCGAGAACGAGCGACCTGTCATGGTCAAAGTCTTTTCATCTGCCGATGTGATGGTAATGCCTGTCCATTCCGCGTATGTTTTCATAAAACGGCTGCCGCTTCTGCGCTGACGGGACAGGAATGAGCCGGCCAGCTTGTCCACATAGTTTCCGCTAACGAACAGCGCCTTGTTTCCGGAAGTGCCATAGACAGCAGCGGAAAGGCTTTCGTCATCCAAGAGCGAAACACCATATTCTATATGTCTTGAACAGGATTTGAGAAGTGTTTCAGACGGAGAGAATGCTATGAGACAATGCTTTTTCAACGGCGATTCACGGTTCTCCGTCAGGTCTATCACCAGATGTGACACCGATGAAGAGTCGGCCAGGGCAAACAGTTTCTGTACTGGAGAATCCTGAGAAATCCTGCCGGCATCCACCACGAGCAGAGGAGCGAGGTCCCCGCTATAGTGCATTGACACTACTGTCTCAGCATTCTTCAGACCCGAAGGAGCCTCTGTGTCAATGAATCTGCTCAATTTCGAGAGCCATCCTCCGAAATTGGACTTGCCGGTTCCGGAGAACAGCGGGCCCACGAGATAGGTGCTGTCTTCGAACACTTCCAATGAACTTTTCAGTTTGTCCCCATAGAACACGAGCGCGGCATCTGACGGCACCGCACTCATAAGCGGACGGGCTGAACGTGCCTTCTGCAGCAGTTCCTCCTTATCAATCGAAGAAGTTTCCGTCTTGTCCGAGTACAGCACGACCACTGCTCCTATGACAAACGCCACAAGAGCGGCAAGCACCGCTGTACATATATATATAGCTTTCTTGTTCATTATGCAAAGAGTGCAAATTCTGCATTCCACAAATATAATCATATTTTTTTCAATTATGTTATTCTGTCCATCTTCTGTCCCTTTTGGAAAAAACAATGCGAATTCCTGAAACCTCAACTCCAATTTCACAATTAAAAAAAATATATATCTTTGTAATTCGTATAATCATAAAAGAAAACTGATGAATTACTACAAAGCATTGTCAGTTTGTGCATTAGCTGCTTTTGCAGCATCCTGCGGCACTTCCGGAGTGGAGGTTGCAGACGGACAGACAGAAGTGATTCTATCTATCGACACAGACGGCACACATCACACGAAATCAGTAGCAGAGGAGACTCTACCTGCCATTGATGATTTCACTGTGGAGATCTTCAAGAAAGCAAACAATACAAGACTCTACAGAGACACTTACGCTAACTCGACTTCAAAGAAAATCAGACTTAACGCAGGCGACTACTCACTTTCCGCTTTCCACGGCGACTCGTTGAAAGCAGGTTTCAATGCAGCATTCTATCAGGCAAAGGTTCCTTTCACCATCGACAAGGGACAGAGGAGAGTGAACATTTCCGGGACGGCCAAACTTGCCAACGTAAAGTTCGCGGTAAACTACGGCGAGTCCCTGAAGACCTATTATTCAAGGTATTGCGCGTCAGTTTCGACGGACAAGGCCAATGTGACAGACACTCTTGGATTCACCGGAAACGAGACCAGAGCCGGCTTCATTCCTGCCGGGACATTGACCCTCAAACTCTTTGCTGCTGAGGCGAATGCGAAGATGAAGTACTTCCATACCGAGATTCAGGCTGAGCCGAATGACTTCATCACCGTAAACCTGGACACCAAGCCTTTCATCGGCAAGATTTCAGTGAACATCATCATTGACAAGAGCACCGAAGTCATTGAAAAGAACATTGACATGGATCCGACGGACTTCGCGACCGAGGCTCCGGTCATCAAGCTCGGCGACAGGCTGAAGGCGGGACAGGTGACATTCTTCGAGGGCGACGACCTGAGCGGCACTCTCGTGGACATCAATACGCCTGCGGGTTTTGCCCACGCGTGGCTCAACATCACTTCCGAGTACCTGAAAGCCAAGGGATTCGCTGATCGTCTGGACCTTACCGCACTCGATGCGGCTACCAGGGCGAAGTTCTCGGCACTCGGCATCCAGATACTCAAGATGACGCCTGAGACGAGATTCTCCTACATTGACTTCAGCGGAATGACTGACAAGGTCCAGTATGAGGCCGTGCCTTTCGAGGGCAAGTTCAAGCTCACCGTGGAGGACAAAAACGGGGCTCAGGCCGTTTCCGACGAGTTCTCCTTCCTCATGAACAAGAATTCGGCTACACTGAACATCTCCGGGGCCAACGCCTTTGCGAGAAGTTTCAGAGGCGTATCTCTCGATGTCCAGACCGGCAAGCCTGAGAAATACATGCTCCAGTACAGACTGGACGGAGGAAGCTGGACCAATGCAGAGGGCACCGTTTCCGGAAACACCATTTCCTACGGGAAGATTTCCGGCCTTGCTCCGGACTCAGAATACGAGGTGAGGGCGATTTACAACAAGAATCCGTACAACAGCACCGATATCGTCAAGGTCAGAACCGAGGCGGACGCTCAGGTGGGCAACAACGGTTTCGAGGACTGGACTACAGAAACGATAAAGATCTCAGTGAAGTTGTCCAGCGACAGGACCCTCGACTGGTATCTGCCTTACGCAGATGCTGGCAGCAGCTGGTGGGCCGTAACAAGCAAAAGGAGTATGCCTACAAGCATTATGGCCACCACAAAGACTAGCGTAAAGTCCTTCCCGACAGTGGCTTACTCTCCAGACTGCACAAGCGGTACAAGATCCGCGCACATATATACTGTCAATGTCGGCAAATGGAACACTGACGCTGTCGCTTCCGGCACGTCATACCCGGGCGAGCTGTTCATCGGCAAGGCTGACGATTCCGGAAACCACTCGTCTGACGGACACGCTTTCACGAGCAGGCCTGACAAATTCACTTTCAAATACAAGTTTTCCCCGAAAGGCAGCGAGAAATTCTATGTCAAGGTGGAGTTCAAGGATGCAGAGGGCAATGTAATAGCCGTGAAGGAGGACACCGAGGGCCCGGCAGCCGCAGAATGGACAGAATACAGCACCACACTGGACTGGAATGACATCACCAGGAAGGCAGCGAGCATCTACATAAGCTTCAAGTCGTCTTCTTCTGGCAGTCCTGGCGTCAACGCCAACAGCACACTCGAGGTGGCAGGCGATTCTTCACAGGCCGGGCACTTCGGAAGTTCACTGTATGTGGATGATATTGAACTGATTTATGAATAACCCAACCCAGATAAAAAGAAAAATACATATGAAACGTACAATCTTCTCCATAATGGCAGTCGCCGCAGTCCTGACAGGATGCAAGGAGACAAATGTGGACAGCAATTCCGAGAAAGGCTTCTTCGTCCTCAAATCAGTAGTTGCCGACGGACAGATGAATGACATCGACATATCTACCGCAGCTACCAAAGCGACTCCTGCTGAGCTGGCAGATGTAAATTCCTTCGTAGTCAAGATCGAGAGCAACCTCGAAGGAGGCGGCACTCAGACTTACTCTTACAGCGACATTCTGGACAAGGCCATCGAACTTCCTACAGGTTCATACCAGATCACGGCAGGCTCGCCGGAAGGAAAGACAGCAGCCTGGGACCAGCCTCTCTTCGAGGGTGTCCAGAACTTTTCAGTAGTAGCAGGCGCCACGTCTCCTGTCAATGTAAAGTGCTCATTGAAGAACGCGATGGTTTCGGTAAAATGCACCGACACGTTCATCACCGAGCTCAGCACCTTCAACATCAAGGTTTCAGCCAATGACAATGACTTCCTTACCTGGATCAAGAATGAAAGCGGGAACAACCTGGACAGGCAGGGATACTTCACCGCTACCGAACTCTATGTACAGATAGACGGCGAGAGGTCACTCGACGGCTCTACAGCGGCATTGACCCAGACCATCAAGAATGTGCATCCTAAGGACCACATCATCCTGAACCTCGATGCGCGTGTAACAGGTGAGGTTCAGCAGATTACGCTCACCGTGGACGGAAGCGTCAATGTCAGGAACGAAAATGTCACCGTGGGAGGATTCGAGGAAATCCCTATTCCAGATCCTGAAAAGCCGAAACCGGAGAACCCTGATCCCGAGAAACCGGAACCGGACGTAAACGCACCTCAGCTCATATGGGCAAGCAATCCTGATTTCGCTGCCCAGCCGCTCGCAGAGACCATGGACGTCACCATCAATATCAAGGCTCCGGGAAAAATCAGCAGCTTCATTGTCAATGTGAATTCCCCTGCACTGAACTCGCTTCTGCCTGACATGGTCAGTCCGCAGAATGTGCTTTCTGACGGCAGCGTGGACCTCGACCTCATCGACGACGCTACTGCGATCGAAAACCTCAGCGCACTCCTCCCTACCGGCGACCAGCTGAAGGGAAAGGACAATGTGGAGTTCAAGCTTTCCGGACTTCTGCCAATGCTTTACAGCATCACAAGCGCAAGTCCTGACACTTATGACAATACGAATCACGTCTTCACCCTCAAACTGAAAGATGAGGCCGGGAGGACTCTTTCAAAAGCGGCCACGTTCTACTACAAGAAGTAGGAAAAACTTGATTGTCAGACTTTTGAAAAGAAAATTATCATGATTGTAAAATATAAGAAATACATTCTTTCAGCGGTTGCGGCCAGTGCTTTGCTGGGTTGCAGCAGGGAGGCTGTGGATTCCTGGAAGCACGGATACCTCACGGCCGGGATTGAGCAGGACATGTCCGTCAATGTCATAAAGACCAAGGCTGACGTAAGCGCGGATGACCCGTTCACGCTGAATATCTATAAGGGAAGTGAACTGCTGAACACCATCAGCGACCACAGGACGCTGCTCACCGAGCCGCTCCAACTGAACTGCGCGAAATACAAGGTAACTGCACAGAACCGCGAAACCGTGGAAGCCGTCTTCGATTCACCACGCTACTATGGCGAGGCAGATGTGACGGTGCTTCCGGACCAGGTGGTCAATGCAGATGTTACCTGCACGCTTTCCGATGTGCTGGTGGAGCCTACTTTCGCAGAGGCTGATTTCGATGCCAATTTCAAGAACTGGTCCCTGACCGTAAGCAACGGCACAGGGTCTCTGGTCTGGAACAAGGCTGAGGGCACACTCGGAAAGACAGGTTATTTCAAGCCTTCAGGGACATTGACCTGGACACTTTCATTGACAAACAATGCAAATAGAACCTTCACAAGGTCAGAGACTTACGCCGACGTGAAAGGAATGCAGAAATATGCATTGAACTTCAAGGTGGCGACTGTGGACCCGAATACCGGAGCTGCCGGACTGCGGATCGTTCTCGATGACGAGATGACGGAGCGCAGTTTCGACCTCCTGCTGGATTTCACGAGTTCTGAGGCTGAGGCCAAGAGCGTGAATGCATGGGCGCTGTTCGCCGATGTGAAAGGTTCGCTGAAATCGACTTCAGTACCTGCCGGGCTGAAGCTTCAGTACAAGATGGTGGGGACCGAGGAGTGGACTGATTTCACAGGCGAGATAAAGACTGACGCTGAGAACAAGTCGTTTACGGCAAGGCTCACAGGTCTTACGCCGGGCAAGAACTATGTCGTCCGTGCCAAGACAGACAAGGAAGCGGGCAAGAAGCAGATAGCATTCACCACAGAGGCGGCTGCTGTCCTGAGCAATATGAGTTTCGACTCATGGTATATGAACGGCAAGGCTCCTATGCCGGACATTCAGGGTGAACCGCTTATCTGGGATACCGCGAACCCTGGTTCCGCTTCATTGGGAACTGTTCCTACCAATCCTGAAAGCAGCCACGTGGCTGTGCCGGGAGAGGGCAAGAAGGCAGCCAAACTGGAGAGTCTCGCGGCCACTATGGACATTTTCGCTGCCGGCAACATCTTCACGGGCAAGTTCGGCAAGGCGATTGCCAGCCTGTCCAATCCTGGAGCAACTCTGGACTGGGGAACGCCGTTCTATTCGCGTCCTCTGGCACTGAAGGGCTACATGGATTACAGACCGGTTGCCATCACTCATGCCAAGTCTCCTTACACTGAACTCAAAGGCCGTCCTGACACCTGCCAGATTCAGATTTTCCTGACTGACAGAACGACGATGTACCATATTGACACTCAGAAGAAGCAGTTTGTGGACATCAACGGAAGTGATGTCATCGCTTACGGAAAGCTTGAGAGCGGAACGGTGACCAGCACCAAGGAGGGTCTTGTCAATGGTTATGAGCCGTTCGAAATCAAGCTCGAGTACAGGGACCTGACCAGAAAGCCGAATATGATAGTCATCGTGGCTGCAGCCAGCAAATACGGCGATTTCTTCACCGGAGGCAAGGGCACGGTGCTGTATCTGGACGAGTTCTCATTTGTTTACGACCCGGCTGAACTATAACATGAAACGACTGCATCACATATCATTGGTTCTTCTTGCTGCGGGAGCTGTTTCCTGCAGCATCAAGAATGACATGCAGCTGCCGAAGATTCCGGCGGAGATCACCTCGTTTGAGATCGAGGGGCAGGTTTCCTCCAGAATAGACGCATCCAATCTGTCTGTCAATGTGGTTCTGGGCGAGGAGGTCAGGGCTGACAAGCTGATTATCAAGACCGTAAAGATTTCTGACGGTGCCAAGTGCCCGGATGCCGGATTCACTGATGGCGGGATTATAGACTTGTCGTCTCCATATAAGGTGACGCTGTCCAATTTCCGTGAATATGAATGGACGATCACGTCGGAGCAGCCTGTGGAAAGATACGTGAAATGCGAGAACCAGGTAGGTGAATCCACCATATTCCCTGAAACCCGCAAGGTCAGCATCAAGGTAAAGAAGGCAGCAGGCAGTGCCGTGGACAGCAGGTCGAAACTGGTCTTTACGGACATGAAGCTCGGTCTGAAAGGCTCGAGAATCGTCTCCACCACGGATTTCAACGGCAATGTCCAGGAAATCAGCGCATTCCCTGTAACTCTCGACTGTTTCTACGAGCGCAAGTTCACGGTAGATGAGGAGGGCAAGAGAAGCGAATGGACATTGATTGCGCTGACGGACTGAGGAGCGAGGTAGTGAAGCGGAGGTCGAGAAGCGGCGAGCGGCGAGGTGAGGTAGAGGTTTAGGTAGATGTCCAGGTAGATGTCCAAGTGTATATCCAGGTAGATATCCAGGTAGACGTGGCATTACAGGCGCAACGTATAGACCATTGATAATTAAACATTTAGCCACTTTCAGAGTTGCTGTTTTCATAACTCTGAAAGTGGCTAAAATGCTGATATTCAATTACTAACGCGATGCACCTAACCGATTTCGGCGCCGTTGTGCAAGGTCTCGGCAGGCGTGATGAAACGCATCTTGCCGTCACCCTGGCGGGCCATCAGAATCATACCCTTGGACTCGATGCCGAAAATCGTACGCGGCTTCAGGTTCGCGAGGATGCAGATCTGCTTGCCTACCATCTCCTCCGGAGTGTAGAATTTGGCGATACCGGACACGATGACTCTCTTGTCAATGCCCGTATCTATGGTGAGCTTCAGCAACTTGTCAGATTTAGGAACCTTGACCGCCTCCAGAACCGTGGCAGTACGGATATCCATCTTTCCGAAATCATCGAACTCCACTTCATCCTTCTGCGGAGCCACCTGATTTGCTGCGGCAGCCTTTTCTGCCGCCTCACGTGCAGCACGGATGACATCAAGACGGTCTGTCTGAACCTTGATGGCGTCATCTTCAATCTTGGCGAAAAGCAATTCTGCAGCACCGAGCTGATGACCTTCAGGAAGCAGATTGTCATTTCCCAGGACATCCCATCCGAGACATACACCCTGGCAAGGACATGCAGCCGCAACTTCCTTCACATCAGCACCTTCCGGAGCCGAAACAGTATGAAGGGCAGCACCTTCACCTTCCTTGTATGTATTGACGGTCTCCTGCTCGCCATGCCTGTGGTCAACGCCGGCACAGAAGCTGACATCCAGTATCTTGCGAAGCTTCTCGGCAGCAAACGGCGTGAACGGCTCGAATGCGATAGCGAGGTCAGCACAGATCTGGAGGCTGACATTCAGAATCGTCGCAGTACGCGCCATATCAGTCTTAGCCACCTTCCAAGGCTCAGTATCAGAAATATACTTGTTTCCGAGACGGGCGATGGACATCGCATCCTTCAGCGCTTCGCGGAAATGATAAGTCTCAATGTTCTTCGCCAATGATTCCTTGAGCACCGGCACCTGTGCCAATGTTTCCTTGTCAATGTCAAGCAGCTCCCCCGCAGCAGGAACCTTGCCCTCGAAATACTTGTGGGTCAGGACAACGGCCCTGTTCACGAAGTTTCCGAAAATGGCCACGAGCTCGCTGTTGTTGCGCTGCTGGAACTCCTTCCAACTGAAATCATTGTCCTTGGTCTCAGGAGCATTGGCGGTGAGCACATATCTCATGACATCCTGTTTTCCAGGGAATTCCTCCAGATATTCGTGAGCCCATACAGCCCAGTTCTTGGATGTCGAGATCTTGTCGCCCTCGAGATTGAGGAACTCATTGGCAGGGACATTGTCCGGGAGGATGTAGCCGTCACCATATGCTTTCAGCATTGACGGGAACACAATGCAATGGAATACGATATTGTCCTTTCCGATAAAGTGCACCAGCTTGGTCTCCTGGGACTTCCACCATTTCTCCCAACTCTTCGGAAGCAGTTCCTGAGTGTTGGAGATGTAGCCGATAGGCGCGTCGAACCATACGTAGAGCACCTTGCCTTCCGCTCCATCGACAGGCACCGGAACGCCCCAGTCCAGGTCACGGCTCACGGCACGTGGCTGAAGATGAGCATCAAGCCAGGACTTGCATTGACCATAGACATTGGTCTTCCACTCCTTGTGCTGTTCGAGAATCCACTCGCGGAGCCACGGCTCATACTGGTCCAGAGGCAGATACCAGTGCTTGGTCATCACCTTTATCGGCTTGCTGCCGCTAAGTGTGGATTTCGGGTCAATCAGCTCTTCCGGGCTGAGGGTGCTGCCGCATTTCTCGCACTGGTCGCCATAGGCATTCGGGTTGCCGCATTTAGGGCAAGTTCCTGTAATATAGCGGTCTGCAAGGAAGGTCTTGGCTTCCGGATCGAAGAACTGCTCCGACTCCTTGGTGATGAATTTGTCTTCATCATAAAGTTTGCGGAAGAACTCCGATGCGTTCTTCTCGTGGACCTTGGATGATGTCCTGGAATAGATATCGAAGTTGATGCCCAGTCCGGAGAATGAATCCTTGATTATCTTATGATATTTGTCCACAATGTCCTGAGGTGAACATCCCTGACGTTTAGCGGCAATGGTGATAGGCACTCCATGCTCGTCACTTCCGCACACATAAAGGACATCTTCGCCACGCATTCTCAGATATCTCACATAGATATCAGCCGGGACATACACTCCGGCAAGATGGCCGATATGCACAGGTCCGTTGGCATACGGAAGCGCGCAAGTCACAAGCGTTCTCTTGAATTTGTTGTCCATAATATATTGAATTTTAATTATTTGTCTATTATCCCCAAGCTCTACAGCACCCTGCCGAGACGTTCAGCGATTTTCTTACGAAGCTCCGCCACCTTCTGCATCTTCACAAGAAGCGCGTCCTGCTCTTTCATCACTTCCTCCGTCTGTTCCACCCGCGACAATTCCCTCAACTTGGAAGCAATCTCCTCTTCCTGCGTCTTCACCAGGCTTGAGTTATATACCATAATGGCATTCGGTACATTGAGCACGAGGAATGACGGCACTGCAGTCAGCGAATTTACAAAATTCTTCACGGAAAGCTGATATTTGTATTCAATCAGGTCCGCGACTATTCCTGATGACACGCGGTCCGGGCCGTCCAACAATCTTTTCACGATAGTATCCTGCGGCAGTTCGCTGTCATACATGTCAAAATACATATCGTAAACCCTCTTGTATATCGTATTCTGGAACGGGTTGTCCTCGATTGCATCACGGATAAAGTCCGCCACCGTACATTTCTCTTCCGAGTCATAGTATTCAGAATCCGATTCGAACTCCAGGTAATTCTGACCGTATTTGAGTATCAGGCACAAAAGGTCCTTTTCCGAAGGTTCCATCATCGGGGCCTCAAGTCCTGTTCTCCTTCCTGAACCGCCTGCAGCATCAGAAGAGCCTGCACTCCCCCGGACATCGGCCGCATCAGATCCGCTGCCACCACCTGCCTCCCCGGCATTGTCACCTCCAGGAACTCCAGCATCACCCTGCGGTGCTGCTCCACTCTGGCCGTCCGCGCCCGACTGACTGACTGCAGCCGCTTCCACCCGACGCCTTTCCCTCTCCGCCTCCTTCCGTTCATCCTCGAGCATTCTGCGCGTTGTCTCGGAAATCCGCGAGAAAATCATCTGCTCGTCGATATTGAACTCTTGCGCCGAATTCTGCGCATAAACCGCCTGCTTGATCTTGTCCGGAATCAATGCTATCGTATCGGCAATGTCGTTTATGAGTTCAGCTATCTTCAGCGGATCGTTCCCCGCCTGGCTTTTCAGCAATGCAGTCTTATATGCGATGAAGTCCTGCTCATTCTTGTCAATGAAATCCTTGACCTCGTCAAGCGTGTGCTTTCTCGCATACGAATCCGGATCATCCCCGTCAGGGATCAACACGACCTTGACATTGAGCCCCTCCTTCAGGATAAGCCCGATGCCGCGCAAGGCCGCATGGATCCCGGCCGCATCACCGTCATACATGATGGTTATGTTGTCGGTAAACTTCTTGATGAGACGGATCTGATTGACTGTCAATGAAGTACCGCTGGAAGCCACCACATTGGAGATTCCGAGCTGGTGCATCGAGAGCACATCCAGATAGCCCTCGACCAGATAGCATTTGTTCTGCCTGGATATCTCGCTTTTCGCGAAATAAATTCCGTAGAGAGAGCTGCTCTTGTCATAAATCTCCGTTTCCGGGGAATTTATGTATTTTCCGATATTGGCTTTCTTGTAATCGGAAATCAATGTCCTTCCGCCGAAAGCAATGACCCTGCCGCTTACCGAATGCACCGGAAACATCACGCGGTCATAGAACTTGTCGATGAGGGAGCCGTCATTGCGCCGGATGCTCACGCCCACGGCTGTAAGGAATTCAGGTTTATAGCCTTTGGCCAATGCCGTCCGGGACAGTGCAGAACCGTCTTTCGGAGACCAGCCGAGCCCGAACTTGTCTATCGTGGCATCTTCCAGGCCTCTGCTTCTGAAATATTCATATCCGATGGAACGTCCCTCAGGAGTCTTCAGACTGTCCTTGAAGAACTGCTGCGCGAAATCCATCACCAGATACAGGCTCTCGCTCCTCTGCCTCTGCGCTATCTCTTCCGGAGTCTCCTCTTTTTCCTTTACCTCAATGCCGTATTTCCTCGCCAGATACTTGAGCGCTTCCACATAAGTCATCCCCTCGTGTTCCATGACGAAACCCACAGCCGATCCTGACTTTCCGCAGCCGAAGCATTTGTAGATGCCTTTTGACGGAGAGACATAGAAAGACGGTGTCTTCTCGTTGTGGAACGGGCAGCAGGCGATGTAATTGGCACCCCGTCTCTTGAGCGAGACGAAATCCTTTATCACATCCACTATCTGCGCCGAGTCCAGAATCTTATTTACAGTATCCTGGGGAATCATTGACTGTACCTATAATCCTATATACTTTCTTCACGTGGATTTCTATCCGGCTGCAGACCTACTGCTCGTCGATTTTCTTATAATCCACATCCTTCACATCCCCGAATCCGTCCATGTCGGACTGGTCCTGGCTCTCGGTCGAGCTGAAATGGATCTCGTATTCTTTCTGCGCCTTGCTGACACGGTAGGTGGAAATCAGGTCATTGACGCCATAGCAGATCAGGAATATGCCGGCGAGAATGCTCATCACCCGTTCGGTGAACGGATTGAATATCAATATGGCAGCACCTACAAGGGCCACGCCTGAGAGTATGAACGAAAATATGCCTGAGCCCAGCAGTGAGGCTGTGCCCGCGAGCGCAAAAATCTGTATCAGTCCGAAAATGAATATGACTATTCCGATCAATGTGACGATTATATTGGCTATCGCTCCCGGGAAGATGAACAGGAGAATACCTATTACTATATCGACTCCCGCATTGATCACCATCAGGTTCAACACACCTTCCTTCTTGTGGGCAAGGCCGTAGGCAAATGACACCAGTCCGGCCGCGAACAGGAATGCCGCAATTATCTTCACAACATTTGTCGTGGCTTCGGTGCTGCATACCATAACCAGACCTATCGCAATAGCGGCCAATGCACGCAATACGCCGCTGAATTTATTTTTGTACCCAAATGTAATCATAGTTCATTTTGTTATATTCAATTTGGCAAAGATAGTGAAAATATATGGTGCAGAAGTCGAAAAAAATCATATATTTGTACTTCGACATAAAAACCAAAAACAATCATTTATGAAGCCGATTATGAAAAATCATCTTCTATGCCTTCTGGCAGCAGTCGGTGTAGTTTTCTTGGGCGGATGCAAAAAATCTGAGTCATCCGGAAAGAAAAGCAGCCTGACCTTCAGCCAGGACCAGGAATTCAACCTCACATTCGAGGCTGAAGCCACCACCCAAAACATTTTCTTCACAGCAGACGGAATCTGGATGGTCCAGGACGAGAACGGACTCGAAGCGGACAAGCGCTGGTATTCCGTGACACCTACGCACGGAGCTGGCGGAGAAACTTTCGTGGAACTTTCCATTCCGGAGAATACCGACATGGACAAGGACAGGACAGCCGTATTCAGCATCATCTGCGGCGCTGACAAGCAGCTGTTCACCATTCTCCAGTACTCGCGTAATGCAGCGGAAAGCAAGCACGTCTATTTCGCCGACGAGAAGTTCAAATCATATTGTGTGGAGAATTTCGATACTGACGGGGACGGCAGGATTTCCAAGGAAGAAGCGGCCGCAATCACTGAAATCGACTGCCAGGAGAGGGAGATAACCTCTCTCGAAGGCATCAAATATATGACGGCATTGACCACCCTGAACTGCAGGTACAACTCCATTGACGGAATCCTGGACCTGAGCGGACTGAAGAACCTCAAGACCGTCAATGCTGACCACAACTTCTACAGCAGACTGGACCTGAGCGGGTGCAGCGCACTGGAAACGCTTGTAGCGAACGACAACTACGGCTACAACGAGCAGAGCAAGATGGTCTTCACATTGGCAGAAGTGGATCTGACTGGCTGTGCGGCCCTGAAGAAAGTCAGCCTTCAGGACAATGCCATCACCACCCTCAGTCTCAAGGACAGCCCTGAACTCGAGGAGATCAACATGTCGATGAACCAGCTCCAGAGCATTGACCTTTCAAAATGCACGAAGCTCAAGGCAGTCCACATCCGCAGCAACAATTTCAACTCTGCCGTGGACTTCAGCCATTGCCCTGAACTGACATATCTCGGAGCCTGGGAAGCAAATCTTACAGGCCTGAACGTCTCAGGCTGCAACAAGCTCGTCCAGCTCATCGCGTACAGGAACACAGGACTCAAATCCATTGACGTCAGCAGCTGCAGCGCATTGACAGAGCTCAATCTATACGAGACAGGCATTACCGCCGTCGATGTCAGGAACAATGTGAACCTGGTAAAACTGAACCTCGGTTTCACAGGCGGGCTCACAGACATTGACCTTTCCGCAAACTCGAAACTTACGGAACTGAACCTTCAGGAGAACAAACTGACATCCCTGGATGTTTCTTCATGCAAGGCACTTACGATACTCAAGGCTGAGAACAACAGCCTGACATCCGTCAACTTGGCAGGATGCTCAGCGCTTACGAAACTGTACCTCTACAACAACAAGCTGACCTCCGTGGACCTCAGCTCATGCAAGTCACTCGGAAGCCTCGCCATCTACACCAACAGCCTCACTTCTCTGGACGTGACTCCATGCGCTGCGGAAATGTACTTCCTAGACTGCAAGGAGAACGCTATAAAGGAACTGAAGGTCAGCGGACTTTCCAAACTCGGTACACTTGACGCTTCCGACAATGCGATTTCAAGCCTGGACCTGACTTCATGCAAGGCTCTCGAAGAGGTTCTCCTCAGCAAGAACCAGCTGGCCGAGCTGAAAGTCAAGGGATTGGACAAGATGAGCGTATGCGAGTTCCAGAACAACAAGCTGAAGCGTCTTGACCTGCGCGGATGCGTGGCCATCGACGAGCTCCACATTTCTGACAATGCCGACCTCGCCTATGTTTCATTCTACGGATGCACGGCGCTCCGCTATGTGGACTGCAGAAGGACCAGCGTTTCCTCACTCGATTTCAGCGGCAATGAGAAGATGAACTTCCTGTTCGCGACCGAGTGCCCGCTGTTGAAGACCATATAATAAGGGCGGGGGCAAATTACAGTTCACTGGCATTCGACGAGGCCACGACCAAAGTGTTCGAAAAAGATCCTGAGAGCTACAGCGACGTAAAGACGGACAACTGGGGCGACGAAGACATTGACCCTTGGGGCAAATAATCCAAAAGACATTGAAAATGAGAAAGATATATTATTTGGCGGCAGCTGCGCTGAGTCTTTGCGCCTGCCAGAAAGAGGTCAATGAAAAAGGCGCCTCCATCGAAACGCGTGAGATTACGGTCTCCACTACATTGACAAAAACGGGCATTGCCTACGAGGGCGACGTTTCCCATCTTGTATGGAAAGAGGGCGACCAGGTTTCCTACATCACAAGTGACGCGGCAGGGCTCGGCTCGGGATTCGGACTCGCTACCGTGAAGGACAACAAGTTCAAGGCTACCATTTCGGCTCAGGCCACTTCAAAAGACAAGTTCCTCGCAGTCTGGGGCGGTTCTGCGACAGAGGGTTCCTCAAGCATTGAGATTCCGATGAGCACCGTCATTGACGCGAACAGCACAGCTGAATTCGACGGGAAACTGCTTCCGATGGTCGCTCTGGCAAATGTTCCGGACGACAAGGCTGCGGAAATCGATGTGGATTTCACTCCTCTTGCAGCTGTCTTGCGCGTATCTGTCGATACTGTAGGACACTCGAAGGAGAAACTTTCCGGGATCACGCTTACCACCGACGGAAAATGCATTGGAACATACTCAGTCTCTACGACTTACGAGAAAGGATATAAGTTTACGGGCACATCCAATACCGTTTCAGCCACATTTCCGGACACGCCGCTGCTGAAAGACTTCAAATATGCATATCTGGTCCTGGCAAAGGGCTCCTACACTGGTGTCCGCATGGAAATCACCACCGACAAGAACACATATACGCTCAGTGACGGTGCAATGGACCTTACCGCCTCTGACAGAGGCCTTTATAGGATAAATGTCCAGCTTTCCGAGCCGCCTGCGCCTGTGGAGCAGAAATTCGTGAAAGTGACTGAGCAGTCCCAGATAGTGGCAGGTGACACATATCTGATCGTTTCCGAAAAAACCGAAAGCAGTTATTATGTGGCCATCAACAGCGATAGTGACGGGTATCTCGAATGCAAGAGTATAAACTGTGATGCGGAAGGCTGCATTGAGAAGACGGACGAAATCATGAATTATTCAGTAACGCTCGAGGACGGAACCGACTCATTTACAGGAAGATATGCCATCAAGATGAGCGGTCTTGGTTCAAAGCCATATCTGAAAGCTCCGGGCAATGTATCAGAGGCCGTCAGCTATGTAGGAAAATTCTGGTACGGTAATGTTGTAACCACGACTATGTCCAACTTCTTCTGGGGCATCACCGTAACTGACGGAACAGTCCTGATCTCTTCACATGAATTCAAGATCTCAGGTGAGCCTACGGGCAGAATAGGCGGCATAGGATTCTTCACGGGCGGAAAGAAATTCGGAGTGTTCGCACCGGAATCAGAGGATTACAAGCAGGCCCAGCTTTTCAGGCTGCAGTAATCACTTCCAGTTCTTATAAGGGTTACGGGTCAATGCCGCATTGTAATAGCGTCTGTCGCCCGTGACCTCTTCCCCAAGCCAGGATGGCCTTTCAAATGGTTCGTCCTGGCTTTTCAGTTCCACTTCAGCCATGAGCAGGCCCTCATTGTCCCCGTAGAACTCATCCACCTCGAACGTATGGCCCTGATAATCCACGAGATACCTTGTCTTGTCAATGGCTCCCGGATGACACAATTTCAGCAGTTCACGCGCATCGTCCGCGCTGATTTCCTTTTCCCACTCGAATCTGCTCAGGCCAGCCGCATCGCTCTTTCCCTTGATCGTAAGGTAGCCCTTGTCGTCACGCAGCCTGACACGCACGGTTCTGACGCCATCAGCGCACAGATAACCCTGGCAGATATGAGACGACGACTTCGCAAGGGACTTGAACTCCCCTGCCACCTTGAACTTTCTTTCGATTTCCAGTGCCATGATTTCAGATAGGATTTATGTCAATGTACTCAATGTGTCAATGCACAGACGGGTCAATGCCTTTGTGCCAGAAACGGGAGGTGATGTCTTCGAGGGTGTAGGATTTTCCGTCTGTGAGGGTGCTGCCGTGCTTCACTTTATACAGCCTCTGGTTGGTAGTACGGCTGTTCAGCGGGCCGCACGACGGGCGGTAAGGCCCTACCTTCACGTAATCGAAAATGTCGAAGATGTCATCCTCGACCGTCTCCCTGCCTGAATACAAGGCCAACTCGAGAGACGGATGGGCACGCTTCACATACGATGCGATATCTGTCAATGCCTTGCGGTCATTGCCCTCACCGAGCAGCAGAAAACAGTTCACGCCGAAATTGTCGCCTATCAGCCTGTCCACGACCTCCGGCGTAAGTTCCTCGCCGACATCGCCACGCAGAAATGGAGAATGGCATCCCTCACAAAGTCCCGTACAGTTCGAAATGTCCACTGCCAACGTCACTCTATCGGGTATTTCCTCCATCACGACGC
>ENA-OPRX01000055-OPRX01000055.1-human-gut-metagenome-genome-assembly--contig:-NODE-55-length-85735-cov-3.293674_pt1 | contig 85735 bp, 78 predicted proteins | sample MGYA00241450_ERZ501892 | MGnify/ENA primary metagenome ERZ501892 (study PRJEB25962, sample SAMEA2042223) | human gut metagenome | biome: human gut; feature: human-associated habitat; material: faeces...
AAAAAATCCCCGGCAACCGCCGGGGACTTTATTTAAATTTTACTTTTCAGATTAGCAATCAGAGCATCCACGCCACCGGGATTGTTTTTGATAAAGGCGGTGTACTCGTTGCGAGCCGTAATTGCCAAGCTGACATTTTCAATGATGATGTCAACGATTTTGAAACTGCCGTTCTTTTCACGAACGCGCCAGACAACTTTGGCCGGTTCGCCCTGATCCATGGGAACTTTTGAATTTACAAAAATCTGACCTTTAGAATTAGAAGGCGTCGTTCCGTTAAAAATGAAATCTTTGCCTTTAAATTCGTCAAAACGTTTTGACCAGGTGCTGATATTAAGCTGGCGATAAACCTTAATGAACTCTTTGCGCTGCTCCGGCGTAGCGGTTCTCCAGTTACGGCCGAGAACGAACTGTCCGATAAAGTCCAAATCCAAAGCATCGTTAAAAAGTTTGGCAAAACGCGCGTCTTTTTCCGTCTGAGAAACATTGGCATTGATAATCTGTTCAATTCCCTGGCGGGTGACGTTTTTAACAAAAGCTTCCGCAGCCGCAGCATCTACTTCGGCATGAGCTGAAGCGGAAAACATCAGCACAGCGGCAAGAAATGCAAAAAAATTCTTCTTCATATAAAGGTTCTCCTTTAGTCGGTTAATTATAAACTATTCGGCTTCCATTTCATCAAAAGCAGCGTCTTCGTCTTCAATGCCAAAATCGAAGTCATAGGTGTTTTCGTCTTTTGAAACATCGTTAAAGCATTTAAGCTTGCTCTGATTTTGCAGATATGCAGAACGCATGGTCGCATAGAAGTCAACGGAATTACGCTCCAAATCATCCAGAATATCCAACGCGGCTTCACGGACGGTAATTCCCTGAGCAATCGCATAGCCCCAAGAAGCTTTGTCATGCACATTAGCATCCTGATAAGTTGCCCAGTAAACGGGATCAAATACAAAGTCAAGCGCCATACCGGTGGCAGCACGCGGCGTGCTCGGTCCCAGCAAGGGAAGAACGATGAACGGTCCCTGAGGAATACACCATTTGGCAAAAGTTTCATTAAACGTGGTTTTATCCTTGGGCAGTCCCCAGCCTTCGGCAACGTCAAACATACCGACCAATCCCAGTGTCGAGTTGATTACAAAACGGGACAAACTTTTGACTGAAGCTTCAGGATCAGCCTGCAATAAATAGTTTCCGGCAGAAACCGGCTCTTTCAGGTTGTCGATAACAGAACTGATGCGCTCGCGGATAAACGGCGTGGTAACGGCACGATAGCCCTCGGCTACCGGTTTTATCACATATTTATCCACCTGGTAGTTAAACGAGAACATAGCCCGGTTATACCCTTCAAAGGGATCGTCATATTCATGTTGTTCTGTTGCAGAAGAGGCACAGGCGGCAACACACGCCACCATTACGGCCACAGTAAATCTTTTTATCTGGTTCACGACAGTCTCTCGCCTTTTTTGTTTTTAATTAAAAGTTAATATAACATTATATTTTTCGAAATCAATCAATTTACGCAGTAACGCAGAACTTTTTAGCGGATATGTCCGTATGTATATATTTACTGCGGCATATGTTACAAATCAGAAACCTTTTGTGTTTTGCAATTGAATTATTTTTACCATATTATCACCCTCAGTTAAAACTTTTAAGAAAAGGACAATGAACTATGACTAACCAACCTTCTAAACCGATTATGCTCTTTGACTGCAAAACTTCTCAAAGCGTTATCGGTCAGGATAAATTTTTAGACTCATTCAAAACCATTCTGAACCACGGCGGCTATGCCCAGGGTCCGGAAACCCGTGAACTGGATGAAAAACTGGCCCAGTTCTGCGGCAGCAAATATTGCTCTACCTGCGGTTCCGGCACTGACGCTTTGACCCTGGCGCTGATGGCTTGGAATGTGAAAGCCGGCGATGCGGTATTCGTATCCTCGTTTACTTTTGTCGCTTCTGCCGAAGCACCTGTTCTGCTCGGGGCTACACCGATTTTTGTAGACTCTGATCCCAATACCTACAATATGGATCCGAAAGACCTGCAACGCGCCATCGACGAAGTCAAAAAAGAAGGCAAACTGACTCCGAAAGTCGTTATTCCGGTTGATATTTTCGGTTCTCCCTGCGACTATGACGCCATTAAGAAAATCGCTCACGACAACGGTATGAAAGTTTTGGCTGACTCCTGCCAGTCTTTTGGTTCTGAATACAAAGGCACCAAAACCGGAAACGTTGCCGACATGACTGCGGTTTCCTTCTACCCGACCAAACCCCTCGGTTGCTACGGCGACGGCGGTGCCGTATTCACCAACAGCAACGAAGAAAACGAAATGGTCAAATCCTGCCGCGTTCACGGTATGAGCCCGGAAGACCACTATGACAATATCCGTCTCGGCATGACCGGCAGAATGAACTCTTTTCAGGGTGCCGTTTTGCTGCTGAAGATGACCGTATTTGAGCAGGAGCTGAAAGACCGTTTCAGAGTTGCCAGCCGTTATGACAACGAACTGAGCAACTATTTCGGCAAACAAAAGATTTTGGACAACTGCAAATCAGCTTATGCCCTCTACACCATTACTTGTGAAGACCGCGACGAACTCGCTGCATATCTGAAATCCAACGGTATTCCCTGCGGTACCTATTATCCGCGGCCGGTTCATACTCAGACAGCATATGCACAGTGGAATACCCGCAGCCTGCCTGTTTGTGAAAAACTTTCCAAGACGGCTCTCTCTATTCCGATGACTCCGTATCTGGACAATCAGGATTTGGATTATGTCATTAACTGCATGAACGAATTTGCAGCAAAAAAGACATCTAAGGCTGCTTAGTACAAATCTTAAGCACGTCAAAACGGGAAACCAAAACGGTTTCCCGTTTTTTTATGTTCCGGCTGATTGATTTGCAAAACTGTGGATAATAAAAAAATCTGCATAAATATGAAAATTAATACTGGACAAGCAGAAAAATATGCATTATAAAACACCTCGTCTACTTCATATGACTACTGCTCAGGTAGCTCAGTCGGTAGAGCAGAGGACTGAAAATCCTCGTGTCGGCGGTTCGATCCCGTCCCTGAGCACCATTTCAAAAAACCTTCCTTTAAGGAAGGTTTTTTTGTGCTCAGATCCTATCGGACCGAACATATCGGTCCTCTCGGGGACGGGCCTCGCTTTGGAACCTAGTTGCGCTCATATCCTATCGGTGAGGATACAATCTATCTCTTATCAAAAAAACGGATGCGGAAAATAAAAACATATTACGAAATTTTCATTAAAAAATTTCATATTATTCAATTCCTTAAATATTTTTTTACTGATTCGCCTCTATTATTGGTTTTGATTAGATAGATTTTGACACTTATGGAGACTACATCATGTTTAAATTCAATGAAAAAGATATTCAACTGGCTGCTTATTACATTTGGAAAAACAACGGTTGTCCGGCCAATACCAGCTCTCAGGACTGGAACAACGCCATTAGCCAACTGTCAGCTTTGGCTTCTATGAAAAACAACAACAGCAAATCGTCTTTAAGCAGTTCATCTTCCAAAAAGAATTCATCTTCTTCAAAGACATCTGCCTGCAAAACAATTTCCGCTTCTCTGAAAAAGACTTCCAGTTTGAAGACTGTTTCCAAAAGCTCAAATTTAACGGCTAAAAAATCATCTAAAAAATCCAAATAATTTAAGATGTATAAAAAAGGCCGTATCTCAATGAGATACGGTTTTTTTGTGTTTTACTAATTGCTTTTATATGACTGGAGTCTTAAAACCAGCTCTCGCGGCGAAACGGTCGTTTGGCGGTTTTGTTTCTGAGCATCCTTAAATTTCCGATATTCATAATAACACGGCTGCTGTTCTTTCATTATGGCGGCCACTTTGGTATGCTGCAAAAATAATTTTTCCGAAATATTACGGTTAAACAAATAAGAATCTATATGTTCAGCCAATTCTTCGGTCGGAAACTTTCCGGAGGCTACCATCCTGTGATGTTTTTCATACACGTTGTCCAAATGCATTTTGCCCAAAGCCCGAAAAAAATCGAGCTCATCCCGCGTCATCCTGTTATATGCGGGAATGCTTTGCAGAGAATGTTCCCAAGCATCTTTGTCCACCTGCTGATATGTATAAAGCGGCAGCAAAAAATTCTTGGTTAACGACATTTCCAACTGTTCAGCCAATTCCGCGGTATTGTATTTGGAACCAGGAGAAAAGCCGTTCAAGTATTCATGCAGGAGCGCACGTTCCTTTCTGTCAACGTTGCGTATTTCATGAGTGCACCGCAACAAACTGTTTTTCATTTCAACATCTGCGTTCCGCTCAAGTTTGTGCAGTGCCTGAGACGAATAGTAAAGCACTTTATATTTTTGCAGTCCGTCCGGCAGCATATCCAGTTTATCGGCATAACTTTCCGTTATAGAAGCGTTGTACACCGGAATAAAACGTCCCGGTTGCGCATCAAAATTTTGTTCGAATGATGCCAGCAGCATATTAACAACATTCAAATCATAACGGTCCAACGGACGTTCCGCATCGCGAATCTCTTTTAACTGCGACAAGGTTACGCCGGCATCGTTTATCTCAATCCCCGCAAACTCACGCAAAGCATCTCCAACCTTTACAATTCCCTGAGCCTGGCGCAAAATTTTCATCTTCAAATTTTTCTGGTCGGGAATTTCTTCCTGATTGAGCACAAACTGTTTCGCATAGGCCAGATTATTGCCCAAGATATACAAATTATCCTCTTCAACGGCAACCCAATTTTTTAAAAGACGATTAAAATCGGCCTGTATTTTCGGCGGCAGTGAAACTTCACGTTCATATAATTCCCACTTTTGTTCAGCGGCATACTGTTTACGAAACAATTTGTCCGCCTGCCTGTAGTCTGTTTCATCCATCGGAGGATTTCCCCCTACACTGCCGAGGGAAAAATATTTTTGATTTACCGGACGCAGACGGGAATATTCATCAAGCTTCTGGCGTTTTATCATTTCTTCCAGTTTGCGGCCGTTTACAAGAAGCGGCAATTCATCGAGTGCCATACTTAGCATACGGTAAGAATTTTTCAGGTTATAATAGGTGTGATTGTTTTCCGAAACAATCTGTGCAATAGGCTGCAACGTTTGAGGACTGAAAACAACCCGGCGACGCAATTTTATACCGTCAGAAGAGCGCAGGCTGTTCAACAGCATTGTGCTGATTTCATTATTGTCTGCCAAATTCATACGTCCGAGAACATTTCGACAGCTTAGAAAGATAATCTGATTCAGGCTCTCCTCGCTTAACTCCGGCAAGGCAACTCCGTTTTGCACCAAATCGTCCCACAAGCTGGGGGCAATCTCCGCATCCGCTATCTCCTGAAAAATATATTGTTCCTGCCGGTGCTTACCCTCTTGTACCTGCAACGAGCTTAACAACAAGGCCTGACGCATCCAGTTATAGGCTTTGATGTTTTGCATGGTATCTCCGTTACATCCCAAATATTCAATAATTTGCCCCAAGTCTGAAGACAGCTCTTGGTCCAGTTTTTTCAACAACGGTTTTTGTCCCGAAAATTCAGGATGAATTTCCAGCACATCAGACAAGCTTTTGCATAAAACAAAAGCGGCAGCGGCCTGCTCGGTTAAGCTGTCGGGAATCTCCTCGTTCATGGGAATTGAGGTATCATAAAAGTAATTCAGTTCGCGGACAAGACAACGCAAAAAAGGATAAAATTCGGCAATATCATCATAAAACTCGCATCCCGCCGCATGCCGGGGTTCTTTTATATCGGCAACGGCAAACAGCCGCTTTGCAGAATGCATCAGCGTCACGATTGTTTGCGGATAATTTATTTGGTTGGATTTGCTCATTAAAAAAATCTCTCGCTTAAGACAAAATATACACAAAACAGCTGTTTTTGTCAAACCAAAAGCGAGAGATTTTAAGGACGACCGTCTTATCCGGCAGCTAAGTTTTCAAATTTACTGCGGTTTGAAGCATCTCGTCTGCGGTTGTAAAGGCATTTGCATTACTGCTGTATGCCCGTTGCGTAATAATCATACGAGAAAACTCTTCTTCAACATTTACTGACGAACTTTCCAAAGACTGCGGTACAATATAGCCGTTGTCTGAGACATAAAAGCTCTCCCCGACGGAAGAATCCGCCTGAAACAAAGTCCCTTCATAAGGCGTCAGATTGTTCGGAGCGGTAAACCCTACCAGAGCCAGTTTTCCGCTGATATAGGTATCGCCGTTTGAATAATAGGCCTCCACAATACCGTCTTCGCCAATATAACTTTTTACAAAGTTTCCTTCCGGTGCGCCGTCTTGCTTTACATATGTTACTCCGGTGCCGGCATCAAGCTGGGTCATATTCGAAATATCCATATGGATGCTATTGGTATCCCCGTCATCCCAGTTTACCGAGACGTCGAAGGTTTTGGGACTGACGACATTGCCGCTGGAATCAAATACGACTTCCGTTGCATCACTGGTTACGGTTCCGCCTTCTACGTCAAAAGAAAGAGCCCAGGTATTAACTTTGCCCTCCACTTTTTTAAATATCATATTCATCGTTTCGCCATTATGGTTGGGCGAATAGATGGTTATTCCGTAACTGCTGCTGTCCACGTCAATCGCGGGAACATTGGCGGTAATAGTCGCTTCAGTCGTCGGAACCGGAGGAATCTTCTCCGGATACTTAATAATTAAATCCTCCGGCGCAGCACCAAAACTGCCGTCGCTCAAACGGGGAAAACCCTGAACTTTCAACCCGTTTTGAGAAACCAGATAAACTTCTCCGTTTTCAGTCCGGGTGGTAAAATTGCCGGCACGGGTATAAAATGTATTGTTGTAGGCATCTTTTACCATAAAAAAGGCATTGCCGGTGTTATTAATAGCCACGTCATAATTGTTTCCGGTAGAATAAATAACGCCTTGATCTTCAATATTCGTCCGGTCATAGTAGCCGACACCCTGAATGTCTACCCTTGAAGAAGAAAGCCCGGATTGATTACTCTTAACCACGGGAGCCGCTCCCAGCAAAGAGTAAAACATCGTCTCGTTCGACTTATAACCAACGGTGTTCATATTGGCGATATTCGTACTCACCTGGCCAAGAGCATGAGCCTGCGCTTCCATGCCGGTGGTTGAGGGAAGAAAGATATTTAATGCCATAATATAACCTCGCATATTTAAATTAGATTACAATTTTACATGCAAAATACGTGCCAAAGGCAAATTTATGACAATAAAAAAATCCCGGCGATGCCGGGATTTTTTCAACCTGTATGTCCTTAGCTGATTTTTTTGACTTTTGAAGACGCAGAAGCGTCGGTAAGCATCAGGTCGGGTTTTGCCTGCTCAGCCGGAATCGGCGATCCCATACGCATACAATGACCGTCGACATATGCACCGGGCTCAATTGCAATCGTATTGTGAGTGGCGTCGCCTATCATCTTTGCAGACTTGGCAATAAACAGATTGTCAACCGCCGCTTTGCCGTTCAAGGTACCATAGAGCTGGAGGTTTCCGGCATTAACGGAACCGATAACCACGCCTTTCATCCCGATAACCAATTCATCGCAGCTGATGTCGCCTTCGACACGGCCGTCGATATGCACAATGCCGTCGCTGATAATGTCTCCCTGAACCTTGGTGTTTTCACTGATGATGCTGGGCACCGGCGCTCCGGCAGAACCGCGGCTGAGACGGCGGGCGAGTTTAAGATAGACAAGTCTTTTAATTTTTTTCATTTTGACCTCTTTTGTTTAAGACAGCTTAGCCTGAATAAAGGGCATCGGATCAACCACCTGTCCCCGGTAAATCACTTCATAGTGAAGATGGGGGCCGGTGGAACGCCCGGTACTACCAACTTCTCCTATAGTATCATTTATTTTTAAATAATCACCTTTTTTTACATATATCTTGTGCATATGCGCATACCGGGTCTGAAAACCGTTGCCGTGATCGACGATGACTTCGTTGCCGTAGCCTTTGTTGCTGTGCTGGGTTTTGATTACCCGCCCCTTGGCCTTAACCTGAATCTTGTTGCCGGTGCGGCTGGCCAAATCGACGCCTTTGTGGCCGGTTTTCTTTTTATTAAACGGATCATTGCGGACGCCGAAACGAGAAGTCACCCAATAGCTCCACACCGGTTTGCCGATAGGAACGTATTTGGCAACTTCACGATAATATTCCAAGTCATCCGCGGTTTTAAAAATGCTGGAGATTTTATCGTTAATGTCCTTATCCTGCAATTTGGAAGTTGAAACCGGGATAAACGGACCGCCGACCGAATCCTTCTTTTTGCTGTTGGCAAGAGGATTAAAATAAAGGCCGCGTTTTTTCAAAGGAACGTTGATTTGGCTGAAAGCGCTTTTGATTTTATTGACCTCGCGGGCGGCAATGGCTTCAACACGATTAAAGACTTCGAGCTCAGCCGCTTTAATCTCTTTGACAGCATCTTCCAGCTCGCTCAGCTGTTTGCGCAGTTCGTCACGCTCGGAGGCGGCTATATCCCTTTGCAGCAAGGCTTCGTTAAGAGTCATCTTTTCATTGAGCTTTTTATCGTCAACCCAATCTTTTTCTGCCGTAATTTGCTTGATTTTGTCTTCAACCACCATAGCCTGGCGCTTATATTTATCCAGTTCCTTACCGGCCTTGGCTCCTTTTTTATCCAGAGAAGCAAGGACGGAATCAATGTTTTTGTGAATGGTGACAAAATCGCTCATCAGGTCAGCGTAAGCGTCCCGCGTTTCGACCAGTTCCTGATCTTTGTGAGAAATTATGCGGTCAGACTTATTATATAGATGGTATGAATAAAAACTCCATATGCCGACAAGGCAGATAAAGCATAAGAAAATAACCTGAGCACGCGAAGAAATCTGAAATACTTTGGCCCGGCCTTCACTTCTGAATATTATCTCTTTCTCTGAAAAAAAAGGTTTTTTCTCGGCATAATGCGGAGAATAAGCCTTCTTAGAGGCTAAAGGATTTTTTCGTTTCATAAACAGACCTGAGTTGTTAGTACCAAAAATGCGCCTTTGTCAGAAAAAGCACATAGTGTTGTAGTTATAACAAAAAAAATTTTAAAATACAGCTTTTTTTGCAAAGTTATCCAAAACGGGCAAATAATCCCTTGTTTTCTGCGCATTTTTGAGCGTACAATCAGGTTTGCTCATATACTATGTTTAAAATAAAGGCGTTTGAAATGTTCAAAAAAGAAGTCAGCAAAATCATCAGCACCTGGTTTTACAGCGGTTTGGCTCCCAAGGCCCCGGGAACATTCGGCTCTGCGGCAACGCTGCCGTTCGTATACGTTCTTGCCGCCTGGCAGGGGTGGACGGCGGTTCTGGCATTTGCCCTGATTGTCTCCGTCATCGGAATTTGGGCGGCAGACACTTATGCCAAGGCCGTTAACATAAAAGACCCCGGCTTTATCGTTATTGATGAAACCGCCGGTCAAGCAATAACCCTGCTGGCGGCAGGAACCAACCTGTGGCTTTATCTTATCGGTTTTGCACTGTTTCGCCTTTTGGACATCAGCAAGCCCTGGCCCGTCGGCTGGGCGGATAAAAACGTCAAGGGCGGACTGGGAATTATGCTTGACGACATTTTAGCCGGCATTATCGGCGGGGTAATTCTTTATTTTATCCGCAATCAATGGTTTTCGTAAAAAAGGCTCCCTCGGGAGCCTTTTTTAGTTAATTTTCGGATTCATCAAGAATAATAAACTCGTCCTGCCCGGCCAAATTCAGCACAATACGCGCCCGTTCTTCGAGCAAATCCAAATCCAGACTGCTGTTTGAAAGGTGTTTTACCTTTTCTTCCAGCTTCAGCTTCTGGCTGTTGTAGTGGCCGGCAATTTTCTGCGCCTCGGCTATTTCCTGCCGCAGATAAAGGTATTTCAACAGGCCGCGGTCGCCGTTGATGGCATGGAATGCAAAATAAATCATCAACAAGGCTCCGAATATCCAGAAACCGGAGTTTCTCAGCCTATTTTGTAAATCAGAAAAAAGCCCCATTCTTAATTGTTTCCTAATCTTTATTAAACAAGGCGAAACAGACTCGCTAGGATTGAACTTTACTTGGGGTAAGTGGAACATATTTAAGTTAAAAATTAGTTACGTCAGGTAAAATCCGAAAAGTTATTTTCATCAATATGCCGTATTTTTACTTTCCGACGACATTCGGAAAAAAAGGAAAACCATGCAAGGTTTTCCTTTTTTTTCATTAATATGCCACGCAATCATTGCCGCGCCATTTCCAACCGGTGACCATTCCGTTTTGAATCAGAAATACGGTCTGGCAGATATTTTCTACCTCATAACCGAAAGCGGCTCCGTAGGGCGAAAAATCATAATCTCCGAGGAACGGCGAATAAATCCCGTCATATTCGTTAGACAATGCCCCCTGATTATACAGGTAGAATTCGGAGGGAACATAAACATCGTTTGCCTTGACGTAGGCCAAGACCTCGTCTCCGTTGGCAAATACCTTGGTTGCGCTCGGTTGGCCCATATCTTTTATTAACTGGCTTTTGCTGACGCCAACCAAACGGTTTAATTTTGAATCGTATTTGGCGGGAGTGGCGCAGGCAAACAAAAGAAAAGTCAAAATCAGAATAAAACTCATTTTTTTCATCGTTTCTTCCTTTCTGCTGTTAGATACAATTCGGAGTTAGTCTTTGCCGAACCTTTTTCAATTTAGCTTAAAGGTGAGTTTTTCGTCCATAAGGCTTAATACCCTATTTACACAACCCAATAAATCTGTTAAAATGAAAATTAAAGCAAACGGCTTTGGTTTTTATTACAGCAAGGATGACGGTCATGAAGCATATAAAATTCCTTATTTTATCATCAGTGTCGATGTTCTTATTCGTCTCTGTGGCCTTTGTGGCCGACGTATTTGCTGCTAACCCGCATTTCACACCAATGTCATTATTGCCTCAGCCGTTTGCTTCCGCTTCCGATTTCAAGATTGCCGGTATCTATTGGCTTCCCGATTATCTGAAAGGAAACGTCAGCCGCGGCAACACTGACCCCGTCAAAGACCCTTTTAAGGAAAACTGTGAAGACAACTATGATCTTAACACCATTTGCCCTACACCAAAAATTTCTACCGGTATTCTGCACATTACCAACGAACTGGACTGTCAGGATGCCTGCATTTGTCCGAGCAACTACAAATACCACTCCGAAAACTGCAACGGCAATTATGTGCTCGCCGGCTCTTCCTGTAATGACGACGACCGCAAAAAAGGCGACGGAAAAATAAAATACACATTGTGCCGATGCAGCAGCTCATATCCTTACAGCACCTCAAACTGTAACGGCGAATACGAAGTCGGAGGTTCCTCCTGCAACGATGACCGCGGAACCTTTTACAGCAGTTGTAATCCGCGTCCGTGTTCCGACGGCGGATATTATGACTCCTCCAGCCAGACCAATATGAAATGTTCCGGCGTCACTTATGGCGGCAGAACCTGTTATTCTTGTTATCAGCCCTCATGCTCGGAAGGCGGATACAATTCGTCTGACGACAGTTCGATGGTATGTTCTTCAACCTCTTATTACGGACAAACCTGTTACAATTGCCGCAGCAAAACCTGTTCGGACGGCGGATACTCGTCATCGTCCATCAGTGGACAAACCTGCTCCGGCGTCACATATGAGGGAATGACCTGTTATTCCTGCACGGCAGACCCCTGTGCCGGTTTAACCGACAAACAATGTGACAGCGGCTGTGCTTCCTATTACAGCCAATGCCCGTCCAAATGCCAAAGCTGCAAAACCTGCTCACCGTACTCAAACGAAACCGGCTGTACGAATGGAGACTATGATTGTTCCGACGGCTGCGGCGGAACCCGGAAATGCTGCAAAGTCTGTGACCCCGAAGACCGTACCTGTTCTTGTCCCGGCAAAGTCTACTGCGACCCGGAAACTAAGGTAGGCAGCGGTGCCACCTGTACCGCCGGCGGAAAAACCTTTTATGAAACCTGCCTGGTCAAAGAAACCTGCAACAACGATTATATCAAAAACGACAAAGGTACCTGCTATACCAATACCGGCAGCATCGGAACCGGATGGTATCAAACCGGAACAAAATGTACCAAACAGGACGGTTCGAAAATCTACACTCATTTCAGCTGTTCTTATTCCTGGACTGACTGTTACGGCAATCTTCCGCCCTGCGCCGGCAAAAAAGAATGCCCCGGAGACAAGGGAACCGGAGAATGCACCTGCGGCGGCAAAAAATATTTTGAAACCTGCGCCGACACCTGTGACGACTCTTCATTGAGCGAAAACGGCGGCTATTGCCTGGCAGATACCACAACCTCTTGCTTCGGCCAGGAAACCTGTGGTTACTATGTGGTCAAGTCAAAATGTACAACTTCCACCGGAAAATCATACGTATATATTTACGACTGCAACGGCACCAGCAAAGACTGCAACGGAAACACCCCGCGCTGCGCCGGATATCAGGAATGCGAAAACGGCAGTATCGGCAGCGGCGGCAGCTGCACCTGCGGCGGTAAAACCTACTACAAAACCTGTAGCAGCTGTGATACTTCCGGAGGATATATCAACTCTGAATATTACACGGCAACCGACGATCCGAGCCGTTTGTCCACCGGTTGGACTACCGTCCAGCAAAAATGTACTCTCCCCAGCGGAACGCCTGTATACTATTATACGGAATGCAATGCAGATAAAAGCCTGGCCCCCTGCCGGGGAAAAATCACCAAATCCAAATGCAGTTCCGGACAAACGCTGGGTGGCTCTATTTGCAGCTGCGGCGGTACCCAGTTCGGAGACTACTGTATTCAGGAATGCCCATACGAGGACACCGCCGAAACCTGTGCTGCGCAAGGCAAGGAATTCGAGTCCAAATGCCATGGTGACGGTGCCAACGAAAGCGAATGGATATGGTACGGTATCTGTAAATAACCGCCGCTTCTAAAGAAAAGCCCGTTTTTACGGGCTTTTCTACTACTTTATATTAATGATAGAGGCAAAAATTTAGTCAACACCGCATAATAATATATTGACTTATTCTGAGAATATATTCTATAATGTAATCATACTTTTGGGGAAACCTATTCATCTAAGAATTAAGCCCTTAAATGATGTTCTGGCAGATTAGCTTCTCATTCTCTGTTGCTGGAAGCGAAATAAAAACAATCATTTCAGGATTTAATCGCCTATAAACCAGTACCTCTTGAATACGGTCTCCCCGCCTTCCCCTTAAAACCAAACCCGCCCTTAAGGCGGGTTTACTATTAAAATTTCGTCCACCCCGTTCAAGTATTTGTTTACTTTGTTTAAAGTTTTTGATAAAATAAAAACAGGAACGGCAGATTCCGGTATTTTAATCATCAAGGACGACTGACATGAAACATTTTAGGTTCTTAATATTCTCATCGTTGTTAATGCTTCTGCTAAACGGCGGCAGTACAAGGGCTCAAAATACGGTGTCGCTCACCCCTGATATAATTACACACATCACACTTCTACCGGAATCTGCTTCCGCCGAAGGAATTAAAATTGCCGCAACCTGGTGGCTCCCCGACTGGCAAAACGCCATGTCGCAACGCCTCTCAGACAATTCCCAACCGGATTCCGGATCCGACCAAAATTGTGCACGTTACGGCTATATCCAAGAATGCGAAACGCCCAAAGTCGGCTCCGGAATCGTTCGCCCGCTTGAAGGTCTCACCTGTTATCGCAGTTGTACCTGCCCCGCATCATACCAATACGACGACTCAAACTGTTCGGGAATGAAACAACCGGCAGGAGACTCCTGCGACGGACAATATCTGGAATGCCGCTGCCCGGAAACGTTTATCTATAATCAAACCAACTGTAAAGACGAGTATAAACTCGCCGGAGATACCTGTGACGGGCTCTACGACCAATGCATTCCGCGCCCGTGCAGCGACGGAGGCTATCTGGAGGCGGAAGACCAAGACAAAACCTGCAACCAGGTAACCTACGGAGGCAGAACCTGCTACGCCTGCCGCGAAAAAAATTGTGAAGAAAAATGCTCTGCACAAGGATTTATGCTCAATCAGGAATGCAGCAAAGGCCAAACCAAAGAAAGCTGCTCCTCAGCCTGCGGCAGTTACGTTAAATGCATCGGAGAAGCCTGCCCGGCCGGCATCGGCGGAAGCTGCGAATACGGCTGCAGCAAATACAGTACCCAAAACGGATGCGAAGACGTGTGCCTGGAATGCAGCCTCAAACCCAAAGGCTGCGAGAACGGCACCATCGAAAGCGACAGCGTTTGGTGTTCTGCCTCAGCCATAACCGACTGCGCGGCTCTGGGCTACAAGGATGCTTCATGTTCCGGACACAAAATCCGCTGTCCTTTTGACACTAACCAATTCAGTTGTTTTGCTAACTAAAGGAGAAATACTATGTCCGTTCAATCACGTCTTATCAGTTTCACCGCTTTGGAGTTGGTATTCTCCGCCGGATTTTTACCCGCAAACGCCATGTCGTCCTGCATAACAAACGACTGTGCCGCTTTGGGATATACCATAACCGATACCTCCAAATGCACCGGCAACATCATCCGCTGCCCTTATGACAAAAGCAAAGCATACTGTGTGAGCGACACCTGCGGAGATAAATTTTACGGTATCACCCAATGTCCGGCAAACGCCACTTGCAAAAACTGCGAAATCGGCGGAATCACATACCAAAAAACAATTACCTGCAACGAGAATTATGTCTTTGACGTTAACGAATGGAGCTGCAAGTCTGACCTTTGTCCCGAGGGATATGCCCGAACCGCGGCTGACTGCGGCTCTTCCGGCGCCCAGGGATGGGAGCTCAGCAGCTACAGTTCGCAAACAACCCCTGCAGGAAACAAATGCTATGCCTGCAACCAAAAAAACTGCAACACCAGCATATACAACCTCACCTCATGCTCAAGCGGTTGCAACGTTTGCTACAGCGGCGACAAACCTTACTACACCTGCGGCAGTACTTACAATCCCAAAGAAATGTACCAAAACAAATGTTTGTACATCCTCATCAAGGACAATATCTGGCAAGGCAGCTTCCCCTCCGCCTGCTGCTTTTACAAAGTCAACGGCAGTTCACAAATCTGCACTTCTCTTTCGGGAAAACCGGCATATCAATATCCGATCAGCAATGCCGAAATCAGCTGCGGCAAAGTATATCAGTCCGGCTATACCTATTATTACGAATATTAGCCGCTTTCCGCAGCAAAAAACCCCGGATTTTCATCCGGGGTTTTTCATAACTTGTAAGATTCGACTAGAATCCTTCAGTATCTAAGCGTTTGCGAAGTTGCTTACGGGCACGTCTGACAGCTTCTGCCTGACGGCGGGCTTTCTTCTCAGAGTTTTTCTCATGACAACGGCGAAGCTTCATCTCGCGAAAGACGCCTTCACGCTGCATCTTCTTTTTCAAAACCTTCAAAGACTGACCAACATCATTACCGATAACAGTAACTTGAACCACTTAAATCACCTCATTTCAATATATAAAAAAGGGTTAATCCATCAAATCTGTCCTTGCTTTTAACATCATAAAGAATAAATTGCAACAAATATTTACAATATTTTTACTTACAATGCTTATATAAAAGCGGTAACAGGTAATAAAAACGGTTACGCGATAATATTCGGAGTAACCTTGCCTTCAATAGTTTTAATTCTTGATTTAATATTAGTATTCAGTGAATGCAGCTGTTTGGCCTTGAAAAAATCGATTGTCTGATTGGCAACTAAATGCTTGATGTCTGAACGAACTCGGCGCTCCTCAAGTTTCAATTCGCACAATTGGTGCTGAAGTTTGCTCATTTGGTTCTTATCAAACATAAATTATCGTCCTTTCATAAAAAAATTTTATAAAATGCATTTTTTACTGGAAACTATGTGAATTAATTTGTATTAGATTATACAACAAAATAAATAAAATTGCAACTCAATAAAGGAGTATTTTAATGAATACCAAAAAAAGAATAGGTATTTTAACCAGCGGCGGCGACTGCGCCGGCCTTAATGCCGTTATCAGCTCTGTTGTCGAAGCTGCAACCCAAAAAGGCTGGGAAGTTTACGGTATCCATAACGGAACCGACGGCATTACCGAAAAACCGCACAGCTACGAAGTCCTGACCGTGCATAACTTTTCGGACTCTCCCTGGCCCCGCCTCAGCGGTTCTTACCTTGGTTCTTTAAACAAAGGCGTCAAAATGGAATCTCTGGAAGAGATGTCCAAGCGATTCGCTCAGGGCGTAAAGGAACTCGGTCTTGACGCCATCGTTGTTGTCGGCGGCGACGGCAGTATGAACATTGTTTCCAACTATTGCAAAGGCAGCACCGTTCAGGTTGTTGGCATTCCCAAAACCATTGACAACGATACTCCGATTACCGAATTTTCCGTCGGTTTTGAAACGGCTGTTCAGCAATGTACCACGGCGATTGACAGTCTGGAATGGACTGCCCGCTCTCACAACCGCGCTTTGATTATGGAAGTTATGGGCCGCGATGCCGGACACCTGGCTATGCACTCCGCTCTCGCCGGCGCTGCCGACGTTTGCCTGGTGCCGGAAATCCCTTATACGATTGACGGCGTCATCAACCGCCTTAAAGAAATCAAGGCCAGCGGCCGCAACCACGCCGTTATCGTTGTTTCCGAAGGTATTAAGACCGAAGACGGTTCTCACCTGTCAAACAAAAAGAACCTTGTCGGCGAAGCTGTCTACGGCGGCATCGGCCAATATCTTTGTGCCGAAATCAGCAACCGTTACAAAGAGTTCCAAGTTCGCGTAACCACGCTTGGCCATGTTCAGCGTTCCGGTACTCCGGTTGCTTTTGACCGTATGCTGGCTGCCGTTTTTGGTGCCAAAGCCGTCGAATTGCTGGCAAACGGCGAAGACAACAAAATGGTCATCTGGAAAAACGGCCACGTAGACTATGTTGACCTTTCAGAAGTTGTTAAGGCGGGAACAACCCTGCTCAACACCGAAAGCGACTATGTAAAGGCCGCTCGCGCATTGGGTATGTACATCGGCGAATGCGACAAATAGCCCTTTCTAAAAAAGCCAAAGGCTGGATTAAAAATAATCCAGCCTTTTCTTATATTCACTCCAAAACAACATCCCGATAAGGATTCCGACACCCCAGGGAATTATTCCGAAAAACAATGTCCATCCAACGTCTTCGCCCAAAGCTCGCCACTGTTGATATATTCCCCACACCAGAAAAACCAAGAATATAAACATCAGCAAAAGCAATACAGTCCCGCTTAATAAACTGACTTTTCTTTTTTTATCCAGAAGCATCATTAACAGACGAACCAAACAAAATACGCCGGCAATTTCCACCAGAGAAAAAAATGTTGCATACGCAAACATAATTGGAGCAATTTCAATTTCCATAATTATTTGTTTTTTAATTAATATCAGGTTGCAAATTTACATCATTTTTGTTTAACATGCAAATAAATTTTGCCCTCCCGATTCAATCGATTATTTAACCACTTCATAAATTTGTTATTATAAAAACAGAACTTTCAGCCCAGATTTACTGGTCGTCCTCACATTCCAAACCAAGTCCCAACCATATATATTCAGGCAAACCAAACTGCGGCAAAATAATATTCACATCCTGTTTATCAAAGTACAAAACGGTATGCTGTCTCTTGGCCTGCTAAGAAAAACCCCGGATAGTTCTCCGGGGCTTTTCTCGCAGATGCGAAACCTTTACCGCATTTTCATATTCTTCAGTCCCGGCCGCCCGGTCTTGCGGGCCCGTTTCTGAATCTTACGCTTCATAATATTTTCTTCGTCAAAGGTTTCTCCGATAACCGCAAACATCATCGGCACAAACAACGTTGCCACAAAAGTCGACAGTATCATACCGCCAATCATTCCGGTACCGATGGCATGGCGGCTTCCCGCACCTGCACCAGTTGAAATCGCCAAAGGCAAAACACCGAAGGTAAAGGCCAGCGAAGTCATTACAATCGGGCGAAAACGAAGCTTGGCTGCTTCGATTGCTGCCTCGGCATACGTCAATCCTTCCTGAACTTTCATTACTGCAAACTCTACAATCAAAATTGCATTTTTTGCAGCCAGACCGATTAAGGTAACCAAACCGACCTGAAAATACAGGTCATTTTGAATACCGCGCATCCAAGTTGCCATCAGGGCACCCAATACGGCAAAAGGAACCGAAAGAATAACCACAAACGGCAACGACCATTTTTCATATTGAGCCGATAAAATCAGGAAAATCATAATCAAGCCGAATATAAAGGCTTGGGTCGAAGCGCCGCCGGTCAGCTTCTCCTGATAAGCGGAACCAATCCACGACAAAGAATAATCGGCACCCAACACCTCCTGAGCCACTTCCTCCATTGCCGCAATGGCCTGACCGGAAGAATATCCCGGCGCCGGATCACCCAATACCTTGGCCGCAGGAAAGATGTTGAAACGGTTGACCAGTTCCGGTCCGGTAACCCGTTCGACATTCAAAAGCGTCGCCAAAGGCACCAGTTGACCGTTGTTTGACTTGACATAAACATAACGCAAATCATCGGGAGTCCGACGGAATTTCGATTCCGACTGCAGAGTAACCCTGAAGTTACGTCCCATATAGGTAAAGTCATTAACGTACAAACTGCCGAAAGTCGACTGCATTACCGCATAAATGGAATTAATCGGCACGTCAAGAATACGGGCTTTTTCACGGTCCAAATCAATCCGATATTGCGGCGTACTGACCGAAAAAGTGGTTTTGACGTTGGTAAGTTCCGGCCGCTTGTTGGCTGCATCAATAAACTCCTGCGTCTTGGCCATCAGTTCCTGAGAAGTCGCGCCGGCACGGTTTTGGATATACCCCTCAAAACCTCCGGACATACTCATACCCATAATCGGAGGCATACTGAAAGCATAGCCTATACCTTCGGGCTGGCTCATCCCTATGCCGGTAAATGTCTTGGCCAAAGCTTCCGCCGTCTGGTCAGCCTTATTGCGCTCATCCCAATTTTTCAAAATGATAAAGCTGATGCCGGAATAGGTATTCTGACTCGAAGACAGCATATTATAGCCGTTAATCGTCAAAACGTCAGCAACATTGGGATTATCACGAACCATTGCGGAAACCTTGTCGGTAAACTTGGCCGTCCGCGGCAGCGACGACGCTTCCGGCATACTGTAAGCCATCAAAAGGTTACCCTGATCTTCGTTGGGAACCAAACCGCTCGGAACAATCCTGAACAACAAAATAATGAAGGCAATAACGCCGAGAAAACCGCCGACTGCCGTTTTACGATGTTCCAAAAAGAACTTGACCCCGGCCAGATACCAGTCGGTCACCTTCTGAAAACCGTCGTTAAACCACTTGAATATGCCCTTAGGCTCCTTATGCTCCCGGTTGGGCTTGATAATCAGAGCGCAAAGAGCCGGTGTAAGCGTCAACGCAACCAATGCGGAAATTAACACGGACACGGCAATGGTCACCGAAAACTGTTTATACATAACACCGGTCATCCCGCCCAAAAATGCAATCGGCAGGAAAACCGAAGACAGCACCAGCGCCACCGCGACAACAGGTCCTGAAACCTCTTTCATAGCCTTGATTGCCGCTTCTTTGGGAGAGAGTTTTTCCTCCGACATCAAACGTTCGACGTTTTCCAGCACGATAATCGCATCGTCAACCACGATACCGATTGCCAAAATCAATCCGAACAACGTCAGCAGGTTAATTGAGAAACCCAGAACATACATGCCGGCAAAAGCGCCGATAATCGACACCGGAACCGCCAAAATAGGAATCAACGTTGCCCGCATATTCTGTAAAAACAGATAAACAACGACAATAACCAGCAAAACCGCTTCGAAGAAAGTATGAATAACCTCATTAATCGACACGTTTACAAACAAGGTCGTATCATAAGGAATCTCATACGTGATTCCTTCCGGAAAATTCTTTGACAGCTCGGCCATTTTGGCCTTAACCAGATTGGCCGTCTCCAAAGCATTCGCTCCCGGCTGCAGATAAACTGCAAAAGCAACTGAAGGCTCTCCGTTGAATGTTGAGCTGACACTGTAATCCTGAGCACCGAGTTCAATCCGCGCCACATCTTTCAAGCGCAGCATTCCTCCTTGGGCGTCAGAAGTGAGAATAATGTTTCCGAACTCTTTTTCATCAACCAGACGGCCTTTGGTGTTAACCGAATACGTAAACGGAACCGCCTCGTCCATTGGTTCTTGTCCGAACTGTCCGGCGGCAAATTGCGAGTTTTGTTCCTGAATCGCCGAAATCACATCCTGCGGCGTCAGATTATAATCTGCCAATTTATCCGGACTCAGCCAGATACGCATTGAATAATCCTGGCTCGCAAACAGCGACGCACTGCCTACGCCCTTAATGCGCTTAATCTCATCAATAACATTCAACAAAGCATAGTTTGACACATAAACCGTGTCATAGCGCGATGATGTGGAGCGCATGGTGACAACCTGCAAAATCGAATTAGATTTTTGCTCCACCGTCACGCCCTGCTTGGTCACTTCCGAAGGCAGCTTTGAAGTTGCGGCCTGAACCTTGTTGTTTACGTCAATCGTCGCCTGATCGGGATCGGTACCGATGTCAAAAACCACGCCGATTGTCAGATAACCGCTTGATGTGGCGTTGGAATACATGTAAATCATATTCTTCACGCCGTTCAGCTCCTGTTCAATCGGCGCCGCCACCGTATCGGCCAGCACTTCTGCCGTTGCTCCCGGATATACGGCAGAAATCTGAATCTCCGTAGGTACGATATTCGGATATTGTTCAATCGGCAGCACCTTCATTGATACCAAACCGGCCAAAACGATAATCAAAGAGATAACCGTTGCAAAAATCGGCCTCTCAATAAAAAACTTTGAAAACATTTCTTTTATCCTGTAATGGTTAAGCTGCTTCGTCGGCAATCAACTGCGGTTTTACCGTCATTCCCGGACGGATTTTCATAACCCCGCTGACAATGACCACATCACCCGGCTTCAAACCGCTGTCGATAATCCAGCCTCCGTCTTTGGTCGTCAGACCAGTCTGAACGCTGACAGATTCTACAACGCCCTTTTCGTTGACGCGATATACGAATGCGCCGTCGGATGCTTGCATAACGGCCTCCTGCGGAACGACCAACGCATCAATTCTGGTCAGCCCTTCCATAATCAGACGCAAAAACTGCCCCGGACGCAAACGAGCTTCCGGATTAGGAAAGACCGCTCTCAATTTAATCGTTCCCGTCTTCTGGTCAACATTGGGGTTCATAAAATTGATTTCACCCTCAAGCGGATACATAACGTCATTGCCGAACCGGACTTTGGCTTTGATTTCGTTTTTGTTTTCCGGATTTCTGATTAAACCGCGGTCAACCATATTGGTCAAAGAGAGCATTTCGTTCTCCGATGCCGAAAAAATCACATAAATCGGATCCAGCTGGGTAATATGCGTCAACAAGCTTGAATCGCCGGTTGCCGAAATCAGGCTTCCTTCGGATTGAACCTCCATGCTGGTAATGCCGCTGATCGGAGCTTTGACCGTCGTATAATCCAAATTCAGCTGTGCGGCGTCGACTTCAGCCTGTGCCAGTTGTGCAGAAGCCGCAAGTGAATCCAAATTGGCTCTGGCATCGTCACGGGCTTTTTCACTGGCATATTTTTCTTTATACAGCTTTTCCGTACGCTGCCATTGGGTTTCGGCATTTTTCAGTTCAGCATTGACTTGAGCAAGTTTGGCCTTGGCCTGGTTTAAGGTTACCTTAAAGGGTTCCGGATCAATCTGGAACAAAACGCTGCCTTCTTCAACTTGCGAACCTTCGACATAATTCCGCTTCAAAAGAATGCCGCCGACCCGGGCGCGAACCTCGGTTTCTTTAGAACCTTGCGCTCTGGCTGCAAATTCAAAACTCAGCGGAATGTTCTGAGGCTCAACTTTTACGGCCGCTACGGTAGGAACCTGCGCCGCATCTCCCGCGCCGCTTTCTTTCTTACAACCGCCGAGAGCCAAAACGGCTGCCAGCATCACAAATGCTTTACTCTTAAAAAACATATCAATATCCTCTGCTTAAACTAATCCTGACATATAAGTTACAACAAATATAGCAAATTTCCATACAAATATGCATAAATATAAAATTGGGGATATTTCGGAACTTATATTGCACAAATGCGTTGAAAAACGGCTCTCCGGGATTAGGTATAAGGACAGCTGATGAAAATGAGCAGACTATTCATATTGTTTTAACAAGCATTTAAGGAGAATTAAAATGACTGAAGGCGTTCGTTTTCCAACTTTTGCATTCATTACCGGCGGTGCCGGACAGGCTGACGACGGTATTCCTCCCCAACCGTTTGAAACCTTCTGCTATGACTCTGCCCTGATGCAGGCCAAAATCGAAAACTTTAACGTTGTCCCCTACACTTCCGTTCTGCCTAAGGAACTGTTTGGCAAAATCGTTCCCCTGAACGATAAAATCGTCAGCCAGTTCAAACACGGCGCCGTTCTGGAAGTTATTATGGCCGGCCACGGTGCCAGCCGCGACCAGCACAAAGCCATCGCAACCGGTTTGGGCGTCTGCTGGGGAAAAGACAAAAACGGCGAACTCATCGGCGGCTGGGCAGCTGAATACGTTGAATTTTTCGATACGCAAATTGACGATGACATCGCCAAAGGACATGCCGAAATGTGGTTGAACAAATCCTTGAATCACGAATTGTCAATCCGCGGCGTTGAAAAGCACTCTGAATTCCAGATGTGGCATAACTACGTCAACATCACGCAACAGTTCGGTTACAGTCTGACCGCCATGGGCTTCTTAAACTTCGAACACGCCAACCCGGCTCAGGCTTAATTGCCGCCCGTCTCGGTGCACAGCCTGACCGCTGTGCCCGGGTCTGCGGGTTTTAAAAGTAAATTTAATCAAAAAATTTCAAGGATTTAAACAATGGCAGATAATCAAGTTTCTCAAACTTCTTCCGCCGACACGCCTGCCTCAGCTGCCGGCAGCTACAACAAAAACGGCCTCGGCGTTTTAGCCCTCGCCGCCATTGTCGTCAGCTCTATGCTCGGCGGAGGAATTTACAGCCTGCCCCAAAATATGGCCGCCGGAGCCTCTGCCGGAGCCGTTTTGCTGGCATGGCTGATTACCGGTTTCGGTATTTATTTTATCGCCCGTACGTTCAGTATTTTATCCATGGCCAAACCGGATTTGAAAACCGGTATTTACTCTTACAGCCGCGCCGGTTTCGGCCCTTACGTTGGCTTCACCATCGGTTGGTCGTACTGGCTTTGTCAGGTCTGTGGTAATGTCGGTTATGCCGTTATCACCATGGATGCCCTCAATTATTTCTTCCCGCCCTATTTTGCCGGCGGCAACAACCTCGCTTCCATCATCGGAGGATCGCTCATTATCTGGGGTTTCAATTATCTGGTTTTGCGCGGCGTACGACAGGCCAGTTATATCAACACCATCGGCACCATAGTCAAAATCGTACCGCTGGTTTTGTTCATCCTGATTTTGCTCTTCGTTTTCAAATTCTCCCGTTTTGATTTCGATTTTTGGGGTGAAGCCGTTTCAGCCAAAGTACGTCTCGGAGGCCTCAGCACACAGATTAAGAGCACCATGCTGGTAACCTTATGGGCCTTTATCGGCATTGAAGGCGCCGTCGTAATGTCCAACCGCGCACGCACGCCGGGTGACGTCGGCAAAGCGACCATTCTCGGCTTTATCAGCTGTCTGGCGATTTACGTCCTGCTGTCGCTGCTGCCTTTCGGCTATATGTCTCAGGCACAGCTGGCCGCCGTTCCCAACCCGTCAACCGCCGGCGTTCTGGAACATATCGTCGGTCCCTGGGGCGCCTGGCTGATGAACATCGGACTGTTGGTTTCGGTTCTCACCAGCTGGCTGGCCTGGACTATGGTAACCGCTGAAATTCCCCAGGCCGCGGCACAAAACGGAACCTTCCCCAAAGCGTTTACAACCGAAAACGAAAACGGTTCTCCCTCGGTATCCCTGTGGGTCACCAGCAGTGCCATGCAGCTGTTCCTTTTGTTGGTATATTTCTCTAACAACGCCTGGAACACCATGCTCAGCATCACCAGCGTTATGGTACTCCCGGCTTACTTCGCATCCTGCGCTTATCTCTGGAAAATCTGCGAAGACGGAGAATACCCCGACACAATGCTGACCAAACGTTCTACCGCACTGATAACATCCATCATCGGCTCTATTTACGCCTTGTGGCTGATTTACGCCGCCGGTTTGAAATATCTGATGTTGGCTGTTGTAATCATTGCTCTCGGCATCCCCGTATATATGTGGGCCAGAAAGGAAAACAATCCTCAGGGAAAGGCCTTCACCCGCGGCGAATGCATTTTAGCCTCAGCCTTGGTTATCATCGCGATTGCGGCCATCTACGGCTTCAGCCGCGGACTGATAAGCCTGAACTAAATTATTTTAAGCACAAAAAAAACGGGGGTTGCCTAATACAACCTCCGTTTCTTTTATCGGTTCAAACCTAATAGTCTTACTCGGCAACATATGTTCGGTATTTTTCACGAATAAAACTCTGACAGTCTTTAACCGCCTGAGCATAATCGCTTCGTACATCCTGCCTGTGGCGCAACAAATCTGCCAAGATGGGAATATACTGCATAATCGTGCGCAGCATATGTCCCGGCTGTTTGATTAAATACTTCTTTTGCAGCTGCTCTCCGGAAATTCTCGCCTGCGCGTCAATTCCTTCCAGCTTAATCATAAACTTGCCTTCATAAGCGTCACACCTTCTGATAACATGCGCCCAAAAATGCAAAGCCGGTTCGCCGGAGCGAAGTTTCATACCGTTGAGCCATTTGAGCGTCTCGTCCACTTTTTCATAAATGGTCAAACGCAACAGCTTCATATCCGGAAACTGAAATTCCTGAGATGCGTACAAAATTGCGGAAAGACGCTGCGTTACCGCAACTATGGCCACGTCACTCCCAATCTTATGATTGAGCGCTTTCAGATTGTCGCCGGTATTGTTTCCGCCATCAAGAACAATAATGTCTCCTTCTTCGACATACAGATTTTTTACCGTTGCTTTCAGCATCTGCCCTTCAGTCTGACTATACAGAAAGGTCGACAGTTTCCCCTTTCCGCCCAAACAAATCAACTTGCGCTTTTTGCCGGACGGCCCGTTGTCGTCGTACAAACGCTTCAACTCCCACCAGAGCTTGGCTCCTTCAAAAGCGGAAGTCATATCATCGTCATAAACAACGACATAATCACAGTTTTTGAGTCGTTTGCCGCCAAAATACTTCGGCATACTCTCCGCTCTGGTCAAAAACGGCTTATACGCAAAGTTCTTATCGCTCATAAAGTAATCGCGAATACAAAACAAAACGTTGTTCAGCCGTGCATTACCGCGCAGCGTCAAAAACATATCCATCCTGGCCACAATAAGCGTTTCCTCCAGGTTAAAACCTCCCTTGCACAAAAGGGAAACAAAGTTTTCAGCCTGACTGTCCACGTCTTTTGCCATATCCAGAAGAGCAAACTCCGGCCCCGAATAAATGACCGGATACACAAACGTCTGTTTACGAATAACCTCGGCCAGCTGTCGGGCAATCATTCTCGACGGCAAATCGTTACCGCAGATAATCTGACTGACGGACGGAACGTTGATTAAATCAAAACAGTTTGACGGCGCCATAATATGCGCATTCAGATAGCGTGCCGCTATCAAATCCTTTTCTTTTTTCATGATGATTTATTTAATGTTAAAAAAAATAATTTTCCAGTCATCATACGAATATTAAGAAAGCGGATTGAACCTTTATCAATAATATTCCCACACAATAACTTTTTTAAGATAGTCTTACTATACGCTCATTTTAGACAAAAATCAATCTTTATTTCGCTTTTGCGAAACAAGCAAAAAGGCTCTGTAAAAACAGAGCCTTTCAATAACAACGACAAATCGGGCTACACCGCTTTTTTCGTCAAATCATAACCACAGGCAAGGTCATACATCTCACTCACCGTACCTCCAGCCTCTGACATATCCGTCCTCGAACCGCTGTCTGCCCCGAATGTACTCAGCGCCTGCGTCAACAAATCCGATGCATTCTGAGATGACAAAGAAGGAGGATTGGTCAATAAATTAATCTTAGTACCATCAGCAAACTCCAGAACCTTATTCTTTGCATTGTCATCATACGTATTAAAAAACGACTGAAGTATCAAACCTTGCGTTTCATCTCCGTTCAATATCATCTTCAAACTAGAACCGTCTGTTTCAAACGTAATATCATCAAGACTTATGCCCTCGCCAAACCGAATAATGTCTCCTTCTTCTTTCGAGCTTGCTCCATCATATATTGTATCTAAACCGTCACCCAAGTTATACAAATATATGTCTCGACCGTCTTCTCCGTTCATATCGTCATTGCCGGCACCTCCAAACAAGATATCGTCCCCGTTGCCGCCATACAGATTATCATCTCCCGCTCCCCCATAAAGCTCGTCATTACCTCCTTCTCCCCTTAAGTCATCGTCTCCCGCTCCTCCGTAAATTATATCATTACCTCCTTTACCCCATACCACATCATCACCACCATTAGCATGTATTACATCATCAAATCCACTGCCATAAACACTCTCTTGTGCGTCTGTCTGCTGTAAAGTCAAGCCTATGTCAGATAAATGTACAATTGTACCATCATAAAAACGTAAATTTTCAATTTTATTGTTAATATTATAAAAAAAGCTGGAAATTTTCACACCTTGCTGCTCATCTCCATCAACCAGGATTAACAAAGTCTGCCCAACACTTCTAAAAACCAAATCTCGGAAAGATATCCCTTTCCCAAACACAATTGTATCATTGTTACTTGTATCATAAATAGTATCAAACCCATCACCATAATTCCAAATATAAGTATCATTACCTTCACCACCATCTAAATAATCATTGCCACTTCCTCCTTTTAACACATCGTTTCCGGCATTGCCACGAAGAGTATCGTTTCCGCCGTTACCGACCAGAATATCATCCATAGCAGTACCGTTAAGATTATTTGCTTTGTCATTACCTTCCATGGTGACGCCGCCGTCTATTCCGGGAATACTGTTCCAATGGGTTATTGCATATTCATAATCCCAACTGGTTCCGTCGGAAAATTTAATTGCGGCAAGCGTAGCCGAACTTGTTCCTTGTTCTTGAAAATAACTGTGAACGCGAATACTGTCTGCCAACGTTCCGTCATCATAAGTAATTGTCAGAATCAGGTCAAAGTCCTGTCTGCCGATAGAAACATTAGAGGGCATAATTGTTTCATCAAATTCAATAACGTCTTTTTTGCCGTCCGCTGCCAGAGTGTTAATCTCATCATTACCGAAGCCCTTTGAGAACAAATATACATCTTCACCGTCACCACCGGCCATATAATCGTTGCCGGCACCACCGATAATAGTATCATCACCGCCGTTGCCGTAAAGCTTGTCATTACCGCCTAATCCGGTAATAATACTTCCAAAATCATCATCTTTAATAATATCATTTCCATCCGTACCTATTGATTTGCCGAACTTAAACAATTCTCTCTCAAAAATGTCGCCGTACTCATCACCGAGCAAATTAAATGCAGCAATAATCTCATCGCCGAGGTCTGTATAGGTACGAATTATCTCAGAAAACTCACGCATCATCAGCGTTGTATTTAAGACGTCTGCGGCAAACATCTCTTCAAATGCGGCAACTGCCTGACTGACATCAATATCCCAACTTTCGGTCGCAGCATCATAAGTCAGTGTCACTTTCTCCAGCAGAGTTTTATAATGCGTCTGGCTCAACAACTCATTCTTCACATATTCTTTCAGCTCATCAAAAGCGTCATGAATAAACAAGACGGCATGACGATTCGGATTCGGATCCCTTTCGCCCCAACACCAGGTGCCAAGATACCCTCGCCCCATAAATTCTTCCAAAGCCTCAAGCTTACGTGCATCGTCCAAATAATGTGTTCCGTTATAACGAGACGGCGTGCGGCCGAAAGGATCCATATCTTCCACGCCGGCCCAATGATATATAATATCGTTGAGCAACGCGTTTCGGGCAGAAACATTTGTCTCACTCATAAACTGCTCTACTAATGCTTTCAGCTCCCCGCTCTCATCAAGAGCCATAGCGGCTTGCAAACTGTGAACATTGCCAAAACCGGACACATCCGGCAAAGACTTAATATCATCGGGAATAATAACCTCCGCCTGATCAATTGTGTCCGCCGTATCTGCATCAAACCACACATCTGTAATGGTGCCGCTGCTGCCGTCTGTCTTGATAATCGTCCCTGTTTGAGCATGCGTATTGCCGTTGCCGTCAACAAGCTCTTGCTCATTGTAATTAAGATTTATTCCGGCAATGTTCGCCTGCTCCAAAGATAGTAGTTCACTATTGTCAACTATACCGTTTTGGTTGCTGTCTTTCCATACCTTAACCGTATTCCAAGCCTCGTCAGAACTGTTAAATACGCCGTCTTTGTTGCTGTCTAACTCTTTTAATGCCTCAAAACCATTAAGTGCATTTTCCCCTGACGAAAGAACGGAGTTGTTTCCAAACAACTCCGTTCCGTTATCGATAGTGCCGTTATTATTGATGTCTCTCACCAGTATTCCGTCATCTTTCCCAACCCAACCGCTTTTCTCTGCAAAACCATTGCCGTCATGATCAAAATAAACACCCTCTGAAACCCCGACCGTCTCAACACCGTCTCCATCCAAATCTACAACCAACGGTGATTTCGTTACCTCCGCTGTTTCAAAATTATTACCTAAACCATAGAAAGGAGGCTCGGCTTTTATTCTGGTTGATATCTTACAAATATTACCTTCAGCATCCCTCACGTTACATACTATTTCTGTTGGAGTTTGAAATGCATCAACAAAAATCTTTTCACCAGAAATTACAGTTTCCATATACTCTTGAGTTTTCTCTATATTCTCTAATAAAGCCTGATTTCTCATAAAATCCAGTAAAGCAATCATAGAAACAGGATTTCCTACATATCCGGAAAAATGTGGAAAACTTTTATTACTACCAATATATGCATTTGCCCCATTAATCGAATTTAATTCATTAAAAATATCTATCTCAGAAAAATATTTATCATTTATATAATTACACCAACTATTACAATTTTGATTTAATGCGTCATAAGAAAAACCTATACCCTCATCGGCAAGTTTATTAAATAAGTCTGCATTTTGTGAAATTTTATTAAAAATATCCGAGGCATCCCCCTCAATTGGTAAAACAGCTGATTTATATCCCCTATCATCAACCCAATTTCTATCAGGCGTAAACCAACTTCCACTCTCATAAACTTGCGTTGGCACAATTCGATCATGATTACTCAAATCCTCATCAACGGCAACCCAATCATTCGTTTGTGAAAAACGCATTTCATCTATTACGCTATCTGCGGTAACTTCGACAGTCTTCATTCTTATCGGTTGACCATCAACATATTCAACCAATGCATAGCCTGTATGCTTAGGTCTTCCCACAATCGCTACATCTCTAGAATAAGCAATTAATTTATATTCTGTAGCAGACATATTACACCTCCTCAAATAAGTAGTTAATAATCCAAATGAATGGCTTGCGTCAAAAACTGAAAAGAAACCGAAATTATAAACAGTAAATTAAACCAGAACAGAACTCTAAAATATTTTTTTTGATTAAAATATTTTTCAGGAAGAACAAAAAGGACTAAACTTCCAAAGATACATCCAATTGTTGGAAGAAATAAACATTCATAAACGTTATAATGAGAGTTATTCCAATAAATAACTGATTGAAAAAAAGAAATAAACAATATAAATCCAAATATTGCCAAATTAAAATAGATTGCATTTTGTTTCGAAAACCCTGCCGTAACAATAAACAAATAAATAAAAATATATACCAATGTTCCCCATATAAATAAAATGTTTTTAAAAAAGAAAATATATTCCGTTTTCAATATAAAAAACCACCCCAATGAAACTAAACAAACCAAACAAATTAAAAAATTATTATTTTGTTTTTCCAGCTTTAATGATGTATTTAGCGGAATAAAATAAAATGCAGCAATTAAATAAAAAATTAAATTTACTTCAAGGATGATTAGAATGTTTATAAGAGAAACATACACACCAAATTTTGATATATCTACAAACGTAATATCCAAGCTATAAATAATAAAATCCATAAATAGTGCAATAGAAAATGCGGATAAAGAATAATCTACCCCACTATCTAAACCTTGCTTTACTTTTTTTAACCAAACAAACGCTGGCATTAAAAAAAACAATAAATACAAAGCAATATTAAACTGAAAAGCGACAATACACGCTACAGTAAAAATCCCAAGTAAAAATATATTTCTGACATAGATTTGCTTAACGAACATATACTTCTCCAACAACGTTGAAAACTAATCAGTAGTAATATTTTCCGACAGACCCTAAATCGCGCTGTTCTATTGATTGCTGAATTGCTAAAAATGCCCCATAATAACCATATTTTTTTACTAAACCACCTAAAGGGCGTAAATCATCTAGCCTATAAGCAATTAATTTATATTCATTATTTGACATATCACGACCTCCTAAATTTAAAGAATAATAAATTGTAAATACTTATCAGAATCTGCTAACCACAAATAAATAGCCGCCCAAAAAATATTCAGCAAAAAAATTCCAAGTAATGCTTTGACAATATCTAATGAAAATTTTCTCTCTTTATAACGAAGAGAAAATACTACAAAAATACCAATCACAATAAACAATTTCTCATAGCTATATGCATTTTCATTATAAAGACGACTAATTAACGTAAACCCCAAAACACCATAGATAATCAATATCTTATAAAAGTTTCTCCATAAACAAGCTTTTCCAAAATATTTAGAACTCAAACATGAAGCTAGTAACGATAACACCAACAGCCAAAAACAAAAAAACAATACATTCTTCGTTACTAACGCAACCAAAATTTGTAAAGGAACAAAAAAAATAGCATTATTAAAAATACTAGCATTCCCCCATCGACTATAACCCAGAACTAAAAAGAAAAGAAATGCAAAGAAAATAAAACCCATCATCATTAAGAAAGACACAATGACAATACGAAAATAATTTTTTTTAGAAAAAAACAATAACAACCCTGAAAAGAAGAATAACGACACAAAAAAATTTACAGCACATAATCCATAATAACGATAAAACGACGTCGTGAACATTAATGGCAAACACATAAGTATACCCAAAAAAATCATAGGTGTTTCAAAATGCCCTTTTGTCTCCACATCCCACGGACCATTAGATTTACCAATCACGTTATCCTCCCTAAATATTAAAACTATAAGTTCCAAAAATTAAAACATGAAACATTTCACACAAAGAATCACATACAAAAGCTTCAGACATATAAGAAAACAAAGCAAATCCCATATATGAAAATACTGTAAAAGGCATACATTCAAACACACAAGTTATGAAAAAACTACATCCACCATATATAACCAAAAATAACTTTACTTTCTTCTGAAAAAAAACACCAACCATTCCCGCATCAAAATAAATTAAAGCAAAAGAAAAAATAAAAAAAATCCACAAAAACAAACGGCGAAGAAAAAAACTCAATTGTCTATAATCTTCCGAGACAAAACTTATTGATTGTGTTAACAATCCTCCTAAAAGAAAAGATAAACAAAAAAATACAACTATAAAATCAGTATAAAATTTTATTTTGTAATTATTTCTATAAATTTCTATTAAATTTACCATTAAACACTCCTCTCTGTCCCTACTCTCCTCAAGAGAGTAGAAATAATATCTTCATTCCAAATACCATTTGAAAATCCATTATATAAATGCCCTGCGAAATACGAAATTGGAGAATAATAATGAAAAAATGAAAAAACATATATAGCTAAAATAAAATACACAAACACAAAAAAATAAACCGCAGCCCCATATGTAACAAAGCGACTATCCCGCAACAAAAGAATACAACTAAATAAAAAGAACCCAAAAAATATCATACATTTAAAAAGCTGAAAAAGCATACGAATACGAACATCATGTAAGTCACCTAAATAAGTAAATTCGTAGTCATATAGGAAAGCTTCTAGAAAGCCTAAAATTCCTCCACCAAGAATAAACACTAACCAAAAATCTTTCCAAAAAATCATATTTTTTTTTATAATATTGTTCATTGAAAATACGTCTCCATTAAAACGTTCAAAAATCAATTACTTTGCCAACATAAAACTCATATTCCATAATCTATTGATCTGCCCAAACCAATACCTTGATTAATAAACTGGCTGGAAACATTTATTTTATCATCACGCATTGTAATAATTCCCCCCGTTGAATACCAAGAACTCCAACCTGAAATAGGAGCAACAATATCAATGCCTTTCATGTCATATCTCCTTATAAAATATTAAAAATATATCTACCTAATTTATATCCCACCCATTGAAATAGAGATAAATTACCCGTATTTGTGATAAAATAAATAGAAATCAAAAAATACACTAATAAAAATACATTAAGATATTTATTTTTATAGGAAACTAATGTCATATACATAAAGATGTAATATGTTATTGATAAGGATAACCTCAAAAATCTTAACAACAAATGTCCCAGGAAGGGGTTAAACATCATAGGCAAAGCAACCCCCACTATTATTTCACCAAACAGAAAAAGTATAATTTTTTTATACATCCTCATATCCTTACCTTACTTGCATTTCTGCCAATTTTATGCCAATTAAAAAAAATGGAGAATAACTACCACTTACAAACGTATACGAAATCAAAGACGCTATATAAAATAAAACAAGCCCTGTTTTAATAAATTTAAGAAAATGAGGAAATTCCTTCTTTAACAAATTATATACAGCATAATAACAATACACTGTATAAACTATGGCGACTAACGTAAACAGATAGGAAACTAAACTAAAAATATTTACATTATTTTTTACCGTAAAATAAGCTACTATAATAATAAAATAACCTAAAATTACTTGCAAAAACAACAACAATACAATTTTAAAAATATAACTAAATTTCCACAAATTATAAGATTTTAATAGCAAATTGTTTTTCATAAAACTCTCCCATACATTCTTTCATAATATTTTTAATTTATAGCTCAAAAAAGGCCTGTTTTTCATTGCTCTTCGCAGCAACAACATCAGGCCTCCCCAACAAAATAAAAACAAATATAAAAGCTATTGATTTAATGGCTCTCTTTACCGATTCGTTCATAGCCCGTCCCCCCGTCCTCATTTACAGATATCCTCTGGTTGAGATAAAATCTAAAGTTTATAAAATAAGGATATTTCAACTGTCAAAATTAAATCAATAGTTTAAAAATATTATCAACAACAATTTCTAATATACGCATTAATTTCATATGCGAGTCTCTTATATGCAATTGATTGCATATATTTTGAGGCAGGCCGCGGGCTTTATACATATAAGCCTTAAAAAAATGGATAAATATCAAACAGTAATCTGGTCATTTAAACGCCAACAAACATCTCCGCGCCAACCGGTGCGAAAATTCTCTGCAACCTACATTTAATTTTATTTAAATACAAAAAAAACAGGCGAAAAAACCTGTTACATCCTCAACGTCAATTGAGAAACTTATCTTGTTTTTAATTGTCTGACTAAAAATTTTGTATCTTTATATCAAAGACTTACCGCATTAATGACTTTTGCTTTTTAATTCGTGTGTCGGAACACCCAAATAAATGTCATCCATCTTGTCTACTGGCGGATTACTCAAAATTCTTAACGTCAAACCACTTTTTATAGGATTGAAACTCATTATTTTCCTCTTGTAATAGTAGTTACCTGTATTTTCCAAAAATTTTACAAAATAGCAAGTAAAAAATCGCTCTTGTCAAAAATATTGTGCAAAAACAATAATATTTTGAAATCCTTTTCGCCTTTTAAAATAATTCACTAAAGTTTACTATTTTATTAAAACTCATAAATTATTTTGCAAAATCAACACATAAGCTTCATCAAAAAAAAGATTTCACATTCAAAACAAAGGCCAAGCCTCAAAACACCCCGAACTCAACGCTCATCTGTCAGATTTCATACACAACTCAATTTTATCCAATTGGTTTCATACATAAAAAATGATGAAACTGCTTTTGCCCGCTTTGTCCGGAAAGTTCTTGGCCGGTCCTTATATATTAATTATTACGGTTACGCACAATATCAACATTTGGCGAGAGCAAAAAAGTTAAAAAATTTCATTCTTACAATATTAGTTGCATAACCGGAAAATTTCTCTTTATTTTTAGCTCAAATAAACCTACGCTAAATTTATTAACAACTTCAACTAATGATTGGTGACGAGATGAACGCAGAGAGCTCAGCAAAGATTGACACCGGCCTGGCCTGTTTTGCCATTATGGCAAACTACTTTGAAAAACCGCTTTCCTTAGAACAGGTCAAACACAAATACGATCGCCAAAACTCTGATTTTGAAGAATATGAACTGTTGCAACTGGCCAAAGAATTTTCATTTAAGGCGAAATTTGTTAAAACCGCTCCGGACCGTCTGGAAAAGACAAACCTGCCGGCAATCGCCCAAGACAAAGACAATCGGTATTTTATCATTGGCAAAATTGCCGACGGCAAAGTCCTGGTCCAAGATCCCGCCGCCGGAAATCATCCGCAGGTATGGTCAGAAGAACAGCTTTTGCAAAGATGGAACGGCAGGCTCTTGATGATGACCTGCCGTGAATTTATCAACGGAAAAAACCGCAAATTCGACATATCATGGTTTATTCCCGCAATAGTCAAATACCGCCGTTTGTTTGGCGAAGTTATTTTGGCCTCGTTTTTTTTACAGCTGTTTGCCCTTGTCTCTCCGCTGCTTTTTCAGGTCGTCATCGACAAGGTTTTGGTAAACCGCGGCCTCTCCAGCCTCGACGTCCTTATGGTAGCGTTAATCTGCATCGGCGTTTTTGAAACGCTGCTCGGCGGCCTGAGAACCTACACGTTTTCGCACACGACCACTCGTGTGGACGTCGAACTCGGCGCCAGTCTCTTTCGTCATCTCATCCGGCTGCCTTTGTCATATTTCGGCGTCCGCCGCGTCGGAGACACCGTTGCCCGCGTCCACGAGCTTGAAAACATCCGCAATTTTCTAACCGGCTCAACCCTTACCCTGATTATTGACTTCTTCTTCACCATCGTCTTTTTTACGGTTATGTTTTTCTATTCCTCAACCCTGACCTTGCTGGTGCTGCTGTCAATTCCGTTTTATGTTATATTATCGCTCTTTTTCACACCGATTTTACGTGCACGGATAGATGAACGGTTCCGTCGCGGAGCAGAAAACCAATGCTTTCTGGTCGAGGCCGTCTCCGGGGTCGAAACCGTCAAATCCCTTGCCGTAGAACCGCAAATGCAGCGCCGGTGGGAACAACAGCTCGCCGCTTACGTCAGCTCCGGTTTTCGGGCTTCGCACATTAACAACATTGCCGGACAACTGGTTCAGTTGGTACAAAAAACCACTCTCGCTCTCACCCTGTGGATTGGAGCCTCTTTGGTTATGAAAGGCGAACTCTCGGTCGGACAGCTGATTGCTTTCAATATGCTTTCCGGACGCGTAACCCAGCCGATACTGCGGCTGTCACAGTTATGGCAAAACTTCCAGCAGGCCAAAATATCTATGGACAAGCTCTCCGATATCTTGAACAATCCCGCCGAAAATCCCGCCAACCTTTCCAAAGGTTCCATGCCGGCCATCAACGGTGACGTCGAGTTCAAAGACATCACTTTCCGTTATCAGCCCAACGGTCCCGAAATCCTGAAAAAAATGAGTTTCAAAGTTGCCGCCGGACAAAAAATCGGGCTTGTCGGCCCCAGCGGCTCGGGCAAATCTACCGTAACCAAACTGATTCAGCGCCTTTACATTCCCGAAAGCGGAAAGGTTTTGATTGACGGTATTGACATCGCCTCGGTAGATACCGCCTGGCTGCGCCGCCAAATCGGCGTTGTTCTGCAAGAAAACTATCTGTTCAACAAAACCGTACGCGAAAACATCGCTCTCACCAATCCTGCTGTCTCTATGGATAAAATCATTACTGCCGCCAAACTGGCCGGAGCACACGAGTTTATTACCGAACTGCCTGACGGATACGATACCGTTATTGAAGAACGGGGAGCTTCCCTCTCCGGAGGGCAGCGCCAGCGGATTGCCATTGCCAGAGCCTTGGTTAACAACCCGCGTATTCTGATTTTTGACGAGGCGACCTCCGCCCTTGATTATGAATCCGAACGCATAATCCAAAAAAATATGGCCTCCATCTGCAAAGGCCGCACCGTATTCATAATCGCGCACCGGCTTTCCACCGTTCGCGAGTGCGACTGCATCATTACCGTCGAAAAAGGCGAAATCACCGAAACCGGAACCCATCGGGAACTGCTGGAACGCGGCGGTCGTTACGCCTATTTATGGAACAGCCAGACCGCTCCCGTAATCCCCGACCAAATTGCCGCGGAGTAACGCCATGTGGGAACAGCTAAAAAAATACCGTGAAATCGCCCGTTTGGCCTTGTTACAGGAAAAAGCCTCAAAAAACAGCAAAATCAAAGGAATGAACGAGCACGAAAAAGAATTTCTGCCTGCCGTGCTGGAAGTGACCGAAATGCCGCCCTCTCACGCGGCAAGACTGTTAACTTACGTTATCGTCGCAATGTTCACGGTGCTGATTTTATGGTCCGTAATCGGTAAAATCGACATCATTGCAACAGCCGCCGGAAAACTTATGCCGGCCTCCAACATCAAGACCATTCAAACCCTCACCGACAGCGAAATAGAAGAAATATACGTACAGGAGGGAGAATATGTCAAAGCCGGACAGGATTTGATAAAATTCAACCAAACGGAAGTCATTGCCAACATCAGCCGCATCGAAAACGAAATCGAGGCCCTTAAGATTGCAATTGCCCGCCTCCAGGCTTTGCTGACCGAAAATCCGCAGGAAAATTTCAACTACGACCGCGACATCGACGCTTACCTTATAAAAATGCACGCCGATTTGCTCAAAAGCCAGATAATCGAAAAATCGGCGCGGATTGAAGTCCTTAAAGGCCAGATTGCCAAAGCCGAAAAAGAAAAAGACACCATCAGCGCAGACCTCGGCCGAATTGAAAAACTGCTGCCCAGCGTAACCGAGCGAATTGAAAAAAAGAAAATTCTCGTCGATAAAAAACTCCTTGCCCGGCTGACCTTTCTGGAGCAGCAGGAAGAGCTTACCAACCTGCAGGAACAACGTAACGTTCAGGCAAAAAAAATGGCGGAAACCGAAGAAAACATCGAATACCTCAAAAAAGAACTCCGCCAATATCTGGCCGAGTTTGACAAGAACCTTATGCAGGAACTTACCGAAAACCGGGAAAAACTTGCCTCCTATCAACAGGAACTCGTTAAATACCGCGAAGCCCTCAAAAGAACCGTGGTTAAAGCCCCTCTTTCCGGCTATGTCCAGCAGCTGGTTTATCATACTAAAGGAGGCGTTGTCGAAACCGCCAAACCGATTATGAATATTGTTCCCGAAAATTACAAACTCGAAGCTCAGGTTATGATTCTAAACAAAGACATCGGTTTCGTCCGCCCGGAACAGGACGTCGAAATCAAAATCGACAGCTTTCCTTTCACCAAATACGGAACGCTCAAGGGAAAAGTGCGCAACATCTCGGGAGACGCTGTCCAAGACGAAAAACTCGGTTTGGTGTTTAATGCCCGCTTAACGCTCTCTGACAACAAAATCAAAGCTGACGGGCAAATCATCCGCCTCAAGCCCGGAATGAGCGTTACCGCCGAAATAAAAACAGGTAAACGCCGCATCATCGAATACCTGCTCTCCCCGGTTATGAAATATCTTAACGAAAGTATGCGGGAAAGATAAACGCTTCCCAATCAATACGGCTGCAACGGCACTCCGTCCCGCGGCAAACCAACCTTTTTAAAGAGGGAAAAACACCCTTTCCTTGCTTATAAAAGCAAGGATGTTTCAGAGAAAAAAAACTACGCAATCCGTTTTGTCACACGGATTGTTTGCTTTTTTTATTTAAAAAAAAATGATTAGAAAATCAATTTCATAATCACCTGCTCCTTTTAACTACCGTCTGCGGACAAATCCCCTGTCCTGTTGTCTCTCCGCCATTGCGAAACACGAAAACGTCGTCAAATGTTCGGAAGTCTTCGTCTTGTAACAAAAAATGGGTTGAAAACATTGAGAGGAAGACCAATAAGATGACGCCTGCATGGTCTCCGCTGTGCCTGACAGGATAATAAATTTTCTTATCGTCACCTGCCATTGAAACAATTTCAGAACTACCTGGTATAATAGGAAGAAACTCCTTTTCCTTTTTATATCTATGATGGTTCATACCTCTTTATCTCCTTTATAATTTTTATGAGGTTAGAAATCACATCATTGAATTTAAAGGAAAATTTATATAATTACAACCTAAAAACACAGTGTTGTTAATAATGACAATTAAAAATTCTAATAGCAGCGAAACATCGGGTTGATAATCTTATTTTTCGAGGGGCGGTTCCTGGTATATACAAAAAATTCATTACTGTTCATCTTGCGCAAATCTTGAAACAGTCCCTCATTGTCGGGAGCGCGTCCCGTTTTTCTGATAACGTCCAAATCTCGCACATAATCGTCATATGCAGTCTGAAACTTGGGCTTCTCCAAAAAAACAAAAGCCTCCTCCACCGTTTTGGCATCCTTAATTCCGGCCATCCGGTATTTCAAAATAATGTCTTCCTCGCTTTCTTCCGCGGCCGCAGACGAACCCCAGCCCATCAGGCAAAAGACGGTCAATAGCATCAAAAACTGTTTCATACCCGCATCCTTTCGCCTGTGATGATAGTAAATGTTTTTTAACAAATTAATAATAGATTATAATAAAATCAATTAATTGGAAAGTGTAATGAAACGTTTTCTTCCGTTTTTTTTCTTCGTCTTTGCAACAATCGGACAAACCGAGGCCGCCTGGGATGCCGGAAGCTTTTTTTCTTGCAATGCCATCAACCCCAAACCGGAAGTGATTATCAAAAGCTCTTACGGCCGGCTGGTGCACGATCTTTCCAAATCCAAGGCGGAAATAAACGCAATACACAACAAGAACCCGCACGTTAAGGAACCCCGCAACACCGTCGTCGGCTTGGCGTCTTTTCGAATGCCCACCCGGATAAAAGTATCGGGACAAAGAAGAAAAATCAACGAAACTTACAGCTGTATTCTGCCAACCAAAGTCGAAATTGAAATCGGACTGAACGATCCCGTCATCTATGTGGCCAAAGAATACCCCAGGCAAAGCTGCGGTTTCTCTCAGGTCATCAGACACGAGCAAACGCATCAGCGGATAAATTTGCTTACTCTGGAATATTTTATGCCTATCTTCGACAAAGCCCTTCGCAAAGCGATTTATGACGTACGCGCCGTAAAGTTTACACCAAAGACAACAACAACTTTAAAAAAGGTCTGTCCAAGCTAAATGAATATTACTATGCGCGCCTGACCCCGATTTTAGAAGAGTTTGAAAAAGCCCGGGCCAAAGAGCAGCAGAAACTGGACAACATAACCAGCTACCGCAGGGACTGGGAAATCTGCAACGAATTTGAAAAAGAACATCCCGAAAAGAAAATACCTTATAAAATTTAAAATAAGCCACCGTTTTCTCATAAGGCGTCAATAAAAACGGCAGCTTAAGCTGCCGTTTAAATTACCATTGGTCATAATGGATTTTCTCCGGTTTAAAGCGGTCTTTCGGCTGCGGCGGAATCTTTGCCGGATAACCGACAACCACCAAAGCATTGGGTTTGATATTGTCAGGAAGCTTTAAAAGCTCTTTCAAGTCACTCATTCGCTCCTCATTCGGATAAACGCCGCACCAACAAGCCCCCAACCCGCGGCCGTGGCATGCCAGCAGCAAATTTTCCGTAGCGATTGAGGTATCGACAACCCAGTATCCGGGTGCCGTTTCCTGATTCGTATCCCCGCAGACGACAATCGCCAGGGAAGCGTCTTTCAAAAACTTCGCATAAGGATGCACCTCTGCGATTTTATCTCTCATTTTTTTGTCCTTGACCACCACAAACTCCCACGGCTGTGTATTGCGGGCTGACGGCGCATACATGGCAATTTTCAGAATGTCGTCAATGTCAGACTGCGGGATTTCGCGGTCTTTCTCAAACTGGCGCACCGAGCGGCGCGTTAATAATCCTGCTTCCAGAAACATAAATTTTCCTCCATTGTTGTTCCCTTATAAGGTAGGTATTTTTTATCCCGATTACAAGCTGATTTTTAAATATAAAAAAGCCCCGCAAAGGGGCTGTAGATTATTTTTTCTTCAAAGAACGCTGCTTTAGCTTTTCCAGTTCTTCCCGAATGTCCTGCACGACTTCTTCATGCGTTTTCTCTTGCCCCGACTTGTCGGCAAACACATTCAGCGTCCGCAGATAACGACGGCGAACACCGCGCTGATAATCCAGTATCATCTGATAAAACAACCGGTCGTCCTCATTATCCGCAACCTCGACCTGTTTTTTTGCATCATACGGTGTAATATTGTCGTACGGTATGATTTGAGAAGTCAAAACCATACATTTGTTGTCTGCAATGCTGGCCGAACCGGACTTGATAAAATAACGCTCTTTGGGATTGCCGTCGCGTCCGAGAATCTGAAGCACGCCGTAATCCAAAGTAAACACGCTCGGTGCACGTTCCGGCAGAATATTAACGTCAGCGCGCACTGCCGGCAGCAGTACGCTCGCAACCTCCGTCTCCAGAAAAACCTGCGACGGCAATGCAATAGTTAAATGAACTTCGTTAGCCATAGTTTTTACCTTTTATATTTTCATCTTCAGAAAGATGAAGAACACGGAGAGTGACAACTGTCAGAAAAGCGGCGCGGAAAACACAGCCCAACGGCACATTACCTGCCGCTTATCCGCAAAATCCGCGTCAGCTTCCCCGCCAAACATCTTTTCTAGGCGGCTTTATTCTTCATCGCCTCGGCTTTTGCCAACACATCCTCAATCGTACCGACCATATAAAACGCCTGCTCGGGAATATCGTCATATTTACCTTCCAAAATTCCCTTAAAGCCTTTGATGGTGTCTTCCAGCTTGACGAACACGCCCGGCGTACCGGTAAAGACTTCGGCAACGTGGAACGGTTGCGACAGAAAACGTTGAATCTTACGGGCACGGGCAACCGTCAGCTTGTCTTCCTCGGAAAGCTCGTCCATACCCAAAATGGCAATAATATCCTGCAAAGATTTATACTTTTGCAAAATTTCCTGAACCTGACGGGCAACCGAATAATGCTCTTCTCCCAAAATTTGCGGATCCAAAATACGGGATGTTGAATCCAACGGATCAACCGCAGGGAAAATGCCAAGCTCGGCAATGGAACGAGACAACACCGTCGTTGCATCCAAGTGGGCAAACGTCGTTGCCGGAGCCGGATCGGTCAAGTCGTCCGCAGGCACATAAACGGCCTGAACGGAAGTAATTGAACCGTTTTTGGTTGAGGTAATTCGCTCCTGCATTGCACCCATGTCGGTGCCCAGCGTAGGCTGATAGCCCACTGCGGAAGGAATACGTCCCAAAAGGGCAGAAACTTCAGAACCGGCTTGCGTAAAACGGAAAATGTTATCAACAAAGAACAACACGTCCTGATGGGCTTCGTCGCGGAAATATTCTGCCTGCGTCAAACCTGTCAGCGCCACGCGGGCACGGGCTCCGGGAGGTTCGTTCATCTGACCGTAAACCAACACGGTCTTGGACTTGTCGCCTTTAAGGTCAATAACGCCTGATTCAATCATTTCATGATACAGGTCGTTGCCCTCGCGGGTACGTTCGCCAACACCGGCAAATACGGAATAACCGCCGTGTCCTTTTGCGATATTGTTAATCAATTCCATAATCAAAACCGTCTTGCCGACGCCGGCACCGCCGAACAAACCGATTTTGCCGCCTTTTGCATAAGGTTCCAGCAAATCGATAACCTTAATGCCGGTGGTCAAAACCTCAGTATCGGTAGACTGGTCCACAAATGCGGGAGCCGGACGGTGAATAGGATAGTGAAAATCAGATTTAATGTTACCGCGACCGTCAACCGGTTCGCCGATAACGTTCACAATGCGACCCAGCAGCGCAGGTCCGACCGGAACCTCAATCGGCGCATTGGTATTAACGACTTCCAGACCGCGAACCAAACCTTCGGTCTCATCCATGGCAATCGTACGAACAACGTTTTCACCCAAGTGCTGAGCCACTTCCAAAACCAGCTTGCGGCCGTGATTGTCACACTCAAGCGCAGTCAAAATCGGGGGCAAATCATCAGTATTCTCAAATTTAACGTCGACAACCGCGCCCATAATCTGCGAAATATGTCCCAGCTTGCCGCTGTTTTTCTCTTTTTTCTCGAGTTTTCTGACTTCTTTCGCACCTTTGCGTTCATCGCTTTTAATTTGCTTAATGGCCTTTTTCTCCTGAGCAACGTCGGCTGATGCATAAGCCTTTTCTTCAGCGGCAATTGCTTTAGCGACTGTCTTCTTCGCAGCCGTTGGCTTGGCAGTTTTGGATGCCGTCTTTTTTACTGATTTCTCTTTTACGCTCGCCATAAAATCTCTCCTGTTTAAAAACTAAAATCACAATAATTTTAAAGTGCTTCGGCACCGGATATAATTTCCGTAAGCTCTGTCGTAATCGCGGTTTGGCGGATACGGTTGTACTTCAGCGTCAGTTTGGAAATCATATCCTTGGCATTGCGGGTAGCGTTGTCCATTGACGTCATCCGCGCACCGTGCTCGGCCGCCTGTGAATTTATTAATACCTGAAAAGCCTCCGAAACTGCCAGCATCGGCATCAAATCAGCCAAAACTTTTTGCTTCGGGGCATCATATTCATAATAGGCGTTGCCCGCTTTGTCGCTGTACCTCTCGGGATTTTCCTCAACGTCAATGCTGTAAGGCAGAAATTGCTGCGTTACCACTTCCCGGTTAATCGCCGAATGGAAACGGGTATAAATAAACTCGCAAACGTCATATTCGCCGATGTAATACAGCCCCAGCACCGGCTCAATGATATGTTCGATTTCTTCGTAATTCGCCCCTTTGGCCGCCACGCCGGCAAACGTATCGGTTATGATGTCGGCATAACGATGCTTCAAGGCATCGGAAACCTTTTTGCCGACGCACATCAGCTTGACATCTTTTCCCTCGCGTTTCAGTTCCTCAATCCGGCGAACCGTCTCTTTAACCACAAAAGCGTTATAACTGCCGCACAACCCGCGGTCAGAAGTAAACGCAATCAACAGATAGGAGCTGTTCCGGGCGTGGGGCGTCATCATTTGCGGCATGATGTGCTTGACGCCCAGACGCTCTTCCTCATCTTTAAAGTCTTTAATAATACGGCCGGCAGTCGTCAGCAGACCTTCATGATACGGCAGAGACTTAACAAGCATATCCTGAGCGCGACGCAGACGAGCCGCGGCAACCATCTTCATTGCCGAAGTGATTTTCTGTGTCGACTTGATACTTTCAATACGAGTTCTTAACTCTTTTAAGCCTGCCATAACTTAAATCCTACGCTGCCTTTTCAATCTCTTCATTGTACCGTTGCAGGAAGTTCTGATAAAACTCCAGCAACTTTGCCTCCAATTCTTCGGAAATAACCTTTTTCTCGTTAATTTCATCCAGGTATTCCGGATGATTGGCCCGAATACTATTCAAAGCCTTTTCCTCAAAATCATGAACGCAGTTCAACGGCAGTCCGTCCAGAAAACCTCGTACGCCGGCAAAGATGGCCACAACTTCCTCTGCCACCGGCATCGGATGATATTGAGGCTGCTTCAGCATTTCGGTCAAACGGGCACCGCGAGCCAAAAGGTTCTTGGTCGCCTGATCCAAATCAGAAGCAAACTGAGCAAAAGAAGCCATTTCGCGATATTGTGCCAAATCAAGCTTCATTGTTCCGGCCACCTGTTTCATCGCCTTAACTTGTGCGGCAGAACCCACGCGGCTGACCGAAATACCCACGTTCACCGCAGGACGTATGCCCTGATAAAACAAACTGGTTTCCAAGAATATCTGACCGTCGGTAATAGAAATAACATTGGTCGGAATATACGCGGACACGTCGCCGGCCTGAGTTTCAATCACCGGCAAAGCCGTCAGCGAACCGCCGCCTTCGGCATCGTTCATCTTGGCTGCGCGTTCCAACAAGCGGGAGTGCAGATAGAACACGTCACCCGGATAAGCTTCACGCCCTGGCGGTCTGCGAAGAAGCAGCGACATCTGGCGGTAAGCCGTAGCCTGCTTGGACAAGTCGTCATAGAAGATAACCGCATGCATACCGTTATCGCGGAAATATTCACCCATTGCACAGCCGGAATAAGGCGCTATATACTGCATCGGAGCCGGGTCGGAAGCCGTTGCCGCAACCACGATGGTATAATCCATTGCACCGTAGTCTTTGAGGGTTTTGACCACCTGAGCCACGGTCGAACGTTTTTGTCCGACGGCAACATATATGCAGTAAAGTTTATCCTTTTCAGACTTTGCCTGTTCGTTAATTTTTTTCTGATTAATAATGGTATCAAGAATGATTGCGGTCTTTCCGGTCTGGCGGTCTCCGATAATCAGTTCGCGTTGCCCGCGGCCGATAGGAATAAGAGAGTCCACGATTTTCAATCCGGTCTGCATCGGTTCATGAACCGAGCGCCGCGGAATAATGCCGGGAGCTTTCACTTCCGAGCGGCTGAACTCTTTGGCCTTCACCGGTCCCAAGCCGTCAATCGGCTCGCCCAACGCGTCAACAACGCGTCCGAGAAGTTCTTTGCCAACCGGCACGCTCACAATCTGGTCGGTACGTTTTACCATATCGCCTTCTTTGATTTGTTGGTCAGAACCAAAGATAACCACGCCGACATTGTCTTCTTCAAGGTTAAGGGCCATTCCCTTGACCCCGCTTTCAAACTCGACCAGCTCACCGGACTGAACCTTGTCCAGACCGTAAATGCGGGCGATACCGTCACCGACGGAGAGCACCTGCCCTACCTCGGCAACATCCGCCGTGACATCGGAGTTAGCTATTTTATCTTTGATAATGGAAGATATTTCACTGGCTGATACCGACATTATTGTACACCTTTCATTACATTTTCCAAACGGTTCAGTTTGCTGATGACGGAATTGTCAATCATTTCCGAACCGAACTTGATTCTTAACCCGCCGATAAGCTCGGGACGGATTTTATAAGAAACGACAACTTTTTTACCCAAAACTTTTTCTAAATTGGCCTGCAGTTTTTTATCCTGAGCGGCAGAAAGCTCTTTAACGCTTTCAACCTCAACTTCCTGCATATTGTTCCGCTGGTAATAAATATGAACAAACTCCTGCAAAATCAGCAGAAGTTCCCCAAAACGATGATTATCGGCCACAATGTCCAGACAGCGTAAAGTTTCCTTGCTTAATTTCAGCTTTTCGGCAACTTGTCGCAAGGCTTCTTTTTTATCGGCATCATCCCAAATCGGATTCGCCAAATATTTCACCAAATCGGATTCCTGCCGGGCAATGCTGCCAAGAACTTTCACATCGGCAAAAACCTTGTCGACAGCCTTTTTCTCAGCGGCTGCCTCATATAAGGCAATAGCATACGTAACGGCGATTTTGGTCTTTGAAACTTTTTTCACTACTCTGAACCTATTAAATTTCTAAGCTGCGATCATCTTAATCATCAATTAGTTTCTAATTTATTAATACCAACCCGATTTTACAACAAAATAAAACTTTTATCCTCCTTAATCGCAAAGCCATAAAAAAAATTCCTGCTCGGCAACCGAGCAGGAATATTAAATAGGTAAAGTGTTAAAAAGCGAGGACACAACGAACGCGGCTACTGAAACTCTTAAGGCCGTTGCCCACGAGGCCGTCGGACGGCCTGACGAACCAGGCGTAGTTGCGTTGCCCTCGGACGAAGACCAATAAAAAGCATCTTCCTGCAAACAATTTCCGGACAAACCGCCAGAATTAAGCAACGCAAATGATTCACGCAACTTTTTCCGATTGCCGAAAATACGCTTAAGCTCTTCTTTACTCGGCAGAAAACCCGTACCGGCTTTAATGCCGTCAAAAGCGTATTCCGCACACCATTCGGCTGCTTCTGCATTTTCCTGTTTTTCTTTGGCTGTCTTCAGTATCAGAGACGTTGCCTCTTTGCCTCTAAGTCCTGATGGCATATCGACATAAAGCCAAGTACTCGACCACGGAAGTTCCGTTTCCCGTAATCCCAAAGCCAACCCGTGGTTCCTGTCTACGCAGCCGACAATCGCCGAAACCTGACTGTCTTTTATCAGTTCCGGGAATATTAAGCCGTCTGCGTAATAAAACATCCCCGGCTCAACCTTCTTCGGTGTCACAAACTTCTTAGACAAAAACAAAGAAACTAAAATTTAAACTTTTTTATTTAAATTGAAAATATGAAACAAGAAATCAGATATCAGGCTTCAGCCGAAGTTGTATCCTTTATACACCGGTGGCAAAACTGGCTCAAAGATGAACGGCGTTATTCTTTGCATACGCTGGATGCTTATTCGCGCGATTTATCTGTCTTTTTTGATTTTCTGAAAGATTATCTGAAACGCGCCGCCGAAAGGCAAGATCTTGCCTCCCTTGACGTCCACGGCTTTCGAGCTTTTTTAAGCGCTCGGGCTGCCCGTCATATTGATAAGAACTCTCTTGCTCGTGAAATTTCAACTTTACGAAACTTTTTCAAATGGTTGAACCGTTCAAAAATTTTGAAAAATGAAGATATTTCCGTGATAGTCAATCCGCGCCGGCCAAAAATTCTGCCCAAAGCTCTGGATGTCACACAGACCTTTAACCTTCTGAAAAAATCCGAAAAAAATCAAGATTGGCAAGGGCTTAGAGATACCGCCATTTTTACAATATTATACGGATGCGGTTTGCGGATTTCTGAAGCCCTGGCCCTGAACGTTGGTGACATTACTCATAACGATTTCCTTCGGGTTAAAGGTAAAGGCAACAAAGAACGTATTGTCCCGTTGCTTCCCCTGGTTAAAGAAAACATTTCTGCCTACCTTGCGGCCTGCCCCTACAAACTCACCAACGGAGAACCGTTATTTTTAGGGGCAAGAGGCGATCGCATAAGTCCGCGCATAATTCAACGAAATCTCGAAAAACTGCGCCGGGAACTGGGACTTCCGGATACCGTAACGCCGCATGCGCTGCGTCACTCCTTTGCAACTCACCTTTTGGCTGAGGGAACAGATTTACGCTCCATTCAGGAACTCCTGGGTCATGCCTCCCTCTCCACAACCCAGAGATATACGGACGTCCAAATAGAAACATTGCAAAAAGAATATCTCAAAGCCCATCCCCTCGAACAAAACTGACGGTCACAACCGTAATGTAAGGGTGCTGTCTGACTGCTCTTTGCCGTTGCCCGGTACATCCGTAAACTGTACAAAAAAAGAAGATACCTTTGCCGGTACCTTCTTTCTTAACTCTAAAAATCTTTTCAGAAATTACTTCAATTTCTTTTCAACGAACTCTTCATGTTTTTTAGACTTCTTGTCATATTTTTTCAAAGTCAACTTTTCCGGATGAGTTCTCGGATTCTTTTCAGCAAGATAAAATGTACCTGTACCGGCGGTACTTTCCAATTTTACTTTTACTTTTACTGCTTTTGCCATTTTTTTACACTCTTTAACAAATTGTAGATTTAAACATTTAGCGCCACTATACAGTTTTTTTGCACGATGTCAACTAGAATCTCAAAATTTTCTCAATTTCCGTTTCCGATTATCGTCAAACCCCGAGATTTAGCTCTGTCGCCAGCATTTCCCGCGCAGCGTCCAAATCCAGTCCCTCGTCGGCACGGCTCTCTCTCGGGCAAAACTGATTACGCGGCAAAGCCAAAAGATTCTTAATGTTTTTGGCTTCCGGCATCTCAAACGTACAGACATCGGGCAAAACCCCATGTCCGTGCAGCCGCGAGCCTGACGGCGTATAGAAATAAGCGCTGGTCAATGCAATCGTTGCACCGTCGCTCAAACTGACCAAAGTTTGAATGCTGCCTTTGCCGAGCGAATTGGTGCCGATAACTTTGGCCCGATCCTGTTCCTGCAGCGCTGCCGCCAGTACCTCCGCCGCCGAAGCCGTGTCGCCGTCAATCAGGACGACAATCGGACGACCGTTCAAGATATCGCCGTCCTCAGCGTTAAAATAAACTTCCTCCGCCTCTTTTCTGCCTTTGGTCGACGCAATGATTGCATCATCCAAAAACAAATCCGCAACCGCCACGCCTTCGCTCAGCATTCCGCCCGGACTCCCGCGCAAATCCAAAATCAGCCCTTTGGCTTCCGGATATTTTTTTACAGCCTCTTCAACGCCGGACTTGGTATAAGCGTTAAATGCCAAAATCTTGATGTATATGTTGTCGTCCACTTTGCGCTCGGCAAAATTTCTCTGATGTTTCAGGCGCTTGCCCTGATTGTCTTCAGGATTAAGATAAAATTTTGAATCTTTGTCAAAATGTTTGATTGCTCCCGCCATCAACAAATCCGCCAGCTCAAAATCCTGCTGCGCCGCCGTGGGAGATTTTTTGCTTGCCGTATCCATAATCTCCGCGCTTAACTCGACCCAAGCCTCAATGTCGTTAGCATCCTTGGGTTTGTATAGGCTTTTAACCATCTTGCCGTCATAATAAAGGGTAACCTTGTCATTGTCGTTGCCGACGCGCAGCTTTTTATCAACGTCATTCAGACTCTTCAAGAAATAAACCGCAAGCTTTTCCACCGGTATCTCATAAATGTACTGGGCCGGCACTTCCGTATAAATTTCACGAATGACTTTCACGTCCGCCGCCAGAGCAGAACCGCACCATAGCAGCATTGCTGCGGCAATCACATTAATTTTTGGCATTTGTTTTACCCTTTTTCGCTTTGGCACCCTTTTTCTTTTTTGCTTTTGAACCGAGGGTCGGAGCCGATTGCCTTTTCGCGGCAAAATTAAAACTCCTGCGTCCTCCCTTTTCATAATATTGGTCTCCGTCTTCGGGGTCAAGATACTTGAAAATCAATCCTCCGGTTATCGGAGAAGCTTCAACAAGCCGCGCCGTAATCTTTTGTCCCAGTTTAAAAACCAGCCCGCTGTTTTCTGCGGTCAGCTCGATATTGCCGGGAACCAGAGAATAATAGTCGTCCGGCAGCGAAGAAAGCGGAATCAGTCCTTCGGCACCCAGACTTTCAATCCGGACAAACATTCCGGCATTGGTCATCCCGGTTATTTTAACCTCAAAATCCTGTCCGACGGCCGGCTCCAGATAAGCTGAAACAAACCGTGCCGTCAAATCACGTTCGGCATTGACCGCCTTGCGCTCTGTCTCGCAGAGATGTCTGCCGATGTCTTCAAAAGCCGAAACCGTCGCTCCTTCTTCCAGCTCACCGCCGTCAGGCATCTCAAAAGCCCGGACCAATGCCCTGTGAATCAGCAAATCTGCATACCGCCGGATTGGAGACGTAAAATGAACGTAATCCTTCAACGCCAATCCAAAATGCCCGATATTATGAGGCGAATACTGCGCCTGAGCCTGAAGCCGTAAAATCATATCGCTGATACCCTGGGCATAACCGTTTTTGCTGCACAGCTCAATCACCTTGTTAAGATGCCGGGGCTTCAAATTGCCCGCATCAGGGAGCTTCAGCTTAAGATTATGCAGCAGAGGTTTTATATCTTCCAGTTTTTCTTCCGGAGGCAGGTCATGAACGCGATACATCACCGGCAGTCGGCTCTTTTTCAGAGCCAGTGCGGCGGCCACATTGGCCGCAATCATAAACTCCTCCACAATTTTATTGGAAGTATAAGTCTCTTCCCGGGCAATGGACTGAATAACGCCTTTTTTATCAACCTTAATTTTGATTTCCGAACTTTCCAAATCCAGCGCGCCGCGTTTGCGCCTTGCCTTGTCCAAAGCCTGATATGCCTCAAAAAGGGGAAGGACGACACCGTTAAACACCGGTGCAATATTTTCGGACTTTTCCCCGTCCAATGCTTCCTGCACTTCCCGGTAAGTCAGCCTTGCCGCCGAACGGATAACTGCCCGTTTAAACTCATAGCCTTTCAACTGCCCTTCTCGGTCAATCTGCATCAGGCAGACAATACTGGCTCTCGGTTGCAAGGGCATCAACGAGCACAAACCGTTGCACAATTGCTCCGGCAGCATCGGAATGACCATATTCGGCAGATAAACGGAGTTTCCCCGCCGGTACGCTTCCCGGTCAAGCTCGCTGCCCGGTCGGACATAAAAGGACACGTCGGCAATCGCGACAATCAGGTTAAAACCGATATCGGTCTTCTCAGCCCACACGGCGTCGTCAAAATCCTTGGCGTCCTCACCGTCAATCGTTACCAGCGGCACATTGGTCATATCCAACCGCCCCTGCCGGTGAAAATGCGGACAACCGGCCAATTCCTTGGCAATTTTTTCATTAAAAACATAGGAGATGTCATACTTGTCCAACACCAGCGAAGCCGTCGCCTTGTTCAAATCGAACTTGCCGAAGTTTTTGACAATGTGCGCCTGCCTGAATCTTTTGTCGCCGCCCAACGCAATGCTGACAAAGTCGCCTTCCTTGCCGTTGCCTACCGCATCAAGCAGATAATCCCGGCGAATATTTTTTTCTGAAGCTTTCAGATAATATTTGCCGCCCTTTTTCTCTATGATGCCATAGATTTTTTCAGTCGGAACATCCGACATCGACGTCCGCGCCACCGGTTTTACAAAATAGGCTCCCTTGCGCAGGATTAATCGGCCGATAAATTCATCGCCCTCCTGCAAAACCGGTTTAATTCTTCGATTCTCAATTACGAAAATCTTGCTGTATCTGCCTGCGAGTTCCTCGTCGCGCGGCTCGGCAACCAAATCGCCCTGTTTGCCGACGCCTTTGACGACCAAAACACAATGTTCCGGCAGTATACCTGTTTTTTTCTTTTTAGACATTTATCTTAATTTTACTTTCAAAACCGTATGGTCTGACGGTTTAATCCCCATACGCGGCGTCTTGTCCACTTCGCAGGCATCGATACGATCCATTGCATCCGCAGACAAAAACAAATAATCAATACGCATCCCCAAATCGTTCTGCAAGGCACCGCCGGCATAATCCCAATAGGTATAGCCGTTTTCACGCGGATGCAGCGTTCTGAATGCATCATAAAAACCGAGATATTGCAGCGCCGTCAGCCGCTGTTTGACCTCTTCCCTGAATAAAGCGTTCCGACGAAAAGCTTCGGGATCATAGACATCGTCGTCGGTAAGAATGACATTAAAATCGCCGCCTAAAACCACCGGTTTTCTCAAACGCAGCAATTCTTCCGCGTGACGATACAGCGCATCCATCCATTGCAGCTTATAGTCATAACGGGAATCATCATCCGGATTGTTATAAGGAGGATTTCCGTTCGGCAGATAAATTGACGCGATAACATATTCGACGCCGTCAATTGTAACGCTTGTTTCCAGATATCGCGAATTTGCATCCTCAAAACCGGGCAGCCCTTCTTGTCGGACATTCAGCTTATGGCGGCTGACAACCGCAACGCCGTTATAGCTTTTCTGCCCCAAAATCTTGGCATCATACCCCGCGCTCTGCAGTTCAAAAAAAGGAAAGCCGTTAAACTCGGTCTTAATTTCCTGAAGCAGCAGCACGTCCGGCTGATTTTGCTTCAGCCATTCCAAAAGATTTTCAAGTCGTGCATTAATCGAATTTACGTTATATGTGGCAATTAACATCGTTAACCCTTTATTATCAAACTGTTTATACAATATATTAAAAATATAAGTATTGAAAGCGAAAAAAACATGGAACTAGCAACTTATGCCTCCAAACCGGAACAAAGCCGCGGCCGGCTGTATCCTGATTTTACCAATGTCATCCGCTCGCCTTTCCAACGCGACCGGGACCGGCTGATTCATTCTTCCGCCTTTCGCAGACTGGACGGCAAAACTCAGGTTTTTGCATATCACGAAGGAAAAAATTATCGAACCCGCCTTACCCACAGCATTGAGGTTGCCCAGATAACGCGCACCATATGCAAATGCCTGAATCTCAACGAAGAGCTTGGTGAAGCCATTGCTTTGGCGCATGACCTCGGCCACCCGCCGTTCGGCCATGCCGGTGAACGCGGCTTAGACAATGCCATGCGCAAATTCGGAGGTTTTGACCACAACGTCAATTCGCTCAAGATTATGACGGAACTCGAAGTACACTATCCTGAGTTTGTGGGACTGAACCTTTCTTGGGAAACCTTGGAAGGAACCGTAAAACACAATGGTCCGATAAAAAAAATAACCAGTAAATATCTCAAAGAATATAACAAAAAATTCGACCTTGACCTGCCGCATTTTTCATCTCTTGAATCGCAGGTTGCATCCTTTGCCGACGACATTGCCTACAACAACCACGACATTGATGACGGATTCCGCGCCGGATTTTTCACAATAGGACAGCTTTGCGAACTCCCTTTCGTAAACGAGGTCATAAAAGAATTCAACCGCCAAAATCCTCGGGCCGACGACAATCTTCGTATCTATGCCGTCACCCGCAATATCATTGCCAAAATGATTTTTGACATTCTTGAAAACAGCCGCCGCAACCTGGAGAAATACAACATCGAAACGGCCGATGACGTTCGACGGCAAAAAAACTTTATTATTACCTTTTCTGACGAAATGCATCACCATATCCGGGAACTGCGCAGCCTTTTGAAAAAATACTTTTATACGCATACCAACGTCGCCCGGATGGATATGAAGTCGCAGCGAATTGTGGAAGAACTTTTTGAAGCTTTTATGAACGACAGCAGGCTTCTGCCCATGCCGGTCCGGTCATCGCTTCCGGCTTCTCCCTCGGAAGAACTCTTGGCCGAAACCATATGTACCTACATCGCCAATATGACAGATATGATGGCGATTGAAGAACATCAGAAACTGATGGACGTTCACACCAGATTCTAACATTTTGTTAAGTTATTATAAAACATTTTGAGATAGCATATACTTAATTTTTAGGCATATATGCCGACATCTATAAAGAATTTATCAGCCAGAGAGGAGCCCGCAGATGTTTCCAAACTTTCCAGAAAATAACAAGGACGACGACTTCTTAAATGAATTTCGTCAAAAACTAAATGATCAGTCTATTGCCAATTTTGAAGAAAAGAAAAACGAAATCAACCGCTCCAAAAACGTCTTCATCGGCGCAGTCTCCGGCATCGCCCTGGCTGCTGTCGTCGGATGGTTTGTCCTCTCGCCGCGTTATGCTAATGATCCCAATGTTGAACTCCCGGTAATCCGCCGCCCGCAAACGGCGGTCAAAGTTCAGCCGACAGAACCCGGTGGTATGGAAATCCTCAATCAGGATAAATCGGTCTATGACATCATCGAAAAGAAAGACAATAACGCTCCGTTGGTTGAAAACCTGCTTCCTCCTCCCGAAGAGCCTCAGCTCCCGGTTATTGCCGCTCAGCCGCAACCTGCTCCGGCTCCGACACCGGCGCCTGCCGAGCCGGATACCACCTCAGTCGTTCTGGAAAAGGCTGAAGGAATAATCAAAGTCGCTGAAGCTCCCAAAGCCGTCCCGGCAATTGAACCCAAACCGGAGCCGGAAAACGTTCCTCTCGGACAACTCATGAAGAAAGACCCGCTTCCGGCGCCGCAGCCCGAACCGGTCAAGGAAATAGCTCCCAAACGAGAAGCCGTTAACATCGTTATTCCGGCCAAAGAGGCCGTTAAAGTCGACGTAGACCAAACGCCGTCGACATCAACCGGACCATGGTGCGTCCAATTGATGTCCTCTCCCAACCAAACCGCTGTTAACGATGCGTGGAAAGGATTGGTGAAAAAATATAATGTTCTTCAAAAACAGCCGCACGAAGTTGAGACTGCTGACCTAGGAAGCAAAGGGACATATTACCGTCTGTATGCCGGTGCTTTTGCAGACCGCAGCGGAGCCGACCGCCTTTGTAACGACATCAAGGCCCTCGGCGGAACCTGTATTGTAAAGAAGAAATAAAATGCTCATCAGTATCCTGGTAAATTTTGTGCCGATAATCATAGCAATCGTTCTCCATGAAGTCGCTCATGGTTATGCGGCATATTTGCTGGGAGATGACACCGCCAAAAGATACCGCCGGCTTTCACTGAACCCTGTCCGCCATGTAGACGTATTTGGAACTTTGATATTGCCTACCTTGCTGATACTGTCCAAAACCGGACTGGTTTTCGGCTGGGCAAAACCGGTTCCGGTCGACTTTTCCAGACTGCGCAATCCCCGCCGGGACACGTTGATTGTCGCAGCAGCAGGCATCATAACGAATATTTTTCTGGCCGCATTGTCCGCCTTGGCACTTCACTGGGTCGCCGGTCTGGACAACTCCATTGGCAAAAGTATTGCCAGTCTGTTTTTAATCAACATGGTGGCTTTTAACATCGTCTTGGCCGTATTTAATGCCTTGCCGATTCCTCCGTTGGACGGTTCGAAAATTTTATTGGGCTGGTCTGATAATCCTAAGGTACAGAAGTTTCTGGATTCATACAAAGAAGGCTCCGTATTTATCATATTTTTCGCTTTCGTACTTCCCGTCATTGCACGTTATCTGGGGTTTGATTTTAACCCCTTCGGCGCCTACCTGATTAAAACCTCCAAGTTTTTCATCTCCCTCCTGCTCTAAAGGATGCCCAAATGTCTAAACCGATTATGGCCGCTATGCTTTCCTGCTCCTCTACCGGTTTGACGGATGATGAAAAACGGCTTTTTGAAAAAGCCAATCCGCTGGGCATAAGCCTTTTCTCCCGTAATATTGCCCACCGGGAACAAACCCGGGAGTTAATCAGGGAAATCAAAGAAACTATCGGGCGAAATGACCTCCTGATTGCCGTTGACCAAGAAGGCGGACGGGTTCGACGCTTGGCCGAGCCGGAGTTTCGCAGCTATGCGGCGGCCATCACCCTGGGAAGCCTGGGTGCATCGGCTCCCAAAGCGGCAGCCCTGCACGCGGCATTAATCAGTGACGACCTCAAAACCCTGGGCATAAATATGAATTATGCCCCTTCGCTGGATATAATATACCCGGAAACAACGCCTGCGTTGAAAAGCCGCTGCTTCAGCTCTAGCAAATTAGTTGTAGCCAACCTTGGCAAAACGATGGTCGATGAGTATATCAAACAAGGAATATGCCCCTGCATCAAACATCTTCCCGGACATGGCAGGGCCGCGGTTGATCCGCATCTCAACTTGCCGCGTCTGGACAACTCGCTCGACGACCTGGCACAAGACTTCTATCCGTTCAGACAGCTTAACGATGCACCGGCGGGAATGACCGCTCATATTATTATCTCAGCCGTCGATGAACGACGGCCGATAACACAAAGCCCGAATGGAATAAAAGAGGTCATCCGCGGCATTATCGGTTTTGAAGGCCTGCTCATTTCCGACGCCATAGATATGCACGCCCTAAAAGGTTCCATAACGGAAAAAACGCTGACGTCTCTGCAGGCCGGATGTGATGCCGTCTGCTATGCGTTGGGCGATATTTCCGAATTGAGAGAAATCGCCGCCGTTTGCCCGCCGCTGAGCGAACCTGCGGAAGAAAGGCTGTCGCGCATTGCTCAGCTAACAACCTTGGCGACACCCTCGCAACAAATTTCTTCGCAGGCTGCCGAGTATGCTGAAATTATCGGCACCGTCGAGCCCTATCGTGACGACTATGATGCGACTGAAGTTCTCAATAAATTAATTAATAAAGGAGAAATACAATGTTAACCTGGATTTTGATTGCCGTTATCGTCGCCGCCCTGTTTGGCGTCATTAACTTTGACCACATCCGTGAATGGAGCATTGAGCGAAGCAAAGAGGCATGGCCTTACATCCAAAAGTTTTTCCGCTATCTCGGAGAAAAAATGGAAAGCGCGAAAGCCAAAGTAGAAAACACTCAAAAACGTGTTGATGAAAAACTGGACGATGCCAAAGAAAAAACCGAAGAAATCAAAGACGACATCAAAGAAAACATAAACGACGACTCCCATAATTATTAAATTTGCTCCCCGGAATCTTTTTCCGGGGATTTTTTTACATAAAATCAAATAAATATAGCCTTTTAAATTTTAGTATGCTATACTGGGCTTGTAAGCTTAAGAATAAAGCCTGATTTTTCGTTGGAGAATCCATATGAGTATTGCCCCTGCTAGAAGAGTAAGCACCTCATCCCCGGCCACCAGAGTTGACCGGAATTACTCGCCCGCCAATCGCGATGAGCAATTTGTCGAAGTTATTGATACCAATAATAACGTTTCCGTCCGTGATGATACAAACGCACGCAATTCTGACGGAAAAAACCTTTTTAACAAAAAAGAAGCCAAGGAAAGCAAAGTCGTATCCGCCCCTGCAAATTACGTAAACAATACGATAGAGGCTCTGGCAGCCAGCGGTGTTTACGAAGAAACCGCCGTTTCAGACAATTCGCATAAAGTCGGCGTCTATGACAACAACCAAGCCATTATAAAAGATGAAGAACTCGACCGCACAGGTCATAGCTACCTTAAACATTTCTATGAAAAAAACGAACCTGTCGCCGAAGTTGACGAATTCATCTGAACTTCCTCAAGCCGCTTAACATAAGCGGCTTTTCTATCCATTGAAAACGACTGGCCTTATAGACAATTTTCAAAGCATAAACACAAACCCCCGGGACTCAACATCCCGGGGGCCTGTATTTATGCTTCAGAAGAGCTTAATCCAAGAAATAATTTCTCAGATATTCTTTCAAATCTGCCGTATTGATACGGTGTTGTTCCATAGTGTCACGGTCGCGGACAGTAACGGATTCCGGCTGGTTTTCAATCGTCTCAAAATCAACCGTAATGCACAAAGGCGTTCCGATTTCATCATGACGACGATACGCCTTGCCGATATTTCCCGTATTTTCCAACGCAACGCGGCCAATGCCCAGTTTCAATAGATTTTGCTTAATCTCGTGGCATTTCGCCATAATCTGCTCATTGTTCTTCTTGAGCGGAATAACCGCAACTTTAATCGGAGCCAGATGCTTTTTGAGCTTCAAAACAACCCTGCTGTTGCCCTCGCCCAAATCCTCTTCCTCATAAGCTTCAGTCATTACCGCCAACACCCCTCTGTCAACGCCCATTGACGGCTCAATGACAAACGGAACCACCCATTTGTTGGATGCATCGTCCATAATGCAAAGCTTCTGAGTTGAATCCGGATTCGGATGACAATGCGAAGTCAGGTTCATTTCCTCCTGCGCCTTGGTATGATTACCCAAATCATAATCCGTCCGGTTGGCAATTCCCTCAAGTTCTTCCATACCGTGCGGAAACTGATATTCAATGTCATAACAAGCTTTGGCATAATGAGCCAGGTCTTCCTTCGGCGTGGTGTAAATATTGATATGCTCGCGTTTCAGTCCTTGGTCTTCCCACCATTTAATGCGGGCTTCTTTCCATTGTTCATGCCACTGCTCATCTTCTCCCGGACGCACAAAATACTCCAGCTCGGCTTGCTCAAACTCGCGAACGCGGAAAATAAAGTTACGCGGCGTAATTTCGTTGCGAAAAGACTTTCCGATTTGTGCAATGCCGAACGGCAGCTTGCGGGAAGTTGAATCAACCACGTTCTTAAACTGCGTGAAAATAGCCTGAGCGGTTTCCGGACGCAGATAACCATAAGAAGAACCGTCGTCAACAGGGCCGATAGAAGTCTTAAACATCAGATTAAACGGTCGCGGATCGGTCAAATCGGTAGACCCGCAGTTGGGACATTTGCCGTCCTTAATATGGTCGGCGCGAAAACGGCCTTTGCACTTGCGGCAGTCTGTCATCGGGTCGGAAAAAGTATCTTCATGTCCGGAATAATGCAACACTTTCTGGTTGGTTAAAATAGCCGCATCAAGCCCCTCGACGTCGTCGCGTTCATAAACCATTGAACGCCACCAGGCGGCTTTCAGGTTATTTTTCAATTCCACCCCCAGCGGACCGTAATCATACACGCCCTGTAAACCGCCATAAATATCCGAATTCTGAAAAATAAAACCGCGACGTTTACATAAGGCGACCAACTGGTCCATAGTTGTTGCTACCATCTCAATATTCCTCTTTAAGTAAAATTTTAACTTATTATTTGTATAATGATTATTCTTAAAAAGCAAGTGGAGATAAAACAAAATGGCAAAAAGACCGACAAAAGTAGCATTAATCTACGACTTTGACGAAACCCTCAGCACCGGTTATATGCAAGATTTCTCACTGATTCCGGCTTTAGGCATGAAACCCGACCGTTTTTGGAAAATGGCCAACCAATGGTCTGCCGACCAGGAAGCCGACCAGGTCACCGGCTCTATGTACTACTTTATGAAAACTGCCAAAGAAAAAAAACTCCGCCTGACCCGACAGTTTCTGAAAAAATGCGGACAAAACATCGAATATTTCCCGGGAGTGCGGGAATGGTTTGAGCGCATTAACGAATACGGCAAAAATCTGGATCTCGACATCGAACATTACCTCATTTCTTCCGGCTATGAGGAAATCCTTGCCGGCGCGGAAATCCGCCATTATTTTAAAGATATGTTTGCCTGCAGCTATGCTTTTGACGAACAGGGCGTTCCCGTTTGGCCTGCCCGCGTCATCAACTACAGCATCAAAGTTCAGTTCCTTTCAAAAATAAACAAAGGCCTTTGCAAAATTGACGATGTTGCCGTTAATGAATTTATGCCGACCGAAGAACGTCCTATTCCTTTTGACCGGATGATATATTTCGGCGACGGTATGACAGACATCCCTTCCATGAAACTGGTTAACGAGCGCGGCGGCAACGCCATTGCCGTTTATGCCCCCAAGAAAAGCCATGAACGCAAAAAAGCAATCAAACTTCTCGCCGACAACCGCGTCAACTTTGCCCTGCCCGCCGATTACAGCGAAAACAAAGAGTTAGACAAAGTTATTAAAACCATACTTGATAAGATTGCCACCGAGCGCGATTTGGATGTTTTGAAAAATAAAGAAGAAAAGAAAAAGATGCTGCGCCGCACCAAATGCATCTGAAAAGATTATGGACTAAAAAAAAGCCTCCGTAACGGAGGCTTTTTTTTAGTCATATGGCTTAGAACTTAAATTTCATGTTCACCAGTCCGGAATGATCGGTATAGTCCTTACGGAACTTGCCCTCATAACTGACGGCCATTTCAAGACGGTTGCCGACGTCAAGCGTCAAACCGGCACCGGCTTCCAAACCGAACTTGTCCAGATTTTCGCCCTCAATCTGATAAACTGAGCCGTTAGGCAAGGAAACCACCGAAACCGCATCATCCTGAACAAAATCATAGGTTGCGGCAACATGAACTTCCGGACGAATGCTGAAACCGCGATTGGGGAAGAAATCCTGTTTAATCCGGATTCCGAAAACACCGGTCAAAACATCATTGGAAACCGCATCAACTCTTTGTCCGATACTATCCTCATAAGCGTCCTGTTTAACGTTGAGATAACGAACGCCAAGCTCGGGAGTAACGTAACCCATTTTATAACCGGTCATAACCTGAGCGCCAAAAGCATTGACGTCATAATCGCCCTTAACCTTAAAGGTGGACACCCTCTTCTCTTCATCATAGCTGGCAAAGCTGTACGAAGCAATCGCGTTCAGGAACCAGCGGTTCGGTTTAAACTCGCCGTAAACAAAACCGGTGTGAGTATCAACGTCGGTATCCCGCAGAAAACCGCTGATGTCACCGTGGGTATAGGCATAACCGATACCGAGTTTCAGGCTGTCGGTCACATAATTGTCAAGGCCGATGGCACCGCCGTAAGAATCAATCTCAAACCCTTTGGCCTCTTTGGTGTCGCTCAACTCGGAGTGATTATACAAACCTTGAACCCAAATCGCGTCTTCGCGGTACATGTCGCCGGAAGCCAGCCCGCGGGCATAACGCCCTGCCCGTCCCGGTTTCATCCTAAGAGAAGAACCACCCTCCAGACGATTCTGCACCGTACTGAAAATCTGATTCGAGTTTTCCGTCGTCAGTGAGCGCACCAGAGGCGCTGCGTCCGGCGCCAATGCCGTCAAAGCGTCAACATATTCGGAACCTTGGCCATACTGAGACAAGTAATCCAGTTCGTCATACACTTTGGCCGCTTCGCTGCCATTGGCAAAGTTGTTCCCTTCCAGCCATGCATTCGCCGTATTGGCATTGTTCTCCGTACCGCCGTCCATAATGACGATATCGCCGGCATCCGCTACCTGGGTAACAGCATATTTTCCCTCACCGAGATGGTCAAATTCATATCTGCGGTTAAGGTTAACCCACTTACCATCAACAGTTCCGCTCAAAATCTGAAATTCCTTCGTTTCTCCCTTGCTCACCACATTCTTGTCAATGCTGACATCCAGACCGGCACCCTGTTCAATATTAATTGTTCCGGCATTTAAAATCTGTCCATAATCGCTTTCACTGGCAATACGCAAGGTTAAAGTAGAGTCTCCGGACATCGTCAAATTACCGCCTTTCAAATCAAGCTTTCCGGTGCCAAGGCTCAGATAAGATCCGTTCTTAAATGAATTATCTCTCTTTTCCCCAAAGTTAGTGTATTACCGTTCAAAATGCTCAAAACCGATTGACTAATATCTATGCTTCCATTAATAGTAACGTCCGATGAACCGCCGCTGGTACTGCCAATGCTGATAGTCGAATACCCCGTAGTTGATTTTGTATTCAAATCTCCATCAATCTTCGCGTTACCTGACATTCCTAAAAAACCGCCATTTTCAAGCGAAACGTCCCCTTCAATGCTTGCATTCTCGCTCATAATCACGCTGGATGCCACGACTTTGACCCCTTCAGAATCAGAAACAGATGCATCTCCGGGCGCCGTAATCTTCGCTGAACCGGTAAGCTCCAAAGAACCTCCGTTACTAACATAGACATGATCTGCCGACATACTGGACTCATCTGCCATTGTGACATTAGAGTTATTTTCAATCACAACCTCATTCGAATCTCCCGTTGCCTGAATTGAGGCCTTGTCAGAAAGCTGAGCAACAGCGCTGGAAAACACAACTTTTCCGCTAGCCGTTGAAACGTTTAATGAAGCTTCATCTTTCATCACAAGCCCCGTACTGTTAACGACAATGTCTCCCCCTGTGCCGGTTCTTTCAATGCTGGATTTTCCGCTCAGGGTTGCATTACCGACATTCGACAACCTAATGCTCCCGGTCGAGCCGCTGTGAGAAATTTTGGATATATCCCCTGTATCTCCAGGAGTTCCAAGGTTCAAGCTTCCGCCGCTGAAGAGCATATCTCCGCTGTTTCCTTTACTCAGCGTACTGGAACCGCTGATATTAACATTAGAATCCGTAAAAGAAAAAGCCCCTGAAATAACCCCCGTATCAACACCAGATGTCATCTCTAATTTACTTTTATCTTTCAAAGTCAGGTTACCGTTGTCAAAAACAATTGCAGCCCCCGAGCTCGTCTCGCCTCCAGTCTGAGCTGCGGCATTGTCAATAGAAAGCGTACTATTATCAAGCTCGACAGTACCGTAATCCTGTACCGTAAGATTAAACGAGTCACCTTGTAACGAAGAATCCTTAAGAGATAACGTTCCCCCGGCCAAAACATTAACGCCTTTCAAACCATCACCACCGTTAATCTTCGTTCCGTCAGCAAGATTAAGAGTTCCCATATCACTGACAAAAATAGATTCTAATTTGTTATTTCCGTTGTTATCTCCATCAACCGTTACACCGGAAAAAGCAAGAACACTGTTATTACCCTGCACATAAAAAGACGGCACACCCGAAACGTTCATTGTACCGCCATTACGATTTCCAAAATACAAATTACCGCCATTTTGGACAAGCACGGCACCACCATTCATGGTAAAGTCAAACTTGCCTGTACTCATATTTATAATACTCACAATACCATTAGACTGACTTTCAATAACTTCGTCAGAACCGACTGTCAATTGCCCGTTCAGAGTATATGAAGAATCATAACTATCAGCAGCCTGCTCGGCAAAAATATTCAAATCACCTTCACCGGATACAGATATATTCCCCTCATGCGTTTTGTTAGAAAGATCCGGAGAAACGGTATCATAATATATACCTGAAGTAATATTTTGGTCGCCATCGGGAAGAACCGGCTCATAGGAGGCATCTTGAGCCCTCGCTCCAAAAATACAAAAACATCCTCCAAGCAGCACAAAACCAAACAATTTAAGCATTTTAGACATCAACACCATTGTCAAAACTCCTGATAATTACTTTCTCTAAGAATTACCAAATATCAACTTTTTGTCAAATCAAATACTTCCCCCTCTGCAAAACATTGCATAACTTTTTCAAGTAAACACTCTCGCCGTCTAAAATAAAAAACATACGACAGCCTACCTTTTATCCACGGTTGAACAATTCGGCGAAAAATTACTCATAGACAATAAAAAACTCTTGCCAAAACAAAAAAAGTATCATAAATATACCATTACTGTTTAATTGGGGTGTCGCCAAGTGGTAAGGCAACGGTTTTTGGTATCGTCATTCGTTGGTTCGAATCCAGCCACCCCAGCCAAACTTGACAAGAGCCTATTTTAGCCAGTGCTAAAATAGGCTTTCTTATTGAAATAGCTACATTTTTACCATCTAATAAAATTTCCGAACAAAGCAATTTTAAAATCCTCTGTTTTTTGTCGTTGTTCAGAAAATTCCATATCTGATCTGACATCAAAAGCAAGCCAGCCAAGTATTTGAGCGTAATTAAGCCTTGCTTTGTCAGGTGATTATAGTCGCCTAATCTTTCTTCCAGCTTTTTCTTATCTTGTCTATATTCTGTTAGTTTTTTGGTATATAAATCCTGTGTAATACTACCTTCCGTAAACAGGTCCACCAAGCGGCTTTCTTTATCTGCAAAACCGGCTATTTGCCGTTGCAATGCTTTTTGAGCTTCTATTTCCATTTTATGGTCTTTATAAATTTCTTCATCCAGACAGGCAATCAATTTCTCGACAACGCTTTTAGGCATGTTTTTAAGCGTTTTTAATGCCTCCTTGACTTTTTCAACCCCTTTTTCTTCTCTCGCCCGATAACCGCCGCATTGCGGGCAAAAAAGGTACTTATAAACAACTTTTTCTCCCTTGTTCTTTTTAGCCGCATGTATATTAATGTCTGTCGATACAACTCCACCGCATTTTTTACAACGAACCAATCCTTTAAAAACGTATCTGTAAAATGGTTTATAAACTTTCAGAAGCCAGAAACATTTTGAATTTTCTCAAGGCTTGTCTGACTGAGGTATGAGAGCGTTTGCCATAACTGGATTTTTCACCGGCGGTTTCATATTCTGGCAGGATAGACGCGATAGCCGCTTTATAAACGTGTTGATTTATGATAAAAATGTCTATAATCCGCCAGTTTCAGCCTATTAAGGCAAAAATATAAAAAATAAATAAAGCTTCCCGATATCAAACGCTTTCTGTCATATTTATCGAATACAACAAGCTAACGTTTCCTGCTCTGCAAGAAACGGCGCAAAAAGATTTGTTTAATTCAACACGTTATAAACGCACGATAAAGAAAACTTTTGGAAAAAACCAAGTTATTTCAATTTATTCACCTGTATTTTCATTGATATTTGGTGTTTTTCTCCCGGATTCAGATGAACAAAAGAAGCCCCTTGGTTTGAAGGCTCTACGCAAACAAACTTTTTATACTGCCCCTCGCTCATTTCTTTAAGATCCTTAGCCGGATTCCACACAACCGTCGTATTAGAACCGCTCTTTTCCACCGATATCATACGATTAAACACAGGGTCTGCTATCTCTACGCCTCCGGTATGATTCACGAAGGCAGAATCAAATTCGCCTTTTATTTTCAAATCTCCGTCCAACTTATAAAGTTCTCCGTCAAGCGAATTTTTATAACAATGCCCCGCAAGCCCTTTTATCACAACATTATCAACGGAGCTTACGTTAAAATACGCATGCAAAGCTTCGCTAAAATCAAAAGCCTTGCAGCCGTTGTTTACCGTTTCGAGACGATATTCCAGTTTGTCCGTAACCTTAATAAAAAGAGTGGCAGCCGCCTCGACGCCATATTTTGCATCCGGAAGCAGAGAAAGCGCCACTTCCATCTTTGTTTCATCAACCACAGCGTTCTTCAAATTCCAATTTGAAAGTCTGGCAAAACCGTGACGGGGAAGATTGCCGTTTAACCTCTCTTCGGCAAACCGCGGCCAACAAACCGGAACACCGCCGCGAATGGCCTGAACATTGTCAAACTTGTTAAGCTCTCCGAGCCAAAAGACGTCATGTTTCTCGCCTTTCGGACGATATGACACCACATTGCCGCCCCAAAGGGCAATTTTACATTCCGCCAGTTTGTTGCTTAAACTGATAAATCCGTTGTCGCGAATATCCATTATACACCTCTCGTATTGCGGTTAATTTACAAAAAAATATCACGTCAACCACAAAACATCAATATTGAAAATGTCATAATGAAACGCGAAATCCCGGTATTTTAAAGAAGGTCTTTCCATAAAAAATTATGCATATGCCTGGCTCTATACAGCCATAGCCTAAAAACGATACTGGATTCCCAGGTTAACCTCCCAAGGAAGCTTTATTCTGCTGCCCAGTTGGGTAGATGCTTCAAAATACGCCGTTCCGTCATCGCTCCATGACGTGCTCACCCCCGCTCCCAGTTCATACCGAAGCGAAGATATGTCTTCGTTGAAAGTATAGTCGGCAATCTGAACCTTGCTCTTGCCGTCAATGTCATGAATCAGCGCAAAGCGTCCGTAAGTGTCCAAAAAGTTGTTTTTTCCCCAGTTGAAGCTCTTGCCGACGACCAGATCCGCATGGGCGCTGAAATAACCGCTGTCGGATGCCTCGACCAATGTATTGAAGTTAGTTCTGTAGCGAATTGAGTCAAGATGCATATAGTTAACGCCGACCAACGGCTCGATAAACCATTTTCCTTCAAAATTTATTCTTTTTCCCGCATTGGCCGAAACCTGCCAGCTGTTGGTATGATACTTGCCCGTGACGCCGCTGCCCGAAGGCGTATAGCTTGTCAGTTTCTGCTTATGCCAGAAATAAGTTCCGACCAAATCCAAAAACCAGTTGCATTCCGTATTAAAAAGGGAATATATGCCGAGAGACTGCGTATCGGCATCCCCGTGCCCGCTGCGATCGAATTTTTGGCGGGAAGACGTATATCCGCCATACACGCCGAAACTTATATAATGTCCGGCGTTTCGCCAAACTTCCCGGTCATACCCGATTTCGGTTCCGTAAATGTCTATTTTGCTGTGTGTACCGTCCTTATATCCGAATTTAAGTTCCTGTCCCAATCCCTTAACCCATAAGCCGTTATCGTGCCCGGAGGCATTTCTGCGGCTGCGGATATGGTTGTAAACGGGCGTCAAGTGCATATAAAACAAAGAAGCCAAAGACGAATAAGTATTCTTGGCAATGACGGCGCTGTCGCTCACATCCTGTGAACGAACCAGAACCCAGTCGTCGCCTTCCTGCCTGAGCCCATAGCGAAAAGCTCCGACGTCAACCGCATCCCCGACCAGATAAAAACTGTCGGCGGCACCGCTGTCTTCATCAATGATTTTAAACTTTGCGGGAATATTGCCGTCCGGACTGTAATCGTGGATAATCAGGCCAAAATTACCGGTTCCCGAATGGACCAGAATTTTATCCGACAACCCTTCTGACAAACTGCTGTTAATCCCAAACAAACCGTTTCCGTTCAAACTGTCAAACTGCAACGTTGAAAAATCATGGCTGAAAGGAATGTTCACCGCGGCATTCTGAAGCTGCATATCCGAAATGTTATTGCTTCCCACAACCGTAACCACGCCTTCCATCACTTTAGTCGTCCCTGCCAGCGATCCGCCGGAAAAAAGAAACAGCCACCCGCCTTTGTCTATTGTGGTATTTTCAGCTTTGCCGCCGGAGAAAACGCTTTGCACCCCGCCGCTCCAAACCTGGGAATTCAGCGCGATACCGCCGCTTTCCACCTGCTGAACGCCGCCGCTGATAATGCTGTCCGTATCCGTTCCGAACACGCTCAAAGTGCCTGAACTCATCTGGGTGTTATATGAAAACGCATCGGGATTGACAACCAGTTCTCCGCCGCTGACTGCTGTTTCCCTTACCGAGCCGCCTTCCATAACGTCGACAATCCCGCCTTTTTGAACAGAGGTCTGTTCTGCTGTTCCCCACACCTTTTGCCGGCCTCGTCCGGAAACGACAGCCCCTATGCTTGAACCACCGGCTTCAACCTGTTGCAAACCGCCGCTGACAGATGCATATTTGGACACCCCGCCGTTCAAAATTTGTTGTAGCCCACTTCTGACGCTTGCGGCTTCATCCGTTCCCGAAACATTTTCCCGTCCGCCGTTCAAAACCGTTCCTTTAACCTCGGCTCCCGAAGAAACCACGAGCATTCCGCCGTTCACTACGGTGTCCTGCGCATAACCTCCGGCATTGACGTCCACTATCCCCTGGCTCGCCACGGTTGAAGAATAAGCCTCCCCGTTAACGTTCTGAACCGCGTAATATTGCACATTCGTATTATGGGAAACGCCGCCTTTTTCAACATTTTGCTGCCCGTAAGGAAAAATATTGCTGTTATATGCCTCTCCGCCGGACATCACCTGCTGGTTTCCCGAAACCGTAAAATTTTTCGTCGTGCCGTAAACCCGCTGGGTAACGACGGTATGCACGTCGCCGCCGTCCAGAACCTCCCCGGCATTGACAATCTGGGTAATCGCAGCTGCCTGCTGAGGGAAAAACATTCCCAAAAAGAAAAAGATAAATTTTCTCATCCGTCGCTTCCTCACCTTTTAATTTCGTCCTGTTTATATATATTTGAAAACCGAAAATAAAAGTGCCGCCGAAGCACAAGACCGCAGCTCCGTCCTCAACGCCCCAACAATCAGATTGACAAAGGCCGCCTTTGTCGTTAATATGTGCGTGTTTACAATAATTTGAGGTAATATTTAAAAATATTATGAGTCCCATATACATGTATGTTTTCAACCTGGTATTGGTTTTTCTTCTGGTATTCGCCAATGCCTTTTTCGTTGTTTCTGAATTTTCCATTGTCAAAATCCGCCGTACCAAATTGGAAGAGCTTGCCCATAACGGCAGCAAGCGCGCCAAAATCGGATTAAAAATCAATGACCATCTCAACACCTACCTAAGCGCCATTCAGCTGGGAATCACATTGGCTTCTCTGGGGCTCGGATGGATCGGCGAACCGGCCGTTTCCAAATTGCTTGAAGCCTGCTTTGACAATTGGTTTGCCGACAACCCCGTCTTGCTCCACTCTTTGAGCTTCGGTATCGCTTTCGGTTTCATTACCCTCCTGCACGTTGTCCTCGGCGAATTGGTTCCCAAATCTCTTGCCATCCAGGAAACCGAACGCTGCGCCCTGATTATTGCGCCGGCTCTGTACACTTTTAACCGCATTTTTGCACCCTTCATCTGGGTTTTTGACCATGTAACCATCGGCATTTTAAAACTGATGGGCATCAAACCCGGTGACGAAAACGACGACGCCCATTCGGAAGAAGAAATCAAACTGATTATCGATGCTTCGCAAAAAGGCGGTATCATTGACGATACCGAAGGTGAAATCATCCAAAACGCGATTTGCTTTTCCGAAACCAGCGCTCATGAGATTATGATACCGCGTCAGGACATCAAATGTATTTACAAAAATTACAGCTATAACGAAACGATGGACTTTATCCGCCAGCATAACCACACACGCTTTCCGCTTTGCGACAAAGATAAAGACCATATCATCGGTATGGTTCACATCCGCGACATTTTGGAACACCCCGAAGACAAAGACGCCAAAGATTTCCTCAGCAGGGTCTCCCGCGAAATCCTTTTTGTTCCGGAAAACAAATCCATTTCCGACATTTTGCATCAGATGATGCACAAGCACATCCACCTTGCCATCGTTGTCGACGAATACGGCGGAACTGCAGGTATGATTTCTATGGAAGACATCCTGGAAGAACTTGTCGGAGACATTCTCGACGAACACGACGACATCTCTGACGAACCGATAAAGAAAATTGACGACACCAGTTGTGAATTTGACGGTCTTTACCTGGTAGAAGACGCTTTCGACTGCATGGGACTTCCTGAATTTGAAACAGAGGAAAGCACCATCGGCGGTTATGTGTTCGGCCTTATCGGACGCGAACCCAAAATCGGCGATCAGGCAGAAGATGATTATTGTCGTTATGAAGTTATGGCAGTAGATAATATGCGCATCACCCGCGTCAAAATTCACATCAAAGAAAAGAATCAAGCCGAAGATTAATACGTTTTTTCATCCATTCCGGCCAAAAGCATTAAACAAATATTAAAACTGTTGATTTTTTGTCAAAATTTTATATAATATGATAAGACAAGTAATGTGGAGGCTGGTATGGAAAACAATCAGGAAAGAATAAACAGGCTCAGAAAGAGAATGAAGCAGATAGCCGACATTGCCGTTGACTATATTCCCGAAATTTCAGGTGCTGCTGCAGGTGCCGCATTTGGCAATCCGGTTGTCGGTGCCGTTATCGGAACCGCAGCCAAAAGAATGTTAAAACGTTTTATGATAGCTCGAACCAAGAAGTTGAACTTTGAGGAGGCCATTCAAAACAACATAGAACGTTTCGGAAATGCCACCGTTGCCGCTTCCGGCACCACAAAAAAGAAAAACGTCTCAAACGAGACCGGCAATAACCGCCCCGTCTTATATCCTCAAAATGCGACAATATCCAGCGTGGCCACTTACGCTTTTAAAACAAATATAACGCGCTGAAAACAAACCGGCGGCGCTCAACTCAATCAACCGGTACGGTTTCTATTGAAACCGCCGCCGAACGTCCCATTTCATCCACCGCCTTAATCTTAGCCTTCCCAACCGGCGTTGTAATTTCCAAAACCTGCCCGGCTTTCGACTGTCCGACCAAATGGTCGTTAACATACCAATAAACCAATTCCGCATCGGCATCCAATGCAGCCTTCAAAGCAAGCTTTTCTTCTGGCAGTTTGTGTGAGCGAACTAAAAAACGGCTGTTGTCGGCAGGAAGAACAATTTGCGGTGCCCTCCCCTGGTTAAACGTCTCTATTTGAGAACAGCTTTCCTTAAAGGCCGGAGGACGCCGGATATTTATTCCGGCCTCGGCATAAGCCTGCAAAACGTCAGAAGGCCAAAAATTATAATTTCGCATTTCCGTCTGCGGCGGCTTATGACGGCAAGCACGCAAACCGGTTTTGACGTCAATGGGAATCAAACGCGAAACATTTGACATCCGAATTCCCGAAACGCCCGGGATAAAATACGACAAAACGCTCCGCGGACAATAGGCATTGGCGAGATCGCCCGTATCTTTGCAAATTTTTACTTTCGCCAAATTCAGCTGCGGCGACGGCTCCAGTTTTGTCGCAATTTCCTGCTGCCCGGCAATCCTTCTGACCAGCCGAAAAAATAAAGGCGCTGCCATATCCCGTCCCACAAAAGCATTATTCGGCGTACCGTCAAAATTTCCGATCCAAACCACAACCACATAGGGGCCGACGACGCCTGCGCTCCAGGCATCCTTAAATCCGTATGAAGTTCCGGTTTTCCAAGAAACCGGATAAGCTGTCTTTTGCTTGGAAAATCTGGTCGCAGTATCATCCGCCGCGGCGTTTTGGGACAACATATTCAATGTCAAAAACGCCGCCTCCGGTGACAACAACTGTTTAAGCGGCCTCTCTTCACCCTGCAAAACCCGCAGCGGGCCGAAACGCCCCTCATTATAAAGCATCGCATACATTGCCGCCAGGTTGTGCATCGACACCTCAGTTCCGCCCAGAGCCATTGCCAAACCGTAAAAACCAACCGGACGCAGCTTTTGTACGCCGCATGCCTTCAGCAAATTATAAAAATTTTCTTCTCCGACCTGCAACAGCAAATCAACCGCAGGAATATTCCGGCTGTAGACCAAAGCTTGCGTCGCGTTAAGCAGCCCGTAAAATGAACGGTCAAAATTTTCCGGAGTATAAACACCGTAATTTTTCTGAACGTCTTTCAACATCGTCATCGGATGAATTATTCCCCGCTCAAGAGCTTGGGCATAAATAAAGGGTTTCAGCACCGACCCCGGAGAACGCAAAGCCCGCGTTCCGTCCACCTGCCCTTCTATCGAATTGTCAAAAAAATCCTGAGAGCCGACATATGCCAGAATATCCGTCGTCCTGGCGTCAACGACCATGGCTGCCGCATTATAAACGCCCTGATGCCGATGCTCGCGCACATAATCGTGCAAAATATTCTCCGCCGCCTCCTGATAGTTCAAATCCAAAACCGTCTTCACCTCACCGGAAGCCTTTTCCAAAGCCAGCCGGACAAAATGGGGAGCCCGATTCGGCAAAAAAACGCCGGCATCCAAAGGCAACTCAAGATATGAATTCTCCTTATGCCGATATACCTCAAGCCAGGCCTGTTTCAGCCTTTGGGATGCTTCCTCTGCATTATGGCGGCCGTGAGCCGACATCAGCGTTCTTTTTGCCGGGTTTTGGGGAATAACCGTCAGAGCCATAATTTGCGGCAGATTCAGCTGTTCCGCATTTTTGTTAAAATAAATCAGAGACGCCGCACCGATACCTTCAACATTTCCACCGTATGGCGCAAGATTAAAATAAGCCTCGAGTATTTCCCTCTTGTCATAAAACATCTCAATCTGCAACGCCCTGAGAATTTGAAGCGCTTTGCCGCCTATTTTGGAGGAATCGATGTTATAAACGATACGGGCCAGCTGCATCGTAATTGTTGAGGCTCCTCTTTTGCGTCCGCCTCCCGCCATATCCCACAATGCCCGTCCGATACTCAGGGGATTCACTCCCGGATGATAGTAAAAACCGCGGTCTTCATAAAGCAACAGCGCTTGCTTTGCCGTTTCCGGAATCTTTTCAAAGGGAACAAACAGCCGATATTTATCATCCATACTCAGCGAAAGTTTTAGAAGCTTTCCGTTACGGTCATACACCGCCGACGAAAAACTGTATCTCTGATAAAGGTCCGGCCTCGGCACTGTCGCAAAAACCAGGACACAGAGCACAACTATCCCCACAGCATACGCAATCAACCGCCGCGGCCGCCAAAACCTCACTATGTAACCCGAGCTACTCACTGACTTTTATCATACCGGAGGCAGAGTTTGCGCGAACCAGAGGCAAATACAGCGCCGAACCGTAAACCGGAGGAACGATGAAATCACCCTCGGCAATAACCCTGACCTTATAAGTAAATTCGTGAGCCTCGCGGTCGGCCGTCACATAAGCGACGACCCTGTCTTCCCGAATGTCAGATGCGGCAACATTCCAATCTGTCTGCAGCGAATTGCTCACTGCCTCAAAACACCCCGGCAGCATATCGACAATCGCCACGTCGCCGAACGACTCCTTGCGCAAACCGCGGTAAATTACTTTTACCGTTAGTTCATCGCCCAACTTAGCCGTAGAAACCTGTTTTCCGTCCCGGTCGTAAAAAGCCTTGGAAACCTCCAGCCCTTCTGCCGCAGCAGTCTTTTTGTCTCCAACCGCAAACCCTTGTTGCGCCGCAACGTAATAAAACGGCCGCTTGGAACTTACCGTCAAATTCTTGGTTTGCGGAACAAAGTCAACTGTCGGAAAAGGCGTATAGGCAGGCTTCATTCCGGAAAAGCTGATATCCTTATCGCTTTCTTCGCGGCTCAAAGCATTCAAAGCCAACGTGGCAAAAGCGGCAGAATCAGTTGTAAAATCTCCGCTGCTCAACGGCTTCAACAAAACCTCGACCGTCTTTTTGCCGAGATTTTCCGACATATCCGGAAAATACGTCGCCATCAGATAAACATTTGCCGCATCTGCCGCCAGATTACCACTCGGTTGATACTGCCCGGCCAATCCCCGCGCCTTGTTTTCATCCTGAAGCAGCTTATAGCTTGCCGCCATAAAACTTGCTCCCAGACTTTTCCTCCAGCTTTTTTCATAATTAGCCTTATAATATTCCTCAAGATTCAACAAATAATTGGTCGTCACCTTGCCGCCGAGCGTCAAAACATATGCCGCATAGGCAGGAACCATATCCTCCGGCCCCTCGGGAGAACGCCCCGCCTGTTCCTCACAATACGACAAGGCTTTTTTCAGCATATTTTCGGGAACGTTAAAGTCATGTTCGCGGGCTTTAACCAAAAAATGCGCCGCATATACGGAATCATAAGCGTCCGGCTTTGCCCCCGGAACACTCCAGGTCGTAAATCCGCCGTCCAGTGTCTGCCGCTCACGCAATTTGACCATCACGTCATCAAACAAAGCGTAAACGTCCATATTGGCCGCCAAAGCCGGAGACTTGAACAAAACCTCCATCGCGGGAAAAACCTTGCTGACCAGCTGCTCGGTACAACCATGCGGAAACTTGTCCAGATATTTCAGCAAACCTGACGCCAGAACCAAGGGAGAACCCGACGCGGACAGCTGCTGAACCCGAAATTCCGGATACAAGTCTTCCACCCCTTGCAGCCTGTATTGCGAAGTCTCGTACCCCATGGCAAATTTACTGCCGTAAGGGGTAGACGGCCGCAAACTCATCGTATACGGCATCCGTGCTTTTCGAGAGGAATCTCTGACGCTTTCCGCCGTAAACATCAGCTCCTGTGCTCCCAATTTTGGCAAAGCCTTCAGTCGGAACTTTACCATAGCCTCGCCTTTTTCCGGCAATTTCACGCTTTGTACCCGCTCGCCGATAACCTCAAATCCGCTTCCCGCATTCAGAGCGACCCGAACCTCATAATCATCGCCCGAATTGTCAACCAAATTTCCCACGCTGAGTCCGACGACAAATTCGTCTCCCGGAGACACATTAAGGGGACCGGAAGGTATCAGGGCAAAATCGCCGCGCGACAACACGGATGCCGCAGCATATCCGAAACGGCTTTCCGAAACGGCAACCGCCATAACCTTAATCTCGCCGTTAAAGGTTTCCGGCACCTGATACGTATAGGTTCCGCCGGCTTCGCTGCTGTCCGCGATACCGCTCCAGAAAGCAACCGGTTTGTCGGTTCTGTGCGCAAACGGATTAAGGTTCTTGTCAAGCGCCGCTTCGGCATAACTGCCGTCACCGCCGCTTGCTGTCAGCATTCTCAGTATTTTGATATCCGGCATAATCAAATCCATAATCTGGGAAGTCACCACCCGCAACGCTTTCTTCTTCAGAAATTCGTTCAACGGATCCGGCGTCTTATAACCGGCAACCTGCAATATGCCCTCATTAACGCCATAGACGATTATCTTAGAAGCGGCAGACGTTTTATAGCCCACCTTCAACTCATCGCCGGGCTTCACCGTCTCCGGAACCTCCAGCCGAACATCCAGCCTGCGTTTCTGCTTGTTGATTGAAAACGGAGCCACAGCATAACTCAATGCCGGCATATAAATTTCTTTTGACATCTCATCGCGGAAAAAGGCAACATTGACGTACGCATTGCCTTCCACAGTATTCGGAAGCTCAATTTCCTCGACCACCGAATTGGTACCGGCCTTAAACCACTTGAAAGCATAAACGCTGTCCCGTTCAATCGTAATCAACCCATACCCCTCATAAGGCGTCGTAATCTGCATTTCGATTTTTTCACCCTGATTATACTCGTTCCGGTTCAATTTTAATCCCAAACTGGCGTCCCGGTCTATGGCATGACTCAGATTGGCCGCACCGGCAACACTGTACTCGGCTTTGGCCCAAAGACGCCCGTCTTCGCCTTCAACCGTCAATATATATTCACCGGGCTCGTCCGTTTTCAAAAGCTCGCTGGCACCGTTGTCCGAAACCGTCCACGCCCGTTTAGAAATCACCTGCTCTTTGGGAACCATCTGGTAACGGTAAGTCCCGTTGGGCATCTCAACCAAACTGGAAATGTATCTGCGCCGGGCCAACGTAAGATATAACCCGTCTTTTGCAATCTGCTGAAGCTTGTTGTCAACGGCAATGAACTGAACATGACGAACCGCGTTCTTGTCAATGTAGGCCAAATTGCCGTCCGCTTTCCAACCGATTAAATATTTATTGGGAGAAACCAAAGCTCCCAGCGATATGCTGACACCGCGGCCGCTTCCCTGCTCCAATCCGTCAATCGACAAACGCAGGTTATACGTCCCTTGTTCAAATTCAGACAGTTTCAAAACAAACGCCCCGGCGCCTGCATTGTCCGTTTTCTGTTCCGGCAACGCATCACTGTATGAGCGCAACGCCTTGTCGTCATTGCGCAAAGGATCACGGAACAAATACCCCTTGTATTTCTTAAAGACAAAGTCTACCGGCGTTATCTTGTAAGAAGCCTTAAGCTCATGCCCCGAAGCGGGATTTCCGTAAAGATTATACAACGAAACCTCTGCTTTCATCATCGGTTCCATAGACCACCCTTCACCGTCGTACCCCTCCCAGTCAGCCTTAATCCGCAAATTGTCAGGTTGAAATTCCTCAACTTTAAAGTCGCTTCCGGCAACGTAACGGCGAATATCACGGTTATCCAGCACATACAGGGAAATATTGTAACTCCCGGTAGGCGCTGCCCGGTCCGGCGTAAACGAATAGGCCATAAAACCTACGCTGTCCGCCCAAAGGTTCTGGGAAGAAACAACGTCGCCGCGGGAATTTCGTATCTCTGCCACAAACGGCATTTTTTTAGGTACGTTCAAATCCTTTTGTCTGACGATAAAACCAAAATGCGCCTCTTCTCCCGGTCTGTAAATGCCTCGGTCGCTAAAAACGTATCCTTTCAAGGCATAAACGTCTTCCTCCTCATAAACATATTCTCCGCCCACGTCAAAACGCGACATATTCAAACGACGGTCGTTTCTGTTAATCGGCAGAAAAGAAACGTCGCTTCCGTCTGTAACTTTATAGACAACCGCCGTCCGGTCTTTTTTAAAACCGGAAAAATCGGGAACAACGGCTTCTCCCTCCCGATTGGTCTTGACCGTCAACACCGGCAGGCCGTTTTTGCCCAACACCTCGACAACCGCACCGGAAACCGGCCTTCCTTCTGAAATGTTTGAAACGAAAACATTGTGGGTCTTGTCCAGATTGTCTTTCACCACAATGCCGAGGTCGGTAATCATAACCAGTCGGCTGTCCTCCCGGCTGTATCTGTTTTCTCCGTCATAACCGCGAACTTTTACCAGAAAAACGCCTTTCTTGTCCCTGAAATATTCGTTCAGATCCAAAGCGGAATAATTCGGCTTTCCGGGATGTTCCATATTGATTTTCAACGATTTTTCAAAAATCTCCGAAATATTGTTTTCGTTAAAATTATAATTGATAAAATACGGATGGGAAAAATCGCCGGAAGTCTGCGTCGTCAAATGATTCAAGTCAGAAGCGTCTATTCTGGCAACCGAGGCTCTGAGTTCGCTGACACCCCGTGACAGAAAAGCCACTTCCCGGCTTCCCCGCAAAGACAAAATTGAACCGTCGAAAGCGATTTTAACCTCCTGAGGATAAGGAGAAATCGAAACCGGCTCGACCACGTCTTCGCCCAGATTAAAACCTTCCGCGGAATTTAACGCCTTGTCGATTCTCACCAGCAGACACCCGTCCGCCTCTCTCAGGTCGTACTTGAGCATATGCTTTTTCAAATTCTCTTCGCCAACCGAAACCTCAACCGTTTCAAGCTTCTTCAAACCTTTTGCCGCCGTCTCTTTATATCCTTTTCCGGCCAGCTTGTTTTTAATCTGATAACATCCTTCTTCTGAGTAATACAAAGCAAAATGCTTTTTCAAATCAGACGGCTTTACCGCAGTGGTAAAATCAACCGACAAAATTTGTTCGGGATTGTCGTCATCCTGCTCATTGCGGACGATTGAAGATTTTACGGATTTAACCTTGAAAAAGCTCGAACTGCTGGGAATTTTGACCGTTGCGGTCAATTCCTTTTTCAGCGGCTTTTTGTTATAGGCGTTCTCCGCTCCGGCAACGCTAATTTTGACGAAATCTTCTGCCGAACTTATCTTCACCGGCGACGAAACGACATGCAGTATCTTGTCAAAATCGCTCACCTTGTACGTAAAATCGTATTTCTCGCCGCTGACAGCTTTGACCGAAATCTTATCTTTAAGGTTTTGCACATTCAACGGATAGTTAAAGCTGAAACTTGCCGTTGCCGCTTTGTCCTTAATGTTTTTCGGATTTTCATAAAAAGCTTCGCTTGTCACCTTTCCTTCAAATGCCGGAGACGAGAAGCTAAACTCCCGGTCCCGCACCTTAATCTGGGGGTTAAATATTTCATTGCCAAGCCTGACTTCATAAGTCGTCCCCGGAATCCAGTCCTCCTCCGGCATAAAACACAACACTCTGTCGCTGTTCCAACTCCAGCTGCCGCGCACCGCCGGATGCATAGTGATGCCGCTTTCCAATTTCACGTAAAGCTTGTCAAGCCGCGCTGCCGGCTGACTGAAAGAAACGCAGGCCGGGCTTATCACAAGCTTATCCCCTGCCGTGTAGGAATTTGCCGGCTCTTCGATTCGTTCCGGTCGGGAAACCAGCGTTTCGCTGCCGCTCAGCTGAAAACCGCTAAAGAAAAAATGCCAGACTAAGCCTGCACACACCAAAAGGGCTCCCCCGGTCAAACCTGCAATTACAGCGGTTTTCTTCGAAAAAAATTTTACGGACATCATCCCCTCCACCTCAGATTTTGATAAAAAAATAATAACAGTCAGAAGTTAAATGGCAAGACAATTACGGTTTATGCAACGCTGTCAATCAACATATATTATATTGTAAATCAAAGTACTGATTGAAATACCCGGCACCGTGATTATTTTTTTTGCGTTAGGCTCATTAAGGAGAATGTTTATGAACACAATATTAAAATACGTATTCTACGCCGTTATCGTCGTCATCATCTACCTAGTCGGCAGAGGAATTTACGAAAGTAACGTCAGCAAACAAAATTCTGACGCCCAAACCATCGACAGAATAAACCCCAATGTTCAAAGCCGTGCTTCTGACAATCAGAAAACAGGGCAAAATGACCAACAAGGAGAATTAAAAATGTCACAAAATGATTTAAACAATGACGTTTGGGAAAAGACCAAAGAAACGTCAAACGATGCTTGGGAGACCACTAAAGAGGGATCTGCCAAAGCTTGGGACAAAACCAAAGAAGTCAGCAGCGATGCCTGGGAAGCCACCAAAGAAGGAGCCGCTAAAGTCGGCGATGCCGTTTCCGATACCGCAGACAAAGCCGTTGCACCGACAGACGCCCCGGCCTACAATCCCCAAACCGGAAACCGTCCCGCCCAACCGGAAAACCGCACATACTAAACGCGGCGGCGGATTTTCACTCACGCTCAAAATTAAAAAGGCTGTTGAAGAATCTCAACAGCCTTTTAATAGTATTAGTTTAAGAAACGAAACTAAACAATGATATGCGGAACAAAATTGCTGGCATCAACCGTAATTCGCCCCGATTGTTCGCGAATACCCAGACCACAAGCTTCTCCGCCGATAACCCAGCCGCCCAAAATCGGGTACTTTCCATCATAATCTTGCAAATCCGCCAGTTCCTGATAAACATACCCTTCTTCGCCGTATTCGCCGGATGTACGTTCCAGACAAAAACCGTTTCGGATAAGTTCCACATTGCATCCTTCCCGAGAAAAAATCGGCTTTTTGCAATAGGATTTCAACTTGTCAGCCTCAAAATAAGCCGGCAAAACATAAGGACTGTCAGGATACATCTCATACAAAAACGGCAACAGTGCCTTATTGGACATCAGGCATTTCCACAACGGCTCAATCCAACACATATCAGTAACGCAGCCGCCCATGTTTTCCTTAAACATCGTTTCCCATGGATAAAGTTTGAACAGACAGTTAATCGGTTCACCGTCGGGCGTCATCAGACATTCTCCGATGGCAATGTCTCTCAAATCCAGCTCGGCTGTCCTAAGCCCGGCATCATAAGCCGTCGACATAATATATGCCATCGTACTGTAGTCCTCAGGACAATCCGTCAGAGATGCAAAGTGATAAATGTCGCACTTGTAAACGTCATGAATGTCTTTCCACGACTGTATCAGCGCCTCGTGAAGGGAGTTAAACTGATCTGCTTCGGGAAAAACCGCTTCTTTCCACTGCCATTGCACCAACGCAGACTCAATCAGCGTTGTCGGCGTATCAGCGTTAAATTCCAACAACTTGGGCACACCGTCAACATAAGCGAAGTCAAACCGTCCGTATAAGGACAAATCATCATCTTCCCAGCTTTGTCTGATAAAAGGGCGCATTTCTTTGGGAATACACAGCTTATCCAGCTTTTCTTCATCATAAAGGCAGGCCTCAGCCACGTTGCAATACATTTGATAACAGTTGTTTATGGCCTGTTCGAGCTCTTCAACTTCTTTGGCGGAAAAACGATAATATGCGTTTTCCAACCAATATTCTTTGTGAAACACAAATCCGATTTTCTCAAGTTCTCCCATATATCCGGGACGCGGAGCTATTTTAATTCTTTCCATATTCTGTTGATTTTATGCACCAAATGACGAACCTTTTGAACTGCTGCCAAACGACTTTCCGGTAGAAGCCGGTTTGCTGGAACTCTTATAGCCGCTTCCGGTACTTGGCTTAACTGATGACGACCGCTGATATACGTTTGGACTGGCCGTTGCAGGAGGATTTACCCTGATACCCGAAGAGTTTGTCCAGTTTCCCGTCCCCGGATAATAATAATGAGACTGACCGCCGCTCGAGGGCATAAACAGCCAGCGCATCAACATCGCGTCATAAATCCACGAATTTCCGTGAGAGTCTTTATGCTCCTGTTTATCCTTCGGATTTTCCGGCAGCTGATCTTTATGAACGCAGGATACAAACAACGACAACGATAATCCCGCCGCCATTGCCAAAAAACTTTTTCTTTTCATACGACATAAAATTTTAATAGTTAATAAATTAATTGACAAAATAAGTCTTATTATCGGGCAACATACTATGGTGTCAGCGCTAAAAGTCAAGCACAAAAAAACGCCCGGCACCATTCGGTACAGGGCGTTTAAGGCTGTAAAACCGTCATTTTGAGCCGAACAGGCGCTTCCTCTCCGCGGCAAAGACCGCATTGTCGGACACCGCGTCCAGCTTTCCCTTCCGCACGGCTTCCGTATAGAGGGAAATCTTGTAGTCAATTTTTTCCATATGCTGCTTGAGCTGAGCCATCTGTTCTTCCAAACGAACCTTTTGCCGCTTAAACATTTCCAAACGCTTTTCTAAAGTGGCATCACCTTCAATATACCAATCAATGTATTGTTTTATGCCTTTCAGCGGCATTCCGGTTCCCTTCAGACATTCAATCATCTGCAGCCAGCCGATGTCTTCGTCTGAAAAAATTCTCAGTCCCGAACCGGTCTTCTTCACAAAAGGAAGTAGCCCTTCCTTTTCATAATAACGCAGAGTGTGAGCAGTTAACCCCATCTTTTCTGCAACTTGTCCGATTGAATATCCCATTATTGTTTCCTCCTTGTCTTCAGGTAATGAAATTTTGCAACAAAAGTCAACACAATACTTGACTTAGAGTAACCTCCAAGCCCTTTTTTTGCCACAAAATTAAGCTGTTCTGAGGCTTAATTAAAAAAAAATACATCTTTAGAATAAAAACTATTGACTTAGAGTTAACTCTAAAATGTATGCTTAACCTATATCGATTCGCAAATATTTTTAAGAGGAGACCTTGTATGATATCCTGTGCTGTGACAACGTCGTTCTTAGGCTGTCTGGTAACTATGTTTCTGTTTATCCGCTACGTCTGGTTTTTGGGACTGAGTCCTTTGGCCAACGCCGCAGCGCTTGTTGCCCTTCTGTTGATAGGCTGTTTCCCGCTGCTTGTCAGCTACCGGTTTGAAAACGCTCTGGGCAGCCTTTATCCCTGCTACAGATACGGACTATATTATGTCTTTATCAGTGCCATTATCTTGTTGACGCTCACTTTGGTTACTGATGCCGTCTGGTTCGCCGGATACAAATTCGGCTGGTTCGACTGCCTGCCCTACTCCCGTGAATTTTGCATAAAATATAACCTGTGGCTTGTCGGCGCGGCAGCTTTGTTCGGAGCATATGCTCTCTATGCCGGCACTAAAATTCCCGATTTCAAGGAAATCACGCTTTCTTCTCCGCAAATAAACCGCAAAAGAACCATCGTCGTTCTCAGCGATCTCCACATTCACCGGGTCATCAATCCTGAAAAAATAAAAGGCATCGTCGCTAAGACCAATGCTCAAAATCCGGATATAATTCTGCTGGCCGGAGACGTCATTGACGACAATGTCAAGTCCGTATCCTCAACGATTTCTCTGTTGAAAGAGCTAAAAGCCAAAGAAGGCATTTACTTCGTAACGGGAAACCACGAATTTTATGCCGGTTACAAACCGACTGTCGAAACGCTGAAAAAGCTTGGCTTTACCTTTTTGGAAAACGGCGGCGTATCTCTTGAAGACATTTATATTGCCGGCATTCCCGATACTTTCAGCGGTCATTTCTACGGCAAAAATGCCGATTTGGAAAAAACCTTTGCCGAAAGCGGTAACAACCGGTATCGGATACTGCTTTCGCACACGCCGACCGACTTTGGCAGACAAAACAACTTTAACCTGGAAATCTCCGGCCATACCCACGGCGGACAGATATTCCCGTTCCATATTCTCACTTTGCTGCACAACAAATATCTGGCCGGCCTGTACAAAATGGAAAACAACGCCCATATTTACGTAACCCGCGGCGCCGGACAATGGGGACCGCAAATGCGGTTTCTCGCCCCGTCCGAAATCACCGTTATCAAACTCACCCCGTCGAAAGGAAACAACTGATGAAAACACCTTTGCTGCTTGCCTGCACAAGTGCTGCCGTCTTAACTTTCTCAACTTTATGTAAGGCTCAGGAAATGAAAAAAGCACCTATAGATACCATTTTTGAACAAGGAGAAATCAATCCCTACGGAAAATTCTTCACCGGTCAGACCTACCTCACCATGCTCAACACCAACGATGAGGTCTTCAACGCCCCGATAGGCAACGTTACGTTTGAACCCGGAGCCCGAACCAATTGGCATAAGCACAGCGGCGGACAGATTCTGCTGGTTCTTGCCGGAGAAGGACGATATCAGGAACGCGGCCAAAACATTCGCACTCTGAAAAAAGGCGATGTCGTCCGTATAGCCCCTGATATTGAGCATTGGCACGGCGCGGCTCCCGACAGCTGGTTCACCCACATATCCCTGGAAACCAACCTGCCTGACAACAAGGCAACCTGGCTTGAACCGGTAACCGACGAGGAATACAAATGATGAAAAAAATGCTGTTGCCGGCGCTTGCCGTAATAGCCCTCATATGCGGCTCAACCTGGCTTTTTATAAACAAGGACAAACCCATGAATGATTTAACCCAAACCGACCCCGAACTCGCGGAATTTTGGAACAACTTTATCAGCAAAGAAGTTCAACCGCACAGCAACCTCAATGCCAAAACACGATATTTGCTCCTCTTGGCGGCTCATGTCGCAACACAGTCACCCGAAGAATTCCGGCTGATATTAAACCGGGCATTGGATGACGGCGTTTCTCCGATTGAAATAAAAGAAGCCGTCTACCAGACCATTCCCTATGCCGGAATGGCCAAAACCTATGACTTTCTGCTCCTGACCAACCGTATTCTTTCCGAACGCGGCGTTAAACTGCCGTTGGCCGCCCAATCGACGACCACCACAAACACTCGTCTTGAACAAGGAATCCGTACACAACAGGAAATTTTCGGAACCGAACATATTGATACTATGCGCGCAAATGCCCCGGAAGAATTAAAACACATTCAGGATTACCTGTCAGCCAACTGTTTCGGTGACTACTACACACGCACCGGACTTGATATAAAATCCCGTGAGTTGCTGACCTTTGCAACTTTGGCTTCCCTTGGTGGAACCGAAGCGCAAATGCGGGCACATGTCCAAGGCAATCTGAATGTCGGCAACAATCGGCAGCTGCTTCTTGATGCCGTCACCCAACTGCTTCCGTTCATCGGCTATCCGCGTTCGCTCAACGCCATTGCCGCAATTAATGATATAACCTCCAAACAATAAGGATAATCAAATGAAAACAAAATTAGCATTCTTGACTTTTTTATCTTTCCTGATGGGAACTGCCGTAACACAGGCGCAAACCATCACTCCTGATAATAAGGTTTTGGTCGCCTACTATTCCCGCAGCGGAAACACGGCCGCCATAGCCGGATACATTCATCAAGCTGCCGGCGGCGACATATTTGAAATCACTCCGGTAACCCCTTACCCGGACGATTACAGACAAACAACCGAACAGGCAAAAAAAGAAATCGCCGCAGGTATCCGTCCTGCCTTGAAAAATAAAATTTCCAACCTCAAGGATTATGACGTTATTTTCATAGGTTCGCCCTGTTGGTGGGGAACCATAGCCTCGCCGGTTGCGACTTTCCTTGCCGAAAACGATTTTTCCGGCAAAAAAATCATTCCGTTTATGACCCATGGCGGCAGCGGTTTCGGACACAGTCTTGCCGACATCAGAACGTTGGCTCCCCAGGCTGAAATAATCGAAGGCGAAGCTTTTTACGGAAGCCGCGCTTCAAATTCCCAAAACGATGTAAACAAATGGATTAAAGGACTCCAAAATGACTAAAAAAGTACTTATTCTCTCTTCCAGCTACCGCAAAGGCGGCAATTCCGACACGCTCTGCGACCAGTTTGCCAAAGGAGCCGCCGAAGCGGGAAACGAAGTTGAAAAAATATTCGTTAATGATAAAAACATAGCCTATTGCAAAGGCTGCGGCGTTTGCAACACCACCCACAAATGCGTCATCAAAGACGACATGGCCGAAATTCTCGACAAGATGGTAAGTGCCGACGTCATTGTCATGGCAACGCCTGTTTATTTTTACAGTATGAACGGACAAATGAAAACCCTGATTGACCGCACGGTACCCCGTTACGAAGAAATCAGCGGCAAAGACTTTTATTTCATTGTTGCCGCCGCCGACACCAGCCACGCCAATATGGAAAAAACGCTGGACGGTTTTCGCGGATTCACGGAGGACTGTCTCCCCGATGCCAGGGAAAAAGGCGTCATCTACGGTACCGGTGCCTGGCAGATTGGCGACATCAAACGCTCTCCGGCCATGCAACAAGCTTATGAAATGGGCAAAAACGTCTGAACAAAGAAGCCTGCGAAAAGCAGGCTTCTTATTTTCTCTCATTGCAATATTCGCCAAAAGCTGCGCTTGCGGCAAATTCTGACCTTATTCAATGACAAAATCTTCTTCATATTCAACAAAATGGCGAATGCCCCGATAATGGTTCAAGCCCATAATCCTGGAAGTATAGTCAATCTTTTCCAATTGTGAAACATACATATTTATTGCCTGACGCTTGGCCTCAACCGCTTCGGAAATGTCCAGATAATGCGTCGGTTCCGGCAACGGCGCCCAAACTTCATAATAAACGGCTTTGGCTCTGATGTTCTTTTTCTCTTTTCTCAGCCGCCTGAAAAACGCCTGCGGAACCACATGGTCCTTATGGGCATCATGCCCGTGCGGCATCACCACATAATCATAATCGCTGAAATCGATTTTTTCAAACGACTTGTAAGCGTCAATCAACATACCGTCCTGTGCCCGCATAAATTCATAATGCCGTACATTAAAAAATTTCATCACCGCGGCAAATTCCGCTTCGCGGATTTTAACTGTTTCTTCCTGAGTGTTTCCGTTGCCGTTCAACCGCCCGTCCGTCAGCAAAATCACGTCGCATTGGGAACCATACTTGGCAAGCAGGCCGCCACAGCCGATAGATTCGTCATCGGCATGCGGTGCCAGAATGCATATTTTGTCGCTCGGCATGATTGACCACGGCTTCGATTTTTTTAACTGCGGCAAATCATAACCGTGAATCAGACTTTTAAACCAGCGGTTGATTTTCTTCATTCCCATTTTAGGCCACCTGCTTTTTTATCAGCATAAACTGCGACTGCTTTGACGTTCTGAAAGAAAAAACAATTTTCTCTCCGTCTTTCAACGGCATCGGCTCGTCAGCGCCGTGTTTAACCTTAAATTTATACTTGCGAAAAGAAAACAGGTTGTTTCCCAAGCGGAATGAAAACTTTTCACGAACGCGCCAAGCCGGACGCCAGCATCCGGAGTAATGATGAATGGCATACGCGTCTTTATTGCTGGTGCAAAAATACGTGTAGGGATAGATGAAAGCATTTTCGCAAATCTGAACCCTGCCTTTTTTGACATAGGTATTTTTTATGCCGTATTTCTCCAGCAACACCTTGCGAAAATATTTCGGGTTCGGCGTCATGTTATAACTGCCGTCCGGATTGACAAATTCGGTATAATCATAAACTTCCAACATATTTTTGATGATTTCGCTGTGCGGCACCGCGCCGATTAATGCCGGAGAAATCTCCTTGGCCGTTCCACACCGTTGGGAACCGATAAAAAAGTCGTGTTCCATAAACTCGTCCAGCCGGCGGACGACTTCTTCATCCGTGTCAAAGTAAAGACCGCCTTCTTCCAACAAAGCATACAAGCGCACATAATCGGAAACAAAAGCCCACTTTTTAGCCTCAACCGCCTGCCGCAGATATTTGTTGTCAAACCGGTTCAAACAATCGTTTCCCCAGAATCTGAGTTCATAATCGGGAAGAATTTTTTTCCATGATTCAATGCATTTCTGCTCCAGCTCTCCGGGTTCTTTTTCGCCAAACCAGCAATAGTGAATTTTCTTGGGTATCATTTCTAATCCTGATATTACTAAAAGTTGATATAATATTTAAGATTAATACACCCTCGCAGAAAAGCCAGCAAAAAATTGCCTATACACATAATAAAAACTTGATTTTTACAAAACCGCTTCCATATCAAAGGAAATTGATAAGGAAAAACAAATGAAAAAAATACTTTTTCTCCTCTTGGCTCTGATGCTTTCCGCTTTCTCTGCCGCGGCCCAGCCGACCGCCAACGGCACCGACCTCAAGCTCCCAGACATCAGTTACGCAGCTCTTAACAAAGAATTGGACAAAACCGTTGCCGCCTTGAACGACGGAAAAACATCCGTTGAACAAAGCGGTGCCATTCTTGACCGGTTGGAGGAAATTCAAGGACAAATCAACCAAACTCTCCCCGCTTTTCTAACGGCTCAGGACAATCTTCAGAAAAAAATAGCCGCTCTCGGAGACGTTCCCGCCGATGGCAAAGAGCCCGCAGCCATCGCCGCCCAACGCCGCAGCTTTGCCTCTCTGGCCGATACTTACAAAACCCAAATCGCTCAGGCAAACCTCGCCAAAACTAAAATTGACGATATCAACGGCCTCATCCTTAAACTGCGCAATCGCAGCCTTTTTAACAACATTTTTGCCAAGCAAAGCTCCATTTTTCATACCCAGGAGTTTTGGGAG
>ENA-OPRX01000056-OPRX01000056.1-human-gut-metagenome-genome-assembly--contig:-NODE-56-length-85726-cov-10.117099_pt1 | contig 85726 bp, 63 predicted proteins | sample MGYA00241450_ERZ501892 | MGnify/ENA primary metagenome ERZ501892 (study PRJEB25962, sample SAMEA2042223) | human gut metagenome | biome: human gut; feature: human-associated habitat; material: faeces...
TCCATGTGTTCAGCCTAGTTCATAAATATGTGTCCAGGATTCTGGGTACATATCATGTCTCCGCCGTTTATTTAAAACACATATATCAAAGTGACTTTACCACTCGTGCACCTCTACTTCTAACCCCCACGTGCTGAACAGTGAATCCGCAGCCTCCTCCACAGTCTGACCATCAGGGAGTGCCATGTAACTTCCACTCACGCTCACTATTCCGTCACCACAGTTACTATAGGCTATCCACAGTGCACATTCCTCCCCAGCTGGGATCACCCACACCTGATCCAGCACCGGTTCACTTACTACATACGCCTGATCATACCTAAGTATTGATGAGGCCGCCAATGCACTCGCTCCCCCAGCGCTGGCGGTCACATAATTTCCAAATGCCAAGCACGCATTTTTTTCAACACGGTCTCTAGCCGTATCGGACAGGGACGTTTCACCATCAGTCTGCCCCATAATGAATTTTGCTGCTTTATCCGAGATTATCACAACTGCAATCTTGCCACTTGTGTCGGCTATATTATCCCCCCAGTCACTTGCGACTTCAGCAACCTCGTCACTTCCGCCCATTATCTTTATATAAGCTTCATCATTTGCAAGTTCGTTCACCGAAGCCGCCACATCTAGGGCAGTCTCCTTGAACCACTCCTCATCCGGCGTATTGACCTTGAACTTTCCTTGACTCTCTATACCCGATTTGGTTCTATCTGTTTTATCACTGCTTACCACTGATGAACATCCCGCAAGTCCCACCAGTGCCGCAAGCACACATATCACAATTCCTGTCTTTTTCATATTCCATTTACCCCTTTTTTCTCGATATAAGCCCATTTTTAATGTCTTATTATATAAAGAAACATTCTCCCATATTTTTCTCAAGTATCCATATCCTTGATTTGTCTATAATACAATAACTCCATACATTTACACAACCGTTTAAAACTTAAATAATCTTTTTTCTGCCCGTAGGGTATTTGTAGTGAGTCCTGCAATAAACAGCGATCTTAACTCCGTGTGTAACTTGAAAACGACAATGACCACCCGTCCGGATATTCAATGGATATTACATCTTAACTCTATTTGTCACTTAAACACTTCCTGTCCGTGCTCTTTAAAGTATACCATCATCTCATGTGTGAGACTCAGGTGCTCCGGATAGTCTGGAATATCATCACGGTTCACCCACTCTCCGGTTGCAAGCTCTTGTCTGTCTATGGTCAGATGTCCGTCACCGCCCTCCGGTATGTCTGCCTGACAGAAATAACCCATGAGAAGATTGCTGTCATAGCCCCATGGCTGTGACTTGTAATAAGTGATATTCTTAACGCTGATGCCGACCTCCTCCATGACCTCCCGTCTGACGGTCTGCTCAGCGCTCTCCCCTATCTCGGTAAATCCCGCTATCAGGGCATATCTCTTGTACTCCCTGCCCGCATATGTGGTAAGTATGATCCTGTCGCCGTCGATCACGCCCACTATGACAGCAGGAGCTATGACTGGAAATATCAGCCTGCCGCATGACGGACATCTGAGCATCCTCTCTTTCTCATCATGAACAGTTCTCTCTCCACAGGCACCACAGAACCTGTTGGTCCTGTACCAAAGCGACAGATGCCAGCCTGTCGCCGCCGCAAGAACCGCAGTCTTCGGATAGCAAGCCCTTGTCTTATACATGCTTCGGTATTCATAGCCCGGGGCAGCAAGTCTGTTATCTCCATTCCACATAAAATATGCGGTATCATCTATTGAAAAGAGATAAACCAGATCCCCTATTTTCCTATCGCATCCGGTTATTTTCTGCAGTTCTCCATACGTCATAAACCCAAGCAGGTTCTCATCATCCATAACTTTCGCAAATATCATTTTCTCAGAAAAAGAGAGAACCATATCGTGATCCTCTGGTTCTCTCCTGTTACTATATTGATTATTAAACCTCTGTGGTTCTATATCCTGTATCATACCTATATTTCCTCCACTATTCCAGATGTCCAAAGATCTCAAAGAGAATGACATCCCTCATTTCCCCTATTATTTTCCTTCAAAGACTTCAGCCTGTCAATCCTTAATGTTGGTTACAGCCATGCCATGTAAACATAAAAAATCAGACAATCGGTATTTCACCAATTGCCTGATTTTTTGGTAGGTATTATATTTAAAATCTTTATCGGGGATTCCCCCCACTCATCTATTAAGCCTCTGCCTTCTCAGCATTCTCCTTCTTCATAAGAACGAGCTTCTTGATACATGTGATGGCCACGATGATACCAAGCACGATAAGGAATACTGCTACTATAAGCTGAAGTCCCTCTACAAGGAATGTTGCTGTTCCAGCCTGGAACTTCTGTACATTGCCTATTACATTGAGCACGATAGCTGTAAATGTAACAGCAAGCATTATCAGCATAGGTGGGTAGAGCATTGCGTGCTTTCTGTTTGTTGCCTTGAGGAATACTGCTACGCCTATAAGTACAAGGGCTGCAAGCATCTGGTTTGCTGATCCGAAGAGTGGCCATACATTTGAATATCCACCCTTGCAGAGAAGATAACCAAAGAACAGTGTTATAACTGTTGCAAAATACTTGTTTGTAAGTATCTTCTGCCATACAGGCATCTTGGATGTATCTGTTGTGTCTCCCATGAAGAGCTCCTGGAATGACATACGTCCGATACGTGCAACTGAGTCAAGTGATGTAAGAGCAAGTGCTGATACACACATTGTCATGAATACATTTGCAACTGAGTTTGGAAGTCCGAACTTCTCGAGGAATCCTGCGATACCCTGTGAGAAGATCTGGAAAGGTGTAAGACCCTCTGGAGCCTTGCCGCCAACTGCGACAGCACCAACTACTATAAGTGAGATAACTCCGAGGAGCGTCTCAAGGATCATTGCGCCGTAACCTACGAAAAGCATATCTTTTTCATTTCTTACTGTCTTAGATGATGTTCCTGATGAAACAAGGCTGTGGAAACCGGAAACCGCACCACAGGCGATCGTTACAAACAGTGTTGGGAACAGATAACTCTTAGCTCCTGTTGATGATACAACTGTGAAACCATTGAATGCATTCAGGTTCATATCAGGATGTCCTACCAGAACTCCGACAAATGCACCAACTAACATACCGATGAGCATGAATGTTGTCATGTAATCTCTTGGCTGCATGAGTAACCACATTGGAAGAACTGATGCGAGGAAGAGGTAAGCCATGATTACGTAATTCCACTGGTCACCATTTAAGTACCAAGGACATTTCATACCTACTGCAAACATTGCAACGATGAGGACGATGGCTACTATAGCTTTGAGCCACTCCTTCATATTCTTGCATGTCTTCATAACCACACCGAATACCATGGCTACTACTATGAACAGCATTGAAACTGTAGCAGCTGCAGCACCATTGAAGTTCTTTGTCACAGCTCCGTCAGCGCCTGCTGTGAAACCGTTAAATGTCGATGAAACCATCGATGTAAATGCTGCTATAACAAGAAGTGTAAAGAGCCAGCAGAACAGTGAGAAGAATCTTCTTCCTGCCTTGCCTATGTACTTCTCGATGACAAGTCCTATTGACTTACCACCATTTTTAACTGATGCGTAAAGTGAACCAAAATCCTGAACTGCTCCGAAGAATACACCTCCGACAAGCAGCCAGAGTAAAACTGGTACCCATCCGAACATGGCTGCGATGATAGGTCCCTGGACAGGGCCGGCACCTGCTATCGATGAAAACTGATGTGCAAATACTGTAAGCTTTGATGATGGTACGTAATCCTTGCCATCCTCATTTGCAACTGCTGGGGTCTTTGCATTTGGATCTACACCCCATTTCTTTGCAAGCCATCTTCCATAGCCAAGATAGCCAGCACCTAAAACTACTACTGCGATAAGAATGATAACTAAACTATTCATATCTTTCTCCTTTCTCCCGCCTTGCAGCGGCTCCTTTTTTAGGTATATGCCTGCTCATGAATCCGTAATGACCTCAAGCTGGCTGATACATAATTTATTCGTACAAAGAGTTTATACATAAAAAACACATTAAAAAAAGGCTTTCGTCTCTATGCATTCTCATAAAGACGAAAGCCTGTATACTTCCGCGTTACCACTTTATTTGCCATCATAATTAAATTAATGGCCTCTCTAACCTCATCTCGCCTGACCACTACTCAATGTCTATTGAAATAAGCTTCTATGTAACGGTAGAAAACCGGTGACACCTAGTGTCCCTGATATCTCATGACCAGGGAATTCAGTGCACTGCTCGCAGAGGATAATCATCAAGGACATACACCGTCTCACACCAACCGGCGGCTCTCTGAAGTATGCGATCTTTGACGACCGTATTCTGTTCTTTGCATTTGCTCTTTGTTCGGTACCTAAACTAGCACTGAAGTATTTTATTGTCAACCCATTTTTGCAAGTAAATAAAAACTCGCATTTTTTTCAAGTGTTTCAGCGATATATGTACGCCTGCGACATATTTTTTCTTGTGAAAACAAAGTATTTTTATCATCGGCTCTCAAGACGTTCATACCATCTCTTTCTTTCCTCGTCCGACCGGGATCTGTGCCAGAAGTATTGCGGCAAATATCAGCCCGCATCCTGCAAGCTGTCTTACCCCCATACGTTCTCCAAGGATGATCCAGCCGGCAATAACAGAGAATACCGACTCAAGGCTCATGATCATTGAAGCGACAGTGGGATTTAGTCCGTTCTGTCCAACTATCTGAAGTGTATATGCCACGCCACACGACAACACTCCTGCATAGAGTATCGGAATCCACGCACTCAATGTACCGAGAGGCTGCACCCATGCCGCAATTCCAGCCACACTGTGATGCATCTCCGAGAAAAACGCCGGGAATATGCTGAGAATCCCGCATACCCAAAACTGTATACATGACATTCTGACTCCATCCACAAGCGGTGAGAAATGGTCTATCACAAGTATATGTACTGCAAAAAGCAATGCACATACAAGCACCATGAGATCACTGCCCTGAAATGACAGTGAGCCGCTCATACAAAGCAGATAAAGCCCCACCACAGCTATAACTATTCCAAGCCATATATTCCAGCCACACTTCTTCTTCAAAAACAAACTCAGAATTGGAACCAGCAATATATAACACGCTGTGAGAAATCCCGCTTTCCCCGCCGATGTTCCCATATAAAGTCCAAGCTGCTGTGCAGAGCTTGCCAGGAACAGAACAGTTCCACAGCATATACCGCCAATCACAAGTCTCTTTCTATCTGATCTATTACTCGGTTTCCTATCAGATGGTTTTATCCTGTCAATTATAAATATGACCGGTATAAGAACAGCACCGCCGATCAGCGATCGTATTCCGTTGAAAGAGAACGGTCCAACCGCATCTCCTCCCTGTCTCTGCGCAACAAAGGCTACGCCCCATATAAAAGCTGTCAAAACCAGCAGCAGTGAATTCCTTACCTGTCTACTCTTCATCTCTGAAACCTCTCGTTCTTTTTAGTCCGTGCCACAGCATAAAACCATATAGGCACTCTCTTAGGTGTTGAGAATTGAACTGAGAACTTCCCTGGCGAACCCCATCTCAAGCAGCAGTTTTTGCTGTGTTTCTTTATCAATCCTCTCAACAGTTTTATCATTTTCCCGGTGAAGAAACAAGTCCCCATGTATATATATTTTACCGTTTTACTACATACGCAAAAAGCGGCAATGGAGTTCATATGGCTCCATTGCCGCTTTTTAATATCCCGACTCCAGCCTTTGCTCAAATTCATCCTTTGGCAGGGGCTTGTCAAACACATATCCCTGTACTACATCACAGCCAAGCTTTTCCAGATAGTCAAGCTGCTGAGTTGTCTCAACGCCCTCCGCAACTGACTTTTTCCCGAGCCGGCCTATGAGGTCTATTATGCTTGAAAACATTACTATATCCTGATGCTTATTATTGTTTATATCGTCAAAAGGTATCAGCGATTTGTCTATCTTGATGGTATCAAGGTCAACCTTTTTGATCATGTTGAGCGAAGAAAATCCTGTACCAAAATCATCTATGGATGTACTTATGCCTCGTTCCTTGAGTCTTCCTATCACGCTGGACATGATCTCATAATTCTGATAATCCTCACTTTCTGTGAGCTCTATCTCAATATAACTTCTGTCTATCCCAAATCTGTCTATGGTACCGGTTATGCGTTCTACCAGATCACTTTCTTCCAGATGCCTTCTGGAAAAATTGACTGATACAGGCACGATCTTCTGACCTTTATCCAGTCTGCTTTTCAAAAAACCGCATACCTGCTCAAGCATATAGTAGTCAAGTCTGCACACGCTGCCTTCTCTCTCAAGCTGCGGTATAAATCTTGCAGGTGTGACCACCTGTCCATCTCTCACCCAGCGTACAAGTGCCTCCGCACCATATATGCTTTTGTCTGCAATCCTCACCTTGGGCTGATAATATACTACAAACTCGCCTGCAGCAAGTGCCTGCGGAAAAGCAGCCAGAATCTCCTGGTCATCCATAAGATGCTTCTGAATCTCTTTTGTATATACAACTATGGAGCCCGCTCCGTTTTTTCTGGCAGCCTGATACGCAATGCTAGTTCTGGCCATGACTTCCCTCGGCTTAGCAACGCCTTCCAGACCTGCTATCCCCGCTGTAATACCCAGCTGGAATTCTCTTTTGACAGATCTGTACTCATGGCTTATATGGACATCTTTAATCTTGTTTATAAAATCAGACGCATTCTCATTACGACAGATTACAACGAAATTATCTCCTCCAAGCCTTGCTATCTCCTCATCGCTGTCAAGATATGCCTTCACCATCTGCGCATAATTTCTAAGTATCACATCTCCCTGCGAATAATCAAAAACCTTATTCACATACTTGAAATTGTGGATATTAAAAAAGATGCCTGTATAATCACCAATCCGTCCGTTTTTTATCAGATTCACCGCATAATACATCAGGGCACCCTGATTGGCAACACCCGTGTTGATATCTGTATTCATGATCTTTTCAAGCATGCACTGGGCCAACGTCCGATTGTACTGAATAAATATCTCCCTGAATATAAACCTGTGTGTCTGTATCTCCTCTTCTGAATAACCCGGACCATATGGGTAATCCTTGATAAACACAGTGCCACCGGTTCTGATCTTCATCTCTATATCAACTGGGGTACCCAATTCAGCCCCTTCTTCCTCGTATAATACTGCGCTGCTTCTTTCTCCAAGCGGCATAAACCTGTTTTTCGGAATATCAACAGTAATCTCTGCCTTTCCCAGCCTGAGCATGTCAGCAATAGCAGCAAGACCATTCCTTATACACTGGATTCTCTGCTGCTGTGTATCTGCGTCCCCGCCTATGCACTCGAAGAATTCTTTCATCCGGCTGTCCATTTGTATGCTTTTATCAATTGTATTATCCATTCTCTCTCCTCCAGCCTTCAACACATAGCCTGTATCGTCCGGTCTTAAATATTAAAATCGGCTCAAGCACATCAAAAATTAATAAATATAAACTCTTCTTACATTATAGCAGTGGAGAAATGAATGCACAATGTATTATCCTACCCCTGGCGTCTTTTGCCCCAGAAAAACAAGGCAACTGTGCCAGGTCCTGTATGACTTCCTATGGTAGTTCCTATATAATTGATCTCCACCTTGCCGTCAAGTTTTGGAAATCTCTCCTCGACAAGTCTTGCCACAGCCTCGGCATCCTCCATACATGCCGACTGCGATATATAGCACTTGCCGGAATAATCAAGCCCATCCTGTGCATTCTCCTCCATGCGCTTTACTATCTCCTGAATAACCTTCTTTTTGCCTCTTACCTTTGATCTCGGTATCAGCCTGCCCTCGTCATCCATGTTGAGAAGTGGACATATTCCAAGTATTGTGCCGACTGTTCCAGCAGTCTTGGATATTCTTCCACCTCTGATATAAAATGTGAGATCTGTTGAGAAGAACCAGTGGTTCAGGTCCAGCTTATGCTGTTCTATCCAGTCATGCAGCTCGTCTATGGACTTGCCTTCATCCCTCATGCCTGCTAGCGTGTCCATGATGAGCCCATAGCCTGAGGACGCTCCCAGAGAATCAACCACATAGAGTTTCCTGTCAGGGAATTCTTCCTCCAGATCCTCCTTGGCAATATTTGCAGAGTTTATAGACCCGCTTATTCCCGATGACAATGTCAGGTGAAGTATGTCATACCCCTGTTCAAGATAAGGTTTCCAGAAATCATAATATTCATCTGAATTCACCTGCGAGGTCTTCGTAGCCGCCCCCTCTGTCATCTTTCTGTAAAATTCCTCAAATGGCATGGTCTGTCCCAGGTCATCAGGATGCTCCACACCATCAAGCTCGTAGTGAAAGCATATATATTTTACGTCTATTTTGTCAAAATGCTCCTTTGAAAGATCTGCTGTTGAGCAGCAGCTCAAGATATACTTTGCCATGTTTGTCCACCTCTCCAATAAATTTATGATTACTTTTTTACATTCGCGTTTTCTTTTGATCTAGTATTAGCATTTTCTTTCGATTTAACATCCACTTTTTCTTATCATCGTTTCTTGCTTACTATTGTATCATCATCTGTACTTTATTCATAGTCATAAATACGATAAAAAACGGGCAAAAGCACCCACAACACGTTGTTTTAAAAACCATGTCATGGGCGTTAATATATATGATCATTTGTCATTTAAAATACAGTTGTTATCGCAAGTCGTTCCTCAATCAGTTTTTTCGCAGTGTTGAACCGGTCAAGATAATCTCCCGATATCGTCTCACAGTGTACCCCATACTTGTCAAACCACGCCTTGAGCAAATCGCTGTAATGCCTTCTCTCCCGCATTATTTTCTCATTCCGGGTCCCATCCTGGACAAAATCCGTTCCATCAGGATCAAGGAACAACACAAGATCCCACTTATTTGTTGCATTTATCGCGCCCGCCATATCTGTAAGCCTGCGTTTTTGTTCATCATCATCCATGAGCAGATCACAATAAAATCCCGTAGTCAGTGCATCGGTATCCACAAACAACAGTCTGTTGCTATGCCTGGCTGCCCTGCGTACCTCGTCCTTCTGTCTGATGAAGTTCTCCACCAGATCATCTTCAACCATGAAATTCTCGCCACCCGCGTACTCACAGGTGTCACGTCCTATCTCCCGTACAAAATTCGTGTTATATGCCAGCGCAAGATTCTCAACCAGTGTGGATTTTCCTGTGGATTCACCGCCGACAACCAGAATCTTTCTGACGTAGTGATCCCTGCACACCTCTGGAATATACTCCCAATGCGCCGTCGCCCACTCACGGATCTCTGTCGAGGATACCGGAACCTCCGCCCTGTCAAAGTACACGACCTCACTCTCCGGACAGTACAGGCTCTCAAACCTGCCGGTTCCAAGATAATCCGAACCACAGAACACTGCATCTATAGGCTTTCCTATCGTGTCCTTGATATCCTGTGCTCCCTTTTCCCAATAATAATCCGTATTATATTCTTCTTTTGAGACCGCCTTATCCTCTATCATGATTATCTTCACATTTGGCAGATGTCTTGTACTGTTAAGTATCCAGCGATATCTCAGTTCCTTTGAGGCAGACTCTCTGCCCTCACACCAGCTTATCATCACATACAGTTCCTCACACATCGCCGCAGCACGTATGATGTCGTGGATGTGTCCTATGTGAAGCGGATCAAACGAACCCCCATACATTCCTACCTTATATCTATACATAACTTGTCAGCCTCCCTTACTCTGTTGCCGTGCCGTCTTCGAAAACGTGTACTTCGTCCAGGCGATTTCTTCTGACCTCACGTTCCCATCTGACACACATAATAACGGCATTTCCAAGGTACACTATCCACATGAGCAGCGTTGCTATGTTGTCATTGCCACTCACAAAGTTTTGTGCCCACATATATATTGTAAACACATCTACCGCAATCCATATCCACCACTGCTCCGCGAACATTCTTACAGATACAACCATCGCCACAACCGATGAAACCGTTGTAAACGCATCCACAAATGGCATGGCATCCCCGAGTCTCTTTAACAGCAGCCCATACAGAAATGTGCCAAGTGCCACCGCCAGCACCATGAATATCCTTCCCACCGCCTTCATGTGTTTCTTTCTGACCTCATGCGTCTCATCATTCATATGCCTTGACCACACATAGAATCCAACAAACTGCATAGGCACATAATATAGCGCATTGAGCATCGTCTCTCCGTACAGTGCAGCCTTATACGATATAACCGCGTAAAGCACAGTATTCACAAGACCGAATATGTACGCTGACAACTTTCCTTTTCCCGTGCACACTACACAGACCACGCCTGTGGTGGACGATATGATCCCCATAACCGTATCATCCCAATATATGGACAGCCCCACGATGACTGCACATGCGATAAGCAGCCAGGTGACCTCCAGCTTCTTCCAGCCCTCTATCTCATTTTTTATAAATTTCTTAAATGTCATCTATTCATTCCTCCCTTTTAAACATCAATCCACTACACTATAGTCTCTACTTCCTTGCATCATTCCTTCGTGTGAACAGTTTGGCAGGTCTGTATCTCTCACCGGACTGATATGCATCAGTCTCCTCAACATATTCCACAATCTTTCTTCTGAAGTTAGGTGTGGTAAGTTCCATGTCCCATATCTGTTCATATACATTCTGAAGCTCAGTGAGTGTAAATCTATCCGGCAGCAGGTCAAATGCCAGCTTCATATCTCTCCTGACATCCTCCCGCAGTCCGAGCACCGCTTCCGTTATGATTCTTGCGTGGTCAAATGCCAGTCCTTCACATTCCTCTATATAGTAACTGTCCGAGCTTCGTCCGCATGAGCTCATATCTGTTCTGCGCAGCACTGCAGTAAGTTTTATATCAGAGTCTGCATTCTTGAGGACCAGCCTGTATCTTTTCCCGTTTTGGACTTTATATGAAGCTTCAACTTCATTTTTCGCAATTTCTTCGCCTGTGCCTAACACCTCTGTCAGTTCAACCGTAAACCATCTTGCATCCTGTGCATCATCTCCTGCCTTAAGGCTACAGGCTCCGGCGTTCATAAGTGCCATATAAGTTGATGATATGACCCAGCCTCTCGGGTCTCTGCCCGGCTCGCCATACACTCCGACAAGCTTTACATATGCATCTCCTATACCGGTCTCTTCGCAAAGCTCTCTTCTGGCCGAATCTATGACATCCTCACCTTTTCTGCAGAACCCACCGGGCATAGCCCAGCTTCCTTTATATGGGAATCCACCTCTTCTTATCAGTAGTATCTTGAGCTTCTTCTCCTGAAGTCTTCTTACATCCTCGCACTCGTCATCCTTCATAACTGAAAATACAACCACATCCGCGGCAACAGATGGCCTGTCATATTTTGTCAGGTCATATCCGGCAAGGAATTCCTTCTCTTCGTCACTCATCTCATATGTCTTCATACGTATGCTTCATCCTCCTTTATATTTCCGCCGTTATCTGATTATGTCCACCTGACACATCGCCATGGTGGCGAGCGCAGCCTCATGGCTCTCCGGCGTCACTCCGGCACAGCACTTCGCATCCACCTTGACATTTATCTCCGGGTACAGAGCCTTGATGATCAGAGCATTCGACACGACACATATATCCGTACAGAGACCTACCATCTCAACATCCTGAAGGTCGAAGTCTCCCCATCCTGTATATCCAAAGCTGGTCTTGTTGATGTATATGGCTCCCGGGACTTCAAGACCAGCTGCGATCTCCCAGCCCTCAGTTTCCTCTATACAATGCGGAACCGGGAGATGACGACCTTCGTTTGTCTCCATGTAATCCTCATAATGCGTATCCCTCGTGAAGATGATCTCATCCCCGCGGTCTGCATACTCTCTGATCTTTGCTTTCACATTCTCCACGATGGCTACAGCCTCCTTTGTGCCGAGTGCCCCATCGATGAAATCATTCTGCATGTCAACTACTATAAGTGTCTTTTTCGTGTTATTACCCATAATTCTTCTCCTCCTTCTTTCATAAAGAAATCCACACGCGCCTCCAGTTATTATTATTTTGATAATATCTCCAAGTTGTTTATATGTTATTATCATTTTAATAATATGTCAACCCATTATTTGAAACTCAATAGAAAAAGTGGCATAGCTGATATTCCACGTTCCAAACGAAACCCGCATGTCAGCTATGCCGCACCTTTTTATTTCTATCATATTTTTTATATACAACACACTATCAGTCCACGCTCTGCTTCGATTTCCTGAGCAGTACAAATGCAAAGAACAGCACCGATATAACCGCGAACACCGCACCTACAAAACCGATATATGATATCGCGCCCTTGTCGCACACAATTCCGCCGATCCAGCTTCCACCTCCGATACCGAGGTTGAAAAGTCCTGAATATATGGCAGTCGCCACTGCGGAGCTCTTCTCATCAACACTTCTGATGACCTCCGACTGCGTGGTCACATTGAACGCCATGGCTGTTATTCCCCAGAATGCACATAGGAGTACCATGGTCGCCAACGTCTTTGACGCCGGAAGCAGAAGCAGCAGCCACACAAGAAGAGTTGCCATGACTGTACCGATGAATGCAAATCTGTGCTTGTCATAAAGCTTTGAGAACAGATAGCTTCCGAGAAGTCCCATCGCTCCAAATATCAGGAGCACTACAGTGATGACATTGTTCTGGAGCTTTGCAACCTGCTGCATGAACGGCTCTATATAACTGTACACCGTGTAGTATCCAAGCACGAACAGTATCGTCTGAATATACAGGCAGATGAGCACCGGATTCTTCAGAAGAGCAGGGAGATCCTTCACATGGAACTGCTCTCCGCTTGCGATCTTAGGGAATACAAATGCCATGTACACCAGAACCGCAAATGCTATGATTCCAACGATGAGGAATGTAACTCTCCATCCCATATACTGTCCAACAAGTCTTCCAAGCGGAAGGCCGGCTATAGTAGCTATGGATGTTCCAGTCACGACCATGCTCAGTGCAAATGATCTGTGTTCTTCATTTACAAGTCTTATGGCAACCGGTGAAGCTATCGACCAGAATATCGCATGGGTACACGCAACGCCTATACGCGATGCCATGAGCACTCCGTATGTCGGCGCGATCACGGACATGATCTGGCATATTCCAAACAGTGCGATCGTTCCCATGAACAGCTTCCTGAAATCTATCTTCGACACAAGAAGTATGAGCGGCAGGGACAACAGCATGACTATCCACGAATACACTGTGATAAGCATTCCCGCCTTCGACTCCGATATGCTGAACGACTTTGCAATGTCTGTCAGCAAGCCAATTGGCATAAATTCCGATGTGTTGAATATGAACGCCGAGACGGTCATTCCCACAAGCGGAAGCATTTCTTTTCTCGTCAATCTACTCTTCATATTTATTCCTCTTCCTAATAATATGTGGTATATATGATTATTTTTTTGTTCACCAGCCACATATTATAGGAAATGGAATTATGAGTCAATGCACTTTTGAATGGTTATACTGTCCAAATGTTAGATTGTACAAAAAAGAAGGCCGGAAACTCTCCGGCCTTCAGGGTTAAGGGAAAATTTTATGTGAAAAATTGTAGTACACTTACTTTACTGCGAGTCTCTCAAATGTCTCGCTCTCTTCAGGAATCGATCTGAGTCCTCCGCGCTTCTCGACACACAGGCTCGCAACCGCATTTCCGTATCTTGCACACTCTGCAAGCTCATCTATACTGAACTCCTCCAGTCTCTTATCCGCTCTGACAAGCTGTGATACAAATGCTCCCCAGAATGAATCTCCAGCCCCCGTCGTATCTACCACATGGCTGACGAATCCGGGAACCTTCCGGCTTCCATCCCTGCTGCATATCAGCACACCCTCACTTCCCAGGGTGACCGCAACAAGCCTGACGCCGCTTCCCAGAAGATACTCTGCTGCCTCTTCCGGATCGGAAAATGGTGTGAGTAGCGCTGTTTCCTCGTCCGAAAGCTTCATTATATCTACAAATGGAAGAATACTCTTCATCCTCTCCATCGCATTTTCTCTGCTGTCCCACAGCGGTGCTCTGTAGTTCGGATCATACGATATCACCGCGCCGTATTTCTTTGCCTCCTTCACCGACTGAAACGTGGTGGTTCTGGCCGGTTCATCCGTGAGAGACAGCGAACCTATATGGAACACCTTTGTGTCTCTTAACAGGTCGGCATCCACTTCCTTGTAACAGAGCATTGTGTCCGCTCCCGGCTTTCTGGCAAATGAGAATTCACGCTCTCCGTTCTCATCCAGAGTGACAAATGCCAAAGTGGTAAATACCGTGTCATCGACAACTATACCTCTGGTATCTATCCCTGCCTGCTTTGCCGTCTCAACAAGGAAATTGCCATGCATGTCATCCCCGACCTTTCCTATAAACGCGGTCTTAAGTCCGGCCTTGCTGACTGCCGTGAGCATGTTCACCGGAGCTCCTCCGGGATTCTGCTCGAAGAGCTTCATCCCGGAATCAGTGCTTCCGGCAGGGGTAAAGTCTATCAGGAACTCACCAAGAGCCACAACATCATATTTCTTTTCCATGTTGGATCCTCCTTGTGAATTTTACTTTCCTGTGATCTCTATGTCATAGAATTCTACTCTTGCATCCTGTGCCAGAAGTCCCGTCTCAAACTCAGGCTTCGCATATATTCTGTATGTAAACGCCACCTGTTCTCCGACAAATACCTCCACCATATCATGGTCAACGATGATCTTCACATCTATCTCGCTGCCCTCTGTTATGTCAAATGTCTTCTCGCACACTCTGACTCCATCAGGGCCCGGCTCCGTTGCAGGAGGCACAGCCTGACAGGACTGAACCCAGAACGGGTCAACTCCCATAGGAAGATTTACCAGTGACACTCTCTGCATGGCCACATCGAACTCAAGGAGAAGGCATCCGCTTGCTTCCTTGTCTGACTTGAGCAGTATACCGAAATGGTCATACACCTCTCTAGGCATGATCTTGCACTTCAGCATGTAGCTCTCCTCGTTGTGTCCAAGGAATCCGTATGTACATGTGCTTACTGAATCCATCTCAACCAGTCTGTCTCCGTGAAGCTCTGCATTTCCAAGTACAGGGATGTAATCCCATGCCACAGGCTTCTCAAATACATGCTCATATTCCTTTGGAAGCTTTACGTCAAGTCCTCCATCCGCTGTGGCAACTACCTCATGCGGCACGCAGAAGGTTCCGCCCCAGTACCATTCACCTCTGTCGCTTCTGTCTGCTCTGTCGTGAGCCCAACCGAAGTAGAAGCGTCTGCCGTCATCATCCTGCATGGACTTGGCTGCGTAGAATCTTCTTCCGCCTATGCCATCCTTCTTTGGCTTTCTCCATGGGCCAAATGGTGACTTTGCAACTCTGTATATTGTATTTACATATTCTGAGAATCTTGAGTATGAGAGATACCAATTGTCTCCCATCTTGTACATCTCAGGGCACTCAGGACAGTTGGTGTGTCCCGGTGAATATATCGGTCCGTAATATTCCCAGTTGACCAGATCCTTTGATCTGTAGAGAACTATACATCCTCTTCTGGTTATCGGCATATCCAACCTTCTCGCTGATATGAGGATCCAGTAACATTTGTCCTCCTCATTGTAGAATACATATGGATCTCTCCAGTCAAGCTTCTCGTAAAGCTCTATCATAGGTGTGATGACCGGATTGGCTGCATCCTTCACCCACGTGATTCCATCGTCGCTTGTAGCGTGGCATATGGTCTGCTGATACTCTGCGGTGAGGCAGTAGCCTGTATAGAATGCATGGTATTTGCCCTCGCCGTATATGACTGATCCAGTCCATACTCCTGATGCATCCGGCTCGTCGCCCTCGCCCGGATAGAGCGCTGTAGGAAGCTCCTCCCAGTGCACCAGATCATCTGATACACTGTGGCTCCATGTTGTTCTGAGTCTTGCCGGGTACACTGTTGTTCCCGGAGGGGAAGTCAGTGAGAATATATGATATTTGCCCTCGTGGTAGAAAGGTATTGCATCTCCCGTGGAATCCGCGAAGGACATCTTTCTAAAAATCTCCATATTATCAATCCTCTCTTTCTACTAGTTTGCTGCCAGTTTCTTCTTCTTGAGAAGCTCAAGCTTGCCCTTCTGTCCATCAAGGAGTACCGCACATGCGATGATAAGACCCTTGATGATGAGCTGCCAGTATGATGACACTCCGATAAGGTTAAGACCATTTGAGATGATTCCGATGACCATGGCACCAAATACGGTTCCACTGATCCTTCCTTTACCTCCTGTCATGGATGTTCCGCCAAGTACGCAGGCTGCGATGGCATCAAGTTCGTATCCGCTTCCTACTGAAGGCTGGCCTGAGTACATTCTTGAACAAAGTACAAGTCCTGCAAATGCTGAGAGAAGTCCAGATATTGTAAATACTACGATCTCTATCTTCTTGATAGGTACACCTGAGAGTCTTGCAGCCTCACGGTTACCACCTATCGCATATACATATGTTCCAAACTTTGTCTTGCTGAGGATGAAGCTGAACAGTATGATGAGCACTACCATGTACACTACAGGGAGTGGGATCACATTGAACAGGTATCCTGTTCCGATCTCGATGAAGATCTTGTTGGTGATACGTGTTGACTGTCCACCTGTGTAGACATAAGCTATACCACTTGCTATGTTCATCATGGCCATTGTGATGATGAATGCAGGCACCTTGAAGTTAGCAACTATAAAACCACTTATAAAGCCCGCTGCTGTACCAACCAGAAGTCCTGCTACTATGGCAACGCCGAGAGGGAGTCCCTGGTTAACTATGAATCCTACGGTCAGGGTTCCCGACATGGCTACTATCGATCCAACTGACAAGTCGATGTGTCCAAGTATAATTATCAGTGTCATTCCAAGTGCTATGTATGTGTTGATCGATATCTGTCTAAGCACTGATATGATGTTGTTGGTCGTGAGGAACTTGTCCGTGGCAAGTGCTACCGCCACACACATGATTATCAGAACCACTATGATTCCTATGTTGCCCTTGACTATGGATGTCAGGGGATTGTTCTTTAATATAGAAGTTGCTTTTGAATTCTTCTTTGTCTCGCCCATATTATTCGATACCTCCTGCAGCGTATTTCATTATCTCTTCCTGTGAGAGCTCGTCCTTTGACAGCTTCTTCACGAGTCTTCCGGCTCTGACCACACATACGTTGTCGCACATGTTGATGATCTCAGGAAGCTCACTGGATACCATGATTATCGCTATGCCTTCCTTTGCCAGTTCATTGATTACTGTGTATATCTCAAATTTTGCATTTACATCCACGCCTCTGGTCGGCTCATCCAGAATAAGTACATCCGGCTTGGTTGCAAGCCATTTGCCCAGAACCACCTTCTGCTGGTTTCCGCCTGACAGGCTGCCCGCCTCAATCTCAGGCGATGCCGCCTTTATCCTCAGTCTCTGTGAATAATGGTCAATTACCTCGCCTCGTTTTCTCTCACTTATAGCGATTCCATTCATATAGAATCTGAGGGATGAAAGTGTGAGGTTAAATGCCACGCTGTTGCCAAGTACAAGGCCCTGTTTCTTTCTGTCCTCCGGAACCAGTGCTATGCCTGCCTTGATAGCCTGCATTGGATTCTTGAAGTGAACCGGCTTTCCTCCGAGTATCACCTCTCCCGATGTGAGCCGTGTTGCGCCAAATATCGCCTCCATGATCTCACTTCGTCCGGCACCTACCAGACCTGAGAATCCCAGGATCTCGCCCTTATGTACTGAAAAACTTATATCTTCAAAGACACCTGTCTGAGAAAGATTCCTTACCTCCAGAGCAGTCTCCGCTTTGTCCATGTCACAGTAATCTCTGGCATAGAAGCTCTCCAGATCTCTTCCTACCATCATCGCAACCAGCTCATTCGGGCTTGTCTCTGATGTCTTTTTTGTTCCTACGTATGCACCATCCCTGATGACGGTAACTCTGTCAGATATTCTGAAGAGCTCCTCCATTCTGTGGGAGATGTAGATTATACTTACCTTTTTCTTTCTGAGATTTTCAATGATCTCAAATAACTGCTCAACCTCCTCATTTGAAAGTGATGAGGTTGGCTCATCCATAACTATTATCTTGCCGTTGAATGAGACCGCTTTAACGATCTCCACCATCTGCTGCTGTGCGATGGTCAAATTTTCTACTATCGTGTCTGCCTTTATATTCACACCGAGGGATGATATCATCTCCTCTGCTCTTCTGTTCATCTCTGCAAAGTCCAATGTTCCAAGCTTTGTCCTTATCTCTCTGCCGAGAAACAGGTTCTGTGCCACCGAAAGATATGGAACAAGTACGATTTCCTGATGTATTATTCCTATACCATTCTCTCTGGCAGCCGGAACTCCGTTGATCTTGACCTCCTTGCCATTTACCTTGATGATTCCGCTGTCGGGCTGGTAAATTCCGCCGAGGACCTTGATCAGTGTGGACTTTCCTGCACCATTCTCACCGAGCAGTGCGTGTACCTCTCCCAGCTCAAGGGAAAAGTCGATGCCGCTTAAAGCATATATTCCAGAGAAGCTTTTCTTTATCCCTATCATTTCCAGAACTGTCTGTCCCATATTAAACCTCCAAGTTTCTAAAATAGATCTTTTGTTATCCTGCTTTTTCGGGATCACGGCCGGAGATCTCAGATCCCCGGTCTATCCCGTGTTATATGCATCTACATTGTGTCATATCTGCCAAGTCCGGGTTCAGCTCCTCACTATTATTTTCGGAGCCGGTCCGGCTTTACTGCCAGTCGTTAACTGTCTTCTCTGCCTCATCCTTGAGTACGAGGTGTGAATCAAGATATACCTTCTTCTCGTCGATGGTTGTGTCTCCGCCTACATACTTCTGTGCTGCGTTGAATGCATACTCTGCAATCTGTACAGGAACCTGACATGCAACTGCTGTGAACTCGCCGTCGAGGAGTGCCTTCTTGCCATCTGGTGAAGCATCGATACTGTATACACCAATCTGACCTGTCTTGTTGGCCGCCTTAACTGCTGCTGCAGCGCCAAGTGCTGAAGGATCATTGATACAGAAGAATGCCTGAAGATCTGTGTTTGCTGTGATGATATCCTCTGCAAGGCTCATTGATGCATCAAGTGCTGCCTCGCCATCCTGCTGTGCTACGATGTTGAACTTATCCTTGTTATCACCGAGTCCGTCAAGGAAACCATTTACACGGTCTACACAGCTCTCATTTGATGGGAAGTCAAGGATCGCAATGTCTGCTCCATCCGGATAATCCTTAACCATCTGCTCACCTACAAGCTGTCCTGCCATGTATGCATTTGTTCCAACGAACTGTGTTACAAAGTTCTCTATGTCATCCTCGATAACTGCTGTATCTACATTGAAGATTGGGATTCCTGCATCTTTGATCTCTGCAAGACCAGATGTGATACCTGCTGAATCAACTGGGATGATGAACACTGCGTCGTATCCACTGTTTGCCACGTCTGATAACTGGCTGAGCTGTGTGTTCAGATCGTAGTCAGGATCAAGACATGTATATGATATTCCGTTCGCATCACAGAGTTCCTTGAGCTTTGCATCTATTGAACTCTGGAATGTGTTGTTAAGTGTGTTTGTACAGAATGCAAATGACAGGTCGGATGACTTCGTGCTCTCCTGCTTTGTACCTGATTCAGATGAACCGCCGTCCGATGCGCCTCCTGCTCCTGATCCACAACCTGCCAGTAAACTGAGTGACATGCACAGGCATGCTCCAACTGCTAATAACTTCTTAATCTTTCTCATAATTTTTACCTCCAATATCATGTATTTCGTTTTTGCTAACTCGTTGTCGAAAAACTGTTTACAACCGGTTTAATTTACGTAAATTTTAAACTGTTTTTCGTCCTTTGCATGTTTTGATGATATAACCTTTGTCGGTTATTGTCAATATCAAGTGTTTTATTTATTGCTTATTCGTCATTATGTACAAATAACACTCGATTGCATTATAGGGTTCGCAGGTCTTTTATTGTTTTTTACGTAAATATTTTACGATATGTCATACTTATGGGATTTGTAGTATATGATTGACACCCGTTACTTGTCACCTTGTATCTTGTAATCTTGTCCTTTGTCTCCGGTACCACTTCCCCGGGAATTTTCTCTTTTGGGTGTGGTTACAGCAACTTGGACACAAAATTGTATCCTTGGGAACTTCTCAGGCGAAAAAGATACAATCTTCCAAGGTCTTGTGTGTAAACGCAAAAAATCCGCCAGAAAGATACAATTTTCTCTCTGACGGATGTCATATCACCCAAGTCTGTCCGGCATGGACTCATGGAAGATTTCCTTCCATGCAAGCCTGAGCTGTTTTGGCTCGACCTGATACGGCTGAACTCCCACATACTTTGGAAGCTGTTCTTCACTTACCAGGGACTTGGCAACAACTGCCGCAGCCGCTCTTCCCTGCTCGTATGGTCTCTGCGTGCTGAGTCCCTTGACTATTCCTTCTTCCATGCACCGGGCTATACCATGGTCAAGATCAGTTGTGAACACCGCCACATCCTCCCTGCCAAGCTCCTTGAGCGCCTTTATAGCCAGAAGCGCTGGGCGATCCCAGCTCACATACATTGCCTCAATTTCAGGATTGGCAGTTATCACATCCTTGGCTACCTGATATGCATTGGATATTTCTCCAAAGCTCCTGATCGTCACTATGTCAATATCCGGGTAACTGTCCTTGATTATTCTCTCAGCAGCATTATCCCTGACTCTTGTTCCATAGAATGCCGCGCCATGAATAATAAAACCTGCCTTTTTTTTCTTATTTTCCTTACAATATTCTCCCAACATTCTTCCCGTGTTCGTTCCATTCTCCGACTCATTTACTGATACACAGGACACATAGCTGTTCTTGGACATACCATCTGGAACATTGCTTATGAACACCAGCTTTGACACCTTTGAAAGCTCCTGAAACTTTTCTCTGGTACGGCTGTCATCCGCTGGAATAGCTATAACTGCATCCGGTTTCTGAAGTCTTATGCCATCAAGCTGTGCATTCTGCAGTTCCGAGTCAAAGTGCGCATCCATAACCGACACCACATCTATTCCAAACTGCTCAAGTTCCTCCCGAATGCCCTTCTCATGCAATTCTGCCCAAGACGTTCCGGTATAGTGGAAAGAGATCGCAACCCTGTAATGTCCTGCCTTTAGTCTGTGTTTCTCTTCTTTTGTCAGTACAACCGAATCCGGTGCTGCCGCTTTATCTCCAAATGGTCCATTGTCAAGCATCTTTGTGGATTTTCTGACTACAAGCTCTACATCTGCATAACAGTCATGCGATATGGCAACTCCCGTATTGATCTTCTCAAACAACATCCCAACAGCCTTGGCACTTAGTCCCTTCACATCTCTTCTCAGTATTGTAAGAGGTGGATAAGTAAGTTCAGACCAGCTCTCATCACCAAATCCAACCACAGATATCTCTCCCGGACAGTCGATTCCCATATCTCTCAGTGTCTTCATAAGATAAAGAGTTATTCTGTTGCCCCCCGCAAGTACAGCGGTCGGCCTGTATCTGCGCAGGGCTTTCTGAATAGCCAGCATGCAGTCATCCTCTCCTTTTTCCAACGTCACATCAACAATGTTTGCATCATTTGTATTTATATTGTATTTCTCCAAAGCATTCAGGAAACCTTTTGTTCTCTCATCCCTGGTGGTACTGTCCGTACTCTCTCTGAAAAACAAAACATTTTTGTGTCCACTCGCAAGCAGATAATCTGCGCCCTTAAATATAGCCTCTCGGTCGCGAAACTCAACCGAGTCTATCCCTGATCCAAGTATATTTCTCTCCACGCAGACAAATGGAACACCCGACTGTATGAGTTTTGTGTAGTTAGATGCCACATCACTCACCGGCGCATGTATGATCCCTGCAACCTTCTTATTCACCAGAAGTCCGGCAAGCACCTGCGCCTCCTCCTTGAGATCATTGTCTGTTATCGCCACAAGGAACTGATATCCCTGCACACTGACAAGCTGCTTCACATAAGCTACCATATCTCTGTATATAGTACTTTCAATGTTTGGAATGACTGCAACTATCGTGGACTCCCGTCCAACCAGCAGTTTTCTCTCCTTATCAGCTATCTTATTCTGGTATCCTGTCTCTACAATGATCTTCTCTATCTTATCCACAAGCTCAGGTCTTACATACCTCGTCCTATTTATAACATGTGATACCGTGGCTATTGACACCCCAGCCATCTCCGCTATTTCTTTTATTGTAACCTTGCTTTTACTCATACAGCATCCTTTCTCCCTTGTAAGCCACATACATCAGTTCTGCCAATTGATATTCTCCCCCTGGATAAGAGGGTATCTGGCAAGCTCTGCGCCGTCCAGATCCTCCCTGTTCATATCAACAGCATTTATCTGATGTCCCTCATAGGTATTGTAGTAATATATACCCTTGTCTGCATTGCAGCATGAGGTGTATATCGTGATCTCGTATTTGTCAGGTGCGACCTCACAGCAGCCCCTCTGCTGATCCACAGAGCCAAGTATGTGAAAGAACTGGCTTACACTCTCAGCCTCAGAATCCGCAGGCAGACTGTTCTGCTTCACAAATGCCACCCTGGCAAATCTTGACGTGGACGACAGATCCCCAGGAAGTCCTATGGCCCCCATGCCGCGGCTGTAAGCGCTCAATCCAACTTCTGGTGCAAATGTGTTCACTGGCTGCTTCGGTGACAGTCCCATATACTGGTTGAGCAGGAACATCTGCTGAGGAAATGGCGGGTTGTTCGTGAGGACTCCAACCGGATTCTCGTACACATGCAGCCCATCAGCCATGCACTCCACTGTTATGGCACCATTTCTGTCCGCAATGATCCAGTGGAGCTGCGCCGTAGGAAGCTGCTCAGAAAATGGTGTTCCTGTCAGAGTCATCCTATCCAGTGCCACCCTTGCCTCGCCTACACTGGCACAGCTTCCGAGTATCCATGGAATAAACTCATACTGAGCTACATTGTCCCTGTCTTCACTCTCATCAGCTTCCTGATACGCGGCATTTCCAACGAAATTCAGGCCTGCCATTCCAAGTCCCTTCTCATTTATAGCATCATAGTAGAGAGGATAGTCACCCGCCACATGTGCCATTCCTATCATGGCATAATGGCTGTCCATCCTGCCCATATATCTGAATTCAAACGGATAATTTCTCGGAGTCACGGTAATCTCATCGCCGTACGAGAATTCATAATCCAGCGTTCTTCCAAAATAGAAATCCTTTGTCTTATATGTCGCTGCTGTACACATATTTTGCCTCCTTACAAATCTCTGCAGATAATTTATATCATCATCTCGAAGCCATAACAGCTCTTTTCAAATCCATAGTGTTCGTAGAAGCCATGTGCCCCTGTCCTTGGAAGTCCGGAATCAAGGGTGATGGCCTTGCATCCCCTCTGCTTTGCAAGCTCCTTTGCATGATCCAGAAGTGCCACACCATATCCCTTGCCACGGTCCTCCTCTCTTGTTATGAGACTTGACACATAGCATGTGAGCCCCGACATCCAGAATGTATTGAAATAGTCTCCATGGCACATACCTCTGCAAATGCCTTCATCCCATAATAAAAACGCAAAGCTGCGTTCGTCATCTATGACGTCCATATATACTTTGCGTATTTCTTCCCTGTCATATGTATTATATGTCCATAATTTTTCTATAAAATCAAATACAATATCAAAATCCTCTGCTGCCGCTTTTCTGATCTCCATAATTATATTCTCCTTTCCATTGAACACCAGCCATGCAAAATTTGCCTTCGGCAAATGGCTGGCGCTACATGTCAAGTTTTCACAGAAAACTTGACACATCCATTGAACACCAGCCATGCAAGATTTGCCTTCGGCAAATGGCTGGCGCTGCATGTCAAGTTTTCATAGAAAACTTGACACATCCATTCCAAGCCTCAGCCCACTTAAACTGACTTTGCACCGTCAACTAAATTACAGCCAATGCTTACATTATAAAATATCAAAGTGATTATTAACAGACCGCCACTCATAAATTTATTATAAAATATCCCGGTAAAAAGTGAGGAGGCAGATACTCACAACGCTGTATCTGCCTCCTCACTTTTATATCTTTGTCTCCACATCCGAGAATTCAAGTACTATCTCAAATCCATTCTGCCACTTTGAATTTGCCGTCACTGTGATGCCTAGGTCATGCGCCATCTCACTGACAAGATACAGTCCCATGCCCGTTGCATGCTTCCTGTTCCCACCCGAATCACCCGTGACACCCTTCTCGAATATGTATGGCATGTCACAGCTCTTTACACCTATGCCATTGTCACTCACGGACAGCAGCTTTTTGTCACCCGCCGTCCAGAAGTCAAATGATATCTCCGGCTGCTCATTTGTGTATTTCATGGAATTGCTCACAAGCTGACCGAGTATAAACTGCAATCCCCTGCGGTCACTGTACACCTCTCCATTCTCAAGACACTTTCTGACCCGTATGCCCTTCTCCTCAAGCAGGGATCTGTAGTCAGCTATCACCTCATCCACGCATTCTTCCACATCTATGCTCTCCATGAGATAATCCTTGGAATCGCTTTTCAGTCTGGCGTAGTAGAGCATCTGGTCCACATAGTTCTGCATCTGGCTGGTCACATTGTCCATCTTCATCACAACATTATGAGGCAGCTCATCTCTCCTGTTGTCCACCACAAATGTCAGCAGAGAGATGGGGGTCTTGATCTCATGTGCCCAGTTCTCCACATACTCCTGATAATCCCTGAGCTGTCTGCCACTCTGCATCACTGAATCTCTCAGATCGTGAAGCTCCTCCGACAGCACGCTCACATATTCCTGTTCAGAAGCCCCGCACAGGCTCCTCATTTCTATCTCGCTCTGTTCATCTGGGGCAGTGACAAATCTCCTGAACGCCTCAATCTTCTTCCTGTCCTTTATACACAGCACCGAGCACACCGCCGCGAACAGTATCACAGTGAACATGCCAACCAGCACCCTTATTCTGACAAATGCCTCTGGTGCCACAAGCCACATGAAGAAGCAGAACGCCACGTCCGTCAGAAGCAGCAGACCAAGCCAGACAATATTCTGTTTTATAACAAGTCCAAATCTTTTCATATTTTCTCCACTCTGACTAGTGGGTCAGGCACCTCCGTCCCCAGGGAATATTTTGTATCCAACGCCTCTTACAGCTATGATCTTTGCCTTCATATCCAGTCCCGCCATTGTCTTTTTGAGTCTTGTAAGATTCACCTGCAGGGCATTTTCATCTATATACTCCGATGTGCCCCACACTGCCTCACAAAGTTTCTCCTTAGACACGACATCTCCTCCGCTTGTCATAAGTGTCTCAAATATACGTCCCTGATTCTGTGGAAGCACCGCAGATCTCCCATCTATATACAGAGTGTATGTCTGAGTGTCCAGAAGAAACCCTTCTCCTTCGATCAGGTTCTGTCTGCCCTCGTACCTCTTGAGCACATTTGCCACCCGGGCCAGAAGCCGCTCACGGCGGCATGGCTTCGTGAGGAATTCATCAGCGCCCAGCTCCAGCGCATGGAGCTCGTCCTTTAGCTGGTCCCTCGATGTGAGAACCAGCACCGGGACAGAGCTCCGCCTCTTGATCTCCCGGCATATGTCAAAGCCGCTCCTGCCAGGAAGATTGATATCCAGCAGAAGAATATCCGGAGCCATGTCCAGTATCTGTTCTATTATGTTGTCAAATCCATCTGGCTTAACTGCCCTGTATCCTGCCTTTGTCAGCATATCCAGAAGTTCATCGCACATGAGGACATCGTCCTCAACCACCATCACACACTTCACCGTTTACTCAACCCTTTCCGGTGTCATCATCGCCATGAGATATCTGTTGCTTGAGCGTTTCACCGCTGTCATATAGATATATTCTACCACACACAACAGGATTATCATAACCGCAGCTATGATAAGTATCTGTTTCACACTGCCACGCATGGATTCTGACAGGATTCCCGTGAGCAGAGCACGCACACCGAATATACTGCTGACCGCCGCCACGGCAACCGGGATTCCGAAATACCAGCCCACCTGTCTGTTTGCTGAGCTGCAGAGCATTTCGTATGTCGCGCCAAGCTTCACAAGGGTTCTGTACCTTCTGCCGGACTTTCTCTGTCCCATCAGGAACTGAACACCGATTATGGTATTTGCGATTATGAGGAACACCACCGCCAAATAAAGCGTTATATATCCTGCAGCCACCGTGTAGAACATATTTCTTCCTATGTTCTGCAGATAACTCTCGCAATCAGCGTTTATACTCTCAAAATCTATGCCGTCAAGTTTCTCATTTTCGTCCATTATGGCTTTCATGAGGCCCTTATCGTCCACGATATCCTTTTTGAGAACGGCATTTACATATAACTCGTAATTGTCATTTGTCAGTCTGGCAAATGTATCATCGTCCACGATAAGTCCGAACGACAGGGTTATCGATGAATCTGTCACAATCTTCGTGGTCTGGACCTCTCCGGTCAGATGATACTCATCTCCTCTTACATCCACCTCCGGACGCTCTGCCAATACCTCATTCAGTAAACCTCCGCGGTAATCAGTAAAGAAATCCGTATAGAGTGCCAGTTCATTCTCTCCGAGCTCCAAAGGCTCCTTTCCCGCAGTCTCAAGCACCTTGTTGTACGCACTCTCCTGGATCAGGTAAGGGTATGTCATGTATGACATGTTATTTATAAGCACGTCCCTGTCCTCTGAAACCTTGAGTTTTTCAAGTGCGGATATGACATTCCCCACGTTCACAGCATCATCATGGGACTCATTTTCACCCATCTTTATATAACCAAGCTTCATATCGAATACGTCCGAGAAATCCTCCAACACGCCGGTTTCCTCCAGTTTCGCGCGGATATTCCTGCTGTCCGTCTCAGCGTCACCCCCATATGAGGCAAATGTATAATCGAGCACATGATCCATATTCTGTCTGGATATACATATGCCAACGCCCGCACCGCAGCAGCACAGAGCGCCGAGTATGAGTATCGAGCTTATTGCAAGCGTTCCAGATTTTGTTACTACATTTTCGTGTATCTGCCTGAAACCGAACACAGCAAGTGGTTTTGAGCCATTTGCACGTCTGGCCAGTGCATCAACAAAGAGCCTGAGACCGAAAAACAGCAGGAACATGCCAACAAATCCCAGTGTTATGGTGACCGCCATATATTTTACGCTGATCCACGAATAGCCACCTATTCCCTGACAGTATGCAATGACCAGCGCAACAAGACCGAGGACTGCACTCACACCATACACAGGAGCCGGAAGCTGTTTCTTCTCTGTCTCCGGTGTATCTACAAGGAGATCGCCTATCTGCTTTCTTGCAAGCTTACCACTCAGTATGAGAAATGCTGCAAGCTTTATCGCTACAAATCCAACAGTTGTCAGTATGACTGCCTGCAGTGAAAATGATACGTGATGACCTATAACGCCAAGACCTACCAGTCTGGCTGTGAGAAGGCTGACCACCTCAGACATCAGGATCGCTATAGGAAGTCCGATGAGCAGAGCCACTACGCTGCTGCCCAGATCCTCCGCAATCAGCAGGGCAAAAAGCTTTGATCTCCTCATCCCCATCATTATATACATTCCAAGTTCGTGCCTCCGTCGTTCGAGCTGGTATTTGCTTGCATAGTATATAAGAAAGAACAACATGACCAGTGAAAATACATAGAACACCGCCGCTATCTGAAGAAGACTGTTCACCGCATCGCTTTCAAGACTTCTCAGGAATATCATCACATCCTGATGGGACAGCGCCAATATGATATAAAATGCCACTATGGACACGACCAGCGAAGCGAAGAACAGACCATTCTCTTTCCTGCTTCTCCGGCTGTTCCTCATTGCGAGTTTAAAGAACATTTGCGCTGCCTCCTCCCATCTGCGCCATCAGCTTGAGTATCCTCTCATAAAACTCCTGCTGTGACTCTCTCTCCATATCTCTTCTGAGCTCATGGAATATCCTGCCATCCTGTATGAAGAGTATCCTCTTGCAGAAGCTGGCCGCATTTGAGTCGTGGGTCACCATAAGTATGGTAGTGTTGTCATCCCTGTTCAGTCCCAACAGTTTCTCCATGAGTGCCTTTGCATTTCTTGAGTCGAGTGCTCCGGTCGGCTCGTCCGCAAGAATGATCCCCGGATTAAGTATGAGTGCTCTGGCGGCCGCAACCCTCTGTCTCTGACCACCAGACATCTGCGATGGGAATTTGTCAAGCACGTTATCTATCTCCAGATATGATGAAAGCTTTTCCAGTCTGTTTCTGCTCTCATCCTCGGATACACCGTGTATTGACAACGGAACCATAATGTTCTCTCTGCCTGTTAGATTGTCCAGAAGTTCAAAATTCTGGAACAGATAACCTATCTCCCTGCCTCTGTACTGCGCAAGCTTCGCACCTTTAAGCGCCTGTATCTCTTTGCCCTGAAGCTCTATGGTTCCGCTGTCAGGCTTTATGACCGTTGCGATACAGTTCAGCAGTGTGGACTTTCCCGATCCACTGCTACCCATGATGCCAAGGAACTCCCCCGGCATGACCTGAAATGATATGCCGTCCAGAGCCTTAGTCTGGTTTGGCTTTTTGCCATAGTATTTCTTCAGTGATTCTATCTTTAATAAACTATCCATATTGTTCACCTTTCTTTATTTTTATTTGGGGACGGAGGTACCTGACCCCTTTTGGCCTATTTTTGAAAAAGCAAAAACAGCGCCGTTCTGAAATTATAATATCAGAACAACGCTGTTATTAACACTTACACCTTATGAAAGGTTTTTACTCTGCATCCTCAGTCTTTGGGGCCTCGTGGGCATCCATGTTCTTAGGAAGCACAAGATTCAGAATGATGGCAACTATGAATACAACAGCCACACAGTTCTCAGCAAATACCGTCTGCACAATCTTAGGGAAAAGTTACTGATATGATCGCGTTTCAGTTGAACTCCGGCTTAAATGGCATGATGTGAGGGAGCGCTATGACTGATGTTCCGCTGAGTGCGGAGAAATCCACCATACCCATGCGCACTGCTACTATATATCCAACCACAAGTCCGAACAGAACTGAGAGCTGCTTCCAGTATTTGGCAAAAAGTCCCAGCGTACCCTCGATGGAACCTCCCACAAGTACCGCTCCGACTATCGCATTATAGCCGTATGTCGGTCCCAGATAACAAAACACTGACACAAATGTAAAACTTATTCCCATTACTATAGGAAGTCCTGAACCGATCTTCCAGATTGGGAACATCTGGATAAGTGAGCCGATTCCGGCAATTATCATGGCGCTCTGGATAAGCTGTGCGCTCTGCTTTGCATCCAGACCGCAGGCTCCGGCAACTATGATGATCGATGCGATACTTGCATGACTTTTTGTCGCATTTTCCTAATTTATTTAGTATAATGTAAATGTTGCGGGCTGACTTTGGTCACATATATGGCGCGTAACATATATCAAATAATATCGGGTGCTTTGCATTTGCCGGCACCTAAAATATGGAGGGATAACTATGGCATGGTATGATGAGGCAGTATTTTATCACATTTATCCACTGGGACTTGCGGGAGCCCCTAAACAGAACGACTACGGTGAGCCTGTTCACCGCTTAAACACCCTGCTTCCATGGGTGGATCATATAAAGGAGATTGGCGGTTCAGCACTGTACATCGGACCACTCTTTGAGTCAGTCGGACACGGCTACGAGACTACAGATTACAAGAAGCTCGACTCCCGTCTCGGAACAAATGAGGATCTGACAGCATTTGTGGCTTACTGCCACGAGCAGGGCATAAAGGTCATCTTCGACGGAGTGTTCAACCACACAGGCCGTGACTTCTTCGCATTCAAGGACATCCAGGCAAACAGAGAGAATTCACATTACAAAGACTGGTACTGCAACGTGAATTTCTGGGGTAACAACGAGTACAACGACGGTTTCTCTTACGACAACTGGGGAGGCTATAACCTTCTCGTCAAGCTGAATCAGAAGAATCCTGCTGTCGTTGACTATATATGCGATGTGATTCGTTTCTGGGTGAGTGAGTTCGATGTGGACGGAATCAGACTTGACGCTGCGGACGTCCTTGATTTTGATTTCATGAAGGCACTGCGCCGCACAGCAAATGAAGTGAAGCCGGATTTCTGGCTCATGGGTGAGGTCATCCACGGCGACTACAGCCGCTGGGTAAACGGCGAGACTCTTCACAGTGTCACCAACTACACACTTCACAAGGCTCTGTACAGCGGCCACAATGACCACAACTATTTTGAAATCGCGCACACTGTAAGACGTCTCCAGAACATGGGAACATTAAAGCTCTACAACTTCGTAGACAACCACGATGTGGAGCGTATCTATACAAAGCTCACCAACAAGGCACATTTTGCACCTGTACATGTATTGCTCTACACTCTTCCGGGTGTGCCTAGCATATACTACGGTTCAGAATTTGGCATTGAGGGACGCAAGGAATATGGCTCGGACGACAGCTTAAGACCAGCTCTCAATATAGAAGATTACAAGGATTCAGTAAAAACTAACCCTTGCACAGCACTCATCGCCGCACTCGGCAAGGTACGTCAGGCCGTTCCTGCACTATCATATGGCAGCTACGATGAGCTGATGCTCACCAACAGACAGTTCGCATACGCGAGGGATCTTGACGGAACACGTGTCATCGTGTCAGTGAACAACGACGATGCCCCAGCCGGAATGCACCTTGCAGCAGGGAACTGCACAGCATACATCGGCGCCCTGTCAGGCGAAAAGGTATCTGTACAGGATGGTCATATCAACATAACCCAGCCTGCAAACAGTGGTGAGATCTGGGTGCCTGATGGAACTGACCTGAACGTTAAGCCAGTTAAGATGGAGACGAAGGCTGAGAACAAGACTAAGAACAAGACTGAGAGTGAAGCTAAGACCAACACAGAAAATAAGGCAGCGTCTGAAACATCTACCGATGCAAAAGGCAATCAGGAAGCTGAACCAAAGATAGAATCCAAAGAATCCAAAGACATTGTGACTGCTACAGAATCTGCAGATGCTAAGAAAAACACAACCAATACTGAGAAGAATACTGCTGCCAACACCCCGGTTGATCCAGAAACCATCACAGTTGACTGGAGCAAGTCTCCGGAATCCATGACAGTTCCTGAACTTCAGGCTGCTATCCTGGCAAAGCTTGCCGGAAACGGACCTGTTGATGCGCAGATGAAGAAGACTGTCACAGACAACATCTGGCATGACTCTCTTGTGAACTGGCTGAAGAGTTTTAGATAAAATTACGTAGAAACAGCCAGGTGCATATTCTCCAAATTGGAGAACATACACCTGGCTATTTTTTCACCTAAAAATCAACAAATTGCAGCCTGCGGCCATCAAACCTGATATAACCATCAAAAAAACTGCTGACCATATCGCCTGACTGCTGAATATACCACTGTTTTCCAGATAAAATTCGTACGGATTTTCTGGGTTGATATAAAGATATACCACATCGCCTTTACTTATATTCAGTCCATATACATATGTCTGCTCATACACTTTATACTGCTTATCCCTGTATGTAAATTCAAATACTCCCGCCTCCGGATATCTTCTGCCGGCTCTCATATCCTGTCTCATATCTGCACGTACATCATGGCATACAGCTTTCACAGTAAATGAACATCTTCGCTCAAGCGCTTTTCTCTTACATATCACAGAGAGCAGTGTTATTGCACTGACCACAAAGAATGCACAGGCAAATATCTCTGCATAAAATGCTCCAACATTGCAATTTTCTCTCCCCAATATCCGTTCCGGGAGCAATACTATCTTATCCGCAAAAGAGCCATCTTTCACAGCACACGCCGCCCATATCAGCGCCGATGCAGCACCGGCAAACACAGATATGAACACTATACCGATGATGCTCCCCCGCTTTCGCTTCTTAATCATCGGAATAAGAGTCTTTAGAATTATGACAAGAACTATCCCGGCAAAAAACTGCCCCACAACAAGCATAACAGCATCCGTTCCGATCTCACTTGCAACAAATCCGGCTATAATACTGGCAACAAACCATATGCCAAATATTACGCCTCCAATTTTCTCAGGCATAGAAACATTTTTTTCTTCTAAATTGTTATTTCCCATATACCCCACCTCTCAGCAAATATCCCGCAGCGATCCTACTGCTCCCTGAACTTTATCTCGCCCGTAGCAGCGTCCATGCTGTCCACTATCGCAAGCGACTCAAGATGATATCCGAGATTCCTGATGACCTGACCACCTGTCTGGAAGCCCTTCTCAACCGCGATTCCGATTCCCTCTACGCTAGCGCCTGCTGACTTGACTATGGAGATGAGTCCCTGAAGCGCACATCCATTTGCAAGAAAATCATCTATGATAAGAATCTTGTCCTCCGGATTTATAAATTTTTTGGATACGATAACCTGATTCTTACACTTGTGTGTAAATGACTCAACCTCTGCCACATACACATCGCCCTCTATATTAATGCTCTTTGACTTCTTCGCAAATACAACAGGCACGTCAAAATGTCTGGCAGCAACACAGGCAATGCCTATTCCGGATGCCTCTATAGTAAGGATCTTGTTGATCTCTGTTCCCTCAAATCTCTTCTTGAACTCCTCACCGATCTGATCAAACAGACGTATATCCATCTGGTGGTTCAGGAAACTATCCACCTTGAGAACATTGCCCTCCTTTACTATTCCATCCTTAGTTATTCTCTCTTCCAAAAAATTCACGTCGTAATTCCTCCTTGAATACCTGTCAAATACGAATCCGTCCGTACTCGCTCATTCTCTAAGTTCCAAACGCCATCTTCACCAACACTTTTATGCCATACGGAAATTATCCTCATCTCAATCTGACGTTACTGATTCGTATGTAATCATAATTATAGACATAATACAACAACAATCTAAGTTTTTCCACCCTAATTATATACATTCATATACAACTTTTACATGCGGTGTATTCAAGTAAATCACCACCGAACACAAATCTCACAATCACTAGATAAGTCCCCTGTTAGATGCCTCCCTGACCGCCCCGGCCTTATCAGTCACCCCGAGTTTCCTGTACACCTGGTTCAGATGATACTTTACATTCGCCTCCGACATGTTGAGTCTGTCCGCTATCTTCTGTCTGGACAAGCCCTCTGCCTGCAATTTAAGTATGGCTGTAGCCGTCTCACTGAGTTGAACATCGTCCACTCCCGCTTTCATATATCCGGGGTAGTATCTCGTCATACTCTCAGTCTCCTTCTGCAGTTGTCTGAAATATGCCCTTCTTTCGGCTATCTCCTTGTCGTCAGCACCATCTTTCTCGACTTTCCATCCACAGGTATTTATAAGAGTATTCACCGCCGCACCTTCTCTGGATATAATCCTTGTGAAGCTATATTCCATCGCAGTATCAATAGCATGGCACATCGCCTTTTTCCAGTCATCATTTTTTAATCGCTGCAAAGCTACAGCCATCAGCACACTACATTCTATCCCTATATACGTACGGGACATCATCTCAGCATAATATCTCAGCTTTGTCAGCAGCGAATATGCCTGTTCATTCCGTCCGCTTTGAAGGTATACTCTCACTTTGGTTAGATAGATAAACCTGTCATATATCCTGAATTCAACATTTTCATCCGGAGCATTTTCCATCCAACCTGTAACACAGGCTCTATCTCCTCTGTACAGGCTGCATCTGGTCTCAAATGCATATATATTGGGAAGGAGATTTTGTCCTTCCTCTTTTTCAGCCTTTCCCTCTATTCCATTCAAAACCTCAAGAGCCTCCTGTGGCTTTCCGTTCTGCAAATGCAGCCACGCCAATATACCATCAGCAACAAAGCACTGCTCGATTTTTCCTCCTGCTTCCGCCTGCATTCTGCCCTTTGCCGCAAGCGTTGCCACCTCGTAATTATCTCCGCTCTTTTCAAGAAAACTCTCCGCCAAAGCAAGATTTACAAGACCTTTTCCGTATTTTCCAAGCACAAACTCAACTATCCTGCCAACCTTCGAGGCCAGCTCTCTGTCTCTCTTGCTCCACTCACAGAAATCTTTTCCACCGTTCATCATTGAAGGCAGATTGGATGTAACCGACCATTCCTGTATTCTTACCTCCTTATTAAAGACCATTGTGTATGCTGACTTCAAAAGCTTTAATACATCAACACTTCCTCTGTGCGGCAGACCAATATCCAGATACAGCAAAAGCCCCTTTGCATTTTTCCTGGCACTTCCCTGGTTTTCATCTGCATATAATTTTAGTCTGTCGTACCATCTTTCACTCTCATCAGGATTTAGAAGGAGTGACTGCAGCATGCTCATACCACACATAAGCTCAGGACTTTTCTCGATGACATGATCCGGAAGTTCCAGGTAATATTTTTTCAGATCATAGTAATAACCACTGTTCGCCGCATGTCTGGCATTATCGACAAGTATTGAAACTATTCGCTCTGTAACTCCTGTATTTTCATACATCTCCAAAGCTTTCCTTATATCTCCGTTAAGTCTGTAAAACAGTCCGGCATTCTCATACAGGCCTCTTATACGCTCTTTCTCGTACTTCCGCTTAAGACGTCTGCGCATAGAGACCCTCATGTGAAACTGCAGTTGATATTGTGTATTGCCATCCTTATCCATCCGGCTGGTCATAAAGTTTCCAAGCCACTTTGCCCTCTCGATCAAAAGCTCACTGTCACTTCTTCCGGTTATCATCTCAGCCTGTTTTGTTGTAAACTCATCCACCACGGATATTTCCATGAGAAATTCCTGCATTTCCACATCCCAGTTATCATACACATGATACTCAAGGTAATTACACATCTCATCCTCAACGCGTCTCGAAAAATCATTATACATATCATCTGTTATCTCGCTTGTATATGCCATTTCCATGTATTTGATGTGGCACATCTCCACAGCCAGCGGAAGTCCTGTAGTCTCATAGTACATTCTCTGCACTTGTGCCTCATTGATACTAAATCCAGCGTATTCAGCATACTTCTTTATATCCTCCAGACTGAACATAAGCAGCTTGCTGTCCACCACATAAAATCCTTCTTGAAATCTTACAGCAGAAAGCCATGGGGGAACCGGACACCGGCCAACGAGTATAACCCATACGTCTTCTCTTCTAATGAGTTCTATGATCTGCTCCCTCACTGTGTCCACATCCCCCCATGAGAGCTCGTGCAGATTATCTATGACAATTATTTTTCTTGCGTTGCTGCTTTCTACCACAAGGTCATCCGGTCTGATACCGCCGGCATCCACCACCATGTACTTACGTGTTCCAAGATATCTGCTGACAAGAGTCGTCTTTCCCGAACCACTGACCCCGAATATATATGCAGTTACATTCCCTTCATCCGCTGTCTTCAGAAGCCTCCAGGCTTTTTTCGGTTTTATAAAACAGCCTTTATTACCCGAAGCCGTATTCCCCATATGTACAAATCTCCTTTTCTCACTTTTTAATCCCGGTATAGATAATCAACACCCTGTATATATCAGCAAAGGTGCCTGCATCCAGCCCCAACGGGCCGGATATCAAGCACCTCATGCAGCTACTATTTTTATTTTACTATAATCTGCACAGCCTGTGTAGTGCCATTTACAGCAATTACATAGACCGTACACTTTCCTGCGGCCTTTGCCTTTATTCTTCCTTTGGCATCAACTGTAGCAACATTTTTATTTGTACATGCATACAAATACCTTGCACCATGTGTGCCATCAAGCACCTTCTTGCTGGCATCTGCCTTGGTATATCCAGGTTTAAGCTTAATCGTCTGCTTAACTCCCAACACGTAGCTCTTCTGTGGAAGCAGAACCTTCTTGATGTTGGTATATTTGCTGCTATTGGTAACTATATGAAGCATGACACTATTGTCTATATACTTCTTCTTACCATTTACCAGCTTATATGCCTTTACTCTCAGCTTGATCGTATCTAACTTAGCAAGTGATTTGCCATTAATGCTGGATATTGTAACTCGGGTTGCCGATGCGCCCTTTACCGATTTAATAAGACTTTTCGAGTTAAAGTTTACATAGCACTCCTGTGCATATATATCATATCCGTCAGCCTTGTTAACCTTACCCCACACAACTGTCACTTTGTTTCCGGATACTACTGCATGGATATTCTTATTGATACCAGCTGTATTTTGTGCCGGTATTTTTGCTACAAACCTGGCATTGATTTTCATATTCTTATTTGCAGCAACCTTTACCGAAGTTTTTGTACTCTTGAAGCTTCCTGTCCAGCTTCCAAGTTTACAGTTGTTTGCCGCCTTTGCCGTGCAGATAAGAACCGTTCCCTCGATCACTGATGCACCATTCTTAACTGTTTTGCCTTCCGCAGTCTTGATTGTGATCGATCCGTTTTCAGTCTTTCCAATAGCTACCTTCACATACCTGAACTTGAATGCCGCTCTTATATTCATGTTCTTTGTCACCGTAAGTTTCACTGTAGTACCAGTCTTGCCTTTGGCATCTCCGCCCCAGGCTGACAGATCACAATGCTTTGCAGGAATTGCCTTGCAGATGATATCTGTGCCTTCCTGAACCAGCTGTCCGTTAGATATCTTCTTACCGTCAGCTGTTGTGACAGTTACCGTACCATTCTTCACTGTGGCAATACTTACCTTCGCATATCTTGCCTTGAAGGCTGCTCCCACTGTGATACTTCCGTCAAGGGCTTTTTCAAATGTGCTCTCAGCCTGATCTGCCGCATCCTCTGTCCATGCGTCAAAGTCATAGTACATATCCGGTGTTGCTGTGTATGTAAGAACAGTTTTCTCGTCAATCATTTCACCGTTCTCCACCTCTGTGCCATCTGGCTTTGTCACCTTTATGTTTCCATGCTCTGTATCTGCTATTGTTACAGAGTAAAGCTTAACTGCATCAACTTTAAACTCCATATTCTTTGTGACGTTTACATCACTTACAAGATATGCTCCTGTCTCAGTTCCATCCTCTGCAAGCACTGGCTGGACTGACATGATATTCTCTGACTCCTCTGAATTTTCAGCGTTCTCTGGTTCATCAATGATTATATCTCTGATTCTCCAGCCCTCAGCAGGTGTAATAACAACACTCGCATCTCCGTTCTCTCTTACCATATTATCAAGAACTACGCCATTGTCATTCTTGAATACCACATTGTCTGGTATCTTTGTAAGTTCTGTTATAGTGTAAGCTGTCTCCGGTGTGCTTTCACCACCTGCAGTCTCTATCAGATTATTATCTCTGTCATAATTTCCCTCTACAGGAATGGCATATCCAACTCTGTCAACAAGCTCTGCACTTACCTCTATGCTGTTTGTAACATCATTTAAAAGTATCTCGTTGGTAAATCCAAAGTCAGTGCCAGACTCTTCCTTGACAACCTTTCCGCCTCTGATGTACTTAACTGTCCATGCCTGGATCATATAATCATCAGAAGGTGTTATGGCAAATCTTACATCCTTGCCAGAACCTATTCTCACTAAGTTATTCTCAGCATTTATTGGCTTAAGTCCGCTTATATCTCCATCCTCGCCGACATAACCTGTACTGATGTCTATATTGTCATATTTCTTAACTTCATCCTCATTCTTGAATATTACATTTACAAGAAGTGATGGTGCGATATATGCATATATCTCTGCATCCTTTGTTATGTCTGTCAGCTTGTATGTGAGTTCATCTGAATCAACATCTGCTCCGTCAACTGTCCAGTGCTCAACTGTGTTGTATTCATCCTTCGGTGCAACTGTAATTGTAAGATCCTTATGTCTCTTGAGCTTAACCTCTCCTGATACGATCTCAAGTTCCTCACCGTCAGAAGATGCAGTGATCTTCGCCGATCCGGTTCCTGTTGTACCTACCTTAACTGTATACTCTGGAATCTCCACAAATTTAACATATACTGCCACATCTGTGTAGATAGTCTTCACCTCATAGGTAGTCTGCTCCAGTTCAGTTCCTTCTATAGCCTGTGTACACTCAGGATCAAGATACCAGCCCTCGATCATCTGGCCATCTGCAGGAGCTGCCGTAAATACTGCATCTCCGCCGGATACCTGGCTATCGCCGCTTGTGATCTCAGCCTTCTCGTCCAGTCCATATACCGCTGTCACAGCTCCAAGAGCAGCATCATTTGCCTCAAAGGTTATAACTGACTTGAGTTCCTGCTTAGCAAAGTGAGCAACAACATCTATGTCAGATGCCACCTTGTCAACCACAAATACGTTGCTGCCAAGCTCCTCTGCTGTGTAATCCTTTGTTCCCTCTGCTGTCTTTACTGTGTATCCCGTACACTCCATATACAGATCCGGAATAGCCGTAAACTTAAGCTCTCTGTCTCCTCTGATCTGTGCAGAATTACCTTCAAGCACTTCATCTGCTGTCACGTTCTCTGCCTCTATCTGTCCGGCTCCGTCCGCTGACCATGTTATCTTATACACAGGTCTGTCAAACACAGCCCTCACATCAACTCTCGTATCCTTTGGCACTTTGTATGCAAATATCTTCTCTGCCACGCCCTGACTGATTCCATTTACAAGCCAGTCTGCAACTTCGTATCCTTCTGCAGCTGCCGCTGTGAATTCCACATATGAAGCAGCACCTATCATATCTCCTGATTCGAGCACCAGCTTTGTAGATGTGATCATGGCGCTCACCTCACCTGTTCCCTCTGTCTCAGGACCAAATGTGAGTACATCACCAACCAGCTCAAGACCAGCCATAACTGTCACATCAGATGAATCTCCGTCAACCGTGATCTTAAGGGTATCATTTACTTTCTTGTCTGAATATAACTTTATATTCTCTGTCTCGCTTGTCAGCTTATGTCCATTTATGATCCATTCTTTTACATTGTATCCATCATCAGGCACAACCTTGAATGTGATGACAGAATCTCTGTATATGTCTGTGATCTGCGCAGATTTGCTCTCCGTCGCATCACTTATGGTATCTCCTATCTGTATGTATGAAGGGAGATTTTTTCTTGACACATCTGCACTTATAGAGCCGTGTGTCTTTCCTGACGACTCTCCGGCAGAAGCCTTCTCTATCACTTTCAGAGAATACTCAGCCTTCACGGATGGTGTGATCTTTCTGTATGTGGCATTTACTGTCACATCCCCTGTAAACCCATCTGCCGGAGCACTCCACGTAAATGTGTATCTCTCTGTTCCGGACTCAGCATCCGCAGTCTCAGTCAGCTTTCCTTCTCCGCTGTCCTCCGCAAGACTGAATACATCCTCTCCTGCATAATTTACCTTTATGTCAGCTATCTCATAACTTCTCTTCACCGCAAATGAGAATTTCAGATCATCCTTACTTGCATATGCGATATATCCGCCATTTGCCAGATCAGAATCTCCTGACTTTGCAGTCATCTCTGTGTCATTTCCTGATGTCCACGACACAACCGGCTGTTTGTAGAAGTATACGACAACCTTTGTATCCTTGCCGAGATATTCTAGTTCATACCTCTGGGCGCCAGTACCTTCTGCCTCAGCATCAACCTTCTCGCCATTTACCTCCCAGTATGCTACCTCGTAGCCTTCATTTGGAGTTGCTGTAAATACTATGTCACTTCCCTGAAGCTGCTTGTCACCGGATACAAGTGCGTCTGTACTTCCTGCAGCCACAGCATCTACCACACCAGCTGCATCATCATCCGCACCATATGTCACCTTGTATCTGTTCGGCGCAGTGTACTTAACTGTATAATCGAGGTCTGAAGCTATATCATACACTGTCATCGTCCTGAGATCCGCTGATATAGTTCCAAGTTCCTGTCCATCTGCTGCTGACCATCCGTCGAGAAGTAGTCCTGACGGAACGGTAACCTGGATGGTCACATTGTCGCCTCGGCTGACTTCATATATACCATCTTCACCGCTCTCTATAGTCACTGTGCCGTCAACTCGCTGAGCCTTGACTGTGACATCCACACCTGTTGTCACTGTAGTCTTTCCATCGCTTCCAACAGTTACAGGCGAGACTGATATTTTGAAATTCTGTGCCTCTGCAAAATATGCCGTGATAAGTGTATCCTCGCTGATCTCCTCTGCATCATATGTGAGAGATGTGTTATTTGTCACTCCATCTTCCGCGAGAACGGTCTCTGGAACTCCATCTTCTCCCGTAACAGTCCAATGATCCAGAACATATCCTGCTGCCGGAACCGCAGTGAGTCTTACCTTCTGTTCTATATGAATGTTTGCACCTGAACCAAACGATTTTCCAATTGTTCCATCCGTCACATAGTTTGCTTTGAGTGTTCCGTGAGCCTTATTGTCCGGCTTGTATGTCAGCTTGTGATATACAGGCTCAAAGTTTACTGCTACATTCATGTTTGCTTTCAGCTTAGCCATCTGGATCTGGTCATCGCTGCACGCCTTGCCACCGGATGTTCCACACTGTGGATCCGTAACTGTCTTTCCATTTAGTGACCAGCTCTTAACCTTATATCCCTTATGAGGAGTAGCAGCTAAAGTGATCGTTGAGTTCTCAGGGAGTCTTGTTCCACTGTCAACTGTGAGTCCGTCACTGTTTTCATTTCCAGGCTGCTGGTACTTGATTGAAACTGTACCATGTGTATTTGCCGGCCTGGCAGTAACTGTGTACACGTTTCCTGTCAGTGTGTATGATGCTTTAACCAGGTTTATTATATAGTTCTTCTCAAGTTCATTCATAACCTGTGAATGCTGATCGTCCACCTTGACGTATGCAACATCTATATCATATATACCCGGCAGCAGCCCACTTACTCCATATGATCTGAGCTCGTAATCCCTGTCTCTCTGAGGCATTATGTCGGTATCCCATGCCTTGAGACCTGTTATCACCGCATCCTCGCACTCTCTTACAGAATCATTTACACTTTTCTCTGTATCCTGGGCAGCTATCTCAAGCTGTGCCCTTCCAACATTTATATTCTTCTGAGTCTTGTCTCCGCCATTTGATGCCGTTATCTGGAACATTCCAATAGACTTCGGTATAAACACGCCGTTTGCAAGTTCGTATTTGTCTGTGTCCTCAAATTCTCCTGTCTTATTATTCTTTATCTTAACTGTGTATTCTGAATCGTCCGTGATATCCTGAAGCTTTCCTGTATTGTCGTATGACACTCTCTCCAGAGACATCTTCACCGAATCTCCGTATCTTACATTATCCTGCATGGTCAGATTCATGTTCGTCTTTCCCTCAAATGAGGTATATATAGACATCGAGTCAGATATACTGTCGTTGTACTGTTTATTTCCTGCAAAGTATACATATACGTTGTATATTCCCTGTCCGGATGGCTCCCACTGTGCAGTATAGCAGCCATTTGCTCTGTCGTACTTACCAGCTATGCGCTTGATCTCAGGCCCTGTAATGACAAATTCCACATCTCCCTGTACGTCCTCACCTGACAGTGATTTCGGCTGACAGCTGAGTGTGATCTTGTCTCCTGTATATGTGACCTCTGCCCCTGTGGTCTCAGATCTCACCGTCTTGGTCTGATATACCGATTTGAGATCAGTCTGGACCACCTTGACAGTATCTGACACATTAAGAGTCTTCTTTGAAGTCATCGTAAAACTTCCGCTTTCACTATCTGCCATATAATAGTACACCGTACTGTCTTCACTTCCCGATGTGTTTCCGAGAAGATAGAAGTTCTTGCTGCCATCCTCTGATACCCATTTTGCGAGTATCCTGTCATATGTAACATCATCAGATGCATATGACACCTTTTCACCTGCATAGTCAGCTGCATTTACGCTGGTCAGCTTGTAAGTATTGCCATCAATATCTGCGATGAAATCTGACTCACTCACACCATATGCCGCGCCACCCATATCAGATGCTTTAAATGTCTGTGATTCATCCACGTAACCGTCGCTGTCCTTTTTGACGCTTACACTGCATGGATAGTAATTCTCGTCACTATCTTTCCACATATAGTTTGTTCCGTCGCTGACAAGAATATATTCCCCGACTCCGGATGTGACTGTTATAAGATTTCTCTCCTTAGTCACGTTCTCCACCTTTGTAGTCTCTGAGCCCGATGCCCTGACTACGCTGCCATCCGACAAATCTTTATTCTCGGTATCGTTGTGCGCCAGAAGCATGACCTTGCTGTCCGCCTTATTTACAGTGAGTGTCGCAGTCTTGGTGTAGAGTGTGATGTCGTTGTAATAAACTCTGCATCGATATTCGTTTCCATCCATTTCATCACTTACATCAGTAAGTCTGAGCGTAGGATTGCTGCCTCCTGTCGATACGCTTCTCCATCCATTATCTGTATTAACCTGCCAGTTGTATCCAACGCTCTGGTTTACTCCATCCCCATCATAATAAACCGCATTTGCCGCAAATTCTGCATTTCCACCCGCAAACGTATTTGTATCATCAGGGTTCTTTGTTATATGGAAATTAGAACTGTCCTGAAGTGTCGTCGCGGTTGCCGGACGGCTGAACAGACTCTTTGAACCATTTGCCTGAAGAGCCCTCACTGCAAATGTGTAAGTCCTGTTGGAATATAGTCCCTTCACTTCATAGTCAGTAACTGTATATGGCACAACTGCCTTGCTGTTGTAATTACCTCCTGCATCAACGATACAGACCTCATAGTAATCTGCATCATTGGACGGTGACCACTCAAGACTGACACTGTTTCTCGTTGTGTCGACAACAGAAAGTCCCATCGGCATACGCGCCGGACGAACAACATTCTTAACATCATAGCCAATGACGAACACTGAATCACTGTCGCTGTTCAGCTTTGCAGTGTTCACCCGCAGCTGCCAGTCAAATGAGAACCCTGTGCAGTCTGCCGGAACATTGTCCACCGTTCCACTGTATGTAACACCATTCGAGCTTACACGGGTGTGACCAAGACCCGCATGCTGGCTTGATGTTACACCGACGATAACCTTATTACCGAGTCCTCCGCCTCCAGCACCAAGCTTTTCGTTCGCCTCAAGGAACACTTCAGTTGAATACTCATTCTCATCAGTCACAGATATCGTCTGAGTCTGATCTGCACCAGAGCTGGCATTTACAGAAGAATAATTGTTATTTCCACCTGACTGATAGGCGTACTTTAATTTACCTCCAAGAGTCTGGTATGTAGCAGGGTCTCCCGCTGTGTTATTCAGAATATTATTATATATCTCGTTGAGCCCCTTGCTCCTTCTTGCAACCTTGTCGTAATCTGCCACATCTATGATTGAAGTTGAAGGTCCGAGACATACCGGCATAACCACCGGCTCCCATTTTCTCGCAATCGGATCATATATGGAGTATTCGTAATACATATATTTCAAACAGTACAGAACGACCTGATCAGAACCTCCACCTGCGGCATTATATGTTATCTCATATTCCGTTGTCTTTGTATTTGCATATTCAAAGCTTGCTCCATACGAAAGTTCAACCTCTACCTCACCTGCTCCGATGAGCTGGATCTCCGACGACACATACGCGCCAACTGATATTGACAAGTTAGCTGATACCGTGTTCGATGAACCTTTGCTTGTTGAATATGATGTTCCACCGTTATTTACATATTCATATACTTCCTGAACATCATCAAAATACGGACTTGCCTGAAGGATTGCATAGACCTCTGGATTTGTGTATACCGGATACTCTCCCTCGTACTTTAACCGCACACTGTCATTATCAATATCCGGAAGACACAGTGAAACAAATGTTCCATACATATCCTGTCTGCTGTTCGACTGGCATACTACACCCTCCTGACTGCTGTATGGGCTGCCGCCATCCATAGAAAATGTCGCTATGTCCAGCCAGTAATAATCATCTTTATCATTGAGTTTCTTCTCTCTGTGCACTCCCACAACGCACACAAAACTCTGTCTGTAATTGTTCCCCTTGGCATCCTTATCGACACAGCCAACCCTGACATCGCCGATCCACACCTGATCTTTTTTCTTCTTGTCGTTGCCCTGATTGCGCTGGTCGGTACATATACTCATGCTTCCTATCTCCGAACCTGTTATTCCGCCATCTTCCAGTGAGAAAGCATATACCTCTGCGCCAAAAAGCACACTGTCATTTTCATTATTGCCGTTCATGCCCTTAAGGTCTGCACACGCAAGCGCCATAGGTGCATTCACAGGTCTGTAATATTCGTTACTTTTAACCTCGTGATATTTCACGATTTCTTTACTCTTAGTCCCCAGGCTTCTCGTATGATAATCTGACAACACATAATTATCCGTCAGACTATCGTAGTATACGTATCTGTATGCAGCCTGCGTGGCTTCATATTCCCTCTGCACATATTGAGAATTGCTCGAATAATATCCACCAACTATAAGTCCTGTGACCATGGCTCCTGATCCAGGATACTTAAACCGGCCAAATGCACAATTTGCAGCATACATTCCATAGTTCTGTTTTCTGCCATCTGTGTCTCCAAGTGACACTTCATTCAGACCTTCTATAGGGACAAGTCCGCCGTCTTTATATGTATAGACGGTCATATGACCTGCCTTTGCCATGTTGTAATTCAGAACTGATCCAGATACGGCAACCGCGGCCTCATCCCGGCCATCCTGCTCCAGATCACCGCCGGCCAGAGTTACCACAGGAGCTCTTCCTATTCCATAATCACACCACGATCCACCCGTTCCACTTTCATAATTAGATGCAAGCCCGCCCGGTATGCTTATATTATTTCCCTTTGTGAACCTGCCGTTTCCCTTGCCATAATATACATCGACTATGGCATAGCGTATGTTCTGATCGTTTATATTTCTATCCTCGTAAGTTCCACAGTATACGAGAAGATCTTCAAAGCCATCTCCATTCAGATCGGCCTTTTCGATCTCAAACATCGCATCCAGCTCCTGCTGGTATCTTCTGATAAAATACAAAAGTCCATCGCTATATGTAGAATTCTTGTTTAAAGTAGGGGTAAGCGTAGCAATTGAATATCTTGTACCATCAGCTGCTATCTTGAAAATATTCACATCTATCTTTCCGCGGTACTCCTTGCCATCTATGACAGTTTTAATACTTTTCCATCCAGCTGGACTGAATACTTTATCTCCATGTACTCTTAGCTCCGCAACGTAGTTGGTTTTTCCGTCGCCTCCATCAAATGCAACGCTTGTCGCATACAGGCCGTCAAAACCATTACTGTCCTTTTTTAGAACATTTCCCATGTTGCTACTTATGTTACTGTCTCCCGATCCGCCGTGTTCCACTTTCACATTATCTTTGCCAAGATCATAGAAACCATACGCTCCGTACAGATTGCCAAGGCTGCTGTTTACCTTTGTAGTCCTGTCCTTGAAATCTCCAATCCTGTCAAATCCGTCTCGCACAGTGTACTTGTTTCTGTAATTGCCGTTTGCCGCAACGTATACCTCATTCACCTCTGCAAATGTAGATATATTATCCTTGTCATACGGCACCGCAGCTTTGCTTTTGTCTATATCGGTGCTGAGACCCAGAGCTTTGTATGTACTCTCGTCAATCTCCGTCTCGACCACCGTCTTGCCTGTTTTCTTCGAGCTGTCCGCCGCGTATGCTTTTTGTCCAGGAATAAATCCGGACAGCATAGATAGCACCATACTGGCCGTCAGCGCCCAGCTTATCGCCCTCTTTCTCATAATTTCTTCCTCCCTTTCACTAAAAAAACCAGCCATGAACACCAGCCGTTTTAAGCTGCCACATTCTGGTATCAATAATATATTTACAATTATAATTGCTGTGTTTTTCCATGTACACTAACCAAAAGGCTAGTAACAGGAGGTAAAAACAACTTTTTTGCAAAAAAATCCACAGAACGTACCGTCTATACTGTACGCCCTGTGGATCGTAATAAACATCTAAACTATTCTGTTACATGCCATATATGAAAGGATCATTCCACCGACTTAAGCGATTCCGCCATATTTATCTTATCAAGCTTGACTGACATAACTCTGTTAACAAGGAAATTGAACACAAATGTCAGAACGATACTGTACACATAGCTCATCGGCGCTATATATGTATCAAATGCGACCATATCCACCTTGATCTGTCCTATGACAAATGCATGTAAAAACACTCCAAGCACAAGTCCCACAGCGATCCCGAATGTCGTCAGGACTCTGTTCTCCCTGAACACATAATCTGAAGTCTCGTTTTTGAAAAATCCCAGAACCTTTATGGTTGCTATCTCCCTGAGGCGTTCTGTGATATTGATATTTGTCAGGTTGTAGAGAACGATAAATGCAAGCGCACCAGCCGAGAGTATGACTACAATTACTATATAATTCAGACTCTCCATCATCTTAGATATCCTGTTCTTCATATCCTTGTTGATAGTCACTGACGCTGTTGCTGCATCACCCATAAGATCAGCAGATATCTCGTGCGAATCTGCGCCTTCCTCAAGATTGAAGTACACCGATTTGTACTGAGGTGCTTCCCCCATCTGATCCTCATATGTTTCAGGTGATATATACACATAGTTGTATACATGATTCCTGAATATGCCTGATACGGAAACTCTTATCTCTTTCATCTCGCTGTCTCTGACCGTTATTACATCGCCCGTTTTGATGTCGTACTGTTCTGCCAGCGCAGTATTGATCACAGCTTCCCCTTTGCCCGGATATTCTATCTTCGCACCATCTTTATCCGCCAACTTCATATACCTGTCAACGTGCTCAGGTTCTTCCATGATGACCATGTTCACGGACTTTACGCCACCATCATGAACCAGATCCCAGGTAGATTCACTGACGAGATCATAGCAGGAGGTATCCTCCTCCAGCCGGTCTTTCAGACTACTGAAGCGCTCATCTTCTCTATCACCCGCAATCGATGTATTCAGCGTTATCACTCCATCTCCGACCTGTATCTCCCCATATTGATTGTCCGCAAATCCGCTTATGGAATCATTTATTCCAAAGCCTGTGAGCAGCAGCGCAGTACAGCCGCTTATTCCTATTATCATCATAAAAAAACGCTTTTTATATCTGAATACATTTCTGACACTTACCTTTCTCAGAAATTTCAGTCTCTTCCATATAAATGGTATATGCTCAAGGAACACCCTCTTGCCCGGCTTCGGAGCCTTAGGCCTCATAAGACTTGCCGCAGTCTCAGAAAGCTCGTATCTACAGGAAAACCAGGTTGTACCTACAGTGCACAAAAGGGATGCTGCCAGCACGCCAATAACCAGCGTCCAGTCTGTGGTTCTCTCAAGCGGCATATGTATATACATCATATGATATGCATACCAGATAACCTCCGGAAATACATATGTACCTATAAGATATCCACCTGCACATCCTACTACAGCCGCAGTTCCCGAATAGATCATATATTTTCCCATGATCGCCGCCTTGCCATAGCCTAGAGCCTTCAGCATACCTATCATAGAGCGCTGCTCCTCAACCATCCTGTTCATGGTAGTCATACACACGAGCACGGCAACCAATATGAAGAATACCGGAAATACCTTTGCAACTCCATTCACTATGTCTGAATCGCTCTCAAAGCAGACATATCCGATATTCGTCTCCCTGCCGAGTATGTAATAATTCACACCATCTGCATCATCCAGCGTTATGTCCTTCACCATATCCTCCGTCATACCCTTTGCCATGAGGATATCCTTATATCTGTCCAGTACACTGGCCTTACATATTGACTCCCATTCGTCTTTCCTGTCGTCTATATAGTCTTCATACTCATCGGCATACATATCAAACTTTCTGTCAAATTTCACATATACATCGGTGTAGCATTCGCTGTCAAATGCTTCAGGGCTGACATATACAAAGCCCGCGATCTTACCATTTCCAAGGGTTGTGGTGCCTCTTTCAAAATTAATATAAAGAGGGGAGTTGACAGTTCCGACAACGGTGAATTTCTTCACCTTAAGGATATCCTGTGTACTGCTGTCCTCACCTTCTGCTGCATCGTCATCTGCCACCTCTATGACATCACCTATCTTTATACTGTCCATCTTGGCATCTACAACACATTCATCTTCCTTTTCCGGCATGCGTCCGTCCACAAGACTCAGTTTATTGATGTTTTCCGGAACTGACATAGTCTTCAACACCCTGTCATTTTCACCCTGGTTCTTGTATAGGACGTCCAGACTATAACCGCCCTCAGCGTACAGCACATCCTTCTCCCCGGCAAATGAATCCACGTCATCATCCGTATATCCAAGAGTTGACAGAAGATGCAGATCATAGAAATTTCCCTTGTCAAGGAAATTCGATATGGTATTCATCATGTCCGGCTTCGTCATCTTGAGACCCGAGAAGAATCCCACGCCCAGGGCTATGATCGCCATGATGGCTGCAAATCTTCCAAATGTATTTTTTATCTCACGAAATGTCGTGCGTCTCATCATTGATTTCATAGGCCACCTACCATTCCAGATCTTCAACGTTCCTGATGTTATCATTCATAACCACTTTCTCCACAGTTCCGCTCTTAACCGTGATGACTCTGTCCGCCATGGCTGTGAGTGCCTGGTTGTGCGTTATGACTATAACTGTCGTTCCCGTATTTCTGCATGTATCCTGAAGGAGCTTCAACACAGCCTTGCCTGTGTTGTAATCCAGAGCTCCGGTCGGCTCATCACAGAGCAGAAGCTTTGGATTCTTTGCAAGCGCCCTTGCTATGGCAACTCTCTGCTGCTCACCACCTGAGAGCTGTGCCGGGAAGTTCGCCATACGATCCTCAAGTCCCACCTGCTTCAGAACCGTTGCAGCATCCAGCGGTTCCTTACAGATCTGTGCCGCCAGCTCCACGTTCTCAAGTGCTGTGAGGTTCTGTACCAGATTGTAGAACTGGAACACGAATCCCACATCATACCTTCTGTATGCCGTGAGCTGTCTCTTATTCAGAGTTGATATCTCTCTGCCATCCAGCTTCACGCTGCCGCTTGTCAGAGTGTCCATACCGCCAAGTATATTCAAGATAGTAGTCTTGCCCGCACCGGAGGCTCCGACTATGACGCAGAACTCTCCCTTTTCTATCTCAAAATCCACATCGCGGAGAGCATTGATCTCCACCTCACCTGTCTTGTATACTTTCTTTACATCTCGAAATTCTACGTAGCTCATCCTGCACCATCCTTTCACTGTTCTTTCTTACAATCTCATCCAGACTCCACAGCCTTGCCTCGGTCACCCTGTCGAATTTGATCTCTATCCACTCTTCCGTTCCAGGCTTATATATTCCCGCAAAATCATCATTTTGTATTATCTCACAGTCCATCTCCAAAATAAACTTCTCTTCATCATCAGAGAGAACGACAACTGTAAAATCCAGATTTTCTTCCCCCGGCAAAATGTACCGATTTATCAAATGCCCCTCCAGAAGTCCGGGATCGTCAACAAACAAAACTATATGCCTATATCCGCCTACATTCTCGCTATTCACAAAATAATCCAGAGTACCATTTCTTTTCTGAAGCTCATTTGCCAGCATGTCTAACAAGCCCTTCACATCAGCTTCTCCTGCGGCAAAAGAGATTTCTCCATTCTTACGGTCCGCCAGATAAAGCTCATCATATCCTACCCATTCACCATCACCCGGATCACAGGCAAATGCTAGCTGAATCCTGTCATTTGTCTCATTTATCTCAAGCTGGCCTATGATATTTCTCGCTATATCAAATGCACTCTTTTTATTTCCATCACTTACTATTCCTATAACCCCGGTACGGCTGAGATCCAGCACCACCGGCAAGTCGTGGATAACTGCCGTTTTTATCTTCACCTCATTTGCAACGTCTGTGAGCTGTACCTCTCTCTCCCGCTTTCCGCCAGCCTCCTGAACCACCACATGATCAGATATATCCACACTGCCAAGCCCCAGTCTGACCATAAGATGATTGCAGGCCCTCGATCTATTCAGACATTCAGCCTGCGCCTCCGAAAAAAAGATTTGGACTACAGGATTGAATCTATCTCTCATATTATCCAAAATTTCCGTCTTATCAATCTCGATCAATCTGCACAAATGCTTTGCATAATTATTTCTCCTGATAGATTCAAGCTCCCCACGTTTCTCTTTCCCCGGTCTTGTCGAAAAATCCGCTATAGTACCCGGGATTACCCGCATCACTCCGAGGCCAATACACATAAGTATGAGCATAATGAAACCATACAGATCTATGCCGGCGAATCCTATTGGATGCCAGCGCCCTCTATAGTAATACCCTTTCATGTCAGGATTCCTGCCCTTACCATTTACTGCCATAACTATCACAATCACAGCGATCACTGCCACAATGAGAATTTCCACCAGAAGTATCTTCATATTAAGCTTGTTCTGATTTTGGGGCGTAGAGGCCTTAGGCAGTACAAGCTTGTCCGGCGGCAAAAGCTTCTCATCCAGCTTACCCGTTTTTCTGACCTTATCTGTTGTTTCCGTTCCTTCCGCATTCTCCATATTTTTCATATTCCCCATGTGTCCCAAATCTATTATCCCATCAACACTCAATATATTTTAGTTCGAAAATATATCAGTCTGTCAAGTCCGAAAATATATCCCATAAATATTTGTTATATATATTATACATCAGTAACCCCATATTCAGAAATTAAATTTATATATTGCTGTTCCCACGACAAAAAAGTCCCCCATACCTGCCTGATGCAGATACAGGGGACCTTTGTCTCATATACTATTTATGCTTTTTTGACTTTGGTGTAGCCGGTTCTTCAGCTGCTGCAGCGTTATGATTTGCTGTCGCATATACCTTCTGAACTACTTTCTTTTTCTTCAATGGATGCTTTGGGTTCTTATCCATTTTGAACACTTCCTTTCTGTTTTCCTAAAATGTTATATAACAGAAATCTGCAGTGCATATGCCGAACGGTCATCTGCACCACCGGTTGTGCTATCCTTTTCTTATCTTTGACTATGTTATAGTCCTCTATGCTAGCAATGTCAAGAGGTGAGTGCTAATTATTTTGTGAAGATTTTGTGAAGATTAGGTACTCGCATATTAACCGGGAAAGCGTACTGCCCCTCGGCAAAGATATGGTTCAGATACCCCCAATTCCCCCGCGGTTCATTGACACCATTTTCTCAATTGGATATATTGTGGGTGTTATTAGCATTAAAAGTATTTGGTATCGGAGCTGTGATATCATATGGTATCGCTATGCTTATGAAGATTACGATGGCGTGTATCAGTGCCATGACAAAGGAGAAGGATGTACAGAAATAATGGATATTCTTGACCTCTTTCAGGGTATTGCGACTATGTTCGAGCAGTCGCCTCATATAGTCATCGCCCGTATCGCGCTCATTTTACTTGGATTTTTACTTGTTTATCTGGGTATAAAGGGAACACTGGAGCCGCTTATCATGGTCCCGATGGGACTTGGAATGTCGGCGGTAAATGCCGGTGTCCTGTTCCTTGAAAATAACCAGACAGGAAATCTGATCATCAATCCCCTGCTTTCATCCACCGATGACCTGATGAAATATATGCAGATAGATTTTCTGCAGCCGATATACACACTCACATTCAGCAACGGACTCAGAGGCGGGCACCATACTTACATACCCTATCGCCAGGGCAATGGGCCTCGATGCCGGTTCGTAAGCCGCAGTCTCCATCATCGGCGGTGCGGACGGACCTATGGTTTTATTTGCATCACTCAAGCTGCTCATACCGAAGAGCGTGAGGGGAAAAGCCATCGTCAGGGAACAGAGAAAAAGCAAGATCACATCCAAACAGAAGCTGGTTCCTGAATGAACAGGTGCTCAAGCTCCTAATCCTTGGAATGCTTGCTCTGCTCCTCTCAGGTATCGGCGGAATAGTCGGAGGCTACATCGTATACCTCTTCAAGCGGGGTAACTTCAACCCTACAGTCGGTATTGCTGGAGTGTCATGCGTACCTTCAACCGCCAAGGTCGCCCAGAAGGCGGCATCAAAGGCTGACCCTTCAGCATTTATTCTCGACTACGCCCTGGGCGTAAATATCTGCGGAGTTATAACGACTGCGATACTTACGGGAATTTATATAACGCTTTTGAGTTAGTTTTACAAAGTTTTAAATACACAAAAAGGTGGGAAGCTCATCGCTTCCCACTCTTTAATGTTCATAGCTCTACGGATTGTTCTGTATCATTTTGCCCTCATATCATCTATCACAACATCAGCATCACGACATTCACCTTTTTCAGCATGTTGTCTTGACTTTGCCAGTTTGTCTATCATCTGTTCCTCTGTCATGGCCACATATGGATCTGTAACAACCCTTTTTATCTCAAATGGAAATCCATTATTTGCAACTGCCTGGGTAAGAAAAATTCTTATAGCTGTCGTAGTATCTGTTCCAAGATCATGAAATAATTTATCTGATTTTGACTTAAGATCATTGTCTACCCTTACCTGTATTGTGCTTGCCATTCTCATGCACCTCCTAGTATTAATAATATGTAACTTCACCGCTTCTTTATAAATTATAATACTTAATTTATGTCAATTCAATACAAATGTATTGTTTTAGTAGTGATATTTCATATGCAAACACTATGCCATCGGCATCCTTCACATCTTCATATATTCATATATTTCTATCATGTCATCCTGAATGAGATCATAGTTTCATTTTCACTCTATATATGATAATATAATTGCAGTTAGAAATGTCTAACCATATAAATCAAATTAGAAACGACAATATAATTATCGAACGGAGAAAATACAATGAAGATAACAAAATGGGATGCGCAGGCAGCCGAGGATATCGGCCATGCGTTTGGATATTACGACTATGGGCAGGAAACAGGTATGGGAGTGTTCTACAGCAGCAAAGAAGCCGTAGCAAATTACATAGCAGGCTACGTTCGTATGGCATTTGAAGGGCAAATGCTCTACGCGACCAGCGAACGCGGCGAGGGGTATATCGCCTATACCCTGCCAGGACAGAAAATAAATCTCAAGGCGGGCATGGCTATCCTCAAAGCTCTGTTTCACAACATGAGCCTCAAAGAGATGATCCGCATGGGAAAAGCTCTGTCCAAGGGAGGCAGATCTCTTCAGGATCGAATGAAGAAAGAGAAGAAAGATTTTATATTCGTCGGTATGGTCTGCGTCCGCGAACAATACCAGGGACAGGGATACATGAGGAAAGTTCTGGACATGGCCTTCTCTGAGGGAAACAGATTACGTGTTCCAGTCATCCTTGAGACGGATGCCAAGTCAAAGTGCGATAAATACATGCATCTCGGCATGGAGCTTGAGGGTGTGCGCGATATGGGCGCTTATGGTAAGATGTACGATCTGATCAAGTATCCTGATTAGGGAACAAGGAGCAGCACGCTTTAGCTCGTTGCTGACGCAAATTAAAAATGTCAGATAGATATAAGCTCCAAATCATTGCTCATATTTATCTGACATTTTTAAGTATTTAATGTTTACATTTGGATGGGCGGCGTATCCATCATATCAGGTTCCCGAGGGAGCGCAGGGTGCCTTTCCTGCTTGTCAAATGTATACAATGATGATACCATTGCTTACCGATAAAGTCAAGATATCTTATCTAACCAAATATATTACTACATATCGGCACCAATCTGCCTGACTTTACATATGAATCTATTTTTCCTTTTTTTACATCAAATACTGTAGCAATATAATATTTTGATTCCTTTTCATCTAATTTGATTGAAACAAAAATATTGTCATTATAACATTTAACCAACTCTATATTTCCATTATAACATCCTGCATAGTCTGGATGACTAATTATATCATCTAAACGATCAATGTATTTTGCAGCAACAAAATGCTTTCTTTTAATAAGATGTGTCAACAATCCCTTAGATCTATAAATTGTAAAAGCACTATAATCAAAACCTAATACTGAATTGAGTTTAGTGTTATAATGTGCTACTTTTATTAACTTGTCCTCATTTCGCATATTATATATCTCCCTCTATTCTATATTAAATGTTGAATAAGGCTATTATTTGTTGTATAGTAACCATTGGATATATCTATTTTATATTATCCAATGGTTACTGTCAATATTTAGTCTAGGAGGAATAATAATGTCTGCTAAATTAATTCCAGAACGATTAAAATTTGTGAGAGAAAATATGGGAATTACTATGGCTGAAGCATCCAGGAGACTCAATCTTTCCAAAATAGGATATTGCAGATATGAGTACGGAGAGAGAGTCCCATCTCAGCAAACGCTGGAAATTATTGCTCAATGTTTTAACACATCTGTTGAATATTTGACCGGTCTTTCGGATTCTCCGGCCGCGACACAAATCGTAATTGACAAAAACAAGAATCCTGAGCTCTTTGCCCTTGTTGATTTATGTCAGAACAAGGATACAGAACTCTTACAAAGAATGTTATCATATTGTAACCTGCTAATAAATTCATAGCAGATTTTGATTGATTTTTATATAAACGAAAGGATAGAACAAATGTACCAGATAATGACAGCCGACGAGGCAATGGATCTTATAAATGACGGAGATGTGATCGCACTCAACTCATTTCTCGGCATAGATATTCCAATCGAGCTTCACGAGGCATTATATAAAAGATACCAGAGGACAGGTTCGCCGAAGCACCTCACCGCTATATCAAGCGCGGGCTTTGGCGCGTGGGATGAGAACAAGGCGGCAGAGGGATACATAAGAGACGGCGCAGTTGACAAGATCATCTGTGGACATTTCGGAGCCATGTACAGCACCAAGAAGCTTGTCCTTGAGGACAGATTTGAGGCATACAATCTCCCACTCGGCTGTATCTCACACGCAATTCGTGCGCAGGCCGGCGGACTTCCGGGAGCACTCTCCAAGGTCGGTCTCGATATATTTGTCGATCCTAGACTTGAGGGACCGGGAATCAACAACATATCAAAGGATGACTCACTTGTTAAATACGTCGAGCTGGACGGTGAGGAATTCCTCTACTACAAGCTGCCGCTTATCAACGTGGCTATCATCAAGGGAACTGCTGCCGACCGCAAGGGCAACATCTCATTTGAGGATCTGTTTACCGCAGGAGATGCGCTGTCCATCTGTCAGGCTGTAAAGGCAAATGGCGGAAAGGTCATCGTGCAGGTTGACAGACTTGTGGCAAGGCCATCAAGACCTCACAATACCATTATTCCGGGATGTCTGGTTGACGCTATCGTTGAGATACCGCCGGAGCCAAGACACGCATCATACGAATCCCTGACAGGAAGTTTTGAGATTCCATATTCACAGTGGCAGGACTGGGCTGAGATGCTTTCCGGTCGTACCAAGACAAAGAATGTCGTCAATACAAGCGCAGAGATCATTGGAAGAAGGGCCGCTCTGGAATTAAAACCGGACGATATAGTCAACATAGGTGTTGGAATTCCGGAGACTGTATCCAAGTATGCCAGAGAGAACGGTATTCTGGACAAGATAACCCTGACCGTAGAATCCGGAGGTGTAGGCGGATTTCCTGCATCGGGCAAGGTGTTCGGCGCTGTCATTGGCGCGGACTCCATCTATGACATGGCAAACCAGTTTGATCTCTACAACAATGGCGGTCTTGATATCTGTTTCATGGGCGGGATCGAGGTTGACAGGTTCGGGAATGTAAATGCCCACAAGGGTCCTGGCGCATTTGCCGGTGTAGGCGGATTTGCAAATATCACCGCCAAGACAGCAACCGTTGTGTTCTGTCTCACATTTGATACGAAGGGGCTTGCCGTGGAGGACAATGACGGCATCGTGACCATCAAAAACGAGGGAAGCATTCCTAAGTTCGTAAACGATGTCAGAAGCATCAGTTTCTCAGGAAAACGTGCGCTGGCAAACAGGCAGAGGGTTATATACGTCACAGAACGATGCGTATTTGAGCTTACTGAAAAGGGACTCAAACTCATAGAAGTGTACCCGGGAATTGATCTTGAACATGACATTCTGAACAAGCTTCCTTTCAAGGTTGAGGTGGATGAAAGGCTGCGATAGCTAGAAGGCTGAGAAAAGTAAATCCTAATATATTAAAAGATCGTGAGAAGATCCCTACTCAAAATCTTCCCACGATCTTTTATGTACATCATTTTCTTATCTACATTAACTTTCTCACAATAACTAATGCTTCCCCACCAGCTCCACGCACACGATCTCCGGATAGTTAAACAACCTCGCAGGTATCACGCTGTTGCCAAGGCCTCGGCTGACTATCATCTCTGTGCCGTCCATATAGTATTCACCTGCTGTATATTCTGGAAGAAATCCCTGATCCGGAGCCACTATCCCTCCGACAAACGGCAGTCTGAACTGTCCGCCATGGGCATGTCCGGAAAGCACGAGATCAACACCGGTGTCGGCATACCTGACAAGGTATTGTGGCTCATGTGCAAGAACGACCGTGAGCTCTTTTTCCCCAGAGTCTTCATTATCAGCGGTCTCTTCCTTCTGTTCAGCTTGATCATTCCTAATACTTTCGTCACTAAGCAACGCCTCCAGTGTTCCATCCGCAAGACTTTTATCGTCCAGCCCAACCAGCCTAAACTTTGCATCACCCATGGATATCTCCACAACCTGATCATCCAGAATAACCACCCCGGCACCTATAAGCCCATCCATAAGCTCGTCATATTCAGATTTCTCAAGCCAATATTCATGATTGCCTGTGACATAGTATACCGGACATATTTTCACGATCTCATCCACAAATTGGACTGCGCGGTCTACATTTGTGTGATTTGAGTCCACAAGATCTCCGGTCAGGACGATCATATCAGGTTCACATTCTCTTATCCTGCCCACCAGTTTCTGGTTATTCTTGCCAAACTTTGCATTGTGCAGATCCGATATCTGGACTATGCGATATCCCTCAAGATCTGCGTCAAGCTGCTCTGCCGCATATGTATAATGTGTGGTTTCAAGGTGTTTGTTCTGAAAATTGCAGAACAATATTATGACAATAACTATGCTCAGAGTAATTGCCAATTTTATATATTTCTGCTTTTTCGTATTTCTACTTTTTTGTTTTTTAGATTTTCCTTTCATTCGCAGCCCCACTTTTATAATGCCATGATCTTCTCATCTCTTATTCGACCTCCGCCAGATCTTTCTCTCCTGTGCCTCCTTTATCAGCATGTCCCGGAAATCAGGATGGGCTATGGATATCAGAGCCTCCGCTCTCTCCCATGTGGATCGTCCTTCAAGGTTTATCACACCGTACTCTGTCGCAAGAAAGTACACCTGACTTCTCGGCGAGGTGATGATATCTCCGTTGAACTGCGGTTTTACCCTGGAATGCTTCACCCCATTCCTGTCGGTGTGTGTGGAACTCATGCAAATAAACGCCTTGCCGCCACGGGAGCCCGAGGCTCCGATCAGGAAATCGAGCTGTCCGCCGGTTCCGCTGATCTGGCGTGAACCACTGCTCTCTGCCGCAACCTGTCCGTACAGATCCACAGCCACACAGCTGTTTATGGACACCATGTTGTCTATCTGCGATATGACATATGGCCTGTTCACATACTCAAGTGGATATGCGGCGATTCCCGGATTGTCGTCCAGCCACTCATACAGCTCATTTGAACCGATGGCACAGCCAAATACGCCTTTTCCTCGGTCTATGTTCTTGTATTTGTTTGTCAGCTTGCCCGCCTTGTACAGGGCTAGATATGCATCCGAGCAGAGCTCCGTGTGCATGGCAAGATCCTTGAGATCCGACTGAGCCAGCATCTCACCCACCGCATTTGGCATTCCCCCGATACCGAGCTGCAGTGTTGAACCATCTACTATGTATGGAATGAGCAGCTCCGCTATCTTCCGGTCAACCTCCCGCGGTGCCTGTGTTTTCACATCAGCAAATGGCTCGTGCTCCCCCTCTACGATCATATCCACATCCGATATGTGAATACACTCGTCATATCCACCGCGTATCTTAGGCATGTGCTCATTCACCTCAACTATCACGATGTCCGCCTTCCTGGCAATAGGGGCAGCTACACCGGTATTCACCGAGAAGTTAAAATAGCCATGCTTGTCCATAGGTCCCACCGACACCATGACCACATTCACATGGAGGAAATACTCATAATAAGCCGCATTGTTGTGGAACACCATCGGTATATAATAGCATTTGCCCTCATCGCACAGCTTTCTCTCGTACTGCGAACAGTGCCAGCTATGATACACAAAATGCTCCTGACTGTCATCGCACTCTGCAACCTCTATAGGCCCAGCCATCAGATTGCCCCTGATCTTCACATCGTGCAGCTCATCTCTCCGCTTTGCCAGTGCTCTGTCAAGTAGCACAGGTTTTCCAAGGGACGATGTGTAATCGACCCAGTCTCCATCCTTGACACACTCCACCGCAGCCTCCGGTGTACGCAGCTTTTCTCTATACATTTGCTGAAAATCGAACATATAAATCCCCCTTTATTAAATAACGTTTCACCGCTTGTCCTCCCTCAACAGCCTCAATCACTATTATCAAATAAATCAAATGCCATTTCAACATTTTTAGAGATATTCTGTGTAAATATCAATGAAAAAGTTTACCAACATTTACAATATTCCAGCCAAAATAGTCATAATATTTTTCCACTTTCACTGGAACAATGCTCATTTACATCTAATTGCAAAACGCAAAAAAGCCCCCCGCATACCTGCACCTTGCAGATACACGGAGGGCTCTACGAATATTAGTCATCTGTTATTAAGTAATCTCGCATTTCTTACATTATTCGATTGCGATGTAATTACTCTTCTCTACTTTCTTCTGCTCTTCCTTCTTAGGAATCGACAGTTTCAGTACGCCATGTTCATACTTTGCATGAATGTCTTCCTGGGTAACTCCCTCACCGACATAGAAGCTTCTGCTCATGCTGCCGGCATAACGCTCACGCCTGATGTACTTGCCGCTCTTCTTGTCCTTCTCATCCTTATCCAGACCCTTTGCAGCCTCAATTGTCAGGTAACCATCAGCAAGCTGAACCTTTACTTCATCTTTCTTGAATCCTGGGAGATCCATATCTACTTCGTATGAATCGTCTGTCTCACGGACATCGGTCTTCATCATGTTCTTTGCATGCTTGCCATACAGAGCACGCTCGGTAGGTGCTAACGCTTTACTGAACTCCTTGTCAAAATCCCTTCCAAATGGGAAATAGTCATTCATCCAATCATCAAATAAATCTTCTCCAAAAATACTAGGTAACATAAGTCATTTCTCCTTTCAATCTCAAACAAGTGTCGGAAATTGTGGTTTCTTATGAAACCCCAAGGCACTTAGACTTTTTGTTTACTGTTACTTTCAAAATAATTGTCAAGATAAACTTTCGGGATTCTTTCTCTTCTTTCTTATCCCTTTCCTTATCTTTGACTATGTTATACACCTAGTTGTTAGCATTGTCAATAGGTGAGTGCTAATTCTTTTGTGAAGATTTTGTGTCCTATTCCTGTAATAGCCAATCCGCTATTCTGGCACAGTTTCCAGACCTGTTTTGTTATCATAATAAGATTCAACCAGAGCGCAGTCCATGATCAAAACGTAGAATACATTTCCATAATAACGGTTTTCCACTATTCTTCCGTGATCAAGAACAGGAAGATATGTTCCATCTTTTTTTGCAAAATGGAACCTTACATAGTCATTATTTCCACTGGTCTTTGCATCAATCTGTTTCCAGATGCTGGTCTCAACAGAATCCCGTTCGTCTGGATGGACCAGGTTTCTGAATCTATGATCTGTGTAATCAAGAAAATCATCAAAATCCCTGCAGCCAGCAAATTCTATCAGTTCACGATTTGCAAATAAAATATTATCATTTTCAGGATCAGCTATATATATAAGGAAAGCTCCCGGAAGATTCTTTGATACATCCTGAAGTGCAAATCCAAGCTGGCTTCTGTGCTGCATCTTATAAGCTCCTCGATAAGGACTGCAATTATTCTTTCCATGAAGTTTTACCGCGTAAAGTGCCATATCCGCGCATCTGATAAGCTCCGAAACATCTTCACAATCTTTTGGATATTCTGCATACCCAAGAGAAATGTAAAATGGATGCTCCCCACCATTATATGTTATATGCCGTGGCTGAAGAGTAAATTGTTCTATTTTCTTTCTTGCCTCTTCCTCTGTTGTGTCAACCAGAATGGCGGAGAACTCATCACCGCCATTTCTGCAAATAATAGAATTATCATTGAAATAGCTCTGCATGTCCTGTGCAAGACTTTTCAGTGCGGCATCTCCAACTACATGACCATACATATCATTTATAAATTTAAAATCATCAATATCCATCTGTATACCCACGCAATGAATATGAAGATCGCCCTGCATAACCTTTTTGAGCTGTTCGTCAAACCACTTACGATTCAAGAGTCCGGTCAGCGGATCTGTTATCGCCATTTTTTTTAATGTATCTCGATGTCTCTCAATCACAAGGATGACCACCGTTAATCCAGTTAAGAGCAAAATAACACATATTCCCAAAAACAGCTGCGGAAATACATTCCACCCATGACTCCAGCCATCAGCAGGCATTATCTCAAAATCAAATAGACTGCCGCAAAATTCAAACTCAAATGTAATCGGATTCTTCATAATATTGCCGGATGATGATACTATCTCTGTATCATCAGACAAAGGGGAAACTGTCTTTGTCAGGGAGTAATCATAACCGAATTTTGTGAGTGCCTGAATTGATTCTGTAAATATCTCCGGAACACGTATAATTACTATGGTAAATCCCCAAAATACTGGAGAGCCATCTGCCCCCTCCAGATATACAGGATTTCTAATCGCAATGCCCTGCCCCCCCTGTTTTAAATCAAAAGGACCCTGCATCGTGACTATATTTTTATCTCTTCCATAGCGGCATATCTCTCCACGACTTTCATCATGCATCAAATCTATCTTTCCAGCTTCATTCCCTGCCTCCGGATATATATCTGTGACAACACCGTCAGGCGCAATCTGTATGCTCTGAATAAAATCTGCCATCAGATCCCGAGCAACTTTTTGAAAATTGTCAATTTTCCCATTTTCGCTGATTGCTATCTCTTCAAGTGTATCTGTAATTGCAACTCCACGGTTCATGTCATTCTGTAGTCGTTCTGCATATGTTGTGGCATTAAGCGCTGTGACATTCCGTACCTGTTTATAATTTGATCTATATGAATGATATAAAACTACTGTCAAAACCAGACAGCCAACCAGAAAAATGAGAACCGGCAACATAAGCTTTTTGTTATGGTTTTTACGCGAATTCATAGTATGTCATCTCTCCTTATTTTGGATGCTATTTACAAGTTCTCTACAAATTGCACATATTTTATCGCATTCATTCATTTTTGACAAGTCAGCATTCAGGGATGTTTTTTTAGAGGAATAGTATTATAATACAGAAACGAAAAGAGGTAATCGCTATGCAGATAAGTATAATTTTGCTCGGAAAGCTTATTAACTTTTTTATTATGATCCTGCTTGGTTTTATTCTTGTCAACAAAAATATCTTAAAATCATCTGACAGCCGGATATTATCTATCATCGTGGTATACCTGGTGATGCCCTGCGCCATAATCGGTTCATTTGAGATCGATTTTACAAAAGAAAAACTGCAGGGACTGTTATTTTCCGCTGTCATTGCGGTCATTATACATATTCTGCTGTTGATTTTTATAAATATCGGAAGAAAATTTTGGCACTGGACCCCGGTTGAATGTGCAACTGTCATGTATTCCAACTCGGGAAATATGATTATCCCACTTGTAAGTGCTATTCTGGGTTCCGACTATGTACTGTATTCATGCGCATTTATGTCTGTACAACTGATATTTCTCTGGACACACTGCAGCACAATGCTCTCCGAAAAGCCACACCTGGAATGGAAAAAGATAATATCCAATATAAATGTATTAGCCATAATAGCAGGTCTCCTGCTATTTTTCTGCAAGATAAAACTGCCAGCCGTCATCCTTGCCCCGATAAATGACATCGGAAATATGCTTGCACCTCTAAGCATGATAGTAACTGGTATGCTGATGGCTGATTCGCCGATTCTGGCCAGCCTGAAGAATGCAAAACTATACCTTTTCTCTGCCATCAGACTCGTTATCTGGCCTACTATTTTGCTGCTTATAATGTGTGTAAGTCATGTATACGAATTTATTCCAGACGGAAGAACCTTACTACTCATAGTATACCTTGCCTCCATCACGCCATCAGCTTCAACAATCACCCAGATGGTTCAGGTATATAACAAAGATGCAACATACTCCAGTCTTTTAAATGTATTTACTACTTTGTTCTGTATCATAACCATGCCTTTGGCTGTCATATTATTTTCATGGCTGATACTTTAATGGGGACGTTTCTTTTGTCATGAGGATTGTCCCTGGAACAGACAAGCAAAAGAGCCCCCCGCATACCTGCACCTTGCAGATACACGGAGGGCTCTACGAATATTAGTCATCTGTTATTAAGTAATCTCGCATTTCTTACATTATTCGATTGCGATGTAATTACTCTTCTCTACTTTCTTCTGCTCTTCCTTCTTAGGAATCGACAGTTTCAGTACGCCATGTTCATACTTTGCATGAATGTCTTCCTGGGTAACTCCCTCACCGACATAGAAGCTTCTGCTCATGCTGCCGGCATAACGCTCACGCCTGATGTACTTGCCGCTCTTCTTGTCCTTCTCATCCTTATCCAGACCCTTTGCAGCCTCAATTGTCAGGTAACCATCAGCAAGCTGAACCTTTACTTCATCTTTCTTGAATCCTGGGAGATCCATATCTACTTCGTATGAATCGTCTGTCTCACGGACATCGGTCTTCATCATGTTCTTTGCATGCTTGCCATACAGAGCACGCTCGGTAGGTGCTAACGCTTTACTGAACTCCTTGTCAAAATCCCTTCCAAATGGGAAATAGTCATTCATCCAATCATCAAATAAATCTTCTCCAAAAATACTAGGTAACATAAGTCATTTCTCCTTTCAATCTCAAACAAGTGTCGGAAATTGTGGTTTCTTATGAAACCCCAAGGCACTTAGACTTTTTGTTTACTGTTACTTTCAAAATAATTATCAAGATAAACTTTCGGGATTCTCTCTCTTCTTTCTAATCCCTTTCCTTATCTTTGACTATGTTATACACCTGATTGCTAGCACTGTCAAGAGGCGAGTGCTAATTATTTTGTGAAGATTTTGTGTCCACTCCCAGCCTCAAAGTGGTATTTGGCAATTCCAAGATCTATCTTCGTGCAGATTCCTCTCGGAGCTTTCGCTGTCACCATCTCATCTTTCAGCTCAAACATGAACTTCTGCTGGTTCACCGCTGTCGGTGCCAGACACACCGCCTCCATCCCCTTCGTGAACCAGTCTGTCTCCACATCTGCACTGCTAATTTCTGATATATCTTTGCTCTTGTGTGCAACACCCTGATTCTCACCATACCCAAGGGCAATCACTATCAGCAGTTTCTGTCCTTTGCCTATGACTGCCCTGGTCTTACCATGTGACATTGCAACCCAGCATGTGTTAAGTCCAAGTTCCTGACATCCAAGCACCAGCTTTTCACCGTAGTAGCCGGCCTTTTCCTGGTCGTTCTTCGCGCCAACTATCGCTATATAATTAGAAACATTTGTGAATTTGCCGTAATGCGCCATAAACGAATCAAAACAGTTCGGCTCATCGTAGACCGCCTGCATACTCAGTCCGCTCTCAGAATTTATCTCAGAGATAAGCCTGTCTATCTCCGCACGTTTCTCCTGCTCGATTGGCTTATCCTTATATTGCCGCACACTGTGCCTCTCCTTCATCAACTGTAACATATCCATGCATTTTCCCTCGCTCTCATTCTGATATCTACGCCGAGTATAGTCCATCAAACTTAAATTGAGATTTCATGTATTCCAAGGGATTTAATAATTGTTATATTTTATTATCAAATATCTCTGAATCCCTTGAAAACACTAAGTTTGTCGCAGGTGATCTTTCCCTTAGACTTTCCCTTATGTTATATCTTCCCATATGGATTTATGAACCCTGATAAGGGAAAATACAAGGAAAAGAAAATCCTCTAAAACAGTATAACACAAAATAAAAACGACATGGTGAACTGATTGAAATGCTTCTGATTTTTGTAACAAATGATTGATTGAATGATAAGGAGATTTGATACGATGAGAACAATATTTGCAGAATACAATCCACAACGCAACAGCATTGATGTTTATACTTCTGCTGGCTATATGCTCCGCATTGACTGCTGGGAAGCAGAAAAGAATTTAAAAACAACACCCAGATTAGATTGTGCATTAAATGCACTTGCTATTGATGAACCACTTGAATATGCAAGACTATACCTTGATGGAACTATGCAGATGTGGGTTGATGCCGAAGATTCATTTTATTTATGATGATTATACTGTCACTCCTAGTGTCTCCAGAGAGTGACAGTTTCATTGTCATTTTGAGCTCGTCTTTTTTAAGACAAGCCTCGTATATTTATTTGTAAGCTGCGTTCGCTTCTTCTTGAGTGATTTTCCCAGTTTTAACAGCATCAGAAATTGCTTCGTCTAATTTAGTATAAACAGTAGTTGTCACAACTCCGAAGCCGCTGACGAACAGCAGAGTGATCCACAGCCACTCATACTGTTGTCGCCGGTCTGCGGATTCTGAACATCATCCGAAGGCTTGGTGGTATCGTCAGACTTGGTAGGAGCGGCAGGTTTGGTTGCCTTCTGACCTTCTTCGATAGTCTGAGTCGTTACTGCAGAGCCACCGGCAGAATCAAAGGTTACGGTATAGTTTTTATTTCTTTGTTGTAACAGTCTTAGCTTTTGACCAGCCTGAATAAATCCTTATGGATTTGCCGTTAATCTTAACTGTCTTATAGGTGCGAACTCTTACATAATACTTTTTCTTGCCCGAAAGCTTTGAAATTTTCTTTGATACTGTTGTATTCTTGCCTACTGTTACGGTCTTAGCCTTGCTGAATTTACTTGAGGCACTGTACTGTACCTGATAGCCTGTTGTCTGTGTAGCCTGCTTCTTCCACTTTACTGTAAACTTCTTTGAACCTGCTTTAAGTGAGGAAATACTTGTTGCCTTTGGCTTGATTGTGAAATAAAGCGTCTTTGTTCCGCTGTATTTACCCTTAAAGGTAATCTTTACTGCGTACTTGCCAACATACTTTCTGCCTTTTGCATAAGACACAGTATAGTCAGTATTCTTAACAAGTGTCTTTCCTGTTCTGTCCTTAACAATAACCTTAGGTGTTCTAACCTTTCCGTTATATGTTAATGATGTTGCTTTAAGCTTTATGCTTGATGCCTTTGGAATTACTGTCGTTGAAAGAGTTTTCTTACATACCGAACAGTAATTTACTATCTTGCCGTTTGCTGTTGGGGTTGCCTTTGTTACGGTTTGCTTTGTGGTGTGGGCAATCTTAGCAATATTGCCCCAAGATGCAAGGTCGGTTATTTCCTTTGTACCGAGTACATCTTCATAGAACTTGCCACAACCTTCGCACTTGTAGTATGCTTCCTTACCGCCCTCTGTGCAGGTGGCAGCTTTCGCAGCAACCAAAGTCAGATTGTGAGTGTGTTCTTCGTTTTTATTTTTGTAATAATATGTAACAACCGTTCCGTCCGAAACAATAGGCTTATTCAAGCCGTCAACCTTTATAAATTCATAATCATAAAGTGTTTTTGCCGGTGTTAAATCAAGCTTTGTGCCGTATGGCACGGTAAATGTTCCGCCGGCAGTGTTTGGAATTTCAGAGCCGTCCTCAAATTTATACTGAATTGAAACGGTTGTGTAGCGCTGTGTTTCCGTATTGTCGTCTGCAAGCACATTTCCGTTTTCATCGAGCACCTGAAATGCCACGGTATCGCCGTTCTTAAGCTGTGCATCAGACGGAATTTGATAAATAAGCGAGCAGCTTTTCAGGCCCGAATTAAAGTCGCTTTTGATATGATCCAAAGCGCCGATCGGCCAAAAATTCGCTTTGTCATTCCAAGTCGGAATATCAAAGGTTTGTACTGTTTGAAGCGGATTTCCCGACGAATCTGTTGCAACGCTACCGTCGGAATGCTTAATCCACATTTTGAATTTAAGCTGACGGGTTTTCTTATCGGAAATGTTTTGGATAACGGTGCGAAGCTCGATTTTTTTGCCGCTCATATCGGTATTAAATCTGCTTTTGCTGTTGCCGCTCAAAAGCCGGTCGCTGCGATTATACGTATAAGTATAATATGAGCTTGTTTCAAGGTCGGTAAAATCTGAGGGGCTTGAATAAGCGCCCGTGTACTCCTTAACTTCGGGAGGCGCAACATAGAGATCTATATCATTAACAAGCTGAGACATTCGCTTGAAGCCCTGCAAGCGGCAAACTTCGCAAAATTGATAATTAGTATCTCTCATTATACACTCATAGCTTGAAACAAGCATTTTTGAGCCGTATGCATTGCGGCAGGTATAGGTGTTTCTAAAGCCTAAAAGCTGCCTCCATTTTATTTTTTCGGGGTCTTCAACCGAGGAAAGATTAAGCGATTTCAGCTCTTTATCTTCAAGCAAATACCCGGTGCTGTATTCATCACCGAGGCCAAGCAGGCTGTGCCCAAGCTCATGTGCAAAGGTCTTTGGTGCACGGTAGCTGTCTGACGGCGAAATGAAATAATGAAAACCGTATTCACGGTTATTATAAGCACCGCCGAAATCATTCGTTGTATTTACAACCATAGCGAACTGGGCAATATAATCGTGAACATAATAATACGGCTCATATTCGTTCGACTCACCGTTCGGCTTCATCGGAATTGTATTCGGGTCGGTTGTTTTTTTGATGTGAGCATCGTGGATTTTCTCAATAAATTCCGGCCCGATACATCTTTCAAAAATATGATTTTTCCATTGGCTTCCGTGGAGGTTGTTGGAAATAACAGGAGAATTATATTTGTCAACTATAACATCAAAGAATGTACTTCCGCCATTATCAAAAGTTGATTCGGAAGCTGTGCAAAGAGCGTAAACATTGAACCTGTCGGCATAACTGCGATATGGCTCATATTTCATGGCCTCCTGCCAAAGTCGTTTAACATCGTTGATAAATTTGCCTTGCTGACTTTTTGTATATCCCTCGCCGCAAACAACAACAACCATATTTTCCGTGTCGCTGCGTGTTTTTTGAATTGTATAAACAGGGATGGTGGAGTTGGCGTATTTTCCGTCACCGGAATACCATGGTCCTAAAGTGAGCTGAATACTTTGCTCGGTGCTGACATTCCAGTCGGGATTAGCCTCCTCGGCAGGTTCCGAAATTGTATAATCGGCCTCTTGTTTATTTGGAGCAGAGCCGATATAAGGATTGCTTTGTGAGCCGCTGCCCGAAGTGGAAACGAAATATTCGGAATCGAGATAAAACGCGGGCCTTACGCCCAAGTCGGAATACCACGGAGCGTATCTGCCAACCTCACCGCTTGAGCTGATGTATCGCATATCGTGATTGCAATCGGTAACAGGGGTGCGAAGCCAATAAGGCCAAGCCATTCCGTTGCTATTGTAAGCAATATAATAACCTTTAAGATTTTTCCACACGGCATTAGCCTGCTTTACATCAAGAAGAAAAACCTTTTCGGTTGTGGTTTCAAAATATGCACTATCGTAATTTATTGCCGCATATGCAATGTCTGTATAGTAATACAAATCCGAATTTGCATCACCATTGACAATGCCCTTATTGTATTCGGGATGAGAAACAAGAGAGCGCTGGGTAACGGTTTTCATTGCCGCAATTTCCGATTTTGAAAAAGCATTAAGAAATCCCGCTTTGTCATTATAAGCACCCGTTCCGCTGACATAGCCATCCTTCGGCGGATTGCCGCAAAGCCAATCAACCTTGCCTGCAGCTGCGGTTGAATTGAGCCAAGAGCGCATATTACTGTCTTTCCAATAGTTAGAACCGTAATCATCACGCTTATAGCTTCGGCTGTGCGATTTTGAATTGCTGTTGTCATTTGTTTTGGCATCATATGCAAGGGTGTCAATAATTCTGTCCGCAAGCATAAGCGGACCGTTATCGTCAATGCTTACACATCGCCAAAGAATCGAAGCATTATTATATGTGCCCATTTTTACATAATCGCCCACTTTGATATCCGGCTTTGATGACGCCTGAACGCTCATCGGCAAAATTGAGATTGCCATGCACAATGCCAACAATATTGCTGTTATTTTTTTCGTCATTAAGTCACTTCCTTTATAAACGGTATATTTGCCTTCATTATATTGTAAAAGGAGATATTTGTCAATGATATTTAGTTTAATTTTGGTCGATTTTACAGCCGATATTATAATATAGCAATTCGGATTGTTGTATTATTCCGAAATTGCGAATAATTTGAATAAAATGCTTAACATGAATTTTTCATTTGTCTATTATGAAATCAGATTGATACTTAAAAATTCAGTCAATAACGGGTGATTATTTATGAAGCAAAAGCAGTTAACTCATCAACAGCTTGAGAAAAAGGCACTACGCAAGCAAAAATAAATTGCTAAGTGGGAAAAAGAAAAGGCAAGGCCTAAAAAAAGCTATTACATTATCTATTTGATTTTCATAGTCAGCCTAATCTATGTAACGGATGAAATAGCTTCGCAAATCGGCACTTTGATAAAAACGGAAATCGCAAATGATTTGATGTCAAGCTTCGGGAAAAAAGCGTCGGCATGCTTGATATAGTCAGCTTTATTGCCATTCCTTTTCAGGCTTTGTCCATTTTTTATAAACCGTTATCAGACAGATTCGGCAGAAAAATATTTCTTGTTATCAACACGCTCGGCATGAGCCTTGGTATGCTTGTGATTGCTTTGTCGCACAATCTGGCGCTTTATGTTGTCGGTGCGGTCATTATATTTTTCTTCGTTCCGCATGATATGCAGGTTGTGTATGTGATGGAATCGGCTCCGTCAAAGCATCGTGCAAAAATCTATTCCACGGTAAAATGCATTGCAAAAAAGCGCCGTATTTCTACGACGCTTTTGTCTTGCTCAGAAGATAGAGCAAGGGAATGCTATTCAATTATCTGTTGTACTTTTTCTTTCTGCCGGCAACCGTTGCAGCAATGGTTGCGCCGCCGCTGGCTAACAGTAGGGAAATCCACAGTGCAAGGTTGCTTGTATTGCCGGTCAGCGGACTCTTATCTGATGTTCCCGGTTTAGTACTGGCAGGCTTTTTCTCAAGAGCAGCAATCGCATCTTCGATAGCCTTTGCCATCTTGTCTACTTCAGATTGCTCCGTAATATTTTTACCACGGACAACAGCTTTGACAGCGGTTTCCACACCGGAGAAATCTTTGTAGTCATTCTTGTTTAGCGCATTTGCTTTGGCAATGGCTGCATCAACCTTTGTGTAATCTGCATCCTTGTATTGCAGGGCAGCAATGGCATCTTCAATGGCCTTAGCCATTGCATCAACCTCTGTTTGCTGGGCTTTGCTTTTTGCTCGGTCAACAGAGTTAATGGAATCTTTTACCGCAGAATAATTTGTATAAAGGCTGCTATCAAGAGCCGTTGCCCTTGCGATGGCTGCATCGACAGCTGTGTAATCAGCGAGGATGTTATTGTCATCCCACACAAAAGTTGGATGACCGATTCCGGCAACCCATTCAACGCCCGCACCGGCATTGGTTTGCAAGCCAGCAAGAACATCTGCGGAGGTGAAGTTGGAGACAGCAGTGCCGCACGATGACTGATCAAAGGTCGGGTCGGCACCCGCAGTACCTGCATCCCAATCTACCACCAGCTTAGCAACGGCTAAGTAATTGCCTTTATTATCAGGATATGTTTCTTCATCAAGCGTTACACCATCAGGAGGGGTATCCGGCCAAATGCAGTCGGTAACATGGGGCTTTACAACAGCTGTAATCCAAGTGATATTGCCAGGCTCAGCGCAAGTGATGTTTTTTGTTGCAACTATGCAATTTTTGATTATTACGCCAGGCTTGTTCCCAGAGAAGTTTTCAAAGTTTGCACCGAGAATACCACCAACAGCTGAATAGATATTATTGCAGGAAACAGAACCGCCAAACCAACAATCGGTAATCGACGAGCTGTCCGCAGAGTTTTCCCACTGACCAATCAGCCCGCCAACGGTATCAACATCATCTTCATTGGACTCTGTACTGATAACCGTGGCGTCTGAGCCACAGCCTTTTACCTGTGTACTCCAAGTGCATTGACCAATCAGCCCACCAACGAACTTGCTGCCAACATTGTTTTCTATTTTTCCGCTTGTGTAGCAGTTTTCAACGGTGCCGCCATTGACCCAATCCGCCAAAATGCCGGCAATTAATGAACCATCATTTGAGTCAATATCAGCGTCTATAACAAGTAAATTCTTTAATGTACCACCGTCAGAAACAACTCCGAAAAGTCCATTTCGAACAACTTCATTTCCAGTATAGTGATGGTTCAGATTCATGATTTTATGATGCTGCCCATCAAAGGTGCCAGCAAAAAATCTTACATGGTTACTGCCATCTCCAATGGGAGTCCACTGGGAGCCGGATAAGTCGAGGTCATTATCTAAGTAAATCGTTTTTCCTTCAAATGATACAGATGCAGTTTTGTCATTGACTAACTGCGCTAAACCGGCCAACTGTTCGGCAGTGGTGAAATGGTATTCAGTATCCGTCTTATGGTCGGTGTACCAGCTTGTATCTGCCGTACCGTCCCAATTATCTACTGAAGTTCCTTCAGCAAACGCTGTCATCGGAACAAGTGCCATCACAAGGCACAACGCAAGCAGAAGGCTTAGAATTTTCTTCTTCATTTTTATTCCTCCAAAATAATTCTATCCGCTATTTACTTTCTCCGACAGCGGACACGCCGGAGAAGACAGAAGGTTTAACCGGAAAAGATTGATTTGCCGGTCGTGGTTAGGACTTCAATATCAAACCACCATCCTTCCGGCAAACGCAAAAAGCCGAAGCCAAGGCATAATGCGCCCTGTCTCCGGCAACTGGTTCGTTATAAATTGTATGAAATAAGACTTGATACGCTGAAAAAACGGCGTTATGCTCCTGCCGAGCCAAGCCGAGCCGACAATGATTGTCGCATTTCCGTTTGTCATAGACAAGTCCGCCTTCCATAATTTCTAAGGCAAAAAGGATATAAATTATCCCACAATACAGTTATACATAAGTATTATAGCAGATTTTTCCGGAAATTTCAAGAAATTTTCAGAATATCACACTTCCCTTTTTCTCAAATCATTGCCTTCTTCCATTACTCACGGAACTGTATGACTTCTTGAATACTTCCCGAAAAGGAAAAGCCGCCGTCTGTGACAGCGACTTTTCTATTTAGCGGGTAAACCGTCCGAGAAAACATTGTTTCTGCCTGCTTGTTAAGGTCTGTATGGTAATCGCTCAGCTTGCCGGTAGTCAGCAGCTCAACATACAAGCGAACCTTGTGATTGCGGATATACAGCAGATGTCGCTGTCCCCAACTCTATCTTGTATGTGAAAAAATCATAAGACAAATTTTTAATCCGTAATTTCTATTGAAAAAGAATCATAACATCCGAACCAACGCTCTCTTTAGGATGAGATTTCAAATAATCTTTGATTGCAAGATAATATCTAACTGCATTGGCACGAGAATCAGAAACACTAATAGCCTTACCTTTACCGTCAATAGTAAATCTTCCTTTTGAAAGAAAGTCAGACATTATCATATCTGTTTTTTGCTGAATGGTGTATCAACAAATAAATAGCAATTGTCCCCAAAAGCGAACTATTACAAACAAAAATTCGATAACAATATCAAAAAGGCAAACTTAAAGTGAGGGCTTAAAGTTTTATTACTTTAAGCCCTTTTTATTTTTTGAAATGTCTCTCAAATTTTTTGCTCATTTCAATTCGTGTTACGATTTTGATTTGAGCGATGTCTCTCAAAAGTCTCAGTCATAAATGCCCTAAATCGCAATAAAATGACTTTGGAATTTTGAAATTTGCTGTCTCTTAGAATCTCTCAAAAGCTCTCACGATATTTTAAGGCAAAGAAAAAATGCCCGAATACCGCCGTAAAAAGCACTATTCGGGCATAAAAATAGGCTGAAAGTAAAACTTCCGGCCTTGTGGCAGATTATATCAACCTGTCAAGTCTTTAAAGGTGGAGATTTGTCCATATGGTATCAGATGAAAATTATTCGTGTTTTGCGGCGAATTCTTTTAATAATTTCATTGCAATGACATCATGCTTTTTCGAAAACATATGTCCTCCGCCATCTATAAAATGCAGTTGCACCCGTTTGGACTCTTGCATTCCGATCGGCATCGTACTTTTATATGCTTCTGCCGCACGGTTGGCATAAGAAACATCTACGATTTTATCCTTTGTACCATGCACGATGCACACCCTGCCGGCGTAGTTCTTAATTTCTGCAAAGGCATCCATTTGCATGACATCCATTGCATAGCAACGCCCCAATTTCATCAGTCCGCAGCGGAAAGTATCGGGAACATTTTGCGGATCAAATCTTACAATCATCATTTTTCCGGCTCTGGCGTCATCCGGGATACACAATGCCGGATAAAACAGAACAAGTTTTTCTATCGGAAAGTTGTTTTTTGCTGCCACCAAAGCAGACACAAAACCGCCCTGACTGCATCCCATCAATAAAATTTTTTCAGAATCTGTATAGGAAAGATTTCTAACATATTCAATGACCGCTTCCAAATCTTTGGTTTCTGTCAGAACAGACATCTCTGTGGTTTTTCCGTCACTTTTTCCACACATAGCAGAACCGCCGCAAAAATCAAATGTAAGTGCAGCATATCCCATTTCAGCCAAAAAAGCCGCATAATGTTTCACACTGTCTTGCCATGCCATAAATCCGTGACAAACGATTGCAATTGGAAGATGATCTCCTTTTGGACGGTAGATTGTTCCACGAATCGTCAAACCATCTCTTTTGCATTCAAAGGTGCTTTCTGTAATTCCATCTGACAAAACAGGCTTCTTAAAAATCATAATTTTTCTCCAAATTCAGTGGTATTTTGTTTTTGTTGCATCGGCTATATTTTTAACACTGATTTTGTGTAAATGTTTTAGCCGCCAGCTATTTTGCTTGTTATAATCATAAGCACGGAAAACACAAAGGAGCATTCTTTCGTGATCGGCATATTGTTCTTTGGTTTACTGTTAACTCACACTGTCATAGTATAATAATGCTATTACTTTGTCAAGAACCGGAATCATACCTTGTGCTTGAAGTTCTTCAGCCTTTTTAACAACGGCTTCTTTGGTAGGGGCAAGAATATCATCAAAGCGTTTAAGTACGGTCATCGGCAAAATAACTTTCTCTTTGGCGTTTTCCATTATCCATAAATTGCCATTTTTAAGTCTTTCTCTGAATTCTTTGGGGATTTCCGGAACATACTCTTGCATTTTTGATGGATAAGCAATATAAAAGGCAGAAAATAAGAAAGGCACCGTGAAAAATCACGGTGCCAAAAGAATTGATATTCTTTTTAGTGTAAGACTATGAATTAATCATCACACCAACCATAACAAAACCATTCTAAATCAGCGACATTGTCAATATAGTCTTTGTTGTGCTTTTTAAACTTTGCCATATTTGCCTGATTTGCTTTGTAGGCTTTGTTGTTTGGATTGTGTTGGTTAGCATAATCATCCAACTGCTTTTGTGTATGCGTTTTTGATGATACACCTTTTTTCTTATTTGCCATAGTCTGCTCCTTTCTCCGTAGAACGAAGTGAAAACACACAACATAATAATGCATTAGAATAACCGCTCACCGAGGAGCCCTTTTAAGTCCTTTGGGGTAATTAAATACGAACAATAAATAATAATCACCATTCAATGCAACTATTACTATCTACGGTTGTCGGAGTAATTATCAAAAAAGTATGTTCGATGATTTCTTGATAATTAACATACTCAATATATCACAAAATTCTAAAAATATCAATATCATAAACACAAGCAAAAATAGGGAAAAATAAATAAAAAAGAGCTGATTTTCAGCTCTTTTTATGGCAGAGAATTCAAGAGTGAATACTAACATTATTTAGTTCTATTTTCAAATTTAATAAGCAACGCAAATGATTAATCTTTGTTCTTCTGCCTGAACGAATATAACAATATATTTCGTGAAACATTGCATAAAAAGCAACCTTTAAGTCACAGTTTTTTGATGTTGGATATTTTGATTTATACATTTCATAAAGGCCAAAAGCATTTCCGGTTAAATTTTTTAATTGAAACAAATCATATTCCCTGTCTGCCCATTTGCTTTCAAGCGGATCGATTATTGCAATAGGATTAAGCTTATCATCTGCCAGTATATTCATTACATTAAGATCGCCATGTATTAATGAGGCGTGTTCAACTTTTTCGCTGAAAATATAATCAAAATTATTCCAAGCTAATTCCATAACTTTCAAAAAGTACGATTCTAATTCTCCTCTATCAACCATATTACGAGCTTTTTGCAGAATATCAAACGCAAACGGTTTATAATAATCTAACCATTCGTCATAATTCGCATTTTGAACAAGACCGAACTTGTCATTAGTTTTAGAGTGCCAAGCATACATTGCCGATGTAATCTTATCAGCAAATGCACGCTTTTTTGCTTTTGATAAAAACAATTTTGAAAAATCAGTAAAACAATCTTTTCCTTCGACATACTCCATACAAATATAATCAATAGAAACTATATCGTCTTTCAAATATGTAAAGTATACTTTTGGTATTTGTATTAAACTATCTTTTGCTAACAGATTTAGTTCAAATGCTTCTCGCTCACACATATTATCACATCGGCAAGCTTTCATCACAACAGTATAAGGCGGTCTGTCAATATCAACCTTATAGATATATCCAAACGAGCCGCCGCCAAGATATTGAACTTTGTTGACATTACAGCAAAGCTCTTTTTTTACAACAAAAACAGCGTGTTTTTTTGCTTCGTCAATAGTTATAGAATTAATTTTAATTCGTTCCATACTTCAAAATTCTAAATGCGTTTGAATATAAAAATTTACAGGAAGCAACGTTTCTCCACCAACCAAAATGGCAGGGAGTGTATCTGTAATACTTTTCCGTCTCTTGAATTAATGCCAAATAACCTAAGCCCAAAGCAAACCTAATCATTTCCTCTTTTGTGCCGTTAACCTCAATTTTTGCTGTCTCATTATACGCTATCAATGAAGTGGCTTTTTTATTCAACATTTTTTCAAATTCAAGATTTACAAAATCAAAAATCGAATCGCCCCATACAGTTCGCTCAGGGTCAATAACTATCAATTCCAATTTATCATTCTTCCTCGTACAAAGAATGTTGCCGTACCACATATCAAAATTAACCATTGAGCAAGTTACGGACTCCAATATATCCTTGTGTTCATCTATATATTTAAGCAGTTTTTCGCCTCGTTTGGTTTTTCTGCCTACTCTTTCGGTGTCGTGAATTAGATTTAGTGTCATACTACGCAATGCAATATGCCAATTATCGTATAATTGATTTTGAATATAACCGAATTTGTTGTTTTGCACCTTGTGGAATTTTGCAATAATTCTTGCGATTTCTTCCTTGCACCAAAGCTTTTCTTTCTTTGTTAATTTGGCATTATTCAACTGTTCGCCCTGCATTCTTTCCATTATGAAATAGTCGGACGGAAAAACGGTGTGAGAAAAATCCTTATAATACACATACGGCACCTTAACATTTGTATGTGTTCTGATTTGCGCATACCAAAAAACCTCTCCACGCATCATATCCTGCTCATAGGTCAGTATTCCTGTTTTTTCAAGCGGAGAAACCTTTAATATATAATTACCCATATCGGTCACAACATCATAAACGGCATTATATTCTCCGTCACCGAGCTTATCAAAGGATATAACTTCGCCAAGACAAGCGGAGTTAAACATATCTTGTACTTGTGCTTTTGTTAATTCCGGCTTTGTTCTGCTAATCATATTTGCACCTCCCGCTTTTACAATATCATCATATCGATCCGCACTCTCAAAATATATAATATTTCTTATATTTATATAATATTACCGTTGAATAATAGATTTAAATATGATATTTTTAATATGGTGATTAAAATGAGTAAATACAAAATTAACATTCTCGACGAGAGCCGTATTTTTAATGAAAGAGAAAACGGAATTATTCATACTCCTTATGAGTTAGAAATTGCATTTTTATCGGGAATTAAAAAGGGCAGTCGTACCGATGTTAAAATGATGATTAACAATATGATTGGCAGTGGCATAAACATCGGCAAAATGTCGAATGACAGCTTGAGACAGATTAAATATTGGGCTGTATCATTGTTTGCATTGATTACCCGTTCGGCAATCCAAGGCGGACTTGACGAAACTACTGCTTACAATTTTTCCGATAACTGTATAATGCGTATTGATAAAATGTCAAATACTGATGATATAGTCGATTTCATTATTCAAAAATGCATTACCGTGACCGATATGGTAGCCGAAAGCAGAGAGAATAGCGTTTACTCTCAGCCTATTAGAAAATGCCTGCACTACATCCATACTCATCTTCACGAAAGATTGGACGTTGCAACCCTATCAAAAGAATGTGGATTATCCGAAGATTACTTATCATATTTATTCAAGAAGAACATAGGAATCAACCTGTCAAAATATATTAAAGCACAAAAACTGCAAGCCTCAAAGGAAATGTTAAAGGAAAACTATTCCGTATCTGATATCGCATATTATCTCGGCTTTTGCTCGGAGAGTTATTTCATATCCTGCTTCAAAAAAGAATTTGGCAAAACCCCTAAGCAATTTAGAAATAATATTACCTCATAGCAACGTAAAAAACACTTTGAATAACAAGAAAATAAAAACTAACAAAAACGGCAGGTAGCATCAAGCTACCTGCCTAAACTACTAAAATTAAAAAGAAACTCTAAATCCGCATTATTATTTAAATTACCATTAAATAATAATTTATCTCCGAATGAAACAGGATTTACATCAGCTTTGTCATACTCTTTAATGTAAAAGCAAGAGTAGAAGCATTGTGCAAAAAAGCCGAGGTTGTCGGAGGAATTATTCCAACAACGCCAAGCACAATTAATGCGGTGTTAAACGACATAATAGAACGGTAATTCGACCTTATTCTTGCCATCAAAAGATTGCTTATTTCTTTAAGTGTTACAAGAGAATTCAAATCATCACTTGAAACGGTTATATCCGCGATTTCTCTTGCTATTGCAGCACCTGAACTTATTGCTATTCCAACATCTGCTTTACTCAATGCCGGTGAATCATTTATGCCGTCGCCCACCATAATAACAGAGTTGCCGTCAGTTTGCATTTTTTTAATAAACATAGCTTTGTCCTCGGGCATAACTTCTGCATAGTATTCATCGATTCCCAATTTTTCTGCAACGGCCTTTGCTGTGCGTTCACTGTCACCGGTCATCATAACAATTTTGTCTATGCCGTTTGCCCTCAAATCGTCAAGCGTTTGCTTAACATTCGTTTTGATTGGGTCCTCAATGCAAATCACGGCAACAAGTGTGCGGTTGATTGCCATATAAAGGTGTGAATATTCATTTGGTATTGCATTGAATTTGTCTTGTTCATCTTGCGGCACGGTGCAGTTTTCGTCCTCAAAAACAAAATGATAACTGCCTATAACAACCTTTTCGTCGCCGACAAGGCTTGAAATTCCATGAGCTACAATATATTCAACCTTTGAATGCTGTTCGGCGTGGTCAAGACCTCTCGCCTTTGCTTCGTTAACAACGGCATTTGCAACCGAGTGTGGGAAGTGTTCCTCAAGGCAAGCGGCAAGTCTGAGCATTTCAGCCTTGTCGTTGTCGCCGAATGTGATGATGTCTGCAACTTTCGGCTGTGCGTTTGTCAGCGTTCCGGTTTTGTCAAAGACAATAACATTTGCCTTTGAGAGCGCTTCAAGGTATTTCCCGCCTTTAACGGTTGCGTTATAATTACTGCATTCGTTGATAGCAGACAAAACTGCAACGGGCATTGTAAGCTTTAATGCACAGGAATAATCCACCATAAGAATAGACAACGCCTTTGTTACATTTCGTGTAATTGCATATGTAAAAATTGTTCCGAATAAGCTAAACGGTACAAGTTTATCCGCCAAATTTGATGCTTTGCTTTCAAGTGATGATTTCAGTTTTTCGGAATCTTCAATCATTTTTACAATTCTGTCGTATTTGCCCTGACCGTTAATCTGCGTAACTTTTATAATACACTCGCCACTTTCAACAACCGTGCCGGCATACACACGAGAACCCACCGTTTTGTTCACGGCAACACTTTCGCCCGTAATAGCTGATTGGTTAACCGTTACACCGCCGTCGATAACCTCACCGTCAAGCGGTATCATATTGCTTGTACGCAGAACAATTTTGTCGCCTACATTCACCTTGTTTGCAGAAACTAAAACTTCATCTCCGTTTTTATCTTTCAGCCATACTTTTTCAACTCCGAGCGACATTGTGTTTGCAAGGTCACTGACAGATTTTTTGTGGGTCCACTCTTCGAGAATTTCGCCGATTTTAAGCAAGAACATAACACTTGAAGCTGTTTCAAAATCACCTCTTATAAGCGAAACCGTAATTGCCACAGCATCAAGAACCGAAACGTTCAGCTGTCCTTTGGCAAGCGACTTCAATGCCTTTAATATATATTTTATAGATTTAATATAAGCAAGTGCAATTCTTAAAGGTAAAGGATAAAATATTTTTCTGAAATAGCGCAAAGCGATTGTCATAATAAGCTTTTCTTCATATTCACGCTGAACAAGCCTTGCTGTGCCGACAATCTCAATGTTTTTCACTTCATCATTTTCAAAGCTGAAGTGAGCAAGAATTTCAATCAGTTCGCTCCTGTCAAAAGAATAATAAATAATCAAATCAGAGGTTCTTTCATAAACCGTAACATCTTCGATTCCGTTGATTGATTTCAAGTAAGCATCTGCCTTATCCGCTTCTTCAATTGTCATATTTTCTTTGCAAAAATGCACTCTCATTCTGTTTTTTGTTTCGTGCAAGATTTGACATTTCATAATATTTACCTCGAATTGCTAAAAGGCTGCCAATTTGACAGCCTTTTGATAATTTATGCGTTTGCAACAGCTGCGTCTTCAATAACGCTCTGTTCTGCTTTTTCCTGTGCTTCGGCGGCTTTTTTCTCGTTAATTTCTTTAGCCTCTGCCAAAATATCGTTTGCGTTTTCTTTAACCTCTGTTATTGTTTTCATCACAGAGTCTTTAACTCTCAAACCAAAAGCCGCAGTGTGAGCATATGCTTTTTTTGCATCTTTGCTTCCCAAAGCCTTAACTCCTGCCGTGCCGAACAACACACCGCCTGCAAATGCTGCCAATTCACTAATCATAATAAAATCTCCTTTCAAATTCGTCTTTAATTTGTTATATTTATCAGGTTAGCATTACCTAACCCAATTCATTACTTTTATTATATTCAAAAAATTATTGATGTCAACAATTTTTGATGCTGTTTGGCAAAAATTTACAAAATATATTATTTTTCTGAAAATTTCAAACTATAACGCTTGACAGCACAATATAACTGTGTTATACTAAACGCAATATAACAGTGTTATATGAGGTGGAATAATGTCCAATGAGAAATCAACAACTCTAAAAAAAATATTATCTGCAGGCAAAGCAGAGTTTTTGGAAAAAGACTTTAACTCGGCTTCTCTTCGTAATATTGTAAAAACCGCAGGTGTAACAACAGGCGCATTTTATGGTTATTTTTCCGGCAAGGAAGCACTTTTTGCCGCTCTTGTTGAAGAGCACGCAAAAGCCATAATGAACATATTTATGTCTGCGCAGGAGGATTTTAAAAAACTGCCTGAAGAAGAAAAAGCAAATCATATGGGAGTTGAAAGCCGAACAAGCCTTAACAAAATTGTTGATTACATTTACGAACACTTTGACGAGTTTAAGCTAATAATTTGTAAAAGCGAAGGCACATCATACGAGAACTTTATTCATAATATGGTGGAAATTGAAGTTGAAGAAACCTATCAATTCATTGATGCTTTGCGCTCGCAGGGCAAGGATGTTCCAACCATAGAAAAAGCGGTTTGCCATATGATTGTCAGCGGTATGTTTTCGGGCATATTTGAGCTTATTGAACACGATATGAAAAAAGAAAACGCAAAAAAATATGTCAGCGAATTTCAAGACTTTTATATCGCAGGATGGTCAAAAATTTTAGGGATTTAATCCCTTTAATTTTTAGATACGAGTTAGCAATGACTAACTAAATACTTATATAGGAGGAATTAAATTGAAAGAAAAAAAGGAGTCAAACTTTTCAAGAATGATGGACTATGCCGAAAATTATAGGTATTTCACTTATATATCTTTGGTGCTCAGTGCAGTCAGCAGTGCGCTTGCACTTCTTCCGTTTTATTATATATGGAAAATAATTAAAGAAGTGCTTGATGTTATGCCAAATTTTGAAAATGCAACGGGCATAGTTAAAAACGGCGTAACGGCAGTGGGTTTTGCCGCACTTTCAATGTTGATTTACATTGTCGCATTGATGTGCTCACACACAAGTGCTTTCAGGGTTCAGGCAAATATGCGCAAGCAGATGATGCACAAAATTGTAAAATTACCGCCGGGCGAAATTGAAAAATTCGGAAGCGGAAAGTTGCGCAAAATTGTAAACGATTGCTCGGCTGCAACCGAAACCTATCTTGCCCATCAGCTTCCGGATATGGTTGGCTCGGTTGTAACACCTATCGGCTTGCTTATATTCCTGATTGCATTTGATTGGAGATTCGGATTAATTTCCCTCATTCCCATTGCTTTGTCATTTATCGTTATGATGGCATTTATGACAGGCAAAACGCTTCAGCAAAAAATGACAGAGTATCAAAATGCACTTGACGATATGTCAAACGAGGCAGTTGAATATGTCAGAGGTATTCCTGTAGTAAAGGCATTCGGCCAAAGTGTGTTCAGCTTCAGAAAATTTAAAAAATCCATTGATTCCTACAGCCAATGGGCAATCGCCTATACAAAAAATCTACGCTTGCCAATGGCAATGTTCACTATGCTGATTAACGGCATTTTTGCATTCATTATTTTTGGCGGCTTGATTTTTGCAAAAGGCGAAATAACAAATGAGTTGATACTTAATATTTTGTTTTATGTAATTATCACTCCGATTTTAACAGTAACAATGACAAAAATAATGTTCCAAAGTGAAAATAAAATGATTGTTGCCGATGCATTTAAAAGAATTGACAGCGTTATGAACATTTCACCTTTGAAATCAACGAAATGTCAAAAGCCGACAGATGCATCTGTTCAACTTAAAAATGTAAGCTACAGCTATGACGGAGAAATTAAGGTAATTGACGATATTTCGCTTGATATTAAATCAGGTCAGACAGTTGCATTTGTCGGTCCGTCCGGAGGCGGCAAAACAACGCTTGCAAACCTTATTACAAGATTTTTTGACGCAGACAGCGGTGAAGTTCTTGTAGGCGGAGTTAATGTTAAAAACATCGCAAAAGAGGATTTGACAAACGCCGTATCATATGTGTTCCAGGACAGTAAGCTAATCACAGGCAGTATATTTGACAATATTCGCCTTGCAAAGCCGGATGCGGATATGGATGAGGTTACGTCGGCACTCGAAAAGGCTCAATGTATGGATATTATCGAAAAGTTCGGCAGCGGAGTTGATACCGTTATCGGTTCAAACGGTGTTTACCTTTCAGGCGGTGAGGCACAGAGAATAGCCATTGCGAGGGCAATTCTTAAAAATGCACCGATTGTTATTCTTGACGAAGCGACCGCTTTTGCGGACCCTGACAACGAGGTTAAAATTCAAAAGGCTATCAATGAACTTTCAAAAAGCAAAACCGTTATTATGATTGCTCACCGACTTTCAACAGTTCAAAATGCGGATTGCATATATGTTTTAAAAGACGGCAGGTTGATTGAACAAGGTAAATCAGGAGAACTATGCAAACAAAACGGTGTGTTTGCAACAATGCTTGAAAATTATCTCACATCGGTTAAATGGAAGGTAGGAAAGGAGGAATTGAAATGATTGAAAAATTGATGCACAAATACGCACTTTCAAGACAGGGCGCAAAAGATTTAATAAAGGGTGTTGTTGCTTGCACCTTGCAAAATATTTCATTTATGTTTCCTGTAACCTTGTTATATTTATTTGTTAAGGCATTATTGAACGGAAATGTAAGAAACAATATGACTTTCTTTGTCGGCGGAGCAATTATATGTTTGCTTGTTGTTTTTTGTATAACGCTTTGGCAATATAATTCAACATTTCTTGCAACTTATGTTGAAACAGGAACAAGAAGACTTACTCTTGCTGAAAAGTTGCGTAAAATCCCGCTTTCTTTTTTCGCAAAAAAGGATTTGGCAGATTTGACAAGTACGATTATGGCGGACTGTACTTATCTTGAAACAGCCTTTTCTCATTTTATTCCGCCGTTTGTCGGTTCAATGATTTCTACGGTAATAGTGGCGATCAGTCTTTTCTTCTTCAATGCCAAAATGGCACTTGCTTCTCTTTGGGTGCTTCCGGTTGCGTTTATCATAGTCGGTTCATCGGCTAAGGTTCAGGAAAAGCTCGGTCAAAAATCAATGAAGGCAAAAATAGACTGTGCAAACGGTATTCAGGAATGCATAGACACCGTTGCAGATTTAAAATCAAATAACGCCGAGGATAGATACCTTGCAACACTTGACAAAAAGATTGAAAAGGTAGAAAGCAGAGCACTTAAAAGTGAATTCGGTACAGCGATTTTTGTGTCAAGTGCTCAGATGGTGCTCAAACTCGGTATTGCAACAACCGCACTCGTCGGCTCGTTGCTTCTTGTTAACGGCGAGGTTGATGTGCTTACCTTCTTTGTGTTTCTTCTCCTTGTTTCCCGTCTTTATGACCCTATGCAAGCCGCACTAATAAATCTTGCCGCAATCATCAGCACAAAGACAAATGTTGCCAGAATGAATGAAATACTCGACCACGATATTCAGTCCGGTGATACAAAGCTAACAAATGACGGTTATGACATTGAATTTGATAATGTGAACTTTTCTTATAATGATGATGTTAAGGTTTTGGCGGGCGTGTCATTTACCGCCAAGCAGGGCGAAATTACGGCACTTGTAGGTCCGTCAGGCGGCGGCAAAACTACTGTTTCAAGACTTGCTGCAAGATTTTGGGATGCTTCAAGCGGAAAAATTACTGTTGGCGGTATGGATATTTCACAAATTGAACCCGAAACCCTGTTGAGCCTTTATTCAATTGTTTTTCAGGATGTTACACTTTTTAACACTTCGATTATGGAAAATATCCGCCTTGGAAAAAAGGGCGCAACTGATGAAGAAGTGCTTTCAGCTGCAAAACTTGCAAACTGCGATGAATTTGCGAATAAACTTCCTAACGGCTATGATACCGAAATCGGTGAGAACGGCTGCAATCTTTCGGGAGGAGAACGCCAAAGAATATCTATTGCCCGTGCGTTTCTCAAAAACGCTCCGATCATTTTGCTTGACGAAGCTACCGCTTCTCTCGATGTAGAAAATGAAACACTGATCCAAACGGCATTGTCACGGCTTATCAAAAACAAAACTGTTCTTGTAATAGCACACAGAATGAGAACGGTTGAAAATGCCGATAAAATTATCGTACTTTCAAACGGTACCGTTGCAGAAGCCGGCAATCCAAACGAACTTATGAATAAAAACGGATTGTTCAGGCATATGGTTGAACTTCAAACCGCCTCACAAAATTGGACTATATAAACTTATATGTATAGAAAAAATATCCACTCGCATAGCGGGTGGATATTTCAGACTGTCGATAAAGTGGCTAAACCGCACCGTGTTTAAATTATCATAAAGTGATTTTGTAGCGCAGGGGCTTGCTCTTGCCGAAATAGAATCAAAAACTGCATTGACAGAAAAGTGGCTTGAACGTAATGTTCAAGCCACTTTTGGCGCTTTTCGCCTTTTGCTCGGGGGAGTGAATTGTGCAAAGCACAAGAGACACGTGGCTCCAAATTCACATGTGAATTTGGGAGAAACAGTACAATGTACTGTTTCGTAGCAAGTGGATAAAAAACAGCACCCGCTCGCAAAATACGAAATTTATCTCACTTTCTCGAAGTCTCCCAGCGTGTAAAATGTGTTATATCTGCTTTTTCTTATAGCCGCAATCGCAATACGGCCCGCCGGAGGCGAGCGTATACTGCCGCACGAAGTCAGTCACGCCGCCGGCTTCACTCATGGTGTAGTCCAGACGGCACAGCGCGGGAGTGAGGTCATATAGCCCCAGCTTTTTCATCAGCACACAGATACCGCATTTTGTAAAGCGGCCTTCGTATCCGCTGCCGTCGGGATATTCGTAAAACTCCATGTTCCACGAATATGGGTTGCGGTCGGCGGCTTTCAAGGCTGCGGTCGTCTTCATGCCTGAGATGTCCTTTTCGGTGAATTTGCTCTTTCCGCTCATTCTGCAGAACCACTTCATCGGCTTTGTCATCATGGCCTTCGCATAATACTCCGTCAGTCGCTCCACATCCGGGCGCTCAGGCATGGAGAGAATAAACGCGCCGAGCATTGCACAGTTGACGATGTTCATCTTGAAGCGATCCACTTTTTCAAATTCCGGCAGCTCGGAGATGATCTCCCTGTATTTCGGCTTCGCTTTTTTCGTGATCGCTTTTGCCGTACCCGTATCATAGCCGAACACCGCCGTCAGCTGCTTTTGGAATGAGCCTGCAAACAGTGCCCACATCCCCATGGGCATACCCAAGTATTTCATTGCACTGTCTCCTTACATTCTCCGCATTTCGCCATCTCCCGAAGCAGAACCAATCCCAGCACCAGCACCAGAACCAGCAGGTGTCCGGCGAATTCCGTGCTTTGGATTTTCCCGGTCGCCGCAAACAAAAAGTTGCCGATCACATAGAGCAAGCACCCGATCATACCTGCAATAAGAACCCGTTTTTCTTTACTCGATTTCATTTTCTGCCTCCGAATCCGACCTTCACGATCTGCATTTTCATCATGCCGTCGCCGACCTTTGCGAGAAAACGGAAAAAGCCGCTGACGGATGGGTCGCGCAGATCGTTGTAGCCCAGCATATAGCCGCGGCTGGTGACCTTCAGACGGCTGTCCCACGGAGAAAGCTCGCTTTTTGCATCCGAAACAGCAAAATATGCGCCCACGTCCTTGATTTTCGCGCTCTTGAGCCATGTCTTGGCAATCATCTTTACCGCCGTTCGATTTGCCGCATCAAACACCAGCACACCGCCGGGGAAAGCGTCTGCCATTCGCTGCACCAGTGCCTTGACCTGCTCTGTCAGAAAATAATAGAACACGCCGGAGGCAAAGAACACCGCACCGCCCGATGCATCGATTTTTGCAAACCACTCAGTATTATTCAAATCGCATGGGATATTTTCCTCACGCTCCCCGGCGGGCAAAAGTTCGTTACGCACGGCTATGACATCGGGAAAGTCCAGATTGTAAATTTTACAGCTGC
>ENA-OPRX01000070-OPRX01000070.1-human-gut-metagenome-genome-assembly--contig:-NODE-70-length-78316-cov-8.743231_pt1 | contig 78316 bp, 49 predicted proteins | sample MGYA00241450_ERZ501892 | MGnify/ENA primary metagenome ERZ501892 (study PRJEB25962, sample SAMEA2042223) | human gut metagenome | biome: human gut; feature: human-associated habitat; material: faeces...
GGAGTTCAGACATCGCTTCAGCTCAAGACAGACCAGGGCCTCTACGTGAATATCCACGAGGCTGCTCTTGTGGACTATGCCTGCATGCATCTGAATCTCGATGACAAGAATTTCGTCTTCGAATCATTCCTCAATCCTGATGCGACTGGTGCCAAGGGCTATCTTCAGGCGCCTCTGAACACTCCTTGGCGCACAATCATTGTCAGTGACGACGCACGCGACATTCTCGCTTCCCGTATGACGCTGAACCTCAATGAACCTTGCAAGATCGAGGACACTTCCTGGATCAGACCTATAAAATATGTGGGTGTGTGGTGGGAGATGATTACCGGAAAGTCACAGTGGTCCTATACCTGGGATCTGCCTTCCGTTCAGCTCGGCGTGACCGATTATACGAAAGTCAAGCCTCATGGTCATCATGGAGCAACTACTGCAAATGTGAAAAGGTACATTGACTTTGCCTCTGAAAACGGCTTCGACGCAGTGCTTGTCGAGGGCTGGAACGAGGGCTGGGAGGACTGGTTCGGCCATCTTAAGGACTATGTCTTCGATTTCGTGACTCCTTATCCTGATTTCAATCTTGAGGAAATCCGTGACTACGCCAAGTCCAAAGGCGTGGAAATGATTATGCATCACGAGACTTCCGCTTCCGTAAGAAACTACGAGAGGCATCTCGACACGGCATATACGTTTATGAAAAACAACGGCTACAATGCTGTCAAGTCCGGTTATGTCGGAAATATGCTTCCTCGCGGGGAGCAGCATTACAGTCAGTGGATGGTAAACCATTATCTGTATGCCGTCACCCAGGCCGCCAAATATAAGATAATGGTCAATGCTCATGAAGCGGTACGTCCTACGGGATTGTGCAGGACCTGGCCTAACCTTATCGGAAACGAGTCTGCCAGAGGAACCGAGTATCAGGCATTCGGCGGTTCCAAGCCGGGGCATGTCTGTATATTGCCGTTTACCAGGCTGCTGGGCGGTCCGATGGACTACACTCCAGGCATCTTCGAGATGAATATCAGCAAGTTCAGTCCGGGCAACAAATCCCACGTCAATGCCACTATTGCAAATCAGCTGGCCCTCTACGTGACGATGTATTCCCCGTTGCAGATGGCTGCCGACCTTCCGGAAAACTACGAAAGGTTCCCGGATGCGTTCCAGTTCATAAAGAATGTGGCGATGGAATGGAGTGAGGCCAGATATCTGGAGGCCGAGCCTTTCGAATATGTCACCACGGCACGCAGGGTAAAAGATTCAGGAGACTGGTTTGTCGGCTCCACAGCAGGTGCTGAAGGCCACGTTTCCAAGATATCGTTCGACTTTCTGGAGCCGGGCAAGAAATATGAGGCCACGCTCTATGCAGATGCACCGGATGCGGACTACAAGACAAACCCACAGGCTTATACTATCCGCAAGATGAAGATTGACCACAAGTCGAAGCTCGTCCAGAAGTGTGCTGCAGGCGGCGGATATGCGATGGAGATAAGAGAGATTAAGAAATAAAACTATAAGTGTATGATAACCAACAAATTGAAATTTATGAGCGTAATCGGAGCGGTATTTTTATGCCTCTCCGCTTCAGCGTCTCAGAAAGAAGACTTCAAAGCAGCTGAGAAAGCGGCCTCTGGAGTTATCACGAGAACTCTCGGAAGAAAACCTTCCAATGTGAAACTCGTAGTTACCGGTCCTATGGAGGGAAGCGAATATTTCTCTACAGAGGTGAAGAAAGGCAAACTTACCGTAAAGGGAAGCTCTGCTGTGGCAGTCTGCCGTGGTTTCTATGATTATGTGACATCCAACCATTACGGTCTGTCCACTTGGACTGTCAATAACATTGACCTTCCTGAAAAACTTGCAGACCAGCCTCTTAAACTCGTCACTACTCCTTTCGTGCTGAGACAGTATATGAATGTCTGCACCCTCGGCTACACCATGCCTTACTGGAAATGGGAAGACTGGGAGAAGGAACTCGACAGGATGGCCCTGCATGGAGTGAACATGCCGCTTTCGCCTATCGGTAGCGAAGCGATTTTCGCCCGCGTATGGAAGAAGCTCGGTCTGACTGATGAGGAAATAGGCAAGTTCGTGACTGGCCCGGCTTATCTGCCGTGGTTCAGAATGGGCAATATGTCAGAACTCGACGGACATCTCTCACAGAGCTGGTATGACAAGACCATTGCTCTGGAACACAAGATGATAGACAGGATGAGTGAACTCGGTATGACACCGATTTACAATGCTTTCGCAGGCTTTGTGCCTGAAGCGATCAAGCGCGTGTATCCTGACGCGAACCTCATCCACACCGGTTGGGATGACGGCCCGTACTATGTGTCCAATTTCATTTCTCCTGAGACGGAGCTGTTCCAGCTGATCTCGAAGACATATATCCAGGAATGGGAAAAGGAATTCGGAAAAGGCAAATACTACCTCGCCGACAGTTTCAATGAAATGAAGGTCCCGTTCGCCGAGCGTGGCACCAAGGAACGCTATACTCAGATATCCAACTACGGAAAGTCTCTGTATCAGTCCATTGCCGCTGCAAATCCGGACGCTGTTTGGGTGCTTCAGGGCTGGATGTTCGGCTACCAGAGACATATCTGGGACCCGGAGAGCATCGAAGCATTGTTCTCCAAAGTGCCTGATGACAAGATGCTCCTCCTGGACCTGAGCGTGGACTTCAACTACGGAATCTGGGAGAATGAATATACATGGAACTATGCGAAAGGCATTTACGGAAAGCCGTGGATCTACAGTACCGTGCCTAACTTCGGCGGTCGTACTGCCCCTGCAGGCGCATTGGACTTCTATCTCAACGGCCATCTGAATGCCCTCAGCTCCGCAAATATGGGCAATCTTGTCGGCGCAGGCACTGCACCTGAAGGCGTGGAGAGCAACGAAGTGATCTACGAAATCCTTTCAGATGCGTGGTGGAGCACTTCCCACAAGGATATCCACGAATGGCTGAGGAATTATACCATCAACAGATATGGCAAATGTACTGAGACGATGATGACATTCTGGAACAAGATGCTCGAAAGCTCTTACGGAATGTGCTCAAGCCGTGCACAGTACGTAGTCCAGAGACAGCCGTTCTATGGTCTCGGAGGCCGTTACGTGGTTTCCAAGGCTCACTTCGAGGCGCTTGAAGCCTATATCGCGGCCGCTTCAGAACTCGGTGACAATGAAGCATATCTCACCGACCTCGCCTTGTGGGCCGGCTTCTATGCGTTCGGCAAGGCTGACCTGCTCGTAAATCAGATCAATGAGGCTTATCTTGCCGGAGACAATGACAAGGCTGCCGCTATGGAAGTCCGTTTCAAGGACCTGATGCTGCGCGCGGACAGACTTCTGGACAAGAACCCTGTAACCCGTATGCAGAGATGGATCGACTTCGCACGCGGATGGGGTGACAGTCAGCAGGAGAGCGACAAATATGAAAAGGACTGCCGCAGAATCGTGACTACTTGGGGTATCAGTTATCCTGACGCCGGTCTCAATGACTACGCATGCAAGATCTGGTCAGGTCTTATCCGCGACTACTATATCCCGAGATGGCAGCATTTCTTCGATGCCAAAAAAGCGGACAAGCCATTTGACTTCGCCGCTTGGGAGGGCAATTTCACCGAGGAGAAGAAACTCTCCGATTTCGTTCCGGTAAAGGACCTCGTGAAGGAATCACAGGAGCTTGTCAATGTTGCGAAAGACATTGAACCGGCTGAAGGCCAGGGGCTTTCCGGCTGGACGTCATTCGAGATGAGAGACAGCAGCACATTGATCATCCGCATGATGGAGCCGGAAGACTACATTCCGGTCAAGGCCCTGAGATTCAGATGGAAGAGAGGTGAGGACAATGTCACCCTCAAGCGTGTGCAGGTCAATGCTGCCGGCTGGGTACGTTCCGTCAAGAAGGACATCAATGTCGAAATCGGCAAGGACAATCCGGTAGTGGAGATCCCATTGGAATACAAACGCGACAGGACCTATCAGTTCATCTATGTCCATATCGAATTGGCAGGAACAAAACTGAACGGGGACTCACAGGTCGCAATCGAATATGTAAAATAATAATTCAATATGATGAAAAACCTTATATCAATCATCGCTCTGGCGGCCGCGCTTTTCTGCGGTCTGTCATGCAGCAAAGACAATTCAGTCCCAGAGATTGAATTGAAGAGTGTTTCCGCTACGTCGTTCGACGCTGCAGGAGGATTCGGAACTGCTGTAGTTGAAGCAGGCGGCCTCGAACTGACGGCCGAGTCTTCAGCACCTGAGTGGCTTCGCGTAAGCGTTGCCGGTTCTTCTGTCCTGTTCAATGTGTTCTCATATACTGGTGATACAGAGCGCACTGCAGATGTTACCATCAATGCTGAAGGCAGCAATTCCGTCAGCTTTTCAGTGAAACAGTCTCCGTTCAAGGGAATCATCATAAGTGAATCAAGCCTGGAGTTCTCTGATTCCGACCAGAAATTGCAGACACTTGTAAAGTGCACATCTGATTTCAGCGTGGAAATCCCTGAGAATCCTGATGGCGTCTTCTCATTCGAGAAATCAGCCAGCGGTGTGACATTCATCGTAAGCAAGGCTCAGAGCCGCAGAGCGTTCTCCGGCAGAGCAGTCATCACCCCTGCGGACAACAGCATTGAACCTGTTTATGTAACATTGACACTTCCTAAGAAACCGGACTGGTATTATCTCTTGGGCACTTGGAAAGTGGCAAAGAACGCCGATGAGTGCGGAGACAAGAGCGATTTCGTGTTCGCGACAGAAAAGATGTACGAGTCATTCTCGGTTACGGTTCAGAAAGGCGAGCTCGTGAATTATCCTTTCTCAGCCCAGCTGGTGGACGGTAAAGTAAGAATCGGCATCCAGGGCTTCGGCAAAGATGAGGCTGCAAACAAGTACTACTCAGTGCATTTCAACGGGCCGACTTCGTCCAATCCGTCAGGATTCTACATCTTCTCTACAGAGGGTCGTGCCGCTTGGGATGCCGAACCTGTATTCGATGATGTGAACCACACAGTCACTCTTTCATTCGAGAATGCCAAACTGAACAGCAACGATATCCCTCAGCAGTTGAATATCTGGTGGAGTCGTGACAGATTCTTTGCATTCACTACACGTATTGTAGCATATCAGCAGCTTGTGCTTACTAAGGAATATACAGAATAGTAACAGCTTATGAAAAGATTGATTATATCAATGCTGCTGTCGGTCATCTGCACGTTTTCAGTTTTCGCGCAGCAGACATTGACAGTCAGCGGTACAGTCAAGGACGATGCCGGCGAGCCTCTCATAGGTGTCGTGGTGGCAGTGGCGGGCACAGGAAATGCCGCCGTCACGGACCTTGACGGTAATTATACATTGACAAAAGTCCCTGCAGGAGCCAAACTCGAGGCTTCCTGCCTGGGTTATACCAATGTCACCAAACCTGCTACAGAAAAAGTGGACTTCGTGCTCTCCACAAGCACGGAAATGCTTTCTGAGGCAGTGGTTACCGGTATGACCACCACTGACAAACGTCTCTTCACAGGAGCGACCGACCAGCTTTCAGCCGTGGATGTAAATATCAGCGGTGTGGGTGAAATCAGCCGTTCGCTCGAAGGAAAATCAGCCGGAGTGTCGGTGCAGAACGTATCCGGAACCTTCGGTACTGCGCCTAAGATCAGAGTCAGGGGTGCCACCTCCATTTTCGGAGATTCCAAGCCTCTGTGGGTGGTCGATGGCGTCATAATGGAGGATGTGGTCAATGTGGATGCCAATTCCCTGTCATCCGGAGATGCCACGACATTGATCAGTTCCGCGATAGCAGGCTTGAACTCTGACGATATCGAGTCGTTCCAGATTCTCAAGGACGGTTCCGCGACTTCCATCTACGGAGCGAGGGCAATGGCGGGTGTCATTGTCGTGACCACCAAGAAAGGAACTCCTGGCGTGACCCGCGTGAACTACAACGGTGAATATACCATGCGTCTTGTCCCTTCATATTCCGAGTTCAACATCATGAACTCACAGGAGCAGATGTCGGTCTATGAGGAAATGTACCAGAAGGGATGGCTCAACTTCACCAGCAGCGTATATAATTCGCAGGGCGGTGTTTACAGCAAGATGTCCCAGTTGATGAACACATACGATTCCACGACCGGAAAATATCTGGTAGAGAATACTGAAGCAGGAAGAAAGGCATATCTCCGCAAGGCCGAGATGCGCAACACCGACTGGTTCAGCGAACTTTTCCGTCCGACGGTGCAGCACAGCCACTCTGTCAGCATCACTTCAGGTTCTGAGAAAGGCAGTTACTATGCGTCTCTGGGCGCGCTGGTCGATCCGGGCTGGTCTATCCAGAGCAAGGTGAACAGATATACCGCGCTTTTCAACACTTCCCAGAAGATATTCAAGGATTACATCACCCTGAACATCATCGGAAACGCCTCATACAGACAGCAGAGGGCGCCTGGTTCGCTGTCGTCTTCCACAAACCTCGTTGAGGGCTCGGTGAAGCGTGACTTCGACATCAACCCGTATTCTTACGCCCTCCGTACTTCGAGGACACTGGATCCGGACGAATTCTACACCAGGAATTATGCTCCGTTCAATATCAAGCACGAACTGGAGAACAACTACATTGACCTGTCTGTGCTCGACACGAAGTTTCAGGCGGAGATCAAGGCGAAGCCGATAAAAGGTCTCGAACTGTCCGCACTCGGTTCTGTAAGATATCAGCTGTCAATGACTGAGCACAATATCAGGGACAATTCCAACCAGGCCGAGGCTTACCGTTCTGCTGCCACCAAGATCATCATGAACGCGAACCCTTACCTGTACAAGGACCCGGACAATCCGACAGGGGACAAGTACACGGTCCTGCCTCAGGGAGGTATCCTGAAAAAGAATGACTACTCAGCGCTCAGCGTGGATTTCAGAGCGTCAGGAACATACAATACCGCCATTGCCGACAAGCATATCATCAATGCTTTCGCTGCGGTGGAAGTCAATTCGCTGGACAGGCACGCAAGCTCTTTCGACGGATGGGGACTTCAGTATGAGGCCGGTGAGACTCCGTTCTACATCCTGGACCTGTTCAAGAAACAGCTTGAGCAGAACTCATATTACTACAGCCTGAACAATACGCACGAGCGCAATGTCGCTTTTGCCGCTACTGCTTCATACTCATACAATTACAGATACACCATCAACGGAACGTTCCGTTACGAGGGCTCCAACAGACTCGGAAGGGCAAGAAGCGCACGCTGGCTGCCTACATGGAATGTCGCCGGCAAATGGTCTGCGGATCAGGAAGAGTGGTTCGACGCGCTGAAACCGGCATTGTCCAGCATGAACTTCCGTGTATCATATTCATTGACAGCGGACAGGGGCCCGGCGTGGGTGAACAACTCTACAGCATTGTTCTATCCGAGCACCCCATGGCGTCCTGCCACCAATATCAAGGAGCCGTCGCTCTACCAGTCATCCATCGAGAACTCCGAACTCACATACGAGAAGAAGCATGAGTTCAATGTGGGAGCTGACCTCGGTTTCATCGACGACCGCATCCTCCTGTCATTCGACACTTACAAGAGAAATAACTTCGACCTTATCGGAAGCGTTGTTACTCAGGGACTTGGCGGTGTGTCCAACAAATACGGAAACGTGGCTTCCATGAAGTCTTCCGGAGTGGAGCTTTCGCTTACCACCAAGAATATCGTCAAGAAGGACTTCTCCTGGACCACGAACTTCATATTCTCGCACATGAAGAACACCGTGACCAAGCTCAAGACCTACCAGACAATGATCAGTTATCTGACAGGTTCAGGCTATTCTATGGAAGGAATGCCTCGCGGCGCCGTGTTCTCACTGCGTTTCATGGGACTTGACGAGATGGGTATCCCGACTTTCCTGAACAAGGACGGGGAAATCACTTCCACGAACATCCAGTTCCAGGAAATGAACAATTTCAGCAACCTCAAGTATGAGGGGCCGATTGACCCGACCATCACCGGAAGCTTCGGCAACATGTTCAAGTTCAAGGGCTTCACGATGAATGTCTTCATGACTTACTCCTTCGGAAATGTGGTAAGGCTGGACCCTATCTTCTCCAACAGCTATTCGGACCTTACTGCCATGCCGAGAGAGTTCATGGACAGATACATCAACCCGGGTGACGAGAACATTACCAATGTGCCTGTAATCGCAAGCAAGCGTCAGAACAACAGCATCAGCAATCTCAGCATTGCCTACAATGCCTACAACTACTCTGACCAGCGTATTGCCAAGGGCGATTTCATCAGGCTCAAGGAGGTTTCATTGGGTTATGAACTTCCCAAGACTGCAGTTGAAAAGCTCAGACTGAAGAGCCTTTCATTCAAGATACAGGGAACCAATCTCTGTCTTCTGTATGCTGACAAGAGGCTGGAAGGACAGGACCCTGAGTTCCTCAATGCCGGCGGTGTCGCAGTTCCGATGCCGAAGCAGTTCACATTGACCTGCAAGATAGGATTTTAAATCAATGCGGATATGAAGAAATTTATAACATATTCATTGGCAGTTCTTTCTCTGGTTGGGGGATTGACCTCCTGCGACAAGTTCCTGGACAAGCTTCCGGACAACAGAACTGAACTGAATTCGACTGAAAAGATACAGAAACTGCTTGTTTCCGCTTATGCTTCAAGAACTTACGTCAGATTCTTCGAGTATGCGTCGGACAACTGCGAACTCTATAGCGAAGGAAACAAGAATACGTCCAGACTCATTGAACAGAATTATAACTGGGAACCGATAGAGGAAGCGGACAATGAGAGCAACGTGAACACCTGGCAGGCATATTACAATATGATTGCCACCGCGAATGCCGCTCTTCAGGCTATTGCCGAGCAGGGTACTCCAGAGGAGATGCTCCCTTATAAGGGTGAGGCACTTCTCTGCCGCGCTTACGCTCATCTCTGTCTGACAATGATCTACTGTCTCCCTTATCATCCTCAGTATGCGTCTCAGTATCTGGGAGTTACCTATATGGACAAGCCGGAGACCACATTGAATCCGAAATACAGCCGTGGTACTCTTGCCCATGACTACGAGATGATCCAGAAGGATATCGAGGAAGGACTTCCTCTTCTGAACGACGAGGCATGGTCAGTTCCGAAATATCATTTCAACAAGAAGGCAGGCTATGCGCTTGCGACCAGGTTCTACGTCTATAGCAACCAATGGGAGAAGGCGGTTGAGGCTGCAAATGTGGTGCTCGGCACTAACCCTTCCGAAATGCTCCGTGACTGGGCTGCGACCAGCAAGATGGCCTGGGCTTATGATACCAGGGCATTGAACTATATCAATCCTACGAACAAGGTGAACCTGCTGATCATTCCGCTCTATTCTGCAAACGGCGGTCTGTTCAATGCATGGTCCGCTACAGGCGGAAGATATGCGCACACCAACAGGATCGCCAAGATGGAGACTGTCCGTGCAAAGCGTCCTATGGGCGGTGCCTATGATACCGGCAAGCAGGACAATACCCAGTATATCTACCAGATGGTACCGTTCTACTGGGCCGACCTCATAACCAACAAGGTGTACTGGCCGAAATGGCCTTCACAGTGGGAGGTCGTGGATCCGGTGGCAGGTACCGGTTATGTCCGCAGCACGATGGTGGCCCTCGATGCCAATGAAGTGCTTCTGAACAGGGCCGAGGCCTATATCCAGCTCAAGGAATATGACAAGGCTGCTGCAGATATGGATACCTGGAGCTGTTCAATGTACAAGGTCGGAACCAACGGAATCCGTCATCTGACACGCGAGCTGATCGATGAGGTTTACGGCGACCCTTCTTCATCATTGTACATCAAGGAATATACAAGGGAAGAGCCTACTTCCAGGAAGCCGATTCATCCGCATGGATTCACTGTAGAGCCTGGTACTCAAGAAAATATGACACAGTGCCTGCTGTTCTGCAAGAGGATCGATTCTCTGGAGGAGGGACTCCGCTGGATGGACCTCAAGAGATACGGAATCACCATCGACAGGTTCGACGACACCGAATACGACGACGCTACGACCTCAGGATTCGAGGCTACTGTCACATTGCCTTACAATGACTTGCGCCGCGCATTCCAGATTCCTTCCGAGTCCATAAAAACTGGTCTCGAGCCTAACCCGCGCAACAATGCGGAAAGCCCTGACCATCCTTTCGTCAAATATCTTTAAGGAGGAATGAAGATGAAAAAGTATATATCAATGATATTGGCAGCCTGCTCTGTGCTGGTGATAGCATCTTGCACCAAGGATGAAGTCAGCTCCGAGAGCATTTTCAAGGAAGAGAACCATAGATATACCGAGTTCGATTCATGGCTGCAGAGAAATTATGTGGAGCCTTACAATGTCCGTTTCGAATACCGTATGCCGGACAGGGAGACCATCTTCAACTACTGGGTATCACCTCCTAACATCAAGGAGTCGATAATGATTGCCAAGCTTATCAAGTTCACGACTCTTGAGGCCATGGTGGAGATGATGTCTTCCGGAGACGAGACCGAGGATCCTGCATTGTTCGTGAAATCCTATTTCCCGAAGGTGCTCTTCCTCGTGGGCAGTTTCGAGATAAGCAGCAGCGGTTCCACCGCCCTTGCATCTGCGGAGAACGGCCTTCAGATCAATATCCTGGGCGTGAACTTCTTCGAATACCATAAGGATGCGGAAAGAATCGCGGGCACTATGCTCCATGAGTTTACCCATATCCTCGACGGTATCCACGGCTCTCCTGCAGAGTTCAAGGACATCACCCTCAGCGACTATGTGGGCGACCGCTACACTTCCCTTACCGATGACCCTTATCAGAAAGGATTTGTCAGCAACTATGCGCGCTCCCACTACAGCGAGGATGTGGCAGAGACCGGCGGACGTCTGATTTCACTTACGGAAGAGGAAAGAGAGGCAATGATAGCCAAGGCAGGTCCTGTGGGCGGCCCGCTCATGAGAAAGAAATATGATATGCTGAAGAAATGGCTCAAGGATTCTTACGGAGTGGATTCCGAAAGATGGTGTGAAATCTATCATCGCCGTATCGCTCAACTGGACAGCCTGGATTGGGAATCACTTGACGAATAAACCCGAATCGATATGAAAAGAATTATAACATATATTCTGTCAGCGATGATGCTGCTCTCTTTGGCTTCCTGCTACAAGAGTTCCAGAATCTTCGACGAGACGGCCGCACAACGTACAGAAGACCGCATCGAGCTCTGTCGCAGTGCGCTGGTAGCCCGCGAAACATGGGTTATGGAGTATTTCCCGGATGAGGACCTCCGTTACGGCGGATGGATTTACGTGCTTCAGTTCTCACCGGACTATACAGTGAAAGTCTGGTTCGAGGGAGCCGGCTTCATACCTCAGACTGATCCTGTTACGGAGTCAGAATACAAGGTGGAATTGGGTACCGGTCCGATGCTGAAATTTTGCACCAACAATGACTACATACATTTCTTCTCCTTCCCGGGAGGCCCGAACGGTGGCGGATATCGCGGCTGGGGCGGTGATTTCGAGTTCACCGTCATGTCGATTTCCGACAACTATGACGAGATCATCCTGAAAGGCCTGAAGTCATTCAACAGAATACGGCTCACACCACTTTCCGGCGATGAAACACCTGAAAGCTATATCGCCAATGTGCATGCCAGCGAAAAGGCCGTGACCAAAAAGTCATTCGACCTTTGTGTGAACGGCAAGGTGATCGGAACTGCTACTAGGGAATCTCTTCCTGATTTCAACAATTACGAGAGATACTACAAGAGCAAGATCTGGACATTGTCCTATGAGATGCCTGTCCAGGCCACTGACGAGAACGGCAACCCGATGACAGACGAAAGCGGCGCTCCGGTTTACAAATCCGAAAAGGTCGTGGAGAATGTCTGTGCCATAAATCTTCCTGACGGAGTGATGAAGCTTTACAAGCCATATTCGTTCAAGGGCAACTGCATCGACGGACTGGACGGCCAGACTGTCAGCGAATTCAAGTGGACGCATGGCGTGTTCTCATCCAAGGACTACTATTCTGGAACAGATTCGTTCTATCAGATAACTCTTCAATAATATAGTAGATGAAAAACAGAATAATATATATGACGCTTCTTTCCGCATTGGCCCTGACCGCCTGCGGAAAAGAAGAAGCGAATGAGCCGGAGAAAGATGCGCCGATGACTTCTTCGGAGTACATTTCATTCAAGGTGTCGGCCTCCTCGCCTTCTGAGTCGGCTGTCATCACCTGGGAAGCGGTTTCCGACCGTATCGGGGTGTTCGTTTCCGAAGCCGGTACCGGTTCGGCGTTGAATGACAATGCCTATTATGACGCATATACATCCACCGCATCATCCCGTTTCTTCCCGCTCCGTGACGCTGACAAGCTCAAATGGGAAGACGGCAAGAAATATGACGTGGCCCTGTATTATCCGTTCACTACCAAGATGACGGATGCTACCTCGATTCCGGTTTCAGTATCCGAGAATCAGGTGGTATCGATTCCTCTGACCACGACGCAGCTGAAGAGAAGCCAGATCTTCGTATCTTCAGTCAAATCAGTTGAGCGCCCGGACAACGGCATTCTCGAAATGTCCCTTTCACCTGTGGTCTCTTTCGTGAAGGTCAATGTCTCTTCCAATCTGCCTGTAGCCTGCAATTCCGTAAAGATCTCAGGCGAAGACGGAACGTCACTTGCCTTCAAACATGCCAAATATGACCTGTTTACTTCCAGCCTCGCTGAAATAGACTCGGTAAGTTCTGTGATCAATGTCAAGCCAGCCTCACCTGTATATCTCAGGCGCAAGGCCTCTGAATTTATTGTCAATGTGAATCCGCAGTATGCCGGCAAGACATTGACCATAGACTGCGACCTCGAAGGTGCTGACTTTGAGAAAGTTGTCGTGGATGTTCCGGAAGGCGGATTCAAGCCGGGAACCTGTGTTTCCTACAATGTCGGAATGACCGCAGACCCTGTGCTCCTGAGCGCGGACGGCACGGCCAATACCTATATCGTGAACAAGGCTGACTGCCTCTATGCTTTCAATGCGAGGGTAAAGGGCAACGGCAGTACGAAGAGCATCAGCTGGAACTACGACGGGGAACCGCACAGCACCGCATTCGATGCCGCTTTGACCCCTTCTTCAGCAGAACTTCTGTGGTACAGCATCCCTGAAGGCGAGGGCGGATTTGTCAATGCAAGTCCTGTCTCTGTCGGAAGCGTGATGTATGACGAAGTTGACGGCCTCGTCTATTTTAAGACACCGAAGACTTTTGTGAACGGCAATGCAGTGATCGCTGCGTTGAATGAGTCCGGCGAAATCATCTGGAGCTGGAACATCTGGGCCGTAGAAGGCTGGGATGCCGATGCGACTTCCAGAAAGGCCGGCCGTTATACGGTCATGGACCGTAACCTCGGAGCCGTGCTCGGACTTTCTGCAAAGGATATCTCTGACAATGTGAAGGCAGCCGGAGCCATCGGCAACTACTATCAGTGGGGCCGTAAGGATCCGTTCCCTGCAGCATCTGAATATAAATCGGCTACGAATGTGCAGGAAGGCTGGGGCAACCCTGCTTACACCACCCTGGATGAATATAAAGTCGATGGGGACAAGATCTTCTCTTCTGACAGGGCCAAGAACGCCAGGATGCTCCATGCTGAACTCGGTTCGGGCTATTCGCTCCAGCAGGCCGTGGACGAGTCCGTAAAATATCCTCACAAGTGGATGTTCGGCGGCAACAACGATGCTGTCTATCCTCAATACAGTTGGTTCTCCGGAGAAGGCGACTTCCAGGCGAAATCCGTTCTGGACAATGATCAGTGGCGCTATCTCTGGGGCAGCACGGACAACATCAGCAATGATAAGACCATCTACGACCCGTGTCCTGCAGGTTGGAAAGTGCCGACGGCAGATGCCTATGCGACATTCTTCGCTTCTTCCGGTTCCGCTGCTGGCGGTCATGGAGTCTATGTTTCCGAATATGACCTCTATTTCCCATTTGCGGGACAGAGAAAGGCCGGTTTCGGTGGCTCAGTCATTTCGGCTTCAGGTGAAGTTATGATGGCTTCTGCAAGTGTCGCCAACTCTCTTTATCCGATCCGCTCATCTGTCGGCTCGAACGGCGCAGGCGCCAAGATCACTCAGAGCAACAGCTACTCCGGTGCCGGACTGCAACTTCGCTGCGTGAAGGAAAATGTGGACGGAAAAGCTCCAGGATACGGCAAACAGACCGGTCACAGGGCAGCACTTATGGGCGACTCCATCACAAGGACCTGGAAAGACCGCGGCCGTCTGGCCTTTTTCACCGAGAACAGCTACCTTAACTGTGGAATCGATGGACAGACCTCAAGCAATATGATTGACCGTTTCGGTCCGAACATCGTAGATGACAATCCTCAATGTGTGGTGATTACCTGCGGTACGAATGACCTTGCTGAAAATATGTCCGGTGATGGCTACCGGGTTCACGTGAGCAAGGAGAATCTTCTTGCCAACATCGCCCTTATGTCCAGGATTGCCGAAGATATGGGAGTTCCTGTCATACTCGGTTCGATTTGTCCGACAAGGAGCATGTGGTGGAAACCGGATGCATGGAAAGCGGAGTTTGACGGAGACTACATCGCATCTAAGGTTATCGAGGCCAACAAGCTCATCAAGGCTTATGCTGCCGAGAGAGGCTATCGTTATGCAGATTACCACAGTGCTCTGAAAAATGATCAGAACGGTCTGGCTGACGAGTACTGCTGGGTATTCGGCAAGAATGCCGACGGAACATTGAACCTTGATTCCGTTCATCCGAATGCGAAGGCATTCCTTGTTATGGAAGGGATTCTGAAACCTCTCATTGACGCCGCACTTTACGACCCGTCAGAGGCTAACCCTGGAGGCGGAAAGATAGACGATATGGATAAATGGAAATGGTAAACTGTTAATGCGTAAAATTATGAATATCAAATATATATCAATGATTGCCCTGGCATCTGCCCTGATTGGCTGTTCCAAGAACGGACAGATGGATGAGGACATCCTGTCTGACGGACCTGCCTTTTCTGCGGATTTCCTGCAGCAGGAAGTGCAGAGCAAGGTGACTCATACCGATGACGGCAATGCATTGAAACTCGCTTGGGTTAAATCCGACAAAATCGGAATCTGGACAGAGGCTGAAGGCAAGTCCCTCCAGTCCAACAGCGCATATCTCGCTGACCAGGAAGGTGCCGGAACGACGTTTTCATATCAGTCCCGTGCTCAGAGAATCCGTTGGGCAGGGGACAATACCCCGCAGTCGTTCTATGCCTGCTATCCTTTCAATGCCGACAGAGGTACGGACCCGCATAAGGCAAAGGTGGGGATTTCGGCTTTACAGTCCCAGTACTCAAGCGGCTCTACAGCACATCTTGCTGAAAATGACTTCATCTGGGCTGCCGTAGAGAATGTCACCAAATCCGATGATGCGGTGAACCTTACTTTCCATCATGCTTTTTCCGTACTGGATCTGGAACTGACCACTGATACCAGGATGAAGCTGGATGCATTGATTTTCCGCTGCACCTCCAACAAGGATGCTGCCGTGGCATTCGAGAACGCCAGCATTGACCTGAGTACCGGCAAACTGGATCTTACAGGGGCGACAACCTCGCCTGAGGTGCGTCTGGACTGCGATTTTGCGACTTCCTGGCCGGCAGCATCGCATGTTTACCTGGTCTTCAACCCGGCGCTGGCAGGGGAGACCATGCAGCTGGTTGCGGTCATCGGAGGCAAGGAGAAGCTGATCATGGAGAAGCAGGTTCCGGAAGGAGGCTTCCCGGCAGGCAAGGTGATCAATGTGGTGGCTGATTATGAGGTGCCGGGTGATGTGGCCATCAAGATCAAGGATCTGGGTGAACTTTCCACATCCAACTGCTACCTAGTTTCCGAGGCCAACCAGTTCTACAAGTTCAAGGCTACAGTGAAGGGCAACGGCTATATCCCTGCAGCGCTTTCAGCAGTGACTGGCTCTGCGGACATTGCTCCGAAATCCGTCCTCGTCCTCTGGTACAACACCGTCCAGAAGGACAACAAGTGGGTGGACGCCTGCCCGATTCTGCTTTCGTCGCTGGTGTTTTTCAGGGACTATGTCTATTTCGACACGCCTAAGGAATTTGTTCCTGGCAATGTCGTGATTGCGGCATTCGCCGAGGAGGGCGTTACCTACGACAATATAGAGGTAGATGAGAATAAGAATATCACCAATGCGACGCTTCTCTGGAGCTGGAACATCTGGGCCGCAGATGGTTATGACCCGGATGCGACGGCTGTCATCTCCGGAGGTAAGACATTCATGGACAGGAATATTGGAGCAGCGATTTCCGGTGTCGGCTCAAAAGGTGAATATGAGCCTGCCTATGCAGTGGGCAACTACTATCAATGGGGCAGAAAGGATCCGTTCCCGTCCATTGCGGACTATTGCAACTATTGGCCTTGCCAATACGCCAACACTCTCATCGGAACTCCGACATACACTCCGGTCGTAGCTCTGAGGGTCAATGGCCAGAGTGCTGCGAAGAATGTGGACAACCAGGTCTGGGGCTACCGGACAAAAGACGACGGTTCGTTCAACATTGATTCGTCTTGGCATACTATAGAGAGGAACAGCATCGCGGCTCCGTCTTCGTCCAACAGCGTCTTTGCTGGTTATGCCGTGGAACATCCTTACGTCTATATTCTGAATTCCAAATATCCTGACGGCGGCTATTATCCGTGGATGACGACCAATGACCAGAGTTACAGGGCGTTCTGGGGTGGTTCTGAAGCGAAGAAAACTCTCTTTGACCCATGTCCTGCCGGTTGGCGTGTCTGCAACAAGGCTGAGGCTCAGTCGTTTATGCAGACTGTTTTCAGCAGCGCCACACTGGCTGCCAATCTTGTCGGATATGAGTATGACGGACATTATCTGCCGATGACCAGTTCGCGAAGCAATACGCATTTCAGGACTGAGACCGTGAAGTCTTGCGGATACGAGACCATATCCTACATGTGGACATCGGAATCGGTTACTACCCACAATTACGGATATGCCTATGCTGCTGCGATGGTAGCTCCGCCAAATTATGCGGACAAGAACCAGCCGAAGACTCTCAAGGAAGTGAGAGTTGAAGACAACAAGTACTTGGCGTCAAGTTGCCCAGTCCGCTGCGTAAAAGAATAACATCTGATTAATTGATACACACAAAGGGTGGCCGAAAATCTCGACCACCTTTTTTCATTGCCTTTTCCAATATAGCCGAAGTAGCCGAACGGACGGGCAGCACGGCTGACGTGGCCGGCCCACGGCCTCGGGAACTACATGTCATCCATTGACAGACCCTTGTAGGAAATTCTATATCCTTTGAACTCACCAGTGGCACGCAGGAAAGCTGCCGCCTTGCGCTCCAGCACATCCATGTCAATGTTGTCTGCCTTACGCTTTACCTCGAAGAATGTGGCTTCACCTGTCAGTTCGTTCTCGGCCACAATGTCGATTTCATTCTCGCCTTTGCGGTCCCACCATCCGCCGATGCAGCGCCTCCCCTTTTTATTTTCGAAACAATCATTTCGGAAACCGCTGTTTCGCTACCGCAAAGATAATGATTTTCCTATAAGAAGTTCAACATTCATCTTTTTCTGTGCTCCCAAAATAAATTAAGAGTGTTGCTTAGCAAGTGAGAATCTGCATACGACATCGGATTCACGTGTGCTGATCTGGCCCGTTTGCCATCCCCCGCGATTACCTGCTGGAGGATTCGCCGATTTCGAGGCGGGGTTCCAGATAGACGTCGTGACCCGGGGCGGAGTGGAGCATCATGTCAGTCAGCATGTTGAACGCCTGCTGGGCAGTTTCGAGCACATTCTGGGAGAGCTGCGTGATGGTCGGGGTGATGATGTGGTAAGTCTCACCTCCATCGAAACCCATCAGTGCGAGCTTTTCAGGAATCGGAATGCCCAGGCGTTTCGCGCTCTTGCAGACATAGAGCGCCAGGTAGCCACGCGGAACAAAAATGGCATCGGCCCCGCGGCTGACAGCTTCGGACAATGCCGCGTCCACTTCATTGTCATCCGCTTCATTTACAAAAGTCACGCGGCAGAACTGCTCCATCCCCATCTCACTCATCGCCTGCCTGTAACTGTCCTCCCTTATGTTCAATGTCGAGAGTTGGATATTGTTCGAAATCATCTCGATATGCCTGTAGCCATTGGCAAGCAGATGCTCCAGACCCATACGGATGGCCTTGTCATTGTCCAGCAGCACACGCCCGGCGTTTTCCAGCTCGGGCAGATTTCGGTTCATCAGCACTACCTTGATGCCCAATGAGATAGCTCTTCGGAGCTCGTCTTCGCATCCGTCGCAGGGACTTATGAGGATTCCCTTTACGCCGTCAGCGTGAAAAGCATCCACCAGCCGCCCGATTTTGTCAATGCGGTCGTCAGAACTGCCGAACAGGACGGTGTAGCCGTTGTCATACGCGATGTTCTCGATATTTCTGGAAACATTCGAAAAATAATGGTTGGCAAGATCCGGCGTGATGACTCCGATGGTCTTCTGGAAACCGATTCTCAGAGACGACGCGGCCTTGTTCGGGGTATAGTTGAGACGCTTTACCACTTCCATGATGGCATTGGCCGTCTTTGCATTGACCCCGCTCCTGCCGTTCAGCGTCATCGAAACCAGGCCGACAGAAACGTTGGCCTCCCGCGCTATATCCTTGATTGTGATCTTTCCCATTGCTGCTTGTCTGTGTGAATTCGCCCGATATGGAGTGAATCAGTATCGGGGCGTTGTCCTAAGTTGTAGTGTTTTCGCCCTATTACACAAATGTAATAAACATTTTCCACACGTCAAACGTGGTCTTGCCGAAAAAAAACACCCCCGCGAGAACTGCGGAGGTGTATATGTCAGGTTCGGATTCCTGCGGCCCAGTGACTACATCATCGGAGGAGGACCTCCTGGACCGCGACCGCCCGGGCCACCTGGACCCCTACGTCCTTTGGCGGCATTGTTCATGTTGCCGAATCTCCACGTGAGGGAGAGAATCACGTAGCGGCCGAGCGTGTTGTTCCAGGTCTCGGTGTGATAGTTCGCGGAATCGCTTACGGAGAGGTTCTTGGACTGGTTCAGCAGGTCGTAGGCCTTGAGCGAAAGCGTGAATCTGTTCTTGAAAAGCAGTTTCGTGAGCTCTGCATTGAGAATGTACTCATCATCCTGTGCACTCGCATAGCCTCTATACCAGTTGTAGTTGAACTCGGATACCAGACCAACGCCACCAGGAATCGTCCAGTTCATAGATGCTGCGAACTGGTTGTTCCTTGTGACATTCATCTTTATCGATGATATCTTGTACCAAGACTTGGCGATATTTGAGCGACCAGATGCAGTAAGTTCCACAAAATCATTTCTATATGTGAGTTTTAGCCTCTGCATAATACTCATTGTCTGAGTCGTGTTCTTCAAGAAGAGGTCGCTCTCGTCCAAGTTCGGGAAATCCGTGTGGAATTTCTCATAATCGAAATCATCGCCGGTTCCGTAGGCGCTCATGTCAAGCGAAGTCTTTCCCACATAAGAAGACGATTCAGACCAGCTTCCTCTGGTTACAGAAGAAATGCTGAAATTGGATTTGCCGATAGGAGCATTGACAAAAGCCCTTGCACTGGCGTTGCCGGAAGTCGGCCCGTTGACAGGGATTGAATACGAAACACCGTTGGTATTGTACCAGCTCGCATATACAATCGGTGACTGCACGAAGCCACCAGCAATATGGCCATAGACAGAGAAGAATTTCTTCTTGTTCGAATATCCGATTCTGGTGCGTATGTCGTGAGAGAAATATGGCTTCAGGTAAGGGTTACCAAGCGAAACGTTAAGCGGATTGGTATTGTCCGGAACAGGCATGAGCTGCGTCGTAGTCGGCTGAGAAGAACGGCCGAAATAGAAACCTCGTATGTTCGTGTTGTCATTCACATCGTACCAGAGCATGGCAGAAGGCGACCAGTTCACGACAGTATTGTCATAACTCTTGCCGTTTGTCTCATTGTGAGTAATCGTAGGAATTACAGAAGCACCGACCTGGGCCCTGAATTTGTCCTTCTGGTACATGAAATTGAAACCTGCACGGTGAGTCTGGTACTGGTTCAGCACATCATTGGAATACTGCTCATTCCTCGTCTCGCTCACGGTGATGTCCTTTCCGCTGCTGTCCTTCCCTGTTCCCGTGCTGAAGTACGGATGGTTTGCAATGCTGAATTCCGCACCCGTATCAGCAGAATCGTAAGTGTCCTTCGTGGATTTGTTCTGGCTCCATCTATACTGGTAATTCGCCTCAAGATAGAACCCGGCACCCAGCGGCTCAGTATAGACCAGTCTGCCGCTTATCGAAGACGACTTGGAATTCTGGTCGTAGCGCTGATTGACTATTTCATTGACATCATCAGAGCCGTCACCTGCGGTTCCGAAGGATTTTGTCAATGACTGGTTCAGTCCCCGCAAGTCGTTGTTGCTGAAGTTATAGTCAATGTTGAGGGACAATGTCCTTCCCGGGATTCCCAATTTCTGTCTGAACAGGAAGAATCCGTTCGCAGTCCAGTTGTTGTTGTCGCCCGTATTGTTGTTGAAACCTTCATTCTTGTTCACAGCAGCCGCATCGGCACTGCTTCTGCTGTCTGTGGAGAATTTCGAGAACTCGGTGAAGTCACCCTTTCCGAAGTTGAACTGAGGCTGGAAAAGGATGGACGTGTTGTCCGAGAACTTGTGCTCCAGGCGCATACCGAAACGGTGCCCATAGGTGTTGTTCAGACTGTATCCGTCGTTGTTGGAGATAAGGCTTGAACCGTCATCCAGGAACGTGGTCTTCTCACTCTTTTCCTTTACGTCAGCCCTGGTGCCGTTGAAAAGGTAGTTGGCACCGAGGTCCATCTTGTCGCCGAAGAGGTCCCAAGAACCGTTTACGCCACCCATCCACGAGGTGGTGATACCATTGTTCTTGCCCCAGCCGCCCTGGCCACGGCCCATACCGCCGCTACGCATACCTCTCATCATTGACCCTGCAAGGTCATTGAACCCGCGGTTGTTCGTATTGTTGCCGTTCAGGATGATGCTGAGCTGGCTTTTGTCCGTGAATCTTCCTATGAATGCGGCACCTTGGTATCTCCAGTCCCCGTCTCCGTTAGCGGTGTTTTCTGGCCAGTCGTGTCCGCCGCCGGCCATCACATTGCCGAAAAGCCCGTTCATCATGCCTTTCTGCACAGTCAGGTCGATGACGGTCTCTTCCTGTCCGTCATCTATACCGGTAAACTGAGCCTGATCGGATTTCTTCTGAACCACCTTGACCTTATCCACAATCTTCGCCGGGATGTTCTTGGAAGCCAACTGCGGATCGTCCAGGAAAAATGTCTTTCCGTCGATTGTTATCTTGCTGATTGTCTGTCCGTTGGCTGTCACGGAGCCGTCAGTCCCTACTTCCACTCCAGGAAGTTTCTTCAGCAGGTCCTCAAGCATGTCATTGTCCGTAGTCTTGAACGACGTGGCGTTGTACTCTATGGTGTCCTTCTTTATCACGATAGGATTGCCGGTTGCAGATACGCTCGCCGCATCCAGCACCTGCTTGTCCGGATCGAGTTTTACAATACCCAAGTTTACAGCGTCCTTCACCGTGATGTCCTTGGTAAACGTCTTGTAGCCAAGTAATTCGGCTTTGAAAGTGTAAGCCCCGGCCGGCACCTTCTCAAGTGTCGCCTTGCCCTTGTCGTCCGTGAGAGCGTATTTACTCGCAGAAGTTGCTCCCGGTTTGGTGAGAGATACTGTGGCATAGCCCACAGGCTCACCGTTTCCTGAGTCCTGCAGCACAACTGTCACAGTCCGTGTCTGCGCAGACGCTCCAAAAGAAAGCACGAGCATTGAAACCAGCCCGCACACCATAGCAATGATTCTCTTCATTGTTCGTTCATTTTACAAAATAGATGGGCACCAATCAGACCCAAACGACAATTTAGACGCACCGGCGCCGCATAAGTTTAAGAGCCCGGCGAAAAAATATGGAATATAATGCAGTTATTTCACCCTGTCAGGATTCTGGGCAATGAATTTTTCCCAGGAAGTGGAAGATTTTATTCCTGCCAATGGTGAAAGCAGCTGATAATGATGGCACATCGCGATAGCCAGCGCGTCAGTCGCGTCGAGATATTTTTCCTCAATGTCGATTCCGAGCGTCCTCTGAAGTATGTTGTTCACCTGCTCCTTGGAAGCTGCCCCATTGCCTGTAACAGCCTCCTTGGCCTTTCTCGGAGCATATTCGGTAACTGGGATGTTCCTGGTGGATGCGGCCAGCATTGCCGCACCCTGCGCTCTGCCGAGCTTCAGAATCACCTGCGCGTTCTTTCCGTAGAAAGGCGACTCCAGGGCCATCTCATCCGGAGAGTGCCTGTCGCAGACTTCACCTATTTCATTGAAAATGCGCACGAGCTTCCGGTAAGGGTCTTTTTCCTTTCTCAGGTCAATGACCCCCATCTCCACGTACTCGGCCTTGCTGCCTTCTGTACGAATGACCCCGAAGCCAAGAATGTTGGTTCCGGGGTCTATTCCCAATATCGTCTTCACTTGTCTTAGTCAATGTAGTCGAACCCGGTATATGGGCGGAGAACTTCAGGGATGACGATTCTGTCCTCTTGCTGGTTGTCCTCAAGCATTGCTGCAACGACACGAGGCAGAGCCAATGAACTTCCGTTCAATGTGTGGCAGAGCTGCATCTTGCCGTTCTCGTCCTTGTATCTGAGGTGCAGACGGTTTGCCTGATATGTCTCGAAGTTGGAAACTGAAGAAATCTCCAGCCATCTTCCCTGGGCTGCTGACCACAACTCGAAGTCGTATGTAATGGCAGATGTGAAACTCAGGTCACCACCGCAAAGACGGAGAATCCTGTACTTGAGACCAAGTTTGTTCACGAGGCTCTCCACGTGTGCAATCATCTCATCCAGAGCTGCATAAGAGTCTTCCGGCTTCTCGATTCTGACGATTTCCACCTTGTCGAACTGGTGAAGTCTGTTCAGGCCCCTAACGTCTTTTCCGTAAGAACCTGCCTCACGACGGAAGCAAGGAGTGTAGGCTGTCAGCTTCTGCGGGAACTGGTCATTGTTCAGGATGACATCCCTGTAAATGTTGGTTACAGGCACTTCAGCTGTAGGAACCAGATAGAAGTCATCGAGACCTACGTAGTACATCTGGGCCTCCTTGTCAGGGAGCTGGCCTGTACCGAAACCTGAAGCTGCATTGACCATGACAGGAGGTTCGATCTCCTTGTAGCCAGCGGCAGTATTGTTGTCGAGGAAGAAACTGATCAATGCCCTCTGGAGTTTCGCGCCCTTGCCTTTATATACAGGGAAGCCCGCGCCTGTGAGCTTTACGCCGAGGTCGAAGTCGATGATGTCGAATTTCTTGGCGAGTTCCCAGTGCGGAAGCGCGTTCTCCGGCAGTTTGATTTCAGGGCCGCCCATCTTGACCACCTGATTGTCCTCGGCGCCTTTTCCAGGGACTACCAGATCGCATGGAATATTAGGGAGGAGAACAAGCTGTGACTCAAGTTCTTTCTCTGTAGAGTCAGCCTTTGCAAGAAGCTCTGTAGAACGTGCCTTGAGTTCGGCAACCTCTTTCTTGGCTTCTTCTGCCTCTGCCTTTTTGCCTTCTTTCATAAGTCCTCCGATGAGACCTGCCTTCTGCTTCTGCTGAGAAAGAAGACCGTCGCTCTCAGTCTGGAGAGCTCTTCTCTGTGTGTCAAGTTCGAGAACCTTATCGACGATTGCTTTTGCGTCGAAGTTTTTGACTGCAAGCTTCCTGACTACGAAATCCGGATCGTCACGAAGCATCTTAAGTGTCAACATGATATTTATGATTTAATTTTGTCTGCTATATGCTTTCCAATGAAAAAAGGAGGACCGCACACCGAAACTCGAAGTGCAATCCTCCAATGTCTTTCAAGACCCTTCGAGTTTAGTTCTCAAAAGGGACAACCGACACGTATGACTTGTTCTCTTTCTTTCTTGTAATGAGAACTGTTCCGTCAACGAGGGCGTAAAGAGTGTGGTCTTTACCCATACCTACGTTCTTGTCAGGGTTGTGGACTGTGCCTCTCTGGCGAAGGATGATGTTACCGGCCTTTACTACCTCACCACCGAATTTCTTGAATCCGAGACGTTTGCTCTGTGACTCACGACCGTTCTTAGAACTACTTTGACCTTTTTTATGTGCCATAATTCAAATTCTCCTTTAATTTAGCGATCTGTAAAAAATTAAGCGATAGAGTCGATGCGGATCTTTGTAAGTTTCTGACGGTGACCGTTTGATTTCTGGTATCCTTTACGACGGATCTTCTTGAAAACGATAACCTTCTTTGCCTTTACGTCATCTGCGAGAACTGTTGCCTTTACAACTGCACCCTCTACGTAAGGAACTCCGACCTTTACTGCTCCTTCGTTATCGAGGAGAAGAACCTTGTCGAACTCTACCGTCTCATCCTTCTTCGATGCGAGGCGGTTTACGAAAATCTCTGCACCAGCTTCTACTTTGAACTGCTGGCCTGCAATTTCAACGATTGCGTACATTATATAAAAACTTATTAAGTTTCGGCTGCAAGCGTCCGTTTCTGCACGGAACTTATAAGGCTTGTCAGTCATCTGATTTTATTTTTGGACTGCAAATTTAATGGATTTCTGCCATTCCGCAAAATTTTTTACTAATTTTGTTTTCCGGAAGTCGTTAGTGCAAAACCCGTTGGGCACTTTTTCGACGATTGCTTGGTAATCCTGCCAGGCAATCCTGCTTGTGCAACTCGAAAAATTTAAACGTATGGATACTCCATTCCAGTTTGCTGACTATGTGACCGGTAAGTATTTCATCGGGCGTCGTTCTGATTGCATTACATTGTCAAATCTCCTGAGCCAGGGCGAAAGCATCGCCATCTGGAGTCCTCTGAAATCAGGCAAGATGTCCGCGGTCCAGCAGACTCTGCTCAATATGAGGACTTCCGGCAAGCAGTTCCTGATGTGCAGCTTGGACCTCACGAATATCCACGATGCCGAGCTGTTCATAAGGAGGTTTGCAGGTGCCGTGATTTCATCCGTTTCCACAGTCCCGCAGGACTATCAGGACAATGCCTCCAAGTATCTGTCAGGCACATCTCTGGAGTTTGACGCGCAGTCGTTTTCTGTTACGGGAAGAGTCTTTTCTGACAATGCCCCGGTCGGTGCGGCTGAGATTTCCGCCGTGGCTGAGCTGCCTTTCCGCATTGCCGAAGAAAAGAATGTGCAGTTCATCATTGTCCTCAATGAGTTCGAAAACATTGACTCGGACGAGGGTGAGAAATTCTTCAGTGTGTTGGACGCGTCGATTTCTGCCCGCATCCAGGCCAGGACTCCTCGCTGCTCCTTCATTTTCCTGGGCTCCAGGGCCAATGCGATGGAGAGTATCTTCATGCGCCGGAAGTTTTTCTGGAAGAGCGTGGAAAAGTATTCATTGTCAATGATTTCCGATGCCGAAATAGCGGATCATGTGCTGAAAGGCTTTTCTGTGGGCGGCAAGGTCATCGAACGAGACCTGATACAGGTGGTCTGCGGGCTGTTCCGTAACAACATTTGGTATATCAACAGCTTTTTCTTCATCTGCGATGCATTGTCCAAGGGATATATAAGTGAAATCACTTTCAATGATGCGCTTTCCTGTATGGTTTCTGCCAATCTGCCGAGGTTCAAGGCCATTATGGACGACCTTACCGGATTCCAGGAACGTTTCCTGAAGGCGGTGCTCGACGGCAATGTCAAGTTCAGTACGACGGAAGTCATTGAAAACTACAGACTTAATTCTTCGGCCAATGTCAAGAGACTCAAGGAAGCTCTTATGAAGAAAGAGGTGCTTTCGTTCAATGACAAGGACGAGCCGTCCGTGCAGGACCCTCTTTTCGAGTATTGGCTCAGAAAATATTACTTTAATTCGTAAACTGTTATGAAACAGAAACTTGTGGTGCTTACAGGCGCCGGTGTGAGCGCCGAGAGCGGAATCAGCACGTTCCGTGACAATGGCGGTCTGTGGGACAATTACGACCCGCAGCAAGTCGCGTCCATCGAGGGCTGGTACAAGAATCCTGGCCTGATGCTCGACTTCTATAATAAAAGGAGGCATGAGCTCGAAGGGGTAAGACCCAATGACGCACACCGTGCCATCGCTTCGCTTCAGGATAATTTCAATGTCAATGTGATTACGCAGAATGTGGATAATCTTCATGAGAGGGCGGGCAGTTCCAATGTCCTCCATCTTCACGGGGAATTGACGAAAGTAAGGCCGGAGAACTGTTGCAATGAGGAAGACGGATTTTCGGAGAAGACAGTCTTCGATATCGGTTACTCGGAAGTGCATCTTGGCGACAAGGCCCCGAACGGCCACCAGCTGCGTCCTCACATCGTCTGGTTCGGCGAGCCGGTGCCTAAAATCGAAAGAGCCATTGACATAGTGTCCGACGCAGACATCCTTCTGATTGTCGGTACGTCGCTGAGTGTCTATCCTGCAGCGGGACTGTATCGCTACGCATCGCTTGACACGCCGATTTATCTGATCGACCCGGGCCAGGTCAATGTCCGTGACAGCAGGATCCAGCATATCATGGCCAAGGCCACTGACGGAATGAAAATTTTTCAGGAAAAAATCGGTCAATGATTGTCGGAAATCCGGATAATTGTTGTAACTTTGCACCCGCTAATTCAGGATGGATACACGTAACTCGTTCGGTTTTAGGAATTTATTAAAAAAAAGGAGGTGATTCAGATATGATTATTGTACCGCTTAAGGAAGGTGAGAACATCGAGAGAGCTCTCAAGAGATTCAAGAGGAAATTCGAAAAAACAGGTGCTATCCGCGAGCTCCGTGCCAGAAAGAACTTCGTGAAACCATCTGTCAGGAAGAGAGAGCAGCTTCAGAAGGCTATCTACGTACAGCATCTGCAGCTTGAGGACGAGCAGTAAACCTGCCTTGTACAGTTAATATATCTGAAAATGATATACGCCGGTTGGAAATCCGTTTTCCAGCCGGCTTTTTTCGTATTATTTACTATCTTTCCCGCCTATCGGCGGATAATATCATTTTCCTTTTCTCTCAGCTTTCACTATATTTGTAAGTTTAGTGAAATAGAATGAAAGTACTTCTGGCAATAAATGGAAATGGATAGAGTGAAAGAAAATAAGTCATTGAAAAGCAAGTGGTTCCGCTGGCTTAAAATTACAGTGGCCACAGTGGTCGGAATATGGGCGGCGCTGCTCGTGGTATTGCAGCTTCTGCTGAATTCTTCGTTCTTGACAAAAATGGCGGAGAAATATATTCCGGAATATGTGGATGCCGATGTGCACATAGGGAAAATCAGCGCGTCCATGCTGAAAAGTTTCCCGAACCTTCAGCTCGATGTGGAGGATGTGGTGGTCACATACCCTCACGACAGGTATGCACGTTACGACTCAGTCGGCATTGACGGAATCCTTCGCCATGCGGGCAGGGCGGAATCTGCTGACACATTGGCGGCTATCCGCAAGACTACATTGTCAGTCAATTACTTGAAGGCGTTGTTCGGAAGAATCCATATCCGCGAGGTCAGCATGGACAAACCGCATTTCTTCGCGCATTACTATGGTGGTGAAGATGCGAACTGGAATGTCCTGAAAGTGCAGGCGGTAGTGGACGAGGAAGCGGAAAGCGACACTACAGCCACTTCATTGCCCCCGATAGTCGTGAACAAGATCAATATGACAGGACGGCCGAAGATAGTCTATACTGACTGTCCCGACACCATTTATGCGGCGGTTTTCCTCAAGCAGCTCAAGTTCGACGGCAAACTGACCAATGTCTCGACATCAGCCAACCGGCTGGGCCTCAAGGTGGACAGCCTCTTCGTGTCCGGAAGATTGCCGGCCGATACATTGGCTGTGGCAATGGATCATTTCCATATTCATGAGAAGGACAAGGTCATGAGCGTGGACGCTACCGCCAAGACATTCCTCGGAATGAGCGAATATGGCCGTGTGATGCTTCCGCTGTCAGTCAAAGGTGACATCAGCTTCCCTAAATCGGATGAGGCGGCCAAGGTCTCATGGCGTGACTTCGAGGTTTCCCTGGCTACGGTGAATGTCAAGGGAACGGGCGATGTTGCATACTATGGGGACAGCACCTATGTAAGAGCAGAGGCCTCCATCAATGACTGCCGCGTTTCGGAACTGATTGACTATTTCGGCAAGAATTTCTTCCCTGAGGCCGAGCAGCTCAAGACGGATGCGAAAGTCACGTTTACGGCGCTCTGCGACGGATATTGGAACCCGACCAGGAACACATTGCCGGAACTGATAGCTGAACTGGTACTCCCGAAAGCCGCTGTGGATTATCCGGGGATCCCTTCCGGAACAGTAGCGGCGGACATCAATGCCGCCACGGACAATGTCGGGAAACTGGATGTCAACATTGACAATGTCTGTCTGAACTTCGGCGGTGTCGATCTCGATGTGTCCGGAACGGTGTCCGACCTTGCGGGGGATGACCCTCTTATGGACATTGAGGGAATCGTTTATGCGTCGCTCGATGAGATGATGGCGTTCGTGCCTGACTCGTTGGGCTACAGCGTCTCCGGAGATTTGGACGGAGTGCTTACCGGTAAGATCAGGATGTCGCAGGTGAACATGTACAATTTCTACAAGGCACGGCTTGACGGCTATGTCAGAAGCAGGAATATTGTGGTGAAATCCCAGGCGGACACCCTGGATGCATGGATAGGCCGCCCTGAAATCGCCATCTCCACCATAAAGAACAAGGTGGACAGCAGTATCCCGAAAGGTGCTGAGGTTCTGGCGATTACGGCCAAGGTGGATTCTCTGTCCGCAACATGCGGCAAGGATATTAAGGTGAATGTCACCGGTGTCAATGCCGAGGCCCAGAATGCAGCACGGATAAATTCAGGCGAACTGGAAGGGGATAAGCACCCGCTGGTGGGAACTGTCTCCATGAAGAAACTTCTGTTCAACGGTACGGATTCCCTGTTTGCAGGCATTCTTGGCTCGACTAATACTTTCAATTTCTCACATAAAGTCAGAGGGGACAAGCTGGAGCCGAGATTGTCAGTGTCAAGTTCCAATTCGAGGATATTCGCACGTGAAGGCGTGAACAGATACGGTTTCAAGGATGCCAACTTCTCGGCATCAGCGGTGATGACTGCGTATGAAAGCAACCAGCGCAGACATCATTTCCTGGATTCTTTGCAGAGGGTTTATCCGGGAACGCCTCGCGATTCGCTGTTTGTCAAGATGATAAGGGCGAGGATGGCAGGACGTCCGGTGCCGGATTTCATCAAGGAGGCGGATTTCCGGAAGAAGGACATTGACATAACTCTCAATGAGACGATGGCCAAATATCTGAAGGAGTGGAATCTGGCCGGAAGTCTCAATATCAGCAAGGGTATGGTGATCACTCCATATTTCCCGTTGAAGAACGTCATCGAGGATGTGAGGGGAACGGTTACCAATGATGCTGTCCATCTGGATAACTTCACCTTCAGGCCTGGAGCGTCTGATATCTCGGCAAACGGCGTACTGAGCGGTCTGCGCAGGGCATTGCTCGGCCGGGGGCCGCTGAAACTGGACCTGAAACTGACGTCGCAGAAGATTGATGCCAATGAACTGCTTACCGCATACACGGCCGGCACCAAGTTTACCCCGGAGTCCATTGCCAATGTCTCTTCGGAGGATGATGCCACATATCTGGCCAAGGTTTCACAGGCCCACGAAACGGTCCAGGACAGTGCCTATGCTCTTGTGGTGGTTCCGGCGAACCTGATAGCGAACATCTCGCTCCAGGCCAATGAGGTGAACTACTCGGATCTGAATGTGACCTGGCTTGCTGCGGACATGACGATGAAAGAGCGTTGTATCCAGCTGACCAATACATTGGCCACCTCCAATATGGGAGATATCTTCTTCGAGGGGTTCTATTCCACCAAGAGCAAACAGGACATCAAGGCCGGTTTCGACCTGAATCTTTCCGACATCACGGCGGACAAGGTGGTCCAGCTGTTCCCGGCGGTGGATTCGATAATGCCGATGCTTACTTCGTTCAAGGGAATGCTCGACTGCGAAATGGCGGCTACCACGGACTTGGATACCAATATGAATTTCGTTACCAAGTCAATGAACGGAATCATGAAAATCAGCGGCAGGGATGTGGTCCTGGAAGAGAGTCCTGAGTTCATGAAGCTCGCCAAACTGCTGATGTTCAAGAACAAGAAGATGGGCAAGGTGTCCGACATGTCAGTTAGCGGTCTTATCAGCGACAACAAGCTGGAGGTGTTCCCGTTCGTTCTGAAGATTGACCGTTATACATTGGCAATGAGCGGACTGCAGAACTTCGACCAGACCTTCAAGTATCACGTTTCAGTGCTCAAGTCGCCGATTCCGTTCCGCTTCGGAATAAATATCTTCGGTAACTTCGACAACTGGAAGTACCGTATAGGCAAGGCCCAGTACAAGAATACCAAGGTGCCTGTATTCACGGCGCAGATAGATACGCTGCAGATGAATCTTGTCAGCTCCATCCACAATATCTTTACGAAGGGTGTTGATCTGGCTGTCAAGCAGAATGTTCAGATGCGCAGTTCCATCGACTCGCAGAAAGTCGCCATGGGCTTCAACCCTGATGCCAAGCTGGATTCACTGGACGGCGGACACAGGAAGATGCTGGATTCGCTCCAGACGGCCTATGACACCCCTGTGGACTCTGCATTGAATGCGCGTATGGATTCACTTAGCCTGATTCCTGTAGTGCAGGAGGAGGAAGAGGAGTCCCAGAAGCAGCAGTTTGTCCAGGACAATGCGACCCGCGAGGACAGGAAGGCGGCCCGCCGCAGAAAACGTGAACAGAAACGTCAGGCTAAAAATAGTGAGGCGGCAGTCTTGCCGGCAGAGGACAATGAAAATGGACAGTAGCGATTACATAGAGGTAAAGGTCAGCATTGACCCTTTTTCTGAAGAGAATGCGGAGATTCTGGAAGCGATGCTTTCGGACCTGCCTTATGACTCTTTCGTGATAGGCGAAAGTGATGTGAAATGTTATATCCAGAAGCCGCAGTTCGACAGGTTTGCATTGAAGGCTGTGCTTTCAGGTCTGCCGTTCAAAACCTCGTTTGAGGCTGCTCCAGTGCCGTTCCATAACTGGAATGCACAGTGGGAGAATGCTTTTCAGCCGATCGTCGTGGATGGTAAGGTAACCATAAAGCAGGCCGATGACAGGACTTCTCCGCGGACGAGATACAATATCCGTCTCCGCCCTGAGATGGCGTTCGGCACCGGCCATCACGAAACCACCTATATGATGATGGAGACGATGCTTGAAGAAGCCGGTGAAATCCGCGACAATGTCGTTATGGATATGGGTTGCGGTACTGCCCTGCTCGCGATTCTGGCTGCCAAGATGGGGGCTTCGAGAGTTTTCGGCATTGACATAGATGCTGTCGCTGCGCGCTCGGCTTATGACAATGCAAGGCTGAACCGCGTCGGACGCAAGGTGGAGACCTATTGCGGAGACGCTTCGCTTCTTCAGGCCGGAAAGTACAATGTGCTCCTTGCCAATATCCACCGCAATATTATCCTGATGGACTTGCGCACTTATGTAAAGTCATTGAAACAGAACGGATTGCTGCTGCTCAGCGGCTTCTATGAAGACGACGTGGAGGATATATTGAAAGAAGCCGGAAAATACGGGCTGCGGCTCGAGGGACATAAAACACGTGACGGATGGTCCTGCCTCAAGTTGAGGAAAGAGTCACCCGTCACAGTGTCTTCTATATTGTCGTAATTAACTTACTATTTGCCTGCGATGGCTGAAAGACCCGGCCAGTCGCTGATGTTGCAGCTGTTCTTGACTCCTTCCGGTGCCAGAGGGAAGAAATCGAATTCTCCGCCGATCATTTTCTCGATTTCAGAAACCGAGTAGATGTAGTCTGCAAGTGGCGGAAGCGAATTGAGTTTTTCTCCTGTAAAGCTCTGTGGGAACCAGAACCCAATCGCCATCACTTCATCTGCTGAGCACTCCCAGATAGGCTTTCCTGTCGAACCGCTTTTCGTCCTCAAGACAAGTTTGTAGCGGGCGGTAGGCATAAGGCAATCCTTTGATTTAGAGCTGGTTTCGCCCCAGTTGCATGCATCTTTCAGTACCCATGTGTCATCACCGTAATAGCATCCGACGACCACGTAAAGCGTGTCGCTGCATCTCCACTCGTTAGGCAGGATGTATTCCACCATTGACCAATGGGAGTCTGTTTCGGTCTCATTCAGATACCGTTCAGGAGCAATGTTGGTAGGATAGAAGGTCTGAGTGTTGAGGTCAAACAGTTTGCTGGAGTTTCCGCAGCCTCTTTCAGCCGAGCGCATCATGTGTCCTTTGCCGACTGTATTCTTTGAAGGCAGTGGTGACCAGTAATAATATTTGTCGCTTGGCTTTCCGCTTGTTGCGCTCCACGGCCAGCTGTCCCAGTCGCTTGCGTATATGATCGACTGCTCGCTTTCGCTGAAGGACGGGTCAGGCCTCCACGGGTCAGGTCTCGGGCGGGTGTAGCCGCCTTCCCAATAGATTTCATGACAAGGATAGGCTACCCACATAGGGTTGTGGCGACGGATGTCGTAGCAGGCTTCATAATTGCGGACGTCCTTTTGGGACCTGTAGGTTTTCCCTCTGTGGTCCACATATTTGTAGTCGGCATTGGCCTTGAGCGTGGCAGGTCTTTCGATATAATCCTTGACCGGCTCCGCTCCGTGTCCGAAATCGAATGTCTCAGAGGCGGTATCGGTGGTCGTCACGAGTCTGAGGTCGTCAGTGCGGCCCTGTGCTCCGTCTGCAAGAGCGGTGATCTTTATGTTCAACCTGGTGGTTTCGGTGGCGCTTACTTCGAAGACGGATGTGGCAAGAAACCATGACTGGCCATATTACTGTACAGTATAGTTCAGATTGTAGCTCTTCTTGCCATGCTCATCGGAAACCGTGATGGTGAAGGTCTTGTTCGGCACTACGTCCTTCTTGAATGCGCACATTCCGACCGAGAGTTTGTAAGTGCGTTTGTCTGACGGCAGTCCGATGCCGTTGATTTCTATCCGGGCGCCATTTCTGCTGTAATATACTCCATTGACTCCAGAAGCTCCGGGATATCCGGTGGAAGAGAAACTGCTTCGTACGGAGGTGTAGGAGCCGTCATAGGTGACAGTGGCAATGCCTGTGCCTTCCATGTTGCGGCAGTCGCTCCATGTGTTGAAGTAATTGTTGTTCACATCAGATTTAACCTTGTCGAGATTGTCGTAGTAAATGACGGTCTCAGATGGTTCCGGTTCCGGTTTTGGCTCAGGCTCTGGTTCGGGTTTAGGTTCAGGATTCGGCTCTGGTTCCGGCTCTGGTTCGGGTTTTGGAGCAGGCTGCTCCTGATCTGGCTTTTCCGGTACGCTCTCCGGCTTACATGCATTGAAACCGAAAACAAGCGTAACAATCAGTAGGATGGGTAATATGTATTTTCTCATAATATGTAGTTTCTAAACTGATGACCGTCTCTTTTGCCGACCAGTTCGACATTCCGCAAGTTAGTAAAAAATATTCAGTAATCCTTAAGCGTCTCCGCGGATGCGTTTTAACGCGTTTTTAGCCAGTGTCCCCACAGATGCAGTGCAACCTGCAAGTTGCTGTGTATCAGCTGTTTAACCGAAATCAGAGTTGTGATTTTTACAACTCTGAAAATGCCTAAATCGCTGATGAACAATGAAATACGCGCTGCGCGTCCTGGCGGGGGTTGTCAGACGGCATTGTGCCTCATAAAACTGTAAATGTTCAGAAGCATTATCTTATATCCAGATTTGAGCAGATATAAAAACTTTTCTATATTTGCCTCGTCATAACAACCACAGACTTAAATGGGAAAGACGGATGACAGCGGATTTGTGAACGGACTCAGAACAGGTGATGCCGAGGCGTGGCGTCATCTCTTTGTCCGTTATTATGCTGTGTATCTGCGATTTGTCACCAAGATTGTCGGAGATGCGAACTCGGCTAAAGACATAGTCCAGGAGGTCTTTATGAAACTGTGGAAGAATCGCGATCGGCTTGATTCTGTCGCCTCGGTGGAAAAATTGCTCTATGTGATAGCTAGGAACAGCGCATTCACTTTTCTCCGTGACAGGAAGTCATTTGCGCAGGTGGAAGAGTCCAAAATAGAGGACAAAACTATGCTTTCAGTGGAGGAGGAACTGCTCCGGAAAGAACGCAGGAAAATGCTTGATGATGCTGTGAAAACATTGCCAAAGCAGCGTAAGACTGTGATTGATATGAAAATGGAGGGGGGGACAAACCGCTCAATATCTGAAGAACTCAAATTGTCCGAAAAGACAGTTGAGAGACAGATCACTCTGGCACTCAGCGAACTGAAAACCAAGTTCCGGTCGTAGGAGTGAATTTTTCTTTTTCTGATTGGGGGATTCTCCTCCTTTTCGAGTTCATTGTATAGTATGAGCTCGAATTCAGATAAAAACATAAGTAAATTCCAGGAATTGCTTCTGGAGAATGAGGATAGTCCCCAGTTTGATGTGGTTCTTGGCGAACTGCTCAGGCAGGCGGAGTCAGAAGTTTCAGGGAAGGACGTTTCGATGGGCGAGGCGGCTTTTGATAGTTTTGCGAAAAATGTCGGTCTGACAACCCGCAAGAGATGGCATTCGGCGCTGCGCATTGTCTCGAACATTGCAGCGGCTTTATTCATCCCGCTGCTGATTTCCTGCCTTTGTCTCTCTTTTGGAACAGATGGAGAGCAAGAGACCATATGGAATGAGGTTTCCACAGCGTATGCGAAAAACGCTTCTGTGGAACTTTCCGATGGGACATCTGTGAAATTAGGTCCGTGCAGTCGTCTGATATATCCGGACAAGTTCTCGTCTTCTGAAAGAAAAGTATTTATCAGCGGAGACGTTCTCTTTGATGTCGCAAAGAATCCTGAGAAGAAATTCGTTGCAGTTTCCGACAATATGGATGTAATCGTCCACGGCACCCGCTTCCACGTAACCTCTTTTATGGATTTCAAAAACGAGGAAGTGGCGCTTGTCAGCGGCTCTGTGGAACTTTGTATGCACGCCGACGGTACATCAGTAAAACTCGTTCCGGGCGATATCATACGCTATGACAAGGAAAAAGGCAATATAAAAAGATTACATTTCGATGTCAATAGTTATGAACGGGTTCTGGCAGTAGACGGACTTCAGTTTGTCGATGCCACCCTCTCAGAGATAGTCGGCACGCTTTCACGCCGCTTCAAAGTGGATATAAGCGTGGAGGACAGCATTGCTGGGGAGAAATACTATGCATCATTTATTAACGGAGAAAATCTCGATGAGATACTGAATGCGCTCAATGTAGAGCGGCATTTCAGAATTAATCACATTAATAACAAAATTAAACTAACAGTAAGATGAACCTGAAATCTTTTATCAGGGTGTTCGTCACCTTGCTGACCGCAACTCTTCTGTCGTGCGTACTGGTTTCAGCCCAGGACATATCGTTGAATATGCGTGATGTCAAAGTGTCGAGAGTAATCGCCGAAATCCAGGCTCGATATGGATATTCGGTGGTGGTCAAATCGTCAGGAATAGATATGGAGCGAAAGGTCTCTGTATCGCTGAAGGATGTTGACGTTGAAACAGCTGTACGGAAAGTATTTGAGGGGCAGCCAGTGTCTGTAAGCGTCAGCGGACGCACTGTGCTTGTTTCCGAGAGCCGTGTGGCGGAGAAAGACAATGTCGGCAGGTCTGACGAACGCTTCAACTTGAAAGGCAGCGTAAAATCCGATGACGGAGAAGCTTTGGTCGGAGCCGGGATTGTGGTCAAGGGACGCCATGGAGCCGGAGCGGTCTCCGACATTGACGGAAAATTCAGTCTTGACGTCGCTTTGAATGAAATTCTCGTCGTTTCGTTTATAGGCTTTACGGACGTAGAAATTCCTGTCAGGAATACGGCTCCGCTTGAAATCGTTCTTTCCACGGATACGGAGTTCCTCACGGAAACCGTGGTCATAGGCTATGGTACTCAGAAGAAAGTGAACCTTACCGGCGCAGTGGCAGTTGTTGACGGAGACAATCTGCGCAACCGCAATGCTGCTTCCGTAGGTGAGATGCTTCAGGGTGCTATGCCTAATGTCATGGTCAAGACTTCAGGACGTGCGGGTGATGGGGCGACAGTGAACATCCGAGGTGTGACCTCAATAGCCTCATCAACCGGACCTCTCATTCTCATTGACGGCGTAGAGGGGGACTTGCGTGACGTGAATCCGAACGATATCGAGTCTATTAGCGTTCTGAAAGATGCTTCGGCATCGGCAGTCTATGGTGCGCGTGCCGGTTTCGGAGTCGTACTCGTGAATACCAAGAACCCGACGGATGAAAAGATAAAAGTATCCTACAACGGAAAGTTCACTTTCGGAACATCCACGGTGTCAACAGATTTTGAGACCAGAGGCTACTACAGCGCATATATCAATGATATGTTCTTTCGTACCTATCAAGGTACACCTTACACGACTTACACTGCAGAGGACTACCACGAACTGTGGATACGCCGTAACGACAAAGTGGAAGATCCGTCGAGACCTTGGGTAGTCGAGAAGGATGGTGTATATAAATACTACGCCAATTTCGACTGGTACAATTATATGTTCAACAATACCCGTCCGACTCACGACCACAACCTGAGCGTAAGTGGAAGTACGGGTAGAGTAAATTTCCTCTTTTCCGGCAATTTCTATGACCAGACTGGAGCCAAGGCGATAAAGCCGGATCATTTACCCACTATACTTTCCGCACGAAAATCGGAGTTAAGGTCACAGATTGGCTCGAACTCACCAACAACACCAACTGGTCGAGCCGTAAGCAGTCGTTCCCAGGTAGCTCCAGCGCTTTCAATCAATATTTCTCCAGCGCATGGAATCATGCTCTTGCAAGTATTGTCCCGATAAATCCGGACGGCACATATGTTTACTACTCTTCAACAAGCCCTACATACAGGGTGACAAACGGAGTTCACGCAATCGCCGAATACGGTAAGCACGATATGGCGGACAAGAATACAGAACTCAGGACTACCTTTGAAGCCGTTATCAAACCGGTGAAACAGTTTGAGATAAGGGCAAATTATTCCTACACCGACTTGATGTTTTATGCGTTCAACCGTTTTGTGGATGTCCCTTATTCCCGCATACCGGGCAAGATTCTCTATATGTCGGCTTCTGACGAGGCTGCGAAAGACAGAATTCAGGAGAGTTACAACACTACCCGCAGGAATGTCTTCAATGCTTATGCGACTTACGCAGATGTTTTCGGAGAGAAGCACGACTTCAAGGCTATGGCCGGTGTCAATTACGAGTATAAATACTACAAGACGAATTATATGCGTCGCTACGATCTCTTGAGTGAGGAAATTTCGGATTTCAATATCGCTGTAGGCGACAACATATATACTCGTGGAGGTCAGAACGACTATGCAGTCCTCGGTTTCTTCTATCGCCTCAACTACGCCTATGCAGACCGTTATCTGGTCGAGACCAGCGGACGTTACGACGGAAGTTCGCGTTTTGCCAAGGGGCGTCGTTTCGGATTCTTCCCGTCATTCTCCCTCGGATGGAGAATCAGTGAGGAGCAGTTCTTCAAAAATGCGAAGCATGTGGTCAATAACTTGAAACTCAGGTATTCCTATGGCTCCCTCGGAAACCAGAGTGCAGTGGGATATTATGATTACATACAGACAATCAGCACCTCAGGCCAGCTCAATTACCGTTTCGGTGAGGGTCAGAAAGTTTATTACGCCAATGAGTCTTCACCGAATGCGTCAGACATCTCATGGGAGAAGATATACACAAATAATATCGGACTCGATCTTTCGATGTTCAGAGGTAGGCTCAACTTCAGCGGAGATGCATATATCCGCGATACGAAGGATATGATAATGCAGAGTCAGGCACTTCCTTCCACTTACGGCGCTGCTGCTCCGAAAAACAATTCGGCGAACCTTCGCACTCTCGGTTATGAGTTCACGATTTCGTGGAATGACAGTTTCCGTCTTGCTGGCGATGACTTCAGCTATGGGGTCAGTTTCGGCCTGGGTGACAATGTCTCATATGTCACGAAATACGACAATCCGAATAGGACGCTGGCAAGCCCATACGTAGGGCAGAAACTCGGAGATATCTGGGGCTACCGTATAGGAGGACTCTTTGCGACGAATGCAGATGCAATGGCATACAAAGTGGATCAGAGTGCTGTCAATGATATGATCAACACGGAGATTGTGGATACAGGACTTCACGCCGGCGACCTCAAGTTCCTTGACCTGGACGGAAACGGGAAGATTGAGCCTACGACTTCGGCAGATGATGTAAAAGATATGGTCGTAATCGGAAATTCACTTCCGCGCTATAACTTCAGCGGAACGCTGAGTCTCGGATGGAAAGGCATAGACTTCTCCATGATGTTGCAGGGTATAGGACGTCAAAATATGTATCCTAGTACCGAAGATTATGCTTTCTGGGGACCGTATGCCCGTCCTTACGTTTCCTTTATTCCTAAGGATTTTATGAGCAGAGTATGGTCGGAGACCAATCAGAACGCATATTTTCCGAGGCCGAGGGGTTATGTCGCCCTCAAGACCAACAGGGAACTCGGAGCGGTAAACGACCGCTATCTCCAGAATGTCGGCTACTGCCGTCTGAAAAATCTTACCATTGGCTACACTCTTCCTGAGAAGTGGCTTGAAAAGATGCATATGACCAAGTTCCGCATCTTCTTCTCGGGTGAGAACCTCGCTACTATTACTGCGCTGAAGAGCCGGTACATTGACCCGGAACAGGCATCATCATCGCTCACATGGAAAAATGGAAGAGGAGCAGGAATGGTCTATCCGTACGCGAGAACATTCACTTTCGGACTTGACATAACACTTTAATTCGGGAGGGCAATGTATATGAAAAAATCAATGATAATAGGATTTATATCCATCATTTTCGCATCAGTATTGTTGAGTTCTTGCGATCTTCTGGATCTCACACCAAAGGCTGCTGTGACTGTGAAGACATATTTCAAAAACGAATCGGAGCTGGAACTTTATGCAAACCGGTTCTATAGCGATATTCTCCCTGGAGGAAGCGGAATATACAAGGAAATTGGTGACAATATGATTTGGATTCCGCTTGCGAGCGAGGTTAGTCTCACACGTACTGTTCCCGAAAAGGGCGGAGGCTGGTCTTTCGAAGCTCTCAGGCATATCAATTTCCTGCTTGAAAATATCAGCAATTGCCCAGATGCGGCAGCTGTGCGGAAATATACCGGCGTTGCCAAATTTTTCAGGGCACACTACTATTTCAATATGGTGAAACGTTTCGGAGATGTCCCGTGGCTCGACCACGTTCCGGGAACCGATGATCCGGCTCTCTATAAAGCTCGGGATTCCCGCGACTTCGTTATGGAAAAGGTCATCGAAGACATCGATGAAGCTATCAGACTTTTCAAGAAAGAAAACAGTACGAAAGACCTCTATCACGTGACTTGGTGGACGGCTATGGCACTCAAAAGCCGCATCTGCTTGTTTGAGGGGACTTTCCGCAAATATCATGGCCTTGCGGATTCGGAAAAATGGCTTCGCCTATGTGTGGAATCATCAGACGCACTCATGAATGCCACGCGCGGCTATTCTCTCTACACATCAGGCACTCAGCCATACCGTGATCTCTTCACATCTGACAACGCAAAATCCGTTGAGGTTATCCTTGCGAGGGATTATGACCAGTCCGCATCCCTTCCGAATTCCGTTTTGGGAACTTTCAATACTCCTGGTGAGGGTCGTTGCGGCTTTACCAAGAAATTCGTAAACAGCTATCTTATGGCAGACGGAACGAGGTTTACGGACAAGCCGGATTATGACAAGATTGAATTTGTCAATGACGTCTCAGGACGTGACCCGCGTCTTGCCCAGACCATCAGAACAACCAAGGGCCTGAATTTTTCCAACTGCATAACGGGCTATCAGCCGCACAAATATATCGTTGAGGCGAACCTTAACTCCAACGCGGCTTCTTACAATGATCTGCCGCTTTTCCGTATGGCTGAAATTTATCTCAACTATGCCGAAGCGAAGGCCGAACTCGGAGAAATCACCCAAGGGGACCTTGATGTGTCAGTGAACAAGATTCGTGCACGGGCAAAGATGCCTGATTTGAATCTTGGCGCGGCAAATGATTCTCCTGATCCATACCTGTCTTCTGCGGAGACCGGCTATACCAATGTCACTGGTGCGAATAAGGGCGTGATCCTCGAAATCCGCAGGGAAAGGACTATAGAGCTCGTGCTTGAGAGCCAGAACCGCTGGTGGGATTTGATGCGATGGAAGGAGGGCGCCTGCATAGGACAGAAAATGGAAGGCATCTACATTCCTGCCGACAAGATAGGAAAGGCTTATGACGTGAACGGTGACGGCAATGCTGACATCTGCGTCTATAGCGGCGCTCAACCTTCCGTGAAGGAGAACGTCACATGGTTCAACATTGACACAGACTACAAGCTTTCAGGGAACGGCTCTGGGAAAATAGTGTTCTTCTCTGATATCGTGAGAAAATGGAACGAAGAGCGTGATTATTTCTATCCGATTCCTAAGGAAGACATAATCCTTACGGGCGGAAAAATCGAACAGAATAAAGGATGGTAAAAATCAATGTTATGAAAAGGATATATAAAATATCGGTATATGTCGTTACACTGATGCTGACGCTCGCGTCGCTTCTGTCTTGCCGCTATGACCCTTTGGATTCATATTCGAGGGTACCGCCGGACAGAACAGGAGACTCCAGTGAAGACAAAGGTGGATTGGGAGGAGCCTTCGCTTCAGGTTTCGGAACTCCGGAATCTCCATATATTATAGCGACTGCGCAGCATTTGGCAAATATGCCGCAAGGGCTGTCTCCGGAAGAAATGGTCTATTTCAGACTTTCCGCGGACATAGATATGAAAGACATCCCTTGGGTTCCGCTCAACAATGCGGAGCCTTACAGTCTTTTTGTCGATTTTGACGGTGACGGACACGTTATCAAAAACCTCAGTTGCAAAGGACAGAGCTATTCGAGCTTTTTCGGGATACTCTGTGGAGAATGTCGCAATGTAGGGTTTATTGACGCCGCGATTTCCGGCTCCAATGCTTCCGGAATCATCGCGGGCTATCTCGGCATCCGTGCTCCGAAGAGCAGCAACTATGTAGGAAGCGTGAAAAACTGCTTTGTAAGCGGCTCGGTCAGCGGGAATCCTGCAGGAGGAATAGTGGGAATGTCAGGAACTGCATATTCTCCGTATTCCTGTCAGATTGACAATTGCTATTCGTCTGCTCGTGTCAGCGCATCTGGTCAGGGCGGCGGCATTGTCGGCAATATGCTGGACGGTGGCATTGTGACAAACGTATATGCTACAGGAAGAGTCTCTGCGGACAGAGCCTGTGGCGGTATAGCAGGTAATCTTGAGGGTAGTTCCTATCTCCAGAATGTGGTGGCTTGGAATAGTTCTGTTTCCGGGCCGAAAGAAAATACCGGTCTTGTGAGCGGAACAAAGAAAGTCTATGACGGAGCCTGCACCTACGCAAATACACTGTCGGAACTTGACAATCCTGATGGAAAGACTGACGCGGAACTTCGTGCTGTCGTTACCGGCTGGGGTGATCCTTGGGCAAAGGACGGCAGTGTTGCAAACGGCTATCCTACTTTCAATTGGCTTGCTTCGAGGGCAGATGTTGCAGAAGTTTGCGGACATGTCAAGGTGGAGGATCCCGATGCTCCGATAACTCCTGAAGAAATCAGCAAAGGTTCAGGAACAGAAAGTGATCCTTACATTCTCTCCACTGCCGGACAACTGTTCAACCTCAAGTCTGTCTTGAAGAAGGGAGAGACTGTCTATGTCAAGCTCACGACAGATATAGATTTGAGAAAGCAGAATTGGACGCCGCTTAATTTTGAAGACCCTTACGACCTCGGAATCCATTTTGACGGAGGAGGACACAAAATCCTTAATTTCGCCTGCTCAGGAGCCAAAATCTATGCAAGTTTCTTTGGCGTTCTGAACGGAGTCTGCGAAAATGTGGAGTTCGTTGATGCGACTGTGCTCGGAATCGCAGGAAATTGCGGTCTTATCGGCGGTTGGACAGGAACCAATGCCGGAATCAAGGCTGTCGTTTCCAATGTGAAGGCTAATGTGACGCTGACCAATGAGGCCGCGGGTGAAGCGCAGACCGGAGGGCTTGCCGGAGCAGCAGCAAACAGTGAATTCAAGAACTGCGATATTACTGTGAACGTTACATCTGACGTAGTTCACAATACACAGAGGGCATCCTGCGGAGGAATCGTCGGAAAGTCAAATGCCGGAGTAGTGATTTCCGGATGCAAAGTAGGTGGCAGTGTCACCAATAACAAGGGCAAATACACAGGCGGTATTATCGGCTGGGAGTCCGGCGGAGATGTCAGCGTGACAGAATGCGTGGTAACTGCGACTGTGAGGGGTGAACTCGAGCGTGTAGGCGGAATCATCGGCCATTTCCAGGGCGGAGCCTTGTCCGGATGTGAGTTCAGCGGTAATCTGAGTTCTGCATCCAATCTTGTAGGAGGAATAGCAGGAATTTCCGGTGGAGTCGCGAGCATTAAGTCTTGCACGGTTTCCGGAGAAATTGAAGGTGTGGAAAACTGCGGCGGAATTATCGGAAAAAATGAAAATAAACTTACTGTTGAGGATTGTATCTTCTCCGGTAAACTTAAAGGATTCCAAAGGCTCGGCGGTATCGTCGGTGATTTGTTGTCTTCTTCCTCTGTAAAGAATTGCTTCGTTTCAGGGGCTGTGGATGGCTGGGGCTGTATAGGTGGTATTGTAGGAAGAGCCTGCAATGGCGGCTGGAAGGCGACTGGCTCTGATTATTATGGGAACAACATCGAGTCATGCATTGTCTGGCTCGACAATATAACTGCAACACGTCCTGCCTCAGACACAAATACAAAGGCAAGTTCCGGTGCAGTTGTCGGCTTTACCGCGACCACGAATGTCCTGAAAGACTGCTTGCGCAAGAGTGGAATGAAACTGACGGCAGAGTTCTACAGCAATCTTTATGATCAGGAAAATGCCGGTCCTTCCGCTCCGCTGGTAATCTTTGAACCTTCCACGTCTGCGGATTACATCATTTTCCCATACCACGGCAAGGCGGCATCAGGCAGCAATGCCTCCGCTGTCGCCCAAAGCCTCGGCTGGGACGCCTCCATCTGGGACTTCTCGAAACAAATTCCATCTCTTAAAAAATAATCATAGAAGAAAATGAAAACACACACAACAAGATATATTCTTTTCGCTCTCGTCATCCTGCTCGCAGGTTGTGGAAGCTGTGCAAAGTCGCAGGACAATTCTGCATTTGTACCAAAGGACAGCAGTCCTTCCACTTCACAGACGGAACTTCAGGGCAAGTGGGCGGAGAGTCAGGTCAGCGAAGGACTTGTTTTCAAGTCTTTTCGTGGATATGATGAGATTTCCGGTGCGGAGCAGATTGTTTCAGTGCTTGATGTAGATCTCAATTCCGACAGGTATGAGGTCAAGTTCGACTATCACGACAGGGCGACGACCTCCGCGACTATGGCAAAGCTCGGTGCCGTGGGAGTGGTGAATGGCGCATACGAGACGGAGTCCTGCTATATAAAGGTGGACGGCATTGTCAAGTTCGCAATTCCGAATCTTTATATTATGAATACACGGGTGCCGCAGTGGAAATCGGAAGCTGCTGTATATACCGACGGGAAGCAGGACGTGAAGATAGATTTTACCGCAAAGGACTGCAATCGGGACATCGAAAAGACACGCGCTGTTTACAATAAGAGAGAAGAAGCCAATATTCTGTCTTCAGCGCCTATGCTCATTGACAATTATGAGACGGTCGGAGCCAATTTCGTTCCGGACGGATACTCTCAGTCGCAGCTTGAGGCTCTCAATTATGAGGATCCTATTCGTCACCAGGGCGTGCGCCATCCCAGAACGGCAGTGGCACTTACGAAAGACAAACATTTCCTGATGATTGTCGTTGACGGACGGCGTCCTGGAATAGCCGAGGGTATGAATGCGCGCGAACTCACCTTCTTCTTGAAGGAGAATTTCAATCCTCAGTATGCCCTGAATATGGATGGTGGCGGCTCATCAACTCTCTGTGTAAGCGGACAAGGCGATCCGGACACGCACGTCGTGAACTATCCTACAGACGGCGGCGGTTTCGACCATACTGGCGAAAGGTTGCTTGTCACCCATATATACGTTATGGATACGAAGAAATAGATAACCACGTGACTGTTCCGGAATTTCCGTTCCGGAACAGCATTAAAACCATATGATATTATGATAACAAAGAAAACTAAAACCATCGTGGGGGGGGAAGAGAATATACCTGCCCGGAAATAGTCGAACTGAACTTTTCTGTTGAAGCGGGCTTCTGTCAGTCGAAGTCGGCGCAGTTGAATGATTTCGAAGAAAACTGGATTTATTTGGAAGAACTCTAATTGTTTATGATTATGAGACGTTATATAGATATGTTTGCGCTCGTATCTTTGGCGTTGCTTTCGGTAATCTCCTGTGCGAAAGAAAGCGATGACCAAGTAAATGACGGGACAAAAAATAAAATCACCATAACAGCATCTCTCCCCGATGAACTCGTTACGAAAGTGAAGTTCGAGGCAGGAGAATCTGTCATCAAACCATCGTGGGAGCAGACGGATGTGATCCGTATCATTTCTGAAACCGGCAAGTCCGAGACCTATAGCATCAAGGAAATAAACGGAAAGACAGCGACTTTCGAGGGAAATGAACTCGAGGGCTCTAATTTTACTGCGATATATCCCGGAAATTATGAAACGGCAGAGGCTCTTGGGCAACGTTCATACACCGGTCAGGTTCAAACGGGCAACGGCTCGACGTCACATCTGCAGCTCAATGCAATGGCTACAGGGCTTACAGACATCAGCAATATTACTTTTGCAGGCGAAGGGGTCAAACTTAACGGGGCTGTAAAACTATATGTGAAATTGCCGGAATATGTCACTAATCCGAAAGAAGTCAGCCTTTCCGCTGCTTCGGATCTTTTCTTCACGGACAATGCCGGCTCTGCAAAGAGCAGCTCGCTCGGCCTTTCGTTGGAGAATGTGGATATCTCGGTGGACCACATATTTACGGCATACCTGATGTCGTCGTGGACGGAGGCTTCCATCGATGCCGGTACGAAACTGACGCTGACGCTCAAAGCTGAAGGCGTTTCAATCAAAAAGTCTTTCACCGTCGAGAAAAGTGTAAATCTTGCAGGCGGTCACTTGAACACAATTCAGCTCAATGCCGAAAACTGGAACACCGCTCTTGAAGGTGCCGGCACTGAATTAGACCCATATAGGCTGAGCTCGACACGAGATCTTCTCGCAATGAAACCGGCGCTCGTAAAAGGTCAGATGACATATTTCAAGCTGATGAACGATATCGACATGTCCTCAATCGAGAACTGGGAACCGCTTAATCCGGACGGTCCATACGATCTTGGAATTGTTTTTGACGGAGGCGGACATTCCCTCAAGAATCTCAAGTCTAAGGGAAAGCATTATTCAAGTTTCTTCGGTGTGCTCTATGGAAAGTGCTATAATGTGAAATTTGTCGATGCGGAGATTGTCAGTGCGTCCAATTCTGGAGCCGGAATAATCGGCGGATATATCGGCACTGGAGGAAAACCAGCCATAGTCAGCGAAGTAGAGGCGAGCGGAACTATCACTTGTAACGGGAAAGGACAGTCGGTCGGCGGTCTTGGCGGTAACGCTCGTGAGGCAACGATAGAGAACTGTACTGTGAATGTAAATGTCAGCAACCCTATGGGGGATGGAAGCAATAGAACTGCGACAGGAGGTGTTGTCGGGAAGACGATTGATTCTGCAGTGAAGATTAAAAATTGTATTGTGCGTGGAGTTGTTGAAATTACAAAGGGCATTAACAATACATACACTGGTGGCATTGTAGGTTGGCAATCGGCTGCAGGAGCAGAAATCACAGGCTGCGAGGTATATGCGACGGTCAAGAGTGCGGGAGAAAGAGTCGGCGGAATCGTCGGGCACTATCAGGGAGGCACATTGTCAGGCTGCAAGTTCTACGGCGAAGTCAATGCTGCAACCCAATTTGCAGGAGGCATCGCAGGTATTACTTCATCTGAATCGACCATTGAAAATTGCCTTTCTTCAGGGAAGATAATTTGCAAGAACATTGTTGGAGGAATTGTTGGAATGAATGAAAATACATTGACTATCAGATGTTGTGAGTCGTCGTCAACTATTGAGATAAATGTTAACGGTGTAGATGGTGTTGGCGGTGTTCTTGGACTTGCAAGCAACGGTAAGACTGTCATTGTTGAAGATTGCATCTTTTCAGGAAATATGAATGTCCCTACCGGTCAGAGAGTCGGAGGTATTGTCGGAGATTTGGGAACTGGCTCGTCTGTAAGAAGGTGTTATGTTTCCGGGAACATAACAGGTTGGGCAGGTGTCGGCGGAATCGTTGGCAGAGCCGGCGGTCTTGTTTGGAACGCAAACGGTAATGGCTATGACAATACAATCGAGTCCTGCATTGCCTGGTTTGACAATATCACTGCAACCCGCGGTGATGAGAATGGCGGAAGTTCAGGAATAATTGTCGGCTATACAGGAATGAAAAATACCTTGAAAAACTGTTGGAGAAAATCGACGGCAACTCTGACTGCCAAATATTGCAGTGAGCTATATGACCAGGAAGACGCAGACGCGACAACTCCATTGGTGATAAACGCAGTTCCTTCGATGTACACCTACATCTACCCATACCATGGCAAAGCCGCCGAGACCACAGCCTCAGCCTCAAGCCTGGCTCAGTCCCTTGGTTGGAGCACTGATGTCTGGGACCTCTCAGGTTCAGAACCGAAGTTGAAATAACAGGCACATGCCCTCTATAACGATATGCCGCTGCGGGTCGTAAAGCCCGTAGCGGCTATTGCTATGACAGTTATGTGGCTTTGTAAGAAATTGCTATATTTGTTGTTGGACTAAAATGACGGTTATGGATATGAAAAAACTTCCTATTGGAGTGCAGACTTTTGAGGATATCGTGTCTGGAAATTATTATTATGTGGACAAAACCGGTATGGTTCATCAGTTAGCCAATAAATTCAAATATGTATTCCTCAACCGTCCGCGCCGTTTCGGAAAGTCTTTGTTGTCATCGACTTTCCATTCCTATTTTGCCGGGGAGAAGGAACTCTTCGATGGATTGGAGGCCGGCAGACTGGAGACTGAGTGGGTGAAGCATCCGGTGTTTCATTTTGATATGTCAACGGCAAAGCATATGAATGAGGAGCAGTTGCTTGAGGAACTCAATGAGAAACTTCATACTTATGAACTGGCTTTTGGCCGTGGAGAAACGGAAAAGAATATAAATCAGCGTCTTGCAGGTATTGTAAGGCGTTCCGTCTAGCAGACCGGAGCGGAAGCTGTCATTATCATAGACGAGTATGACGCCCCTCTTCTTGACGTGATGAATGATAGGGAGCGGCTGATTCCTATGCGCCAGATAATGAGGAATTTCTATAGTCCGATAAAAAGTCTCGACCCTTATCTGCGCTTCGTTTTCATAACGGGTATAAACAAATTTGCCCAGCTCAGCATATTCAGTGATCTCAATAACCTTAAGAACATATCCATGCTTCCTGAGTTCTCCGCGGTCTGCGGAATCTCCCAATCGGAACTTGAACGTGTTTTCCCTGAGCAGATAGTGGCACTCTCGAAGGCTGAAGGCGTGAGTGGAGAGAGGACGCTGGAACTTCTGAAAGAAAACTATGACGGTTATCATTTCTGTGCTGGTTCCGAGGATATATATAATCCGTTCAGCCTGCTTAACGCGTTCTCCGACAGACGTTTCGGAAAATATTGGTTTGAGACGGCCACTCCGACATATCTGATAGAAAGGCTCGAACGCAAGCCGATTGACGAGCGGGAGCTTGACAAGATGGAGTATGTTTCTCTAAATGAGTTCAATGTCTCTCCGGAGCTTACGGACAATTCGATACCTCTTCTCTATCAGACTGGCTATCTTACTATCAAGGACTATGACAGGGAACTTGACAGTTATACGCTCGGATATCCGAACAAAGAAGTGCGATCGGGATTTCTGGACTCGTTGCTGGCTGGTTATAATGGAAACAACCCGTCAGGAGCCTCATTCGTGATTCGTTTCAATGCTGCATTGAGGAAGGGCGATATTGACGAGGCGTTGTCTAGGATGCAATCGTTTCTCGCAGGGATGCCGAACGACCTTGAAAACAAGACAGAGAAGCACTACCAGACGATTATTTATCTGATTTTCTCCCTGTTGGGCTACCATATTCGCACAGAAGAAAAATCCGCTGTGGGTCGTGCTGATGCAGTATGCTGGACGGATGACTCAATCTATGTGTTTGAATTCAAGGTTGACAGCACTGCGGAAACAGCCCTGAAACAGATTGACGACAAAGGTTATATGATTCCGTATCGCTTCGAGGATGGAAAAAAGCTCGTAAAAATCGGGGTAAACATATCCACCGTGACAAGAACCATAGACGGCTGGGTGGTTGATTTCTGTTCCTGACTTAAGGCTGCGACAATATGGTAAGCGACTCCGCTGTTACGTATTAACGCGTTTTTTTGTGGTTCCGTACTTTTGCCCATGAAAATCTCAAGAACAGATTAACATGGAAACAAAAGGTAAGCGTCTCCGCGTTTTGTAGTGCAACCTTCAAGTGGCTGTGTATCATCTGTTTAACCGAAATCAGAGTTGTTGTTTTTACAACTCTGAAAACGCCTAAAGCGCTGATACTCAGTGGAATACGCGTTGCGCGTCCTGGCGGGAGTGAACCACCTCCCTCATTAGGTGTACGTCTGAAGCTCGCGCAAAAAGTGGTCGAGGGAGACTACTGCCGTTTCTGAGAGCGTGCGAGCGACCAAACGTCGGAGACGTATATTCTCCCTGGGGAGATGTCATGATAGTGACAGAGGGGAGAGAAGCCGGGAGGCCCGAAGCACGCACTGAAAGTGGTCGAGGGAGTCTTCTGCTGTTCTGAGAGTGTGCGAGCGACCAAACGTCCGAGACGTATATTCTCCCTGGGGAGAAGTCACGATAGTGACAGAGGGGAAAGAAACCGCGAGGCCCGAAGCTCGCGCAAAAAGTGGTCGAGGGAGCTTTCTGCCGTTCTGATAGCGTGCGAGCGACCAAACGTCGGAGACGTATATTCTCCCTCGGGAGATGTCACGAAGTGACAGAGGGGTAAGAGGACTCACGGAGTCCCGGAGCTCGCACTGAAAGAGGCCGTGGGAATTCCCACGGCCTCTTTCAGTGCGAGCGAAGGGACTCGAACCCATACGCACGAAGGCACCAGATCCTAAGTCTGGCTTGGCTACCAATTACAACACGCTCGCAAAACCCTTCGGAAGACTCATAACATTAAGCCCATCGCTGAAGTCGGCCTTTTGGAAGCTGCCTACTTCTGTGTCCGAAAGGATTACAAAGTTATGTATATTTTTCAAAAATCCAAAACAACCGGCATCGGGACATTCTTAAAAGCAGTCATTGACCTAATCCAATACCGGAGAAAAGTCGTGGATATACCCTAACCGAATAGGCTCCTGTGAAGCAGAGAGACCACTTTGTCGAGAGCGGTGCGGTCCACCACGAAACTGATGTTGACATAGGACGCACCTTGCGAGATCATATAGATACGGTAGTCGCTCAGAGGAGCGAACGTCTTCTCGAGAATGCCTGTCACATTGTCCAGATTCTTGCCGATTACACTCACCTGGGCCTTGTCGCGGTCCACATAAACATCGGCGAAAGACGAAAGTTCGCGGATGACATTGTCCACATTCTGGGACGCATCCACCGTAACTGAAATATTGGCCTCCGACGTGCTTATCAGATCCACAGACACATTGTTCCGGCTGAAGATTTCAAACACGCTCATAAGGAAGCCGGCAACATTGATCATCTTCGTTGAGAAGATGTTGATTACCAATATGTTCTCCTTGCTGGACACGGATTTTACACCATCGTCGATAAACGAATTCTGAAGAATTACAGTTCCCTTGCAGTCCGGATTTATGGAATTCAGCACGTAAATCGGAATGTTCTTCTTCACCGCCGGCTCGATAGTCATCGGATGCAGCACCTTGGCACCGAAATGCGCCATCTCGGCAGCTTCCTCGAACGAAATGCGCTCAAGACTCCGCGTGCCCTCCACCTTTCTCGGATCCGCAGTCTTGACACCATCCACATCCGTCCAGATTTCGATTCGCTGTGCCCCGACAGCCATTCCTATCAATGATGCCGTATAGTCAGAACCACCTCTGCCGAGCACCGTCGGCTCTCCGTCCTCAGTTGCGGAAACGAATCCCTGAGTTATAACAGCCTCGCAGTCAGTGTAATGAGAGGAAACCTCAGCATTGACCTTAATCGAGATCAGGTCCTGTTTCGGCTCGCCCTTCAGGAAATCGGCATTGGTGATGATCATCTTGCGCGAATCCATGAGGCGGGTGCTGATGCCCCTCGCGTTCATCGCGCAGCAGATGATGTTGGACGAAAGATATTCGCCGTTGCCGATGATGACGACCTTGCTCCTGTCCGAAAGCTCTCCAAGCGCGCATACCGCCTCAATGAAATGTGAAAGCTTGTCACAAATTTCATTGACCCGCCTCTGAGCGTCCTCCAGAATACTTTCCTTGTCAATGCTCTCCGACTGACTTATAAGTTCCTCAGCCAGAGTGAGATGCCTGCTTCTGAGCTGCTCGAGCAAGGCCGAGGCCTCTTCGAAATCACGTTTCTTCGCCTCATCTGATATGCGGTAGAGCAGGTCCGTCACTTTGGACAATGCCGACACTACCACGACAGGGCGTTCCGGAAGCCTTTTCCGGATAATTTCTATTGTGCGCGAAATTGCAGCGCAATCAGCGACGGACGTGCCGCCGAATTTCATCACTATCATATTTCAGTTCGTTTTGGAATCTGTCCTGAAATCATTTCAAAACAGTTTCTTGTTATTGTCAACCATTACCTTTCCGCCGAGCAGAACCTTGTTTATGAATGGTGAGCGGTAGCAGTAAGGAATCCAGGTCAATGAAGGTATCTTGTTGGTAATTATAACATTGGCTTTCTTGCCGACAGTAATCGAGCCGGCCTCGCCTTCCACGCCCATAGCATAAGCGGAGTTTAGTGTGCAGGCATTGAACGACTGTATCGGAGTCAGCCTCATCTGGATACATCCGAGCGACATGACAAACCGCATGTCTCCGCAAGGGGAGGAACCCGGATTATAGTCTGATGCCAATGCAAGTCCCAGTCCCGAGTTGATGAAATCCAGGGCCTTGCCGTATTGCATCCTGAGGAAGAAAGAAGCGCCAGGAAGCATTGTCGGCATCGTGTCAGGAGCGTCGGCGAGAGAGCGTATCTCATCATCAGTCGTGCTCTCGAGATGGTCCACAGAAAGGGCATTGTGCTTCACGCCCACCTGTACGCCGCCCGAAACCGCAAGCTGGTTCGCATGAAGCTTCGCACGCATTCCATATTTCTCACCGGCAGAAAGAATCCTGTCAGTCTGCTCCGGAGTGAAGAAATTTTCCTCGCAGAAAACGTCAATGAAATCCGCAAGCCCCTCTGCGCTTACCGCCGGGACCATCTCCTCACAGACAAGTTTCACATAGTCCTCCTGCCTTCCCGCATAGGCGCGTCCCACAGCGTGAGCCCCGAGAAAAGTGGACTTTATTATAGCAGGAGACGACTCCTTGATACGCCGTATCACCCTGAGTATCTTCAGCTCATCCTCAGTCGAGAGCCCATATCCGCTTTTTATCTCAATGGCGCCTGTTCCTGCGGCAATCATTTCATTCACCCTGGACATCGACTGACAATACAGCTCGTCTTCCGAAGTCCTGTGGAGCAGATCCGCAGAATTCAGGATGCCACCTCCGTTTGCTGCAATCTGAGCATAGGAAAGCCCCTCGATCTTGTCCAAGAATTCCCGTTCACGGCTTCCCGCAAAGACAATGTGAGTGTGGGAGTCGCAGAAGCAGGGCAATACCATACCGCCCTCAGCGTCAATGACTTCGCAACTGCAAGGGCAGTCGGACATTGGCCCGAAACCGGAAATGAGCCCGTCTTCGATCAGAAGCCAGGCATTGTCCAATGTTCCGGTCACCGACATCTCCACTCCCGCCTTGCGGCGAGTCTGCTGGTCTGTGATGCCGACAATCTGTCCTATATTCTTTATGAGAGTCCTCATAGCATGTTGGCCTCGTTGCGGATAAATTCAATGCTCTTCATGATGAGAGGGTGCATGTATGTATCCACATCCACGAACGGAACGACTTTGCGGTAAGACTCCAACAGTTTTTCGATGGCAGGAGATGACTTGCCAGGACGGCGGAACTCAAGCGCCTGCGCTGCATTGAACAGCTCGATGGCGAGAACGGTCTCCACATTGTCCATCACGCGGACCAGTTTCGTGGCAGAGTTCGAACCCATGCTCACGTGGTCCTCCTGTCCCTGGGAAGAAGGGATGGAATCGCATGAAGCAGGCCAGCAGAGCATCTTGTTCTGGCTCACGATAGATGCGGCCGTGTACTGAGGAATCATGAATCCGCTGTTCAGACCAGGTTTTGCAACCAGGAACATCGGCAGGCCTCTCTGACCGCTGATAAGTTTGTAAATACGTCTCTCTGAGATATTTGCAAGCTCTGACATGGCGATTGCCAATGTGTCCATAGGAATCGCGATAGGCTCACCGTGGAAGTTTCCTGCAGAGATGATCATATCCTCGTCAGGGAAAACGTTAGGGTTGTCTGTGGCACTGTTGATCTCATTGCCGATGACCGATTCCACATATCTGATGTTGTCTTTCACGGCTCCGTGGACCTGCGGAATGCAGCGGAACGAATACGGGTCCTGGACGTGCTGCTTAGGACGGCGGATCAGTTCGCTGCCCTCAAGCAGACTGAGGAAAGCGTCAGCCGTCTCCATCTGTCCCTTGTGCCTGCGCAGAAGGTGAGTGAGCTCGTAGAACGGCTCGATGCGGCCGTCGAAAGCCTCCAGAGACATTGCCCCGATGCAGTCTGCCCAACGAGAAAGACGCTGGCTCTTGAGCAGTGCCCATACGGCGTGCGCACTCATGAACTGTGTTCCGTTCAGCAGGGCGAGACCTTCTTTGGACTGTAGTCTGATAGGCTCCCAGCCGAGTTCCTGCCACACGTCTGCAGCAGAGCGGACCTCACCGTGATAAAGGACCTCACCCATTCCGATAATCGGAAGGCAGAGATGGGCGAGCGGTGCCAGGTCTCCCGAAGCGCCGAGCGAACCCTGCTGATAGACAACAGGAAGGATGTCGTTGTTGAACATGTCCATAAGCCTTCCGATGGTGGCAAGCTGCACTCCGGAATGACCGTAAGAGAGCGACTGCACCTTCAGGAGCAGCATCAGTTTCACGATTTCCGGACGTACCGTGTCGCCGGTTCCACAGGCGTGGGACATCACCAGATTGTGCTGCAGCTGCGAAAGGTCCTCCTCAGGAATCGTGATGTTGCACAGCGAGCCGAACCCAGTGGTGACACCATAGACCGGCCTGCCGATATCTTCCATCTTGCTGTCCAGGTACTCACGGCATTTGAGGACCTGCTTCTCCGACTCTTCAGAAAGGGTTATGGTTTCATTATGGTCAATGATTTCCTTTATTTTCCATAATGTCAATGTATCATTTGAAATTTTATGTGACATGAAAGCGAATTTTAAAATTTGGACAATGTCTTCTGTATCAATGAATCATCTGCATTGACAGGAACAGTGACTCTGAGCGACGGGGTGCGTCCCTCCTCTCTTTCGATGGCGTGCAGGGCACCTTCATTGCGGGCCCAGCTGCGACGTGCGATACCGTTGTTCACATCCCAGAAAAGCATGTTGGTAATATGCCTTGCAGAATCGTCGGAACCGTCAACGACCATGCCGAAGCCGCCATTGATGACCTCGCCCCAGCCTACGCCGCCTCCGTTGTGGATAGAAACCCAGGTGGCGCCGCGGAACGAATCGCCTATGACATTCTGGATGGCCATGTCGGCCGTAAACTGAGAACCGTCATAGATGTTGGAGGTCTCACGGAAAGGAGAATCTGTGCCGGAGACATCATGGTGGTCGCGTCCGAGCACGACAGGAGCGGAAATTTCGCCGTTTCTCACAGCCTCGTTGAAGGCCAATGCAATCTTCGTCCTGCCTTCACAGTCAGCATAGAGAATTCGTGCCTGGGAACCTACCACGAGATGGTTCTTGCCTGCTTCCTCTATCCAGTGTATATTGTCACGGAGCTGGCCCTGGATCTCTTCCGGAGCCTCTGCAAGTTCCTCGGACAATATCTTGACTGCAATTTCGTCTGTCTTGGCGAGGTCTTCCGGCTTCTGGGACATACATACCCATCTGAACGGACCGAACCCGTAGTCGAAATAAAGCGGGCCCATAATGTCCTGGACATAAGAAGGATAGCGGAAGCCTCCCTCTTCGTTCATGATGTCTGCGCCGGCACGTGAAGACTCCAGCAGGAATGCATTGCCATAATCGAAGAAATACATTCCCTTGGCCGTAAGCCTGTTGATGGCTGCGACCTGACGTCTCAATGACTTTCTTACGCACTCCTTGAAGCGCTCAGGCTCTTCCGCCATCATCACCTTCGACTCCTCAAGAGAGTAGCCGGCCGGATAATAGCCGCCGGCCCACGGATTGTGCAGCGAAGTCTGGTCGGAGCCGAGATTTACGTCAATGTCTTCTTCCGCAAGCCTTTCCCAGAGGTCCACCACATTGCCGACATAGGCCATTGACACTACCTCCTTGTCATTCACGGCTTTGCGGATGCGCGGGATGAGCTCGTCGAGACTCTCGTGAAGCTCGTCCACCCAGCCCTGGTCATAACGCTTGCGGGCTGCGAGCGGATTGATTTCCGCCACCACGCTTACCACGCCGGCGATATCTCCGGCCTTAGGCTGTGCTCCTGACATGCCGCCAAGTCCCGCCGTCACGAAAAGAAGACCTTTCATGTTCTCGCGGCTTCCGTCAATGCCCTTGGCCTGCAGCTGTTTACGTGCTGCGTTCATGACAGTTATCGTGGTTCCGTGGACAATTCCCTGCGGACCTATGTACATATAGGATCCGGCCGTCATCTGACCGTACTGCGAAACGCCCAATGCATTGAACCTCTCCCAATCATCAGGCTTGGAGTAGTTCGGAATGACCATACCGTTCGTCACCACTACCCGCGGAGCATCCTTGTGGCTCGGGAAAAGTCCCATAGGATGGCCTGAGTACATCGACAATGTCTGCTCGTCAGTCATCTCCGCGAGATATTTCATGGTCAGGCGGTACTGTGCCCAGTTTTGGAAAACCGCACCGTTTCCGCCGTAGGTGATGAGCTCGTGCGGATGCTGTGCGACGCGCGGGTCCAGGTTGTTCTGAATCATTGCCATAATCGCGGCAGCCTGACGACTCTTTGCCGGATACTCGTCTATAGGACGGGCAAACATCTGGTAATCAGGGCGGAACCTGTACATGTAGATTCTTCCGTAGTCGTGCAGCTCCTGGGCGAACTCTTCCGCCAATACAGCGTGGAACTTGACCGGGAAGTATCTAAGCGCATTCTTCAGCGCGAGCGCCTTCTCCTTGTCAGTGAGAATGTCCTTGCGTCTCGGTGCATGGTTCACGGACGCGTCATACGGTTTTTTCTCGGGCAGTTCTGCAGGGATGCCTTCGAGAATCTGTTTCTGGAAATCAGTCATATCTTATTGTCCTATGTTCTTGTTAACTTCAGCAAGTACCTCAGCCTCAGCCGCTACAGCCTCCGCTTCGATTCTTGCGGCCTCGTCGGTAAGTTCCGCGGCCAATGCCCTGTCTTTCAGGCCGGCTGCATTGATTCTGACATTCAAATGGGCGCCTCTTACGGCGGCGAGAGCGGCAATCGCGCCGACACCTGCGTCAGAAGCGGAAGCCGGGTTGCCGATGCGGGCCATGGCCAATGCCACAGGCATCGCCTCCATAGCTGTCTGCATGGTCTTCATCGGCACTCTGCTGGCATAGAGAGTAGCCTTCTCCATCGCCTCGGCACGTGCTGCCTTTTCCTCCTCAGTACCCTTAGGCATGGAGAAGACATCCATGATTTTCGCGAATGCCTCAGTATCTTCATCTACCAGTCTGAGCAGCCTTTCCATCACATCCTGGCCTCTTTCAGCCCAGTCGGAAAACTCCTTCCACCTGTCGTCCCAGCCACGTTTGTGGGCGGACAGATTGGCAACCATAGTGCCCAGAGCCGCAGCGAGAGCACCCATGTATGCGGATACGGAACCGCCGCCCGGAGCAGCTGACTCAGAAGCCGTTTCACGGGCAAATCCCTTCACGCTCATCCTCACCAGACGCTCTTTGCGGGCCTGGACTTCCTCGTCCGTCATCAGGTATTCGATAACCTTCTCTTTCGGGTTGAATGGCTTCAAGTCGTTGAGGCCCAATGATTTGACGGCTATCTTGATAAGCTCTTCCTCAGGCACGCCGAGAGAACGCTGCTGTTTTTCCAAGTAGAATTTGCCGGCATCCACCAGCACCCTCTTAGGCACGAGGCCCACAATCTCAGTTCCCGTAACCCTCAAACCTCTGGCAGCAGCGGCCCTGCATACTTCCTCGAAGGCCACATGCAGCGGAGTCACGTTCATATCCGTAATGTTCATGGATACCTGGGCGATACCGTATTCCTCTATGAACCAGCCGATTGCCTTGCACCCTTTGAGAGTTCCCGGAATCCATACGGTCTTGCCTGCCTCGTCCTTGATGATTTTTCCGGTCAGGCTTCCTCCTTCACGTGCAGGACGTCCCTTCTCCCTCACGTCGAAAGCCACCGCCATCGCACGACGCGTGGAAGTGGTGTTGAGGTTGAAATTCACGGCGATCAGGAAATCCCTTGCGCCGACATTGCTGGCACCAGCCTTCGCCACAGTCTCAGTATAAGAATCCGGGCCGAAATCTGGTTTCCTTTCCGGGTCAATGACTTTTTCCGGCAGGGCTTCATATTCTCCCGCACGGCATACTGCAAGGTTCTTTCTTTCAGGCTTGTAGGCCGCAGCCTCATAACAGTAGCACGGGATGCCGAGTTCATTGTAGATGCGCTTGGCAAGTCCTCTGGCAAGCTCTCCGCATTCCTCAAGAGTGATACCTGCAACCGGTACGAGCGGAAGCACATCAGTAGCTCCTGAACGTGGATGCGCACCATGATGATGGCGCATGTCGATCAGCTCGGCAGCCTTTTTCTCGCCCTGGAAAGCAGCTTCGAGAACAGCTTCCGGACTTCCCACGAATGTCACAACAGTCCTGTTGGTAGCTTCGCCCGGATCGACGTCCAGCACTTTTACGGATTCTTCGCCGCGCTCGGTAACGACCTTGGTATCAGCCACTGCCGCGACGATCTGGTCAATGATTTCTTTGTTCCGTCCCTCACTGTAGTTAGGTACGCATTCAATGATTCTGTCCATATCTTATTGTTTATAACTTTCGTGAAACTATTATCTGATAGTCGCCTTGAAGAGCATGTCAGGCTTGTGGAAATCAGGAGACTCGTCGTCCGATTTGACGGCCGAATACCAGTTTACGGTGCCGTCAGAGCGGTAATCAGCACGGAAAACGCCCATGTAGAATCCGTCTTTCAGGTTCAGACCCATCGACTCAAGCTCCTGAAGGTCAATGCTTCCGCTCACGGTATAGTGCATATCCGTGTGCTCGCATTCCAGTTTCAGAGTGCTGAAATTCCATGCGTAGTCGATATCCCTGTAGAATTTGGCTTTATAATCCAAGGTGTGCCCGGCCGGAGTCATCTCCGCTCCGTAATAGCAGGTCATGGCGCTGTCCGCACTGAAGAAAATTTCCACCCTGTCGTCATTCAGCAGGTCCAGTTCGGCCTGTGGATTTTCATTGACGGTCAGCGTGGAATCATTGACTTCGAAAACGAATTTGAAGGCGGAGTCTCCGGTCAGACAGGAGAAATGGGTGTCGTCCTCGAGGCTGTCCCAAGGCGCGTGGAGTCCGCTGATTACGGATTCCTTGTCACTACCGATACGGAAAGTGCCCTCAGGGCATCTGTTGCAAGAGCATAAAAGCGCAATACCAAGTGCTGCGCAAAGCAGTTGACGGTTCATAGCACGTTATTAGTTGTATTTTCGTATCCACGAATATACGACTAATAAGCGATATTTTCAACTTTCCTTATTTAGTTTTCTTCCGGATCTTATACCCGAGCATTGCCATGAATATGCTCATCAGAGGGCTTATGATATTGAAGAAACAATACGGGAGGTAGGCGATGGTCGCGGTGCTGAGGATGGTGGCCTGCGTCATACCGCAGCTGCTCCACGGGAAAAGCGGCGAAGTGACTGTGGATGAGTCCTCTACGGAGCGTCCGAGCAGCCTGCTCTCATAACCGCGTTTGGCGTAGATGTCCTTGTAGATGTCGGAAGTCAGGATGATGGAGAGATACTGGTCCGAGATGACGCCGTTCAGTATGACACCAGTGCCCACAGTCGAGGCCACGAGACCCGTGCGCGTCTTGGTCATCGGCAGGATCAATGAAGCCAGGTGGTGAAGCATTCCGCTGGCCTTCATACAGCCGCCGAAACACATCGCACAGATGATAAGATAGACAGTATTGAGCATACCGAGCATGCCTCTTGATGAAACCAGCTTGTCCACGTCCGCCACACCGGTATTCACCGAAACCGAATCATAGATGGTCTTGACAATGCCGGTGAACATCACTCCGCCTTTTCCTGCACCCTCTGCGCTCAGGCCCATTGACTGGAGAGAACCCACACCGATCTCAGTAATGATGTGCGGCTGCAGAATCAGAGCGAAGATGGCCGCGAGAACAGTGGACAGGCCCAGCACGACAAGAGCCGGAAGCTTCCGCGCAATCATGATGCCCGTCGCGACCGGAACGACCAGAGTCCAGAGCGAAATGTTGAATTTCGAGGCCAATGTCTCAGTATAGACGGAAATCTGCGCCGAGTCGCTGCCGGTGTGCAGAAATCCCAGTATAAGGAACAGGACCAATGTCAATGCAAATGACGGTATGGTTGTGAGCATCAGGTACTTGATATGTCTGAAAAGGGGAGTGCCTGAAATGGAGGCGGCCATCACGGTCGTGTCGGAAAGCGGGGAAATCTTGTCCCCGAAATACGCTCCGGAAATGATGGCGCCCGCAATCATCCCCTCACTGAAGCCTTGAGCCTTGCCGATACCCATAAGCGCCACTCCGATGGTGGCGATGGTGGTCCACGAACTGCCTATCATCACGGAGATGAACGCGCAGATAACGCAGGCGGTCAGCAGGAATATCTTCGGGGAGATGATTTTCACACCATAATATATCATTGACGGCACAGTTCCGCTCATGGTCCAGGTTCCCGATATGCCTCCGATCAGGAACAATATCACAATCGCGGTCGTGACGTCACCGATATTGCTCCGTATCGCATCCTCGAAATCCTGCCACGGCTTCTTGAAAAGCCACATCGCCAGCCACACGCAGATGCCTGCGGAGAACAGCAGTGAGACCTGGCTCGCGCCAAGAATCGCATCGCTCCCGAAAAAGCTGATGTTCAATGCCAATAATATGATCAGTACTATGATAGGTATCAATGAGATACCCGTTCTGATGACAGCTGTCCGTTTCATTTCCTCGTCAATTGCAGATTAGGTCCGCATATGCCACTGCGGATAAAGGCCGCAAAGATAATGAAAATTATCCGTTTTGCTAGGCGGAAAAATGCTATCTTTGCGGGAAACCACAAGTACAGACAGCATTATGAGAAACGTGTATTCGAGGCTTGTGGCATTGACATTGAGCATTGCCACAGCTTTTTTTGTTGCATCCTGCGGAAACCGTATCAGTGAGAAGGAATCGATGGAATTCCTGTACCGGTATATGGATATCGCGGACCAGGGCGATTACAGCGAAGAATTCTTCAGGGAAAATGTGAAAATGTCGTTGCAGGCAAGACGGGAGATGCCGTGGGGCAAGGACGTGCCTGACCAGCTGTTCAGACATTTCGTGCTTCCGGTACGAGTGAACAACGAACGCCTGGATGATTTCAGAAAGGTATATTACGATACGCTCAAAACCCGTGTCGCGGGCCTCTCGATGCACGATGCAGCGCTTGAAATAAACCATTGGTGTCACGAAAAGGCGACATATACGCCGTCAGACGGAAGGACTTCATCCCCGATGGCGACCATCCTGAGCGGAGAAGGACGTTGCGGAGAAGAATCCACATTTACGGTGGCGGCGATGCGTACCATGGGAATCCCTGCACGTCAGGTCTATACCCCGAGATGGGCGCATACTGACGACAACCACGCCTGGGTGGAAGTCTGGACTGACGGAAAATGGTCATTCCTCGGAGCCTGCGAGCCTGAGCCGGAACTGAATATGGCCTGGTTCAACGAGCCCGCTTCCCGGGCAATGCTTATGCACACCCGCGTGTTCGGAGACTACAACGGACAGGAAGATGTTATCCGACGCACGCCTAACTTCACTGAAATCAATGTGATAGGAAACTACGTGAAGACACGTGACAATGTCGTTGCCGTAAAAGACATTGACGGAAATGCTGTCAGCGGAGCGAAGGTAGATTTCTGCATATACAATTACGGAGAAGTGTTCCCTGCTGTGACATTGGCTGCGGACAAGGAAGGGAAGGCATCGCTTCACACCGGACTTGGAGATATGATGGTGTGGGCATATAGTGACGGCAATTTCGGTTATGCGAAACTCGAAGGCGACGGTCCTGAATGCCGTAAGGACATCGTTCTGAGCCATAAGATCGGAGATGCTCTCGAGATCGTGTGCGACATCAATCCTCCTGCTCCGGGCAATATCCCTGCTCACGCGACCGCTGAGGCTATCGAGGCGAACAAGATGAGACTTGCTGAGGAAGACTCTATCCGTCACGCATATACATCTACATTCACGACATCGGACAATGCCGGTGAACGTCTCAGTCTTCCGGAACTGTCGAAAGAGAATGCGGACAAGGCCTGCCGTCAGCTCATTGACGCCAAGGGCAACTGGCGCGAGGTTCGGAAATTCATTGCCGAGGCCTATGAAGGCGGCAAGGTGGAGACTGCTCTGCCGATGCTGGCTACACTTACCCGAAAAGACCTGCGTGACACGAAATCAGATGTTCTGGAAGATGCTCTGGAGTCTGTGGACTTCTCTGCGGAGGACTATCCTGATGCGGAACTGTTCTATAAATATGTGTTGTGCCCGCGTGTGGCAGGCGAATTCATACAGCCGTACCGCAGGCAGATAAGGGAGGCTATGACGCAGATTGCTCTTGATATGACGGATGCTGAGAAGACGTCATCTGTAATCAATTGGGCGAAAGAGAATCTCGAAATAGCTGACAGCCTGAACTCCAAGAGTCTGCAGGCGACTCCGGCAGGTGTTCTCAGCCTGAGAAAATGTGACAGGCGTTCCCGTGATATCTTCACTGTGGCGGCTCTGAGGACATTCGGTATTCCGGCAAGGATAGACCAGATGACCGGCAAGGCGCAGTATTTCACAGGTGGAGAATGGAACGATATCGTCATGGGCGCCGGAAATCAGGTGGGAACAGTCTCTGAAAAAGGCTGGATGACAATGTATTATAAACCAGAGGCTGGAATACCGGAGAATCCGGAATACTACCGTCACTTCACATTGTCCAAGATTCTGAAGAACGGCAGGCGGGTGCTTCTCAATTTCGAAGGCGGTGACGCGACTGAACTGGGGGCGGATGCTTCAGCGAAGAGTTTCAGCAAGCCGTTCCAGCTGGATGAGGGGAATTATGTGCTGACGAGCGGAACTCGTATGGCCAGCGGAAAGGTCTTGGCAAGGATGGTTACTTTCAATGTCCTTAAGGATCAGACAACTGATGTCCAGCTGGTTATGCGTCATTCTGCAGAGGAAATCAGCGTTTTGGGCGCAATGAATCCGGAAGCATTCTATATTCCGGTATCTGAGGGCAAGGCTGCGGGCAAGGTGTCGCTGCTCAGCACCACAGGCAGGGGATATTTCCTCTTGGCCGTGCTTGGTGCGGGTGATGAGCCGAGCAACCATGCGATCCGGGAAATGCAGGCTGTCGCCGGAAAACTCAAGGAATGGGGACGCCCTGTGGTGGTTTTCGGACAGAATGAGGCGGCAGTGGCTAAGCTGAATGTTAATAAGGATTGGCATTATGGCATTGACCCTGAATGGGAAATCCGTGAAATGCTGTGCGAAGGCTGTCATACCGCTTCCAAGACGCTTCCTGTCATCGCGATGTGCGACAGTTTCGGCCGCGTGGTGTATATCTCTACCGGTTACAATACCTCGCTTGCAAGTCAGCTGACTGCTGTCATTGACGGAATTTAGTTAACTTTGCAGGATGGGCGTACAAGATGGCGCCGGATTATGATTATGGAACAGAAAAAGAAGAAATTATATCCGTTGAAGTTCAATCCTGTAGTCGAGGAAACTGCATGGGGAACTGAGACGACCGGAATTGCCGATATCGGCAAGACAGATTCTGAAGTGACCGGTGGATGGTTGGCGGAAAGCACACTGAGTGAGGTGCTTGAAACTTATCTTGAGGAACTGGTGGGGGAGAACTGCTATTCTTTTTACGGAAGGCAGTTTCCGCTTATGGTCAAGTGGCTCCGCATTGACGGGAAGATGCCTCTGACCGTGTGCCCGACAGACGAGACCGCATCCCAGCGCTATGATACGCTCGGCAAGATGAAACTCTGGTATGTCGCTGATGCTGAGCCGGGTTCCAAGGTCTATATGGGCTTCAAGAGGGAGGTCTCTGCAGCGGAACTGTATGACAGATGCCACAACGGGACGCTGGAAGATGTGCTCAATGTGGTGACTCCGCATAAGGGGGACGTGTTTCTGGTGACTCCGTGCCTCTCTCATGCTGCTCAGGGAGGTGTTTCCATATTGGAAATAACTGAGTCGTCAGACCTTGATTTCAGAATATACGGGTTCGGTGAACTGACTCAGGTTGAGGAACTTGCGCTTGAGGCGACGTTGGATTTCATTGACCTGGGCAAGTATGACGGCGACCTTTATATCCCTACCGGAAAACATTCTGCGAAAGCGTTCGATGCCAATGTGCGTTCAGTGGCAAATCCGGATGCTGCAGCGGGCAAAATCACGGACCGCGTGGCTGCATTGAGGGAATTCAGCGTCACCAGCATTGACCTTAAGGATCCGGTCCATATTGATACGGGTACGACAGATGCGTTCACGGTCTATGTGTGTCTTGGCGGGGCGGCTTCCGTTCAGATCCAGGATGAGAAGACCGGTGCGGCGAGATATGACTTCAAGGCCGGTGAACTGGTTCTGGTGCCTGCGGATGTGACTGATTTCTACCTGGTTCCGGATGACAGGGACACGAGGCTTTTCGAGGTGACCATCGAGCCTTATGATGAGGAAGACAAGTATATCGACCCGGAGGCTGAGGAAAAACTTCCGGATGATGATGAGAAGGTGGCGTCCATCGAGGAATTTCTCCGTAAGAATCCGGGCAGACTAAATTAAGTAACCTTAAAGAGTTATGGAGTCAGTACGTATTGACAAGTTTTTATGGGCAATAAGGGTCTTCAAGACGCGCAGTGAAGCGGCTGAAGCCTGCAAGGGCAATCGTGTGAAGGTCAATGATGCCGATGCGAAGCCGTCCCGCGATGTGAAGGTCGGGGATGTGATAACTGTCCGTAAGGCTGCCGTATATTACAAATGGAAAGTTCTGGGACTGATTGAGAACCGTGTCGGGGCTCAGCTTGTTCCGCAATATGCTGAAAATCAAACTCCACAGGAGGAACTTGACAAACTCAAGGCTCCTGTGGAGACATTCTTCGTAAAGCGTGACCGTGGCACCGGCCGTCCGACCAAGAAGGACCGCCGCACCATTGACGCCATGTGGGGTGAGATTGATTTCAATGCCGAACTCCCGGACGATCCGCCGGGATATGACGACTACGAATAATAACAGTCCCGACTTCGAATTGGAGAAGCCGGGACTGTTTGTCATTCGCTGATTAAATGAATTATTTCTCGTATTTCTTAGCCTGCTCGGCTATGAGCGCTGCATCGTCGAAGTAGTTGATGCGCATGGCATTACGTACTTCTGACAATGTCTGTGCTGCTGTTTTGCGGGCTTTTTCGGTGCCGCGTTTCAGGATGTTGAACACCTCAGGAATGTCCTGCTCGAACTCGTGGCGACGTGCGCGGATCGGGTCGAGGTGCTTGTTGAGCACGCTGTTGAGGAACTTCTTGCAGGTGCCGTCACCGATACCGCCTTTCACATACTGTTCCTTCAGCTCGTCCAGGCTCTTGAACTCCGGCCAGAATTCCGCGAAGTCCTCCGCCGTGCTGAATGCATCCATATAGGTAAATACGGCATTGCCCTCAAGATGGCCCGGTTCGTCCTGGCTCATACGAGGTTCGCCGTTTGACATTTTCTTCACCTTCTTCCATACTGTGGCTGCGTCGTCGCTGAGGTAGATGCAGTTGCCGAGCGATTTGCTCATCTTCGCCTTGCCGTCAGTGCCCGGAAGTCTCATACATACGCAATTCTGTGGAAGCAGAATCTCCGGTTCTACGAGCACGTCCCCGTAGATGCTGTTGAATTTGCGGACGATTTCACGGGTCTGCTCCAGCATCGGCTCCTGATCTTCACCGGCAGGAACGATGGTTCCTTTGAATGCTGTGATGTCTGCAGCCTGGCTTACAGGGTAGCAGAGGAATCCTGCAGGAAGAGAGTTCTCGAACTCCCTCATCTGGATTTCAGACTTTACCGTAGGATTTCTCTGAAGTCTGGATACCGTCACGAGATTCAGGTAATAGAAAGTCAGTTCGGTAAGTTCCGGAATCATCGACTGTATGAACAATGTGCATTTTGCAGGGTCGATTCCGCATGAAAGATAGTCGAGCGCTACCTCGATGATGTTCTGGCGTACCTTCTCGGGATTGTCGTAATTGTCTGTAAGTGCCTGGGCGTCAGCGATGAACACGAACATCTTGTCGTAGTCTCCCGTGTTCTGCAACTCCACTCTGCGTTTCAATGATCCCACATAATGTCCAAGATGCAGTTTGCCAGTAGGCCTGTCGCCTGTCAATATCACTTTTTCCATAGAATTCTTTCTCTTTGTTTATAGAACGCCAAATATAGCAATTATTGCTCAGTATTTCAACTTCTCAGGCTTTCGCACGGAAGACTTGTCAATAAGAAAGTTTCCACATGGCGTTCCTCGCGGCACGGCTGCGGGACGAGTTCATCTTGCCGAAATTCCATGTTACGCGCAGCAGGATGTTCCTGCCCATGACATTGGTATAGGAATCCTGGACGTAGTTTTCCCTGAAAGTGTGCGACATGGACTTGTCATTGTCGAGAATGTCCTGCACCTCAAGTGCGAAATTGAATGACTTGACGCTCTTGGACAATATCAGGGACCAGTCCCAGGTGTCGTCATTGTAACCCTTGGCATATCCTCTTCTGGAAGTCCAGATCAGTCTTGTCATCATGTCGATGCCGATAGGCGTGTTCCATGCGACGGTACCGTACTGCCCGAACTCCCAGACGTTCATATTCGCGTTCTGGTCGAGCGAGTACTTCGAGCGGTCCAGGGTGGTCCGGCTGATAAGCGATATGGTGAGATTGTCAATGGGTCTGCATCTCAGTCCTATTTCGCCGTTGGCCTCCACCCCTGTCATAGTGCTTTCCTTGAAACCGCTTTTCCCGGAGTAGAACAAGTCTCCGGAAGCATTGTCTCCCCAGAATGCCTTCATGAATGTCGGGTAGTCGAAATGGTCAATGTCCATCAGGTCCAGTCTGCCGGTGCTCTGGTAACTGACTGATTTCGAGTAACTGAATGAAAGGGTGGTGCTTAGCGCAAGCTTCTTGTTTTTGGTCAGGTTTATATAGGCATTGTAATATCCCTGGATGCTTCCGCCGCCTTTTCTGGAATTGACTGGTATGCTGTACCTTACGCTGTTCTTGTCGAACCATGAAGCATTCGATTTCGCATCCTTGCTGTATTCTCCGTCCATATAGATGTAGTAATTCCATCTTTCGAAATCTCCGTCTGCAGTAAGGTAGAAATCGTGCGTGAATGACGGCTTCAGATAGATGTTTCCGGCAGAAATCCTCAGCGGATTCAGTATCCTGGCAGCAGGGGTTATGCTGGAAGGAGTCGGCCTTTCCGAATTCATGTCGTACTTCAGGAGGATGAAATTGCCCTTTATGGTTGTGGTCAGTTTCAGGAAAGGAGACCATGCAGTGGCCCATTCTCCCTTTCCCGTATGGGTGTCTAATCCGTAGGACCTGCCGTGGTTCTCATTGTTTATGACTCTCACGAAACCGCCGGCCTGAAGGTTGGTGGACTTGTTGTTGTACTGGACCAGAAGCCTGCCGTAGTTCGTGATGTAGTAGTTCTCGCTAAGTGAGGAATAATACTCGTTGCTGCTGTTGTCCGCCGCGTTGAATGCATCTGACGTGCTTGTCTGCACCTTGTAGTAGCTGGATACGAAAGCCTCTGCTGCCCAATGCTTTACGATAGGCTCCACATATTTGAAACTGCCGCCGTATGAGTACCGTGTGCCCTCATTGTCATACAGCAGGTCCCTCGAAACCGTGCTTCCGTCCAGATACGTGGTGTTAGTGCTTTCGCTGGAGTTCCCGTCCAGGCTGCCGTATGTATATGAGCCTGAAACCGTCACGGAACGCCCTTTCTTCCCGATGTCCTTCACGCCGAAAGTCACGTCGCCTTTCGTGAACAATGTCCTTTCCTTCTCGGCTGATGAAGATATGTTCCTGCTCTGTGACACTCCGTCCAACGTGTTCTCAGTCATGCCGTTACCGTGGTCGGAGTAGTCATTGTAGGTAAATGCCGGCGTGAACTTGAAATTGTATTTCTTCTTGCTCTTGTTCTTGATTTCCATGACGGCCGAGAACTTCTGCACGTCTCCGGTCAATGTCTTTGTGTCATTGTCCTCCAGGTTTCCCTCGTCGAGGTAGGTGATGCGGTCAGTCCTGCTGCGTTTGTTCATCTGGTCGGACGTGAAAGTAGCTGACACGCTGGTTTCCATTTTCTTTATCCTGTCCGTATTCAGGTTCGCTCCGCCGCGCCAAGTCGTGTGCATCCCGCCTCCTTCCAGTTTCTTGCCGTATTCCTCGTTGCCGCTTGTGACGATTACTCCGTCATTTGCACCTACAATGTTGAGACCGCTGCCCAATATCGTGAGCTGGTCCTTTTTGCCGTAGGCCGACATGAACGCACCGGTGTTGAACAGGAACTTCTTGTATTCCTTGTACTCCTCCTGCTGCTTTCCCGGTATGCTCGTTCCTGCCCCTGCACTGATGTTTCCGAACACGCCTTTCTTGTATTCGTCCTTCAGTTCCACATCCATCACTGTCTTTTTCTTGTCATCCTTGATGCCGGTGAATTCTGCCGTCTCGGACTCCTTGTCCACCACTTTCACCTTGTTCACAACGGATGCCGGCAGGTTGTTCAGCGCTGCAGTCTTGTCGCCCAGGAAGAACGTCTTTCCGTTCAGAGTGATCTGTGAAACGGTTTTTCCGTTCACCTTCACGTTTCCGCTCCCGTCCACCTCGACGCCCGGCATCTGCTTGAGCAGGTCTTTCAGCTTGTCGGTAGGCATGGTCCTGAACGCCGCCGCATTATATATTATGGTATCCTTACGGATTTCCATGGCATTCACATTGGCCGAAACTCTCGCCGCTTTCAGAGCCTCAAGGTCCGGCTTCAGCAGGATCTTGCCGAGGTCAATGTCTTTGCTTATATAGAGCTGCCTGTGGAATTTGCTGTAGCCCATGAACTCCACGAAAATATCGTAATCTCCTCTGGTTACGTCATTTATCTCGCATTTGCCGTCGGGGCCTGTCAATGAAAAATTCGTTATGACGGTATCTTTGATGTGCCTCATGTAGATGGATGCGAAACTGATAGGCTCATTGTTGGTGGAATCTGCCACTTCAGCCTTCAGCCGATATGATGTGCGGCCGAACATGCTGCCGGCAATTACTGTCTGCGCCGCTGATTCTATCCGGGTCAATGCCGATATTGACAATGCTGTAGCAATGGCTATGATGACGCTGCGGTATTTCATTTCGTTTCAGTTGGTTTTTCTTGTTTTTATAGGTTTGTGGTACTGAGATTTGTCTCGGTCATTTTGCGAATTTATAGATAAAGTGTTGATATTCCTAATAAAAAATGAAACATTTTGAAAACATTTTGAAAACATTTTGAAAACATTTTGAAAACATTTTGAAAACATTTTGTTTTTTTTCTAAAAACGCCACAATGTCCGCGTATAATTAACAAAAGAAGATGCAATCTCTAAACACGGTATCGCTACCATAACACTCATCGCATTCCTAACAGCCCGCTATCCCTACCATTCTGAACCAATGAGCATCCTAAGAAGCCTGTTGGTGTCTATGTAATAAATTGATATATAATTGATTATATAGGTTTAGGGCAAAATGTAAATATGCTCATCACCCTGATTTTTTATGGGAGTGAGCATATTGGATAGCGAGTTAAAGTCAGCATAACAGTCGATGGTTCAATATGTTATAAGGATTTTTGCGGCTTTGTGGGGATGCTCATTGGTTCCAAAATTTACAGGCGTCTCCGCAATTATGTCTTGACGTACAGCTGAGCGGCCTCAACCTTTGCGTCTTCAAACGTCAATAGTCAAAGGAAACACAGGAGTGCATTTTCGTTGCAAGTTATCTCCTGGCGGACCAGTTCACAGTCGGACAGCAGCATAGCCCGCGGCGAATTGCGAAGCACCTGAGCTGAGCGGGCTTTGCTGCTGCCGGCGTGATTACTCCCGATGAGAACTTTATAGAGGATGCCAAGAACGCAAACAGAGGTGTTTTTTTTTTGAACCAATGAGCATCCTGATAAGGCTGTTAATATCGGCGTAATAAGTTGATTGGTAAGCAATTGCACAGGTTTAGAGTAAAATGCAAATATGCTCATCACCCTAATTTTTTATGGGAGTGAGCATATTGGATAGTGAGTTAAAATCAGCGTAATAATCAATGGATCAATAGGTTATAGGGATTCTTGCGGCTTTATGGGGATGCTCATTGGTTCCAAACTTTACAGGCGTCTCCGCAGTCATGTCTTGACGTACTGCTGATCGGCCTCAACTTTTGCGTTTTCAAACGTCAATAGTCAATCGAAACGCAGGAGAACACTTTCCTTGCAAGTTAGCTCCGGGCGGACCGGTTCATAGCCGGACAGCGGCATAGCCCGCTTATCTCAATCCCCCTAACCCCCTTTTCAAGGGGGCACATCAGGGCCTACGGGCTTTCCATCGCCGCTCGGCTGCCCTGCCCGCCAACTCCGGCCCGGCATCTGAAGATGCCTTCCCTGAGGAATTCCGCTTGCGAAGCACCCTGAGCGGAGCGGGCTTTGCTGCTGCCGGCGTGATTCCTGCACACAAGGTTTTCCTACTGACCCCTGATATGGGTCGCAAACGAGTCAGTGGGGAAGGTAGAAAACCAGATAGAGGATGACCCGAAAATTTTTGAGTCATCCTCTATCAACACTTTCAAGTGTATTTCCTTATTTCTTGAAATATCTGTTGTAAAGGCCCTGGAAACCTGCACCATGGCGAGCCTCATCCTTTGCCATCTCGTGAACAGTGTCGTGGATAGCGTCGTAGTTCAGCTGTTTTGCCTTGGTAGCGATGGCAAGTTTACCCTCGCAGGCGCCGCCTTCAGCCTCGATTCTCTTCTCGAGGTTGGTCTTGGTGTCCCAAACCATGTCACCGAGAAGTTCAGCAAACTTGGCAGCGTGCTCAGCCTCCTCAAATGCATATCTCTTGAATGCCTCAGCGATTTCAGGATATCCTTCACGGTCAGCCTGACGGCTCATGGCCAGGTACATGCCGACCTCGCTGCATTCACCGGCGAAATTCGCCTCCAGACCTTCGTGGATCTCAGCGTCGCAACCTTTGGCAACACCGATAACGTGCTCGCAAGCCCAAGTCTTGGCAGCATCTTCCTTGATTTCTACGAATTTGTCAGCTTTTGCATGGCAAACTGGACACTCTGCAGGTGGGTTCTCGCCTTCATAAACATAGCCGCAAACGAGGCATCTGAATTTCTTTTTCATATTCTATTCTCCTTTTTTAAAACAGTTGCACATGAATTATAGGATAAACTCACTGTAGCAAACTGCCTGTGATTGTTGTTTTTATAGTTTCTAATTTAGAAAATCTCTAAATTGCACTACAAATATACGGACATTTTTAGAATATCCAAATTTTTTCTTGAACAAAAATGCTGTTTTTTTGTAAGATTCTTCACCTAAATTTGTATATATGTAAAAACGGAATAATAAACAGGATAATAAAACTGATAATATAACTATGCCGCAATTTTTGAAACAGATAGCAGAGCACTATTACAACACACAGAATATCAGTAACTTGTGCTTTGTTTTCCCGAACAGGAGATCCATGGTCTTCTTCAGGAAGTGGTTGTCCGAGACCGCGAAGAACGATCCGCAGTCCAGGGTGTTCACGATGCCGGAACTGCTGACAATGAACGATTTCTTCTACAAAGTAAGCGGGTCAGCCGTGACGGACCGTGTAAGTCTTCTGCTGGAACTGTATGACTGCTACAAGGCCCTGAATCCTAAAGCGGAATCATTGGACGACTTCATCTTCTGGGGGGACGTCATCCTCGGCGACTTCGATGACACGGACAAGTATCTGGCCTCGCCGAAACAGCTGTTCACCAATGTCGCCGACTTCAAGGAGATACAGGACGACTATGCCTATCTGTCTGAGACTCAGGAAGAAGCCATACGGAATTTCATATCGCATTTCCGTAAAGGAGGAAAACTCACGGTGAATATCGGCTCCGAGAGTCCCGATGTGAAAGAGCGCTTCCTTATGATATGGAATCTGCTCTATCCGCTTTACACCTCGTTCAATTCTGCATTGACAGAAAAAGGCAAAGCCTACGAGGGTATGGTTTACCGCTCGTTCGTGGAACGTCTGAAGACTGAAAGCGCCCGTGACATATTGAAGGCGGCCTTTCCGCGTTCGGACAAGTTCGTTTTCGTCGGCCTCAATGCTTTGAATGAATGTGAGAAGGCGGTAATGAGGAAAATGCGGGATGCCTCGCTTGCAGAATTCTGCTGGGATTACTCGTCCGAGATGATACAGGATCCTATGAACCGCGCGTCCATGTTTATGTCATCCAATGTCGTGGAATTTCCACAGGCATTCAGCATTGACCCGGGAAAAGCCTCCGGCGGGAGTTTTGTCAATGCCGGTGTCACTGAGCCTGGAAACGGTCCGAAGATTCACGTCATGAGCGTGCCGTCTTCAGTAGGGCAGACCAAGCAGCTTCCTTCATTGTTGGCTCCTGTCGCAGAACAGAAGAATGGTGGGCAGGAAGACTGGTCGGATACCGCCATCGTGCTTCCTGATGAGAGTCTGTTGATCCCGGTGCTGAACACTCTCCCTCTGGAAATCGGAACTGTCAATGTGACAATGGGTTATCCTATGTCTGGCAGTGACATATATAGTCTTATGAACAATATATCCGCCCTCCAGCTGCATGTCCGCAAGCAGAAAGACGGCTGGGCGTTCTACCATAAGCAGGTGTGGTCGATTTTCTCGTCCGGCATCATAGCATCCATGATGGACGGGCAGGCCAGACAGCGTGTAAAGGAAATCAAGACGGCGGCAAAATACTATATTCCTCAGTCGGATTTTGCAGGAATTGAGCTGTTTGAACTGATTTTCAGGCCGGTGGTGACAGATGCCAAGGCTACTTCAGCAGAGCAGATAAAGGCATTTGCACAGTACCAACTGGATGTCCTCAGTGCCTTGGGCGCGAAGATGACCAGAATGAGCGGAATGGAGCTCGAAGTGCATTTCGCCAAGCAGTATTACCTCTCTGTGAACAGGCTCAAGTCGCAGGTGCTGAGCATATTGCCTATGACTTATACCCGTCTGCTGCAGTCATTGATAGGAGGCATTTCCGTTCCGTTCAATGGAGAGCCGCTCAAAGGACTTCAGATTATGGGGCCGCTCGAAACCAGAGCATTGGACTTCAAGAATCTCATTGTCCTTTCCTGCAACGAGGGTACTTTCCCGCATCGCAGCGTGAGCTCGTCATTCATTCCGCCGGAACTCCGCAAGGGCTTCGGCCTCCCTACCTATGAGAATCAGGATGCCGTCTGGGCGTATTATTTCTTCAGGATGATCCAGCGTGCGGAGAATGTGTGGCTGCTGTATGACTCCAGGACGGAAGGGCTCAAGTCTGGAGAGGAAAGCCGGTACATCAAGCAGCTGGAGTACCAGTACAAATATCCGCTCATGGACAGGTCTGTGGTGGGTTATGACCTTAAAATCCCTGAAGGTGAGGATGTTATAGCGAAGACTGGCGAGGATGTGGAGATTATGAAGAAGATGACTTTCTCGGCTTCGTCCATCGAAAAGTATCTTTCGTGTCCGGCAAAGTTCTACTATACTTATGTGAAGCGTCTCAAGGTGGAAACGGAGGTCTCCGAGTCCCTTGACAACAGTATGCTCGGAACGGTGTTCCATGATACTATGCTCGCCCTCTATAAGGGAGGAGAGGCTCTGCAGGCTGAGTTCGATATGTCGAGGGAAAATGTCCTTGCCAATGTGAAGAAGCCTCTGGAGGTAATCACGAAACAGTACATCGAGTGGCTACTGTCCCAGAAGAAGGAAATCATCGGGCCTAAAATCAGGACATTGATAAAGCGCCAGCTCAATGCAGATGAGATTGCCGGCCGTAACCTGGTCTTTGAGGAGATTCTCAACAAATATGTCGTGAAGACTCTCCAGACAGATCTGGCTCTGATGGAAGAGTACAATACTGACAGATTCAGGGTAATCGGTCTGGAGCTGGAGCGTTTCTGGGATTTCAAGGGGCACAAATTCAAGGGCTACATTGACCGTATGGACAGCTTCCGCGATGATGAAGTCAGGATAGTGGACTACAAGACCGGCAAGGTGGATGAGAAAGAAGTCAAGATCAATGATGAGAATGCCGATGGTGTGGTGGATGCGCTTTTCAGTCCTGACACCAAGTCGAAAAACCGTCCGGAGATAGCCGTGCAGCTGTTTGTGTACGACCGGTTCGTGGAGAAGGATGTCGAGGACAAGAGCGTGCTGAATGTGCTTTATCCTATACCCCGTCTGTTCAGTTCACCCGAGCTTGCGTCGAATATCCTCTCGTCCAGGGAGTGCCCGGATTTTGACAATAAGGTTATTGAAAAGCTGGAAGGCCTGTTTGCGGAAATGATGGATACGGGCACTGATTTCCGCAGGACCAAAGACAATGACACGTGCAAGTACTGTGATTTCAAGAAGATTTGTAGCCGTTAATTGAGGAAAATATGATTCAGATTTTGAAAGCGTCGGCAGGTTCGGGAAAGACTTTCAACCTTGCCAAAGAATATATAGAACTTCTGATGCGGAGCGGTGATCCGTATGCATACAGGCATATTCTCGCTGTGACATTTACCAACAAGGCCACAGACGAGATGAAGCAGCGTATCCTCGACGAGCTGGACTGTCTGGCTTCGTCTCCGGAAAAGTCCAAATACATGGACGGTATCAGAGAAAGTACCGGAAAAACTGAGGAATGGGTATCCCGGATGGCGGAAAAACTCCTCGGCAACATATTGAATGACTACAGTTCTTTTTCGGTCAGCACCATTGACAGGTTCTTCCAGCGGACACTGAAAGCGTTCTCCAAGGAGATTGGCCAGTTTGCCTCATATCAGGTGGAACTGGACAAGAAATCGCTTGTGACTGAGAGCGTTGACCGTATCTTGGATTCATTGACGCAGGACAGCAAATCTCTGCTCGACTGGCTGACTGACAGCGTGACCGAACAGCTCAATAGCGGTGGCAAGTTCTCTCTGGATCAGGAACTCTATAATACGGCTGAGGCTCTGCGCAATGATGAACACAATGACCTGGTGGAGAAATACGGCATTGACGAAAATGCTTTCTGCTCAAGGGAATCCTTGAAGGCTCTGAAGAAAGAATGTGATGACGTGGTGGAGACGTTTGTCGGAAAAGTCAAGAAGCTTGCCGGCGAAATTGTCTCTGGCCTTGACGGGAATATCGATTTGTTTTTCAGGGGCTTCGGTACTCCGCTGAGCAAATGCGCTGCCCTCAAGCGCGGGGAGAAATGTCCTGTTCCGAGTGACAATTTCCTGAAAAATGCGGCGGACAAGAAATGTTGGCTGAAAAAGGCCAATGCCTCACGCCTGGCTGAATTTGAGGGATGGCTTGAGAGGCCGCTGGCAGAGTTCTGTGCTCTCTTCGGTGACAGTTACAAGGAGTACCTCACCGCAGAAACAATACGTTCACGGATTTTCTCGCTCGGCTTGCAGAAAGAGATAAATGATTCATTTACAGGCCTTATGAGAGAGAAAAATGTGTTGAGCATTGACGATTCCAACACTATTCTCAAAGGGATAATCGACGGATGCGACGCGCCTTTCATCTACGAGAAACTCGGTGTCAGGTTCGACCATTTCCTTATAGACGAATTCCAGGACACTGCCAGGATCCAGTGGGACAATTTCCGTCCGCTGCTTGCCGACAGTATCGCGAAAGGCAATGGAAACCTGATTGTCGGGGACGTGAAGCAGAGTATCTACAGGTGGCGCGGCTCTGACTGGAAATTGCTGGATTCCACGCTTCTGGAGCAGTTCCCCGGTTCCAGGCAGGTGCCTCTTCTGTCCAATTGGAGAAGTGCGGATACCATCGTGGAGTTCAACAATTCGCTCTACCCATATGCGGCCATGATGCTGGACCGTATGACCGGACTGCCTGACAAGCGAATCTCTAAAATTTATTCTGACGTAGTGCAGACTCCGAAGTCCAAGCATCCTGAGTTCAAGGGCAATGTGGATGTGCTTTTCCTGAAAGATAAAGAAAATCCCGACATTCAGCTTGAGGCTGTGGTCAATGAGGTGAGGCGGCTTGTGGCCCTGGGCGTTTCCTATTCGGAGATAGGAGTGCTCGTCAGGACCAATGATACGGGCGCGTCCATAGCTACGGCGCTTCTCGAGGCGGATATACCTGTGGTTTCGGATGATTCGCTCAACGTGAAGATGTCCCCTGTGATAAAGCGTCTTGTGGCATTGCTGTCATTTGCTGACAATCCGGAGGACAAGCTCAATTCGTTCCTTGCCTCGTCTCTTCACATTGACCCGCCTGCGCAGTGGCATTCGCTTGTCGATCTGTGCGAGTATTTCATAAGGTCAATGAAATCTGCACTCGGTACTCAGTTCGGTGGGGAAGTGCCTTATATCCAGGCTTTTATGGATACTGTGCAGGACTGGGCTCAGATAAACGGCAATTCTCTTTCGGATTTCCTCAAGTATTGGGATGGCGTGGATCCGAAAATCAGTTCTCCGGATGGCGCTGACGCAGTGAGGATTATGACGATTCACAAGTCCAAGGGCCTGGCATTCCCATATGTCATCTTCCCATATACGGAAGGCGTGAAGCTTTATAAGCCTGGTTTGCATTGGTGCAGACCGCAGATGAGGACAGGGTCAATGCCTTCCGCTTCCCGTGGTATCTATCAGGTCAATCTGAGTTCCGATGCGGAGAAAACGTTTTTCGCTGAAAGTTATCGTGACGAGTACCTGATGCAGATGGTGGATGCCATCAACACTTTCTACGTGGCGACAACCAGGGCGAAGTATGGAATGACCATCATATCTTCTTGTCCTTCAGACTCTTTCCTCAAATCCTTGAAGAACGGTACACCTGACAACTTCTCGAATTTCTCGCAGATACTGTACTGCTACATTATCGACAAGAGCTCCGATGACGGGTTTGTCCATCTGGCTTCTTCTGCTGAGACTATGGTTCCTGAAGGCGGTGAAAGATACCGCAAAGGCTTGCCTGCAACACTTCCGAAGGACAAGAGCGAGGAGACGAAAAATGTGGTGCAGATGGTGCACGTGGATGAATATCCTTCATTCCCGCAGAATGCTGATGCTGGGGCTGAACGTCTGAAATTCAGCACGGAAGCCGGAGATTTCTTCTCGGAGGACGGCATGACCGGCATAGAAGCGTCCGGCAGACTGCGCGGAGTGGTCCTGCACGACATATTGTCCAGAATCATTGTCCCTGAAGATCTGGAAGCCGCATTGTCGGCAAGTTTCGATGCCGGCGAGATCGATGAGGCTGAAATGACGGATATCAGGTCAATGTTGAAGGCGGGTCTGGAGTTGACGATCCCGTTGGGCTGGTTCCCTGAAGACCGCAGCAAGGTCATCAATGAAACATCCGTAATGATGTCCGACGGGCAAACGCGTCGTCCTGACCGTGTGGTGAATGACAATGGCAAGATCATAATCGTGGACTTCAAGTTCGGCGCCCCGAGCGCTTCTTATGAGTCCCAGGTGAGGGAATATGCGGATATGTACCGCTCTCTGGGATATCAGGAAGTCACTTCCTATCTCTGGTACGTCCCGGACGGACGAGTCCAGAAGGTGTCGTAGGGAGGACGGTACATTAGGCGCAACCTGTAAGTAGCTGAGTGATAGCTGTTTAGCCATTTTCAGAGTTGTGATTTTCTCAACTCTGATTTTGGCTAAATAATTGGTAATCTGCAACTTACGCGCTGCGCCTAATGAACTCCAGGTGTGTATGGCAACAAGAAGCCCCTGTGAGGACCAGGCCCTCCCACTATCGTGAACCCCTCCCTCTAGTGCCAGTAGGCATCTTCAGATGCCGGGCCGAAGCTGGCGTGCAGGGAAAGCCGTGCGGCGATGGAAAGCCCGAAGGCCCTGATGTGCCCCCTTGAAAAGGGGGTTAGGGGGATTGAGACATGACAGAGTCCCAATGAAAACACATTTAGGGGGATTTAACACTATTTTACCACCTTGTAGTAGTTCTCTTTGCGCGGGAGAGGTTTCGGGAGCGGGATGGAAGAATAGCCTAAAGACAATGCTCCAATTCCCATGTAGCCTTCCGGCACACCCAGCTCACGCATAAGCGACTGGCCTGCAGGAGTTGAGAACATTTCCCTCTCACGGTTTATCCAGCATGAAGCGAGGCCTATGGAGTGGGCGGCGAGCATCATCGTGCCGAGAACCAGAGAGCCGTCCTGAACGGCATTCTTGTTAATTTCCGGAAGCGGAACAAAAACCAGGACTATCGTAGGCGCTCCGTAATAGGGATTTCCCTCTTTGCCCATGATTTCCGCGTTCATCCTTACAAGACGCCCGACAAGTTCCGGGGACTGGACTGCCACAATGAACGGAGACTGGAGATTTTTTCCGGTCGGGGCATATGTTCCGGCCTCAAGAACAGTCTGCAATTCGTCATCGGTAATCTGTTCCGCCTTGTACTTTCTGATACTTCTGCGACCCTTTATCGCATCCAAAACTGCATTTTCCATAATCATTCTGTTTATTGAGAAGTTGTTTTAAGAGACAGTGAGACTGGCCAGGAAGGCTCTCGCGCCTCATATGGCGAATATAGCAACTTTCGAAGAATATCCGTCAATATTCCGTAACATGCTGCCACTTCCGATGAATGACAGGAACCACTTCCGATGAATGACAGGAAATCATTTTTCACGTAAAGTGTAAAAAATTGGAAGAAAGTGGAATAAATTGTAAAAGTTTCACTATATTTGCGAGGAAAGGGCGGACTGTACCCCTGCACGAGTCGAACCGTCAAGTGAAGCAGCCAGGCCTGAAAGCGTGAAACCCTATTACCGATACTTGAAATGATGACATTCATCGGAGAATATACCGCAAAGACAGACGACAAAGGAAGAATTGTTTTTCCTTCGGCGTTCAAATCGGTATTGCCTGCCGAAGGAGACATGCGTTTCGTTCTCAAGAAGGACATCTTCGAGGACTGCCTCGAAATGTACACCTATGAAGAATGGGAGCGACAGAGCATGGAAGTCAAATCAAAACTCAACATGTTCAACAGGGAGCACGCCGCTTTTTGGAGAGAATATATGAGAGACAGAGCCGTAGTCGAGCCTGACGGCAAGATC